>Ga0196970_1000251_pt1 | contig 77856 bp, 72 predicted proteins | sample S1v_513CmetaG_FD_148672 | JGI IMG/M metagenome (GOLD analysis project Ga0196970, IMG submission 148672) | Soil microbial communities from Anza Borrego desert, Southern California, United States - S1+v_5-13C | ecosystem: Environmental > Terrestrial > Soil > Desert | place: USA: California...
CTGCTTCGCAAGAAGTACCGGGTGGCAAGTAGCGAGCTGAGCCACCTGCGAGACAAGGGTGTGATTAGAGATGGGATGGAGCGGAACAGATACGTAGATGATCGAGGGAGATCTCAAGGGGTCCTGGGCCAAACGGTCACAGGTCGCCGCGGTACAACCCCAAAGGGAAAGCCAGAGCGAAGCGCCATGAGAAGTCAGACGGTGTCGTAGTAGTGTTGATCCCTGGGCCAATGAACCCTGGCGACGGGCGGGAGGAGAAAACCAGGGGGAGCGAAGGAGACCTAGCCGAGTCGAGTACGACCACGTAAGCGAGTGGCACACGGTTAAAGGGCTTAAACGTAAAGGCCGCCACCGAGAGGGGAAACCCCACCCAGCCGGAGACCCCGAGGCGAGGTCAGCAAGGGACGGTATCCAAGACCTGAGTAGCGCAGCCCGAAAGGTGCGATTGCGGGAGCTAACACGCAGTCGGAGCGGCGTGAAGCATCAGGGCCGTGTGTTGGTAGCGAACGGCGGAAGGACTGGTGAGCAGGGGCCGGGGAAGGTGATACCGGTTCCTGAGAGACGATACTACAGCCTGATTGACAAGGTCTATGATCTCCGCAACCTGTACGAGGCATGGAAGGCAGTGAAGCGGAACAAAGGTGCAGCGGGCGTCGACCAGGTGAGCGTTACCCGGTTCGAGAAGAACCTGGAGCGCAATCTGCGGCGACCGCACCAGCAACTGCGGGACGGGGAGTACAAACCGCCACCTGTACGGCGGGTGTACATCGACAAGGCGGACGGTTCCAAGCGACCACTCGGCATACCCGCAGTAGCGGACCGAGTTGTACAGATGGCGACGGTGCGGGTGCTGACACCGGTCTTCGAAGCGGTGTTCCTCCCGTGCAGCCAAGGATTCCGTCAGGGCCACTCGACTCGGACAGCGATTGCGATGGTGGAGGAATACCGCAAGCAGGGGTTTCGCTGGGTAGTAGACGTGGACTTCAAGTCCTACTTCGATACCCTGGACCACGAGATGCTGATGGCGAAGGTAAGAGAGAGGGTAACCGACGGGCGCATCCTCGGGCTGATCCGTTCGTGGCTGACAGCTGGAGTCATGAGCGACGGCAACCTGACCTACCAGACCACCGGGACGCCGCAGGGGGGGTAGTCTCCCCCCTGCTGGCAAACATCTACCTCCATAGCCTCGACCCTGCCCTGACCCAATGGGGGTATAAGGTCGTGAGGTACGCGGACGATCTTGTGGTGCTGTGTCGGAGCCAGAACAGGGCAAAGACGGCACTGGGGCTCCTGAAGCAGACGGCAGAAGGGGAGCTGCGGCTGACGCTCCACCCGGAGAAGACCCGCATAACCCGCTTCTACGAAGGCTTCGACTTCCTGGGGTTCACGTTCAAGGGGCACTACCGAGTGGCCCGCAGGCGTGCCCTGGAGAAGTTCAAGGACAGGGTGAGAGAACTCACGCCCAGGCAGACGCACCGCAAGCTACCGGAAGTGATTGCCGGCCTCAACCCGGTCATTCGGGGATGGGGCAACTATTTCCGCCTTGGCCACATGAAAGGACGCTTTGAGACGCTGGACCAGTGGATTCGCATGCGATTGCGGTCCATGGTGCTGAAACGAAAAACAGGTCGGAGCCGAGTGGCTTCCGACCTGCTTCCGAACCAACGTCTTGCCGATCTAGGGCTGGTATCCCTGCTCACTCTTTAGCCCAGCAGGTGTGAAATCTGCACCCCGGTGACGGGGGACGACGACTCACTCCCTGTTGTAGGGCTACGACCGGCGGAAGCCGGATGCGGGAAAATCGCACGTCCGGTTTGACGAGGGGGCGTCGCTTGAAAGGGCGGCCCCTACTCTATCATCTCTTTGGCCGGTGAATTCCTGCGTGAGCATCATGCTGTACTGGCCGCCCGATGCGTAAGCGGCGGTGCGGTCACTCTGGTCTGCCGGTTGGCCGCGTCGAAGGTGTAGGCGGTCGTGAAACCGTTGGGACCAGTCACACCGGTGCTGTTACCGTCGGCATCGTAAGTATAGGTCGTGACGTGGCTGAGCGGGTCGGTCACGCCCGTGAGGGCACTGCGGGCATCGTTGGCGGCGTGCGTGACGTTTCCCAGTTCATCGGTCATCGTCATGCGGCGTTCACGAAGTCGCCACCAGACCCGACGCCAGGAGTCGCCGACGGCGCCCCGGTGCAGAGAGATACACTTCGCCGTGGCTTGACTGCACAGCCGGGCCGATCTCTTTCCACCCGTGAGACCGGACCCGCGGTACCGCATCCGCTAACGGTTTCCGGCCGCCTCCGAACAAATGTGCCGCAAGCAACAAAAACGGAAACCCCGGCCAGCCGCTGCGAGAGCGGCGTAGCCGGGGTTCCTGGCAGCCTAGCGGCCCACGAACATCTGGGTGAACATCATGCCATACTGGCCGCCCTTGGCGATGCCAATGCCAACGTAGTTGTACTGGCTGCCAAGAATGTTGGCCCGGTGGCCGGAACTGTTCATGAGGCTGGTGTGGGCGCCGCTCACGGAGCCGTTCCCGGCGATGTTCTCACCGGCGGTCCGGTAGCTGACGCCGAACCTGGTCAGCATATCAAAGGGAGAGCCGTAGGTCGGGGACTGGTGGCTGAAGTAGTTCCTGTCGATCATATCCTGGCTCTTCAGGCGAGCGACCTTGGTCATTTCCAGGTCTGCCTTCAGTGCAGGCAGACCGGCCTTGGCGCGCTCGCTGTTTACCAGGTTCAGCATCTGCTGCTCCTCGGCGGTCAGTCCCGCCGTGGTCTGAGCCGGGGCCGGGGCGACAGCCGGCTTGGCAGCCGGGGCAGCGGCCTGCGTCACCGGGGCCTTGGCCAGCGTCTGCGGGGCCGGCGCCTGGGCCGCCGGGGCGGCCTGGGCCATCGGCGCCCGGGAAGCCAGCATGTTCCACAGACCCACCCAGTTCACAGTGCGGTAGGCGTAGGTGTACGGCGCACCGGCGGACTTGGTCGGGCAGGTGGCGGCCGAAGCCGGGGCGGCGAAGGCCAGGGTGCTCAGAAGGGCAGCAGAGACGGCGACAGCAGTCATACGGCTGAACTTCACAGGAACCACTCCTCCTCAGGATTATCCCGAAGCTTTCGTGGCTCACACCGAGGAGGAGGAAACGACCTCCTCCCGCAACGCTTACGAGGTTAGCTGACGGGCTCGGGCAGCAGGAAGGTTGCCCTGGCCGCCGACGGATCCGGCGGCCCTCGCCCCGATAGGATGGTTCCCCCGCTTTCGCTTGTGCGAAACTCAGCGAATCAAGGTCGGTTGAGCGCTTCGGTATCCGTAGAATAACGCGATATTATGTAAATGGTCAAACCTAAAATCCTGGAAAGTACATGGGTTCAAGCACATCCATCTGGAGCCAGCGGACCGAAAATAGCACGCGCCGCGCCTACTCCGGAAAGACGCTTTCCGGGGCGCCCATTCGGACCGGGCGGGTGATCCTTTGGCATCAACTTCGCATAATTCCTTCCGTCGGTAGCAGGAATTTCCTGCAGGCGTTAGCGAATGATCAGGAGCCGGCACATTTGTAATCATGCATGAACATCCGTTCAAGCCAATACTGTCCAACTAACTCGGAAGTGACAACCCGTGCGCGACGACCAGCGCGTCTATCTGCTCACTCGCGTGGCCCAACTCTACTACGAGCAGAACGCAACTCAGGAAGCGATCGCGGCCTGCCTCAACCTCTCGCGCCCCACCGTTTCGCGCCTCCTCAAAGAGGCGAGAGAAGAAGGGGTCGTCCAAATCGTAATCCACAGCCCGTTCTGCTTTGTAACCGAACTGGAAGCTGCACTCACCCAGGCTTTCCCGCACCTACGGGCGGCCCGGGTTGTGCGCACGGCGGACCCTTCCGGCGTCGCCCGGGCGGCTGCCGCCTACATTGATCATATTGTGCGCGACGGCGACATGATCGGCGTCGCGTGGGGCACAACCATGGCAGCCGTTGCATCGGCACTGCCCCAGCGCCCTTTGCCTGACGTTACGGTTGTGCAGCTGACGGGCGGCATCGCCCGTTCCGGCGCCGAAGGCAGCGCGCATGACGTGGTCTTCCGCTTCGGCCGTGCCTTCGGGGCTGCCGTTTACTATCTGCACGTACCTGCCGTGGTGGACGGTCCACACGTGCATGACGCACTGGTCGGCAATCAGGAAACGGCTCACGTGTTGGATCTGGGCCGCCGGGCCAACATTGCCGTCTTTGGCATCGGAGTGCCGGACGAGCAGTCCGCTCTGGTCCAGGCCGGGCGCCTTTCCAGTGGAGATTTGGCAAGATTGCATACGCTGGGTGCGGCGGGCGACATTTGCTCACGCTATTTCACAGAGCGCGGCAACCTGTGCGACCCGGCGCTGGATGCCCGCACCATCGGACCGACGTTATCCGAACTGGCAAACAGGGATTACAGCATTGCAGTGGCCCACGGCGTTCACAAAGCTTCCGCCGTCCTGGGCGCCCTGCGCGGCCGCTACTGCAACGTTCTCATTATCGATGAAGCTACTGCTGGTAAGGTAGCGCACCATTCTCAGGAGGGACACAAGTACCATGAATGAGCAACAGCTTGTGGAAACGATCGTCAAGGAAGTCATGGCACAGCTGAAGGATCAGCCCCAGCAAAAGCGCGAAGTCATCTGCAACGTGAGCGCCCGGCACATTCACCTCAGCCAGGCTCACGTTGAAGCCCTCTTCGGCGAAGGCTACCAGCTGACCGTCATGAAGGATCTCATGCAGCCCGGCCAGTACGCCGCCAACGAGATCGTAGCGGTCATCGGACCGAAGGGCACCTTCCCGAAAGTCCGGGTGCTCGGCCCCGCCCGCGGCGACACGCAGCTGGAAATCTCCGCGACGGACGCCCGCACCATCGGCGTTCAGCCCGTGGTCCGCATGAGCGGCAAAATCGAGGGCACCCCGGGCTTCACCATTCAGGGGCCGAAGGGCTCGGTCACCGTCGACAAGGGCGCCATCGTCGCCGCCCGCCACATTCACGCCACCCCGGCGGACGCCGAACGGCTTGGCGTCAAGGACGGCCAGGTCGTCCGGGTCCGCAAGAGCGGCACCCGCGCCCTCACGTTTGATGATGTCGTCTTCCGCGTTCACCCCAACTTCGCCCTGGAAATGCACATCGACACCGATGAAGCCAACGCCGCCTCCGTCAAGGACGGCGACATGCTCGAGATCATCGGTTAGCAGCAAAAGCCCTTTGCGAGAGCGCCTGACCCGCCCCCGGGTCGGGCGCCCCGGCAAGGGGATCTCTTTTGCCCATACATGCCAAATATCCCCTGGTATAGATAATCATCCCAGGGAGGTGTCTGAAAGACATGGCGATGGAAGCACTGGGCATGGTGGAGACGCGGGGCCTCGTCTCGATGATCGAGGCGGCGGACGCCATGGTCAAGGCAGCAAACGTCCAGCTGGTCGGCTGGGAGAAGATCGGTTCCGGCTACGTCACCGCCATCGTGCGGGGCGACGTGGCGGCGGTCAAGTCGGCGGTGGACGCCGGCGCGGCGGCCGCGGCGAAAGTGGGCGAGGTTCTCTCCGTCCACGTCATCCCGCGCCCGCATATGGACCTGGAGCAGGTGCTGCCGATTGCTCTGAAGGAGTAGGGCGTGATACTGGCACGCGTCATCGGCACGGTGGTCGCGACCCGAAAAGATGACCGGCTGAGCGGCTCCAAGCTCCAAATCGTCCAGCCCGTATCGCTCATCGATATGAGCCCCGACGGCAAGGCCCTGGTCGCGGTAGACGCCGTGGGCGCCGGCGAGGGCGAAATCGTCATGGTCTGCGCGGGCTCCTCGGCCCGGCAGACCAGTCGCACCAAGGACACGCCGTGCGATGCCGTGATTATGGCCATCGTCGATTCGCTGGACGTGAGCGGCCGGCAGGTGTTCTCGAAGAGCCAGGAATAGGTGAGGGAAACGAATGCTAGCCAAAGAACAGCTCTCCGCCCTGATTGAGGAGGTTATGCAGAAGCTGGCGGCGCAGGAGGCGGCCCCTGTGCTTGCGGTGCCCGCGGCGGACCCGGTCAATCCGGGGGGTGTGTACGGCACCGTTACCGAGGCGGCAAATGCGGCACGGGCCGCCTTCACGCAGCTGCAGTCGCTTTCGCTGGCGCGGCGCCGACAGATCATCGAGGCCATGCGGTCTGCAGCCCGCGACAAGGCCCGCCCCCTGGCGGAGCACGCCGTGCGGGAGACGGGCCTGGGCCGGGTAGAGGATAAAGTCAGGAAGAACCTGTTCGCTGCGGAGAAAACGCCGGGCGTGGAAGATATCCTCTCTGCCGCCTGGAGCGGCGACGACGGCCTGACGCTGGTGGAGCGGGCGCCCTGGGGGGTCATCGGCTCCATTACGCCGACGACCAACCCGACCTCAACCATCATCAACAACGCCATCAGCCTGGTGGCGGCGGGCAACGCGGCCGTCTTCAACTTCCATCCCATGGCGAAAGCCTGCTGCGCAGCCACAGTGGAGCTGCTGAACGCTGCGATTGCAGGCGCCGGGGGCCCACCGTCGCTGCTGACCTGCGTGGCAGACCCGACCATTGAGACTGCCCAGGAGCTAATGCAGCACCCCGGCATCGACGCCATGCTGGTAACGGGCGGCGGTCCGGTGGTCAGGCTGGCCATGACCTGCGGCAAGAAAGTCTGGGCCGCGGGGCCGGGCAACCCGCCCACGGTGGTGGACGAAACGGCCGACCTGGCAAAGGCCGCCCGGGACATCGTAGACGGCGCCTCCTTTGACAACACCGTCCTCTGCACGGCGGAGAAGGAGTGCTTCGCCGTGGCGTCCATCACAGACACGCTCAAGCGGCTGATGGTGGAGAACGGCGCTTTTGAAGTCAAGTGGTCGGAAGTCGACCGGCTGATGCGGGTGCTCTATCCGGGCGGCGGGGGGCTCAACCGCAAGTACATCGGGAAGGATGCAGCGGTCATCCTCCACGAAGCGGGGCTGACGCCGGGCACCCACACCCGGCTGATCATCTGCGAGGTGCCGCCGGACCATCCCTTCGTCCAGCACGAACTGCTGATGCCCATTCTGCCCATCGTCCGCATGCCGGACGTCAGCAGCGCCATCGATGCGGCCATCAAGGCGGAGAAGGGGCACCGGCACACGGCCTCCATCCATTCGAATGACATCCGGCACATGAGCCGCATGGCCCGGGAGGCGGGCTGCGCCATCTTTGTGAAGAACGGTCCCCATTACAGCGGCCTGGGCATCGGCGGGGAAGGCTTTACGTCGCTCTCTATCGCCGGGTCGACGGGCGACGGCATCACCTCCGCCCGCACCTTTACTCGGGAGCGCCGGTGCGTCATGGTGGGCCACTTCCGGATCGTATGACGCGCATCGCCGTCGGCATCGTCGAAGCGGCAAGCATCGCAGCGGGGGTAAGGGCCGCCGACGCCATGCTCAAGACCGCTCAGGTGGAACTGCTGGACGCCGGGGCCGCGAGCCCTGGCAAGTACATTATCACCGTGGGAGGCGACGTGGCCTCGGTGGCTGCCGCCGTGGAGGCCGGCGTTGCGGAAGCAGGGGCGCAGCTGCTGGGTACCGCCCTGATTGCCCACCTGCACGAGCAAGTGCTGCCTGCCATGCGGGGCGAGTCGACCACAGCCGCGGTACAAGCGGTGGGCGTGGTGGAGACGGCCACAGTCGCCGCGGTAATCAAGGCCGCAGATGCCGCAGCCAAGACCGCCGTCGTTGACTTGCTGGAGCTGCGCATGGCCCGGGGCCTGGGCGGCAAGGGATACGTTACGTTTACGGGCGACGTGGGCTCTGTTCAGGTCGGCGTTGCTGCGGCGGCTGACGCGGCGGCCCGGGACGGGGCCCTGGTCGGGACGGCCGTGGTTCCCGCGCCGCACCCGGACCTGTGGCCCAAACTGAGGAGGGAAGCGTAAATGGCGCTCTTAGCGCTTGGCATGGTTGAGACCCGGGGCTTCGTGGGCTCAGTGGAGGCCGCCGACGCCATGGCAAAGGCGGCCAACGTGCAGGTGGTCGGGCAGGTGCAGATTGGGGCGGCGTACATCACCATCATGTGCCGGGGCGACGTGGGCGCCGTGCGGGCGGCGGTCGACGCGGGCGCAGCTGCCGCCAAGCGGGTGGGGCAGCTGGTTTCCTCGCACGTGATCCCCCGCCCGCACGATGAGCTGGAGAAGGTACTGCCGAAGCCGAAAGCCCCGGCGGGCGCGGCGACCGCCGCAGCTGACTAGCCCATGCGGATCGCGATTGCCAGCGATCACGGGGGTTTTGCCCTCAAGGAAGATCTGAAGGTGTACCTGGCGGAACTCGGGCACCAGGTGGCCGACCTCGGGCCGGGGGACGAACAGGCGGTGGACTATCCCGACTTCGCCGTCCGGGCAGCGGTGGCCGTGGCAGCGGGGCTGGTCGAGCGCGCCGTCATGATCGACGGGGCGGGCATTGGCTCCTGCATGGCCGCCAACAAAGTGCCGGGCTGCCGTGCGGCCATGTGCTACGACCTGTCGACGGCCCTCAACGCCCGCGAGCACAACGACGCCAACCTGCTGACCCTGGGCGGCGGACTGATCGGCCGAAACCTCGCCCGGCAGATCGCAAGGACTTTCCTGGAGACGGACTTCGCGGGCGGGCGCCACGCCCGCCGCGTGGAGAAGATCAAGGCGCTCGACGGGGGGCTCTGCCCGTGATGACCGGCCGGATCATTGGGGTCTGCGTGGCGACGCAGAAAGACCCGAAGCTGACGGGGCGCAAGCTGCTGGTGGTGGAGCCGATCAGGAGCGACGGCACCAGTGCCGGCAAGCCCGCCATCGCCATCGACCTGGTCGGCGCCGGGGCGGGCGAAACGGTCCTGCTGGCCAAGTCCCGCGACGCCTCCCTGGCGTCGGACGATTCGCCCGTAGACCTGGCGGTCATCGCCATTGCCGACGCGATCGTGACGCCGCCCCACCGCCCCATCAGTCCGGCGGAGCGGGGGTTTGGACCGTGCTGATGGGTCGTGTTACGGGGCACATGGTTGCCACGGTCAAACTGGGCTGCTTTCGGGGCGAGAAACTGCTGATTGTCGAGCCGCTGGACCCGGAGGGGCGCCCGGACGGCCCGGAAGTGGTTGCCTGCGACCGGGCCGGCGCCGGTGTCGGAGATCTTGTGCTCCTGTTGCAGGAAGGTGGCTCCTGTCGCGCCGTAATGAACAAGATGGATGCACCTGTTGAAGCTTTAGTTATTGCAGTGATTGACAGGATCAACTTGTAACAGATACGGAGGCAGAGCTATATGGATTGGCAGCAGATCAAAGCGAGAGTGATGGACGAAGTGCTCCGGCAGCTGCAGGCCGAGGGCTCTCATATCGTCAATGAGCAGCCGGCCGCGGTCGTACCGGCTGATTTCCGGACCGATTTTCTGGTCGTGGTTGCGGGTCCCATCACCGACAAGGTCGTGGCCCTGGCGCAGGTGCTTGCCGGCGCCGGCAACGTAACGTTCGTCACTCACGGCGATGCCGGTGCCATCGCTCCGCTGCGCGCCTGCGGCCAGGTGATCACCGAGGGCGCCGAGGAGGCGGCTCGGCGCCTCGCCCAGGGCGCCGGGCGGGTCATCGTGCCGTCCCTATATGTCGGCGTGGCGGCCAAGGTCAGCAATCTGATCGGCGACTGCCTGACGTCCGCCGTGCTGGTGGAGGCGGCGATTTGCGGCAAGCCTGCCGAAGTGGCCCGCGACGGCATGGCCATGCCCGCCGAGGTGAATTGGGCCATCCGCCGGAAGGTGGAGGAAGTCCTCCAGTCCCTGCGCACTTTCGGCTTCGCCGTGACCGATCTGGAGAGTCTTGCGGCCGAGGCAGCTCGCCTGCCCAAGGCCAGCCCTGCGGCCCCGGCCGCGGCACCGGCCCCGGCGGGACCCGCGGCGGATTTCGACCGGGAACTGGCCCGCATGATCGACCACACGCTGCTCAAGCCCGAAGCTACGGCCGAGCAGGTCGCCAAGCTCTGCCGGGAAGCCCGGGAGTACAACTTCATGTCGGTCTGCGTCAACCCGGGCTGGGTGCCCCTGGCGGCGGAACAGCTGCGCGGCTCGGGCGTGAAAGTCTGCACGGTCATCGGCTTCCCGCTCGGCGCCACCATCACCGAATCCAAGGCGTATGAGACGGCCGAGACCATCCGGCAAGGCGCCGCTGAAGTCGACATGGTAATCAACGTGGGCGCCCTGAAATCCGGCCAGTACGACCGGGTGCGCAGCGATATCAAGGCCGTGGTGGAAGCGGCCCGGGGCAAGGCCCTGACCAAGGTGATCATTGAGACGGGCCTGCTTACGGAAGCCGAGAAAGTGAAGGCGTGCGAACTGGCGAAGGAGGCCGGGGCCGACTTCGTCAAGACATCCACGGGCTTCGGCCCCGGCGGCGCCACGCCGGAGGATATCGCCCTCATGCGCCGGACGGTCGGCCCGGAGATGGGCGTAAAGGCCTCGGGCGGCGTGCGGGATTACGACGCGGCCCTGGCCGTGGTGAAGGCGGGCGCCAGCCGCATCGGCGCCAGTGCCTCCATCAACATCGTCAGGCGGGTGAAGCCGCAGCCGGCGCCCGCCAAGGAAAAATACTAGGCATACGCCACGCGGGGCCCCCTCAGTCAGCGAGGGGGCCCCTTGACGCGGATCAGACAGTTCGATTATCATCGAACTGCAAGGTGGTTCGATGGAGGTCGAACATGTATGACATATCGAGTGACAGTCCAGCATTCCCTGGTTTACGAGTTCCTCGTCAGCTTCAAGGCCTACACCGACCGGGCCTCCCACAAGGCCCTGGACCTCGGTCAAGCCTGGGTGCGCGAAGTTGGCCGGCGCCTGCCCGAAGGGTTTGGCGAAATGGCATCCAAGGCTGCGAAAGCTCTGCCCCCCTCCGAACTGACGAAGGTGTGTCCCGCCGGCGATGATCCCCTGGGGCTCATTGAATGGCTGGCCGGCATGCCCGTTGGAGAGCTATACGAGCTCATCGTGCCGTTAGTGGATGATCCGGCGCACATTCCACCCGACCTGGGCAGTGCCAGAGACAGGTTCGTCCAGGCCGGCAGGGTCTGGCATGAGACCTACTTCAGCTCCCTGGACCCCCGAATTCCGGCCGGCCTTGCCCGCAACGCAGAGGCCACCGCTATCTTCGCTCGGGAGCATCTGCCGGCGGAAGCGGTGGAGGCGATTACCCGGGGCATCGTGCTGGATGCGGGTCCGCACATCGCAGACGTCATCCTGATTCCCCAGTACCATTTCCGGCCGTACAATCTGTTTGACTGGACACCGCGCCAGTGCGTCATCGGCTACGCCGCCGACGTGCTGCCCCCGGCGCCGGGCGCCGCCCCACCAGACCTCCGGAACCTGATCCGCGCGCTTGATGACGACAGCCGCCTGCAGATTCTCCGCTTCCTGGCAGGCGGCGTGCGCAGCTTTACTGATGTGGTCAAATTCGCCGGCCTCGCCAAGAGCACGGTACACCACCATATGGTGACCCTCCGGTCATCCGGACTGATCCGAGTCCACGTCCGGCCGGAAGGTGCCGACCGCTACAGCCTGCGCCCCGAAGCCATTGATCACATCTCCCCTCGTCTTTATGCCTTTCTGAAGGAGGAGCAGCCGCATGCCGGCCTATGAGGCGCCAAAGAACGGCTTCCGCACGTTCAGCATCATCTGGGCGACGCAGTCGGTCTCCGTGCTCGGCACCGCCCTGACGCTGTTTGCCATGAACATCTATATCGCACAGGTGCTCTACCCCCTGCCTGAGCAGAAGCCCCAACTGGCGGGGGCGTTCACCATCGTCAACCTGGCAGCCATGATTCCCCAGCTCGTGGCGGCGCCACTGGCGGGCGCCTGGGCAGACCGGCACGACCGGAAGCAGACGATGTTCGTCGCGGATTTGGCCAGCGGCGTCCTGAGTCTCGCGCTCGCGTTCATGTTGCTGCAGGGAACGGTCGAGCTTCCTTTCCTATCTGCCGCCGCCGTGGGCTATGGCCTGCTGGGCGCCTTCCACGGTTCGGCCTTCGACACGGCCTACGCCATGCTGGTGCCCGACCGCCTGTTGCCCCGGGCCAACGCCATGATGCAGACCATGTGGTCGCTCTCCACCATTTTGGCACCGGGCATCGCGGCGTTTCTAATCGCCCTGCCGACCCTTGCCCGGGGCGGCGCCTGGGCCGGGGCCGCAGGCGGGCTGCTGGCCGGCATGAGTGACGGTACGGCCCTGACCGTCATCATCGACGGGGTTACGTTCTTCCTGGCGGCGCTGGTGCTGCCGTTCCTGGACGTGCCCTCGCCGAAGCGGGCGGACCTGGCCCCCGGCGAGTCCGGCAAGCCGCAGCGCTCCATCTGGGCAGACATCAGGGAAGGCGCGGTCTACATATGGCACCGGCGGCCCATGCTCTGGCTGCTGGCAACTTTCACACTCTGCAACATGCTGACCCCCTTTGGCGTGATTCTGCCCCTGGTCGTCAAGTTCAACCTGGCTGCCGACTGGGCGGCCCGCGGCTTCACGCTGGAGACAGCGCTTGCACTCCTCAACACGGTCAACAGCATTGGCGCTGTGGCCGCAGGGGTAGCAATTACGGCCCTCGGCGGGCTCAAACAGCGGCGCGTCCACGGCGTGGTGGTGCCCCTGGCCATCGGTGCGATCCTCCAGATCGCCGTCGGTCTCTCCACCGGTCTTTACGCTGCCGCCGCGCTGATGCTCGTCTTCGGTCTGATCTTTCCCATCGCTAACGTGCATTCCCAATCAATCTGGCAGACGCAGACGCCGCGGGAACTGCAGGGCCGGGTTTTCGCCGTCCGGCGTGTCATCGCCCAGTGCTCCGGTCCCGTGGGCCTCGCCGCCGCAGGCGCACTGGCAGGTCTTTACGATGCAGGGCTGGTCCTGGCAGCCATGGGCGGGTTGTTGGCCGTCTTCATGGTGGCGCAATTGTTCAACCCGCAATTGCTGAAGGTAGAAGATAAAGCCTACCTCGACAATCTGGCGGACCAAATGGCGAGGGCGGCGAACGGCGCCTGACCTGTGGTATGATGGGCCAGGATGGAGGTGACGCCGTGGGCGTTTACAACGCGGAGGCCATCGTGCTCCGAACCCGTGACTTTGACGAGGCTGACAAGATTCTCGTCATGTTGACCCGTGAGGAAGGAAAGATTCAGGCCGTGGCCAAGGGCGCCCGGCGCCCGCGGGGGCGCTACGCGGCCGCCGCCCAGATTTTCACGCAGGTCAAGGCGTCGCTCTATCACGGCCGCAACCTCGACACGCTCAGCCAGGTGGAGATTGTGGAGTCGTTCCGCCACCTGCGGGAAGACCTGCTCCGTATGGCCTACGGCAGCTACATCTGCGAACTGATGGACGAGATGCTCCGGGAAAAGCAGCGGTACGAATCGACCTACCTGCTCCTGCTGACCACCCTGCACCTGCTCAACGAGCCCGACCTGCCGCCCGAGCCCACCCGGCGTGCTTATGAACTGAAGCTGTTCTCGATTCTCGGCTTCCGCCCGAGCTTCGAGGAGTGCGTTGCATGCAACAAACCCCTGGGGCCCGGCCCCGTGGTGCGGTTCGCACCCGCCCTGGGCGGCGTTCTCTGCCCGACCTGCCCCGCGGAGGGCGAAGTCGTGCACCGGCTCTCCCGCGGCACCCTGGAGACGATGAAGCGCCTGTTGGATGGCGATATCCGGAAGGCTTATATGGTGCGCATCGCGGCCGACATGGCCGGCGAGATCGACCGTGCCATTGCCGACTACATCAAGGTCCGCACCGAGCGGCCCCTGAAGTCGAAGGAGTTCCTCGACGAACTGCGGGTTTAGGACATGCACCGCCCGACCATAATCTCTCTTGTGGAGGGGTTATGGATGTTCGGTTTCTCGGTACAGTTGCGCGAGTTGGGACCGCGGGACGGCATCATGCGGGGGGAGTGCGGGCGGTACCGCTGGGAGGCCCGCATGGCCCGGGGGCCCGTCTCCTATGGGCTGGACCCGGCGACGCTCTATAAAGGCCCCGGGCGGATCGTCCGCCTGGTACTTTACGAAGAACTTTCACGGTCGGGTGCCGGACACAAGGTCGCGGCCTTTGACCGGGGCTGGCTGTACGGCCGTAAGGAGCACCTCGCCATCGTGCAGCGCGTGGTGCGGTATCTCGAAAAGCAATAAAGCGAGGGGGCGCCCATGAAGCCAGGGCGCCCCCATGTTTTTACTGCTTGGGAGTGATAACGACCGTCTGCGTCTCCGGCTCCCACTTCACGTCCATATGATAGTTCTCAGATACGAACCGGACCGGCACCAGCGTCCGCCCCCCGAGGATCCTGGCCGGCACGTCCAGGGCCTTCAACGGCTTGCCGTCCAGCGTCGGTACCGGATTGCCGATTTGCAGCTTCAGCACGCTGCCTCCCCGCACTGCCGTCACGGTCTCGGTGGCGCCGTCCCAGGCGATTTCGGCGCCCAGTGCCTCCAAAATGGCCCGGGCCGGTACCAGCGTCCGGTTGTCCAGAATCACCGGGGGCTGATCAAAGTCGATGTACCGGCCGTTCAGCTTCACCCGGATTGCCGAGGCGTCGAAGCTGTAGTTGCGCCGGACCCCTTCCCGGCCGTCCTTGTCGTATGCCACCACGGTCAGCGTGCGCGGGCCCGTGAGCCCGGTCAGGTCCAGATTTGCAGCCCACGGCAGCCGGGTCGCCGCGGCCTTCTGGACACCGTCCAGCAGGTACGCGACCCGCCCGACCCCTGCGGGCAGGTTGACGTAAGCCGCCACCTGCGTAGGACCCAGCAGCGTGGCCTGCTCCATGGGGCGCCAGAAGGAGCGGGCGCCGCCCATCGAGCCCAAGTACCAGTCGTCCGCGGTCACCCGCCTGTACGTTTCGGTCAGTACGTCACTGCCCGAAAGCACATAGTGGCTGGCGCTCGGGACCTGCGGACGCAGCCTGACGTCCACGTTGAAGTACGCGACCGCCTTCATGCGGGGGAAAATCAGAGGCAAATAGCCGTAGAACCGCTCCATCGCTTCAGCGGCCCAGGCCGCTTCGTCGCGGTGCGGTGAGCGGTTGGCCCAGCCGAAGCCGGTCTCCGCAATCATGATGGGTTTGCGGGGCGAGTACAGGTTGTAGATCGCCCGGAATTTATCGACGGGGTTGGCCCGCTTCCCCTGGTAGAACATGTCCGCGTCTTTTTGGAGGGAATTGACGTCACCGCGGAAATAGGGGTCGGTGTACCCGTTAATGCCGACCCAGTCCACATATGCATCACCAGGATAATACAGGTTGTAATCCTGGTCGCCCACGAAGTTCGGCGACCAGACCATCGCCACGTTCGGAGCCTCCTCCCGCATGATGCGCGCCACCAGGGCGAACTTCTGCCGGTACAGCGCCGGATCGCCGTGCCAGGCCGTCCAGGCGCCGTTCATTTCGCCGCCGAACCGGAGGAAGACAGGCCTGCCGAAAGCCTCCAGCTCCCGGGCGAAGTCCCGGAGGTACGGACCGTCCTGCACCGCCGCCAATCCCTCGTCCGGCTCCCATGCCACCTGCAGAGACGGGCTCTTCTGCCAGATGGCGGTGCCCGCCACGCGCCTGGCGGAGTCGTTCCAGCGCACATAAACCAGCGACATGGCGTACGGCTTACCGTAGGCCGCCGCCACGCGAGAGGGGTCGCCGCCCACTGCGGGGTCCAGGTCCAGGGCGCCGCCCAGCAGCGTACCGAAGGCGGGTTCATGCTTGGCAAGCTTGACCGCAGGCGCCCCGTCCGCCGGTCTGGCGACGAAGGCCCGGATCTCCGGGCGCAGCTGCTCCGCCCGGCGCACGTGGGGCAGCATGCCCTCGGCAAAGCTCGGGTCGCTCAACTGGCTCCAGCATTCAATCTCCGCATCATACGCGGCAATGGCTTCCGTCAGGCGCCCCCGTTCGTCGAGGGCCTGGCCGAGCTTGCGCGCATAGTGACCGCAGGCCTCCAGGTCATGGCTGCGCAGCGAATCGACCAGCTTCATCCACAACGCCATGGCCCCTTCCAAATCCCCTGCGTTCTCCTTGTCCCGGGCCGTCACAATCCAGTTCCACTCCTGGCTGGTGACAGCAGCCCGGGCGCCCGCCGGAAAGAGCGCAGCGATGCTCAGCAGAGCTGCCAGGGCGGCAAGGAACCGTCGCACATCGGACCCCTCCTTCATTCAGGCTTGATGCGTAGGCATAATATTCGGGTAACAACATAGTCACAACGGTTAGTTCGTACATTCACAAATACCAGGGTAAACCGGACTAATATGCACTGTTCCACTTATTATGCACACTTGTATGATCAAAGTGCATCCTAATCACAAGGGGGCATGCACTGATTATGGCTTGGGTACAATTGATCGTCGTCCTTTTCTTCCTGCTCCTCGGATGCCGGTATGGTGGCGTCGGCCTCGGAATCTTCGGTGGCATTGGCACCGCAGTGCTTGTGTTCGGGTTCCATCTCAAAGTTGCTTCCCCGCCGATCGATGTCATGCTCATGATTCTGGCAGTAGTCACCGCTGCGGGCGCCATGGAGGCGGCGGGCGGTCTGGAGTACCTCGTCAGCCTGGCTGAGAAGGCCCTCCGCAGCAAACCCAAGTACATCACATTCATGGCCCCGGTTGTCACCTGGTTCTTCACCTTCTTTGCCGGCACCGGTCACGTGGCGTACTCCGTCCTTCCCGTCATTTCGGAAGTAGCCCGCGAAACAAAGATTCGTCCGGAGCGTCCGCTTTCTGTCGCAGTGATCGCATCGCAATTTGCGATTACCGGCAGCCCCATCTCTGCCGCCATGGTCGCCATGGTCAGCATGACCGAGAAGGCGGGCATGACCATTCCCAAGCTGATGCTGATCACCGGCCCGGCCACGTTCCTGGCCTGCATGATCGCCGCCGTTGCCATGAACTACTATGGCAAGGAGATGGAGCAGGATCCCGAGTACCTGCGCCGCCTCGAAGCAGGACTAATCCCGCCGATCAAGCCTGCTTCCGAGCGGGCGAAGGAAGCCTACAAGGCCGATCCGAAGGCTATCGCTTCGGTCATCGTCTTCCTGGTGGCGGCAGTATCGGTCGTTGCGCTGGGCAAGCCCGAGTGGCGGCCTTCCTGGCTCTCCGCCGATGGCAAGACGACGACCTTGCTGGAAATGCAGTATGTTGTGCAGCTTCTGATGCTCTCCGCCGCTGCCATCATGGTCTTCTTCTGCAAGCCCAACCTTGAGAAAGTCGTCAAGGGAAAGGTCTTCCAGGCCGGCGCCACCGCGCTGGTTGCGGTTTTCGGCATCGCGATGATGGGCGATACCTGGTTCCAGGGCAACTCGGCAGCACTGCAGGGCAACCTCAAGGATATGGTCACCGTCGCCCCGTGGCTGTTCGCTTTCGCTCTGTTCGGCCTCTCCGCCCTGGTGAACTCGCAGGGCGCCACGGTCAAGGCGCTGATGCCCATCGGCATCGCCCTGGGCATTCCGGTGCCGTTCCTCGCCGCCATGATGCCCGCCGTCAACGGCTACTGGTTCACCCCGGACTACGGCCCCATCATCGCCGCCGTCCAGTTCGACCAGACCGGCACCACGAAGATTGGCAAGTGGATTTTCAACCACAGCTTCATGCTGCCGGGCATCATTACGATCGTCCTCAGCGTCGTCTTCGGCTTTATCCTGCAGGCGCTCGTCTGGTAAGAACCACACACGCGAAAGGCTCGCCCACTGCTGGGCGAGCCTTTTTGTGCAGAAACGCTTGCTGGCAGGGAATACGAAGCCGCCGGCAGGAAGTGACGTATCCGAGGCAGAAGTGCCGCGGCGAAGGAGTTGAAACGTATGGTCGACAAGGATCTTCCCCGCGAGTGGTCGCCGCTGCTGCAATCCGAATCGGACCGCTGGGTCCGTGCCGGATTGATCACGGCCGAGCAGCGGGCTGCCATTCTAAAGCTTTACCCGGCGCCCGGGGCCGGCGGGCGGGAGCGCACGATCCTGATCTTCACGCTCCTCGGCAGCTTGCTGGTGGGCGCCGGCGTGATCCTCTTCTTTGCCGCGAACTGGCCGGTGCTGCCGGCGTTCGTCAAGGTCGGCGCCATTCTCGCTGCGGTGGTGGGGGCCTATGGATCCGGCTACTATCTGCAGTACGTGCGCGGCAGTTACCCGGGGCTGGGGCACGCACTGATCTTCCTGGGCTCCCTGTTCTACGGGGCCGGCATCTGGCTGGTTGCCCAGATTTTTCACCTGGATACGCACTTTCCCGCCGGGTTCCTATATTGGGGGCTGGGCGTGCTGCCCGTCGTGGCGGCGACCCGGTCGATCTGGGTGCTCTACCTGGGCACGTTCGTGTTGGGCGTCTGGACGGTTTCGGAGCAATCGTACACGCTTACCTACAACTGGTTCTTCCCCGTGCTGATGGTCGGAGCCGTGGCGCCGCTGGCCCGGTGGGTCAAATCGGCCCTGGCGGAGGCGGGCGTCCTGTTCGGGCTCTTCGTCTGGTTCATGATCGGCGTGCTTTCCCACCTGACCAACTCATCCGGCAATCCGGAACCGTTCATGGTCGCCCGCATGCTCCTCCTGTTCGGCGGCGCGGTCCTGACCGCCGGTCTGGCCCGGCTGGGCGATGAACGGACCTACTTCGGCCTGGGCGGAGCGATGGCCCTGGCCGGCGCCTACATGCTGACGTTCCGGTGGGGCTTCCTCGGCGATGATATGCGAATCCCTTCGCTCACTGCGGGCACTGCATTTCACAACGCCGGCCTGGCGGTCCTGGTCGGCGGCATGGTTGCGGCTGCGGTCGTCCTGTGGCGGAGGGGCGGCGCCGAACGCATCGGGCTGGCGGCAACGGCGGCGGCGCCCGTGTTGGCGGCTCTGTCCCTACAATTCCTGGAAACAGTGCCCCGCATGGTCACCTTCAACCTGCTTCTGTTCGCAGGAACTGTGGGCTGGATCGCTCTGGGCATCCGGCGGCGCAACCAGCTGGTGGTCAACCTGGGCCTCGCCGCTTTCGTCGTCCACACGCTGACCCGCTACTTCGACCTGTTCTTTAACGCCATGAGCAAGTCGCTTTTCTTCGTGGTGGGCGGCATTCTGCTGCTGGGCGGCGGCTGGCTGCTGGAGCGGAACCGCCGCCGCTGGATGGGCGAGTGGGGAGGTGGCGGCGATGACAAGTAAGCGCGGGCTCCTGTTCGCGGCGGCCGTCGTCCTGCAGGTGCTCCTGCTGCTGGGCATGGGCGCCCGGCATACCTACACGCTGCAGACCGGCCGCGCTGTGCGCCTGGAGACGGCGCCGGTCGACCCCTGGGAGATCTTCCGGGGCCAGTACGTCGCCTTGAACTACAAAATCTCGCAGATACAGGGCGGCGAGGTGCCAATGATCGGGGCACCGTACCAGCGGGGGCAGCGTATCTGGGTGACGCTGCGGGAGGGCGACCCGTACTGGGTGGCCACTGGCGTCGCCGACCAAAGGCCCGACACTGCAGCCAACGAAGTGGCGATGCAGGCCACCGTCCAGTATTGGATGGATTCCGGCATCGAAGGCCGGCCGCAGGTCAATCTCCGCTACGGAATCGAGCAGTTCTTCGTGCCGGAGGGGGAGGGGCCGCCGCTGGAGCAGCAGCGCCTGAGGATTTCCGTGGAGGCCGCCGTCGACCGCTTCGGGCGGGCGGCGATCAAACGGGTCTTCGTGGACGACAAGGAGATTCAGTGGCGCTGACCGTGCATGGGAACAGAAACTTCTTGACAGACTAGTAGAGCATTTGGTAGATTCTTGGTTACAGCGATGAACGGGAAGAGTACCCGAAGGGTCGCCACTTCAGAGAGCCCTGCACCTGGTGCAAGCGGGGCGTGGCGGCGGCGGGGAACGGCGCCCGGGAGCCACAACGCCATACCTCAAGGTGGGCGCCGCCCCGGGGTGCCAATCAGGGTGGAACCGCGGGAGCCGCATGCAAGCTCTCGTCCCTGGCCAATCTCAATTGGCCGGAGGCGGGAGCTTTTTGTTTGCCCGTCCGGCCCGCAAAAGGCGCCCAAGCGCCGAGAAGGGAGGAACCGTCCCGTGTACATGCAAGATTTGATTCTGACCATCGACCAGTTCTGGGCGGAGAAAGGCTGCATCGTCGGCCACCCCTATGACATGGAGAAGGGCGCCGGCACCTTCAACCCCCACACCTTCTTCCGCTCGCTGGGACCGGAGCCGTGGAATGTCTGCTACATTGAGCCCTGCCGGCGCCCGGCCGACGGCCGTTACGCCCAGAACCCCAACCGCATGCAGCACTACTTCCAGTACCAGGTGATCATGAAGCCCAGCCCCGAGAACATCCAGGAGATGTACCTCGAAATGCTGGAGCGCATCGGCATCGACCCGAAGAAGCACGACATCCGCTTTGTCGAAGACAACTGGGAAGGCCCCACCCTGGGCGCCTGGGGCCTCGGCTGGGAAGTCTGGTGCGACGGCATGGAGATCACCCAGTTCACCTACTTCCAGCAGGTGGGCGGCTTCGAGTGCAAGCCCGTCTCCGTCGAAATCACCCTGGGCCTGGAGCGGCTCGCCTCGTACATCCAGGGCGTGGACAACGTCTGGGACATCATGTACAACGAGAAGCTCCGCTACAGCGACCTGTTCGAGGCCTCCGAAATCCAGCACTCCATCTACAACTTCGAGCAGGCCGATACGCAGATGCTCTTCACCATGTTCGGCATGTTCGAGTCCGAAGCGAAGCGGCTCCTCAGCCTGGAGAAGCCTCTCGTCTACCCGGGCTACGACTATGTCATGAAGTGCTCCCACACGTTCAACCTGCTGGACGCCCGGGGCGCTATTGCCGTCAGCGAGCGGCAGGGCTACATCCTGCGCGTCCGCAACATGGCCCGCATGGCCGCCAAGGCGTATATCGAGCTCCGCGAGTCGCTCGGCTTCCCGCTGCTCAAGCCGCTGGAAGAGCGGCCGACCTGGGATTCGAAGTACGGCGCGAAGAAGCACGTCGTGGCGCCCGGCCCTGAAGCCAAGCCCGACGAGGAAGGAGGTAAGTAGCCATGGCTGAGACTCGCAATTTGCTGCTGGAGATCGGCACCGAAGAGATCCCATCCCGGTTCTGCCAGCCCGCCCTCGACCAGCTCAAGGCGAACGCCGAAAAGGCCCTTGCCGAGGCGCGCATCGACTTCAAACTGGCGGATGTTTTCGGCACGCCCCGCCGCCTGGTGCTCTATGTGAAGGATATGGCCCTCGTCCAGAAGGACGTGGAAGTTGTCCAGAAAGGCCCCGCCAGGAAAGTCGCCTTCGATGCCAACGGCAACCCGACGGTGCCGATTCAGAAGTTCGCCCAGTCCCAGGGCGTGGCCGTGGAGGACCTGGAAGTCCAGAAGGACGAGAAGGGCAACGAGTATATGTACGCCCGCAAGCTCGTCAAGGGCGAATCCATCGCCAAAGTCCTGCCGCAGCTGCTTTCCGGTCTGGTCCTCTCCATCGAGTGGCCCAAGTCGATGCGCTGGGCGGACCGCTCCATCCGCTACGCCCGGCCCATCCGCTGGATTCTGGCCATGCTGGGCGACCGGCGTGTGCCGTTCGACGTCGACGGCATTCAGACCGGGAACACCACCATGGGCCACCGGGTCCTCGGCCCCGGCGCCCCCATCGAAGTCGAGCATGCCGACGACTACTTCGCCAAGGTGAACAAGGGTTACGTCATGGTCGACCAGAAGGTCCGCAAGCAGGTGATCTGGCAGCAGATCACGACCGTGGCGGCCAAGCTGGGCGGCAAAGTCGAGCCGGACGAGGACCTGCTCGAAGAGCTGAACTGGCTGGTCGAGCAGCCCACGGCTTTCTACGGCGCCTTCTCTGAGGCGTTCCTGGATGTGCCGCCGCTCGTCCTGGTCACCACCATGAAGGAGAACCAGCGTTACTTCCCCGTCTATCGGGACGAGACCTACACCGATCTGCTGCCGTACTTCATCGCTCTGCGCAACGGCGAGCAGGATCACATTGAGATCGTGCGGGCGGGCAACGAGAAGGTGCTGGCCGCCCGCCTCTCCGACGCCCGCTTCTTCTGGGACGAAGACCGCAAGCGTGATCTGGCTTCCTACAACGACAAGCTGAAGGCCGTCGTCTTCCAGGAGAAGCTCGGCACCCAGTACGAGCGGGTGGTCCGGCTGACCGCCCTGGCCGGGCGCATCGCCCAGCTGCTCACCCTGCCCGTCGGCGAGCGGGATCAGGCCGTCAAGGCCGCCCAGCTTTGCAAGGCCGACCTGGTCACCCGCATGGTCTTCGAGTTCCCGGAAGTGCAGGGCTACATGGGCCAGCAGTACCTGCTGCGTGAAGGCGGCGACCCTGCCGTTGCGAAGGCGATTTTCGAGCACTACCTGCCCCGGGGCGCCGGCGACGAACTGCCCCGCACCGGCCCCGGCATCGCCGTGGCGCTGGCCGATAAGCTGGACACCCTGGCGGGCTACTTCTCCATCGGCATGATTCCGACTGGTTCGCAGGACCCGTTCGCCCTGCGCCGGGCCGCCCAGGGCGCCGTCCAGACGATTGTCGAGAACGGCCTGACGGTCGATATCGCCGACCTGTGCGCCCTGGCCATCGAAGGCTACAAGCTGGAAAACCCGCTTGAGATGAAGACCCTGAACGACATGCTGGAGTTCTTCCGGGCCCGCCTCAAGGTGCTCATGGAAGGCCGCAACTACCGGTACGACGTCATCGACGCCGTGCTGTCCGCCGGCTTCCGGAGCCCGTACGACGCCATGCGCCGGGCAGAGGCCCTGCAGAAGATGCTTGGCGAGTCCGAGTTCGCCGCCGTCACCGGCGCCTTCAAGCGGGTCTCCAACCTCGCCTCCAAGGCTGCGGAAGCCGGCGTGGAGCCGGGCGAAGTCGACACGGACCTGCTCGTCGAAGCCGCCGAGCGCGACCTTTACGGTGCCTTCGTGGACGTGCGCCCCGACATGAAACGGGCCCTGGACGCCCTCGATTACGAGCGGTTCTACCGGATTGCCACCCGCCTGAAAGCGCCGGTGGACGCCTTCCTCGACAACGTGCGCGTCAACGCCGACGACCAGAAGGTAAAGGTGAACCGGTACAGCCTCCTGACCGCTGTAGGAGGGCTGCTGTCGGCGCCGGCCGACCTGGGCCGCCTGGCCGGGTAAATCAGCATGACAAAAGAACCGCAGTCAGCACTGACTGCGGTTCTCCTGTTAGTCGGGCCCAGCGCCCCCCTATCCGGACTTCCTGCGGAACACCCTTCCCATGCAGCCCAACAAAAAAGAGTGCTCCTCCACCATGGAGGAGCACTCTGACAAGAGACTGTACTGGGATTCAGGCACTTACTCTCGGTTTTCCGGTCACTTCCCCTGCAGCTTCGACCTCGACACGCACTCGGTCCGCGCAATCCTGGCAGACGAACGCGACCTGTCTGGCCACCAGGGCTTTCCTGTGTTCCTGGTTGATGGGCAGGATTGCCTTGGCTTCCCCGCACAGAGCACACCGGCGAACCACCGGAACTTGAGACCTGAATCCTGCGCGCTTCCGCATTGCCAACTGAGCTCCATCCTCCTACCAATAGATTGGCGGAAGGACCTGCCGACCGTTGCCGGCCGGTGGCTCCTTCGACCTGCGCTTACGAGGTTAGCTGTCGGATTCGGGCGGTCAAAGTTGCCCTACCCGCCGTGGTCGGCGGGATTCACCCCAAAATTGGTTCCCCCGTTCCCTTTCGGGATTCAGCGTCCAATACCCATGTTACACGATCATTCGTTCTGTGTGAAGTACGGTGCATCAAGAATGGACAAGTTCGTTTCAGGCAGTAAATTCCACCCTCCGCCGGAGGAGTCTTTGCGCGCCCGTTCCTGGCCACCCGTACGCCCACTTTCCTATCGACTTTTCCGTACCACATGAGCGAAAATAGGAACGGTATGACCACTAGCCAGGAAAGGTGGGGTCCCATTGTCCTTCCTCGAACGCATCCAGGCAGCCACACTCGGGTTCAACGGCTATGCGCGCCTGGGACGAGATAATGCCAGCGGTTTCGGCTTCATGGCAGTGATCCTCCTGATTGCCATGACCATCTCCTGCATCTGGAGCACCATTCAATTCACCCGCGGCATGGGCGCCGCTTCAGACGAACTCGCCGGCATTCCGGACTTCACCTTCAGCAACGGGCAGGTCGAGTTTAAGGAGCAGATGCCCTATCAGGTCAAGACCGACGACACCCTGATTGTGATTGACACGACCGGGCAGACCGGACCTGAAGTGCTGAACGGCTACCGGAGCGGCATGCTGATCACCAGGGACCGGCTGTATCAGATCCAGCCGACCGGCGGCATACAGGAAGTCGACCTCAGCACAATCCCGTTCACCCTTAGTAAGGACAGCGTCATCGGGTTTATTCAGAAGCTCTGGATCTTCATTCCGATCGGGTACCTTTTCATGTATGCCTTCCAGCTCGGCTTCAAGGCGCTCGACGCCTGCATCCTCGGGCTCGTCGGCCTGATTTACGGCAGCAGCACGGGGCGCAGGGTCGACTTCGGCCTGGGCTTCAAGCTCGGACTGTACGCTGTCACCATCCCCACGCTGCTGCAGTGGATCATTCCGGGATGGTCGACCGTACCCTTCAGTTCCGCCAAGGGCACCATGGGCTTCCTCGGCTGGTGGGCGATAGCAATTCTCTATCTGATCATGGGCCTGCAGGCATACTTCAAGAATCAGGACGACCAGATGCAAGGTGGCTATTACGCCGGCAATCCGTAACTCTCAACGCAGAATGGCGGCAGGCAACTGCCGCCTTTCCTGTTCGCAGGACCTTGAAGAAACGAGAACATCTATCACCAAGGTCTATCATATAGATAAACCATTGAACGGGTCATAAATTCTTTGTAACCGTCTTTAGCAAAAGTTCAGCGCGGGAATGGATAGGTATGGTATACTCATTACCGTTAACAGGAGGAGAGGCGCGTGTCGACGCGACCTGTCGTGTTCGTGGTCTCCGATTCCGTAGGGGAGACGGCAGACCTGGTGGCCCGTGCCGCCATATCGCAGTTTGGCGGCTCCTCCGTTGAAATCCGCCGGTACCCGATGGTCGACGATCGGGCGACGTTACGCGAGGTCATTGAGGCCGCGCGCAAACAGCCCACGCTCATCGTCTTCACCATCATCGTTCCGGAAGTCCGGGCCGAACTGAAGACCCTGACCATCCAGTACGGCATTCCGTCCGTGGACATCATGGGGCCCATGCTCGACGGGCTGACCAAGGTCCTGGCGCGGACCCCGCTGCTGGAGCCAGGGTTGGTCCACAAGCTTGACGAGGACTACTTCCGGCGTGTCGAAGCGGTCGAGTTCGCCGTCAAGTATGACGACGGCAAGGATCCCCGGGGCTTTCTCAGAGCCGACGTGGTGTTGCTGGGTGTCTCCCGGTCTTCCAAGACCCCTGTGTCCATGTACTTGGCCCACCGGCGGATCAAGGTCGCCAACCTGCCGCTGGTGCCGGAAGTCTCCCTTCCCAAAGAGCTCCTCCAGGTGCCCCCGCTCAAGGTCGTGGGTCTGCGGGTCAGTCCCGACAAACTACATGACATACGCGAAGAGCGCGTGCGCACAATGGGATTAAGAACGGATGCGAATTACGCCAACATGGAGCGCATCCTATTAGAGCTTGACTACGCCGAAGAGGTGTTCAAGAAGGTCGGCTGCCCGGTGATTGATGTGACGAATAAGGCGGTTGAAGAGACTGCCGTTCGAGTTTTGGAGATCATAAACCGAGGAGTGAGATTCGGTGACTAAGAAGTTCGTCTATGCCTTCAACGAAGGCCGCGCAGACATGAAGGCTCTGCTCGGCGGCAAGGGCGCCAACCTCGCCGAAATGACCAACATTGGCCTCCCTGTTCCTCCAGGCTTCACCATCACCACCGAAGTCTGCAACATTTACTCGCAGACCGGCAAGCTGCCCGAGGAAGTTCAGCCGCAGATCGATGAGATGCTGGCTGCCCTCGAAGCCAAGCTGGGCAAGCAGCTCGGCGGCAAGACCAACCCCCTGCTCCTCTCCGTCCGCTCCGGCGCCCCTCTCTCCATGCCCGGCATGATGGATACCATCCTGAACCTCGGCCTGAACGACGAGACCGTCCTTGTGCACGCCGCCAACACCAACAATGAGCGGTTCGCCTGGGACTGCTACCGCCGCTTTATCCAGATGTTCTCCAACGTCGTGCTTGAGACCGGCCTGCACAACTTCGAGCAGATCCTCGAGCAGCACAAGCACAAGGCTGGCGTTACCGCCGACATCGACCTGACCACTGAGAACCTGAAGGCGATCGTGAAGGACTACAAGGCCGCCGTCGTCAAGCTGACCGGCCGGGAGTTCCCGCAGAGCCCGAAGGAGCAGCTCGACATGGCCATCATGGCCGTGTTCCGGTCCTGGAACAACCCCCGTGCTCAGGTCTACCGGAAGATCAACAAGATCTCCGACAGCCTCGGCACCGCCGTCAACGTGCAGTCCATGGTCTTCGGCAACATGGGTATGGACTCCGCCACGGGCGTCGTCTTCACCCGTAACCCGAACTCCGGCGAGAAGGAATTCTACGGCGAGTACCTGCCGAACGCCCAGGGCGAAGACGTCGTGGCCGGCATTCGTACCCCGTACCAGATCGCGCACCTGAAGGAAGAGATGCCCGAGTCCTATGACCAGCTGTTCGAAATGTGCGAGCTGCTGGAGAAGCACTACGGCGACATGCAGGACATCGAGTTCACCATCGAGCGCAGCAAGCTCTTCATGCTGCAGTGCCGCAGCGGCAAGCGCGCTCCCATCGCCGCCATCAAGATCAACGTAGACCTCGCCAAGGAAGGTAAGATCTCAAAGGAGCAGGCCGTTCTGCGCGTGGAGCAGAGCCAGATCGACAAGATCCTGCACCGCGGCATCGACCCCAAGGCGAAGGTTGACATCCTGGCCACCGGTCTGGCCGCCTCTCCGGGCGCCGCCGCCGGTATCGCCGTCTTCGATCCCGAGAAGGCCGAGAAGCTGGTCGCCGCCGGCCAGAAGGTAGTCCTCGTCCGGCCCGAGACCTCGCCTGACGACATCCATGGCATCGTCGTCGCCCAGGGCATCCTGACCTCCCGTGGCGGCATGACCTCCCACGCCGCCATTGTTTCCCGCGGTATGGGCAAGCCCTGCGTTGTCGGCTGCGAGGCCATCAAGATCGATCTGGACAAGGACCAGTTCACCGTGGGCAACCGCGTTGTGAAGGCCGGTGAGTTCATCACCATCGACGGCGCCACCGGCAATGTCATGCTCGGCCTGGTTCCCACCGTCGATCCCAAGATCACCGCCGAGTTCCAGCAGCTGCTCGAGTGGGCCGATGAGATCCGCGTCCTGAAGATCCGCGCCAACGCCGACAACCCGCAGGATGCTGCCAAGGCCCGCGAGTTCGGCGCCGAAGGCATCGGCCTCTGCCGGACTGAGCATATGTTCGGCCAGGGCGGCCACCATCCGGAGCGCATGGAAGTCGCCCGCGAAATGATTCTCGCCGATAACCTCGAGGAGCGGAAGAAGGCCCTCGAGAAGCTGCTGGTCATGCAGCAGCAGGACTTCTACGAAATGTTCAAGGCGATGGCGCCGTACCCCGTCACCATCCGCCTGCTCGATCCGCCTCTGCATGAGTTCCTGCCCGGCGAAGAAGAGCTCGCCATCGAAGTCGCCGTCAACAAGGCGCTCGGCAAGGTCGACAAGGACAAGGAAGCCCTGCTCAAGAAGGTGCGTGCCCTCTCCGAAATCAACCCGATGCTCGGCTTCCGCGGCTGCCGCCTCGGCATGATCTTCCCCGAGATCTCCGAAATGCAGCTGTACGCCATCTTCCAGGCTGCCGCGCAGTGCAACAAGGAAGGCATCGCGGTGGAGCCCGAGATCATGCACCCGCTCATCGGCCACATTAACGAGCTGAAGTTCCTGAGCGACATGACTCACCGCATTGGCAAGGAAGTCATGGAGAAGACGGGCACCAGCTTCAAGTACCTCAACGGCACGATGATCGAGATTCCGCGGGCTGCCATGACCTCCGACGAGATCGCTACCGAAGCCGAGTTCTTCTCCTTCGGCACCAACGACCTGACCCAGACCACCTACGGCTACAGCCGTGACGACGCCGAAGGCAAGTTCCTGGCGCAGTATGTCGAGAAGAAGATCCTCCCCGAGAACCCGTTCGTCACCCTCGACCGCACCGGCGTCGGCGGCCTGATGAAGATCTCCGTCGAAAAGGGCCGCCAGGTCCGCCCGAACATCAAGCTCGGCATCTGCGGCGAGCACGGCGGCGATCCTTCCTCCATCGAGTTCTGCCACCAGCTCGGCCTGACCTACGTCTCCTGCTCCCCGTACCGCGTGCCCGTGGCCCGCATCGCTGCGGCCCAGGCCGCTGCCCGGGCTGCCGGCGGCAAGGCGACCACGTCCACCCTGTAACCCCGGTTGTTGATGTGGGGCCCACCTCGCTTCTCGGAGGTGGGCCCTTGTATGTGGGTCGTTCGGGAAATTTTGCCACGGAGGACACGGAGAACACGGATTACGCGGAATCCCGGACCGCTAACCGAGTGGAAAAGGGAATTTGAGCCACAGACTACCCGGGGTATACGGATGGTAACAACTAAAATAAAATATATATTATTTAATCCGTGGAATCTGTGTAATCCGTGGCCTCCGTGGTAAATTCCCCAATGACCATCAATAATACTAGGTCGAAAAGAGCACCGATATCCACTCCACAATGGGGCCCGAGTTCCAAATGAAAGGCAAACATCGGTTACGCGCCTTAAACTTCGTGATCAGGCGCACATGGAGAAGGAATCAGTATGTACGTGTAGAACCTACATGAGCGCACGAAACGCGCCCAAAAAGCGCCGCCCGGATAACGTTGAAACCCTCACCGCCGCACCAGCCCTGGACCATCCGGCTTGTGGACGGTAAGGGGTTTTCTGCTGTAAAAGGAACTAACCCCCTTTTGAGCGAACATTGTCTGACGTCAGGTAGAGAGGTGGTGACCGGTGGCCCTGCACGACAACCAGGCGTTCAAAGACGAGGTTCGGGCCAAGAACGATATCGTTGAAGTAATCTCGTCATACGTCAAGCTGGAGAAGAGGGGCAACCGGTATGTCGGCCTCTGTCCTTTCCATGGCGAAAAAACCCCCTCTTTCCACGTGATTCCGCAGATGCAGATGTACCACTGCTTCGGCTGCAAGGCCAGCGGTGACGTTTTCAAATTCCTGCAGGAGCGGGAGCACCTGTCGTTCTACGAAGCCCTGGTTCAACTGGCCAAGCGCGCCCGCATCCCGCTGCCCAAAGAAGAGCGCACTCCCGAAGAGGAGAAAGCCTATCGGGAGCGGCGCAGCATGTATGATGCGCTGGAGTTCGCCGCACGCTTCTACCACCATCAGCTCACGGGAGAAGCCGGGAAGGCCGGCCTCGACTATTTGCTGGGGCGCGGCCTTTCGGAAGAGACGATCCGCACGTTCCGGCTTGGCTGGGCGCCCGGGTACGGGAAGCTGACGCAGGCACTGCGCGGCCGATTCGACCCCGAAACCGCCTTGAAGGCCGGGCTGATTTTAACCCGCCGCGAGGGTTCGGGGTACATTGACGCCTTCTTCGACCGCGTCATATTCCCCATTACCGATCTGACTGGGCGGACTATTGGTTTCGGTGGCCGCATACTGCAGGGGAATGGGCCAAAATACAAGAATACATCCGATACGCCTTTGTTCACCAAGCGCCACGTACTGTTCGGCCTCGCCCAGGCGAAGGACGCCATACGTACCCGAAACCAGGCGATTCTCGTCGAAGGATACATGGACGTCATTATGCCCCATCAGGTCGGCATCAAGAACGTCGTGGCGCCCCTGGGCACCGCCCTCACGGAAGAACAATGCAAGCTGCTGCGGCAGCAGGCCGAGCAAGTCGTCGTCGCGTTCGACTCGGACACGGCCGGTCAAATGGCCACGCTGCGCAGCCTGGACATCCTCTACGACCTCGGCTGCGACGTGCGCATCCTACGGCTGCCTGACGGCAAGGACCCGGATGAGTACATCCGTACGCATGGACCGGAAGGGTTCCAGCGTTGCATTGACGAAGCAATGCCATTAGTCGAGTTCAAGCTCCGGCTGGCGATTGAGCGGAACCCGGGTTCGCAGGCGAAGGCTGTCGAAGCCGTGGCGCGGGTCCTGGTCGACCTGAAAAACGACATTCTCCGTGAGGAGTACGTCGGCAAAATCGTCAACATCTTTGCCGAAGGTACCCAAAAACCACCCGACCCCGACCTGAAAAAAGCCATCGACCGGCAGATGAATCGCCTTCTGCACGGCGGCTTCCAGCATAACCTGCCAGATTCCAGGAATAATAGTAGGGACTTGGGGTTAGCTGGGCCCGGGTCCGGACCACAGGTGAACCCACAGGCCGGTCCTGCGCAGGGAAATCCCCTGGCGCTCAAACTTACTCGTGACGACCTGGCCTGGAGGGCGGAGCGCAAGCTCATCCACCTGCTGCTGGAATACCCCGGGTTCGCGGCGCGCATTGAAGCGAGTCTGGGGGACGTTCCGTTCGGCGACCCGACACATCAGACCATTTTCGCGGCGGTCAAGGCCCGGGCCGGCGCCGGCGGCGCTACAGGCCCCACTGCAGCGCAGGTGCTTGACTCGCTGGTTGATCCCGATGCACGGCAGGTGCTGCTGGAACTGGCGGCGAATCCGCCGGTTAGCAGCCACGCGGAACAGGAAGCCGCCGATTGCATCGAGAATCTAATGGAGCATAGGAATTCAAGGAGAATAGCGGACTTGGAGAAGCAGATGCAAACGTACCAGGCGGCTGGGCAGCCGGTTCCGGCCAGCGTGGTTGAAGAGTGGACCCAACGCCAACTCAAAATGAGAAAGCCGTCCAAGTCCTGAGGTGTGTGCGGAAGGGGGGGTAGTCATCGTGGAGTCCAAGGAGATCAAGCTTGAAAACGCCAAGGAACTGGTAAAAGATCTCGTCGTCAAGGGCAAACGGAAGGGCGCCCTCAGTTACGGGGAGATTGCCGACTCGCTTCAGGGCCTGGAACTCGGAGCCGACCAAATGGACGAGATCTACGAAGCCCTGGCCGACGCCGGTATCGACGTGGTCGGCGACCGTGGCGAAGAAACCGTAATTGAAGACGAGCCGGCTGTCATCGCTGATGATGAGGCGGAAGCCGGCATCGAAGACGAAGTCGAAATTGACCTTTCCGTACCGGAAGGGATTGCCATCGATGACCCGGTCCGCATGTACCTAAAGGAGATCGGGCGTGTTCCTCTGCTCTCCGCCGAAGACGAGATCGACCTCGCCAAGCGGATCGAGCAGGGCGACGAGGAGGCCAAGCGGCGCCTGGCCGAAGCCAACCTGCGCCTGGTGGTAAGCATTGCAAAGCGGTATGTCGGGCGCGGCATGCTCTTCCTGGACCTGATCCAGGAAGGCAACCTGGGTCTGATCAAGGCTGTCGAGAAGTTCGACTTCCGCAAGGGCTTCAAGTTCTCCACCTACGCTACCTGGTGGATCCGGCAGGCGATTACCCGGGCCATTGCAGACCAGGCCCGCACCATCCGCATTCCGGTTCACATGGTCGAAACCATCAACAAGCTAATCCGGGTCACCCGGCAGCTGGTGCAGGAACTGGGCCGCGAGCCCCTGCCCGAAGAGATCGCCAACGAAATGGACATTTCGGTGGAGCGGGTCCGCGAAATCCAGAAGATCTCCCAGGAGCCGGTCTCGCTCGAGACGCCCATCGGTGAGGAAGAAGACTCCCACCTCGGCGACTTCATCGAAGACCAGGACGCCCCGGCGCCCGCCGAGGCTGCCTCGTTCCGGCTGCTGAAAGAGCAGCTCGAAGAAGTGCTGGAGACCTTGACGCCCCGTGAAGAGAAGGTACTCCGCCTCCGGTTCGGCCTGGATGACGGTCGGGCCCGGACGCTCGAAGAAGTGGGCCACGTGTTTGGCGTCACCCGCGAGCGCATCCGCCAGATTGAGGCGAAGGCGCTCCGGAAGCTGCGGCATCCCAGCCGGAGCAAGAAGCTGAAGGACTATCTGGACTGACAACCGCAAACGGTCAATTGGAGGCCGCCCGCTACTAACCAGTGCGGGCGGCTTTTTCTGTCTTGACATATTCCTAACCCACCCGCAACGTTACGACAACAAAGGACCGATAACATGAAATTGGCAAATGCGAATGGGGGGACACATCACGCTGTGCGACGGTCGCCCGAGGCGGAGCACGGGGAGGAGCAAGCCCGGGAGGCCGGAGCGGCCCCGAAGATGTGCACCAGGCCGTTGCCGCGGTGAGCGATTCGGCGGGCGGGCTGCGGGCGCTGGCAGAGAGACTTCATGAAGCTGGGAACCGTTTTTCTTAAACAAACAGTAAGAAAAGGTTCCTTCAATCTGAACCAAATCAAAACCGGTTGTTATCACGGCGCTGTTACTTTTCTAGTGGTAGCACACGAAAGCAGTGCTGGACGTTGAAAGGAGATCGGTGTTGATCATGAAGCGTTCGCTGGCAATGGGTGCCGCCCTGACCGCAGTCCTGATGCTCGTTACCGCCTGCGGCGGCGCCCCGAAGAAGACGGAGTCCCCTTCCACGCCCGAACCCGCCGCACCCAAACTGAGCGGGGAGATCAAAGTCGACGGCTCCTCTACGGTCGGACCCATCAGCATCGCGGTGGCCGAAGAGTTTATGAAGGTGAACCGGGACGTCAAGGTCTCCGTCGGCATCTCCGGCACCAGCGGCGGCATGAAGAAGTGGGTCAAGGGCGAGACCGACATGAACGACTCCTCCCGAAAGATTAAGGAGTCCGAAGTTGCAGAGGCTGCGAAGCTGGGTATCGAAGCGCTCGAGCTTCCCGTCGCCTACGACGGCATCTCCGTGGTCGTCAGCAAGGAGAACACCTGGGCCCAGTGCATCACCACGGCCGAGCTGAAGAAAATCTGGGACAAGGACTCCCAGGTCAAGACCTGGCAGGACGTCAACCCCCAGTGGCCCGCTGAGGAACTGAAGCTTTACGGCCCGGGCACCGACTCCGGCACCTTCGAGTATTTCACCGAGCACATCAACGGGAAGGCCCTCCAGAGCCGGGCCGACTACACCGCCTCCGAAGATGACAACGTCCTCGTGAAGGGCGTTACCGGCAACAAGGGCGCCATGGGCTATTTCGGCTACGCCTACTACAAGGAGAACGAGTCCAAGCTCCGGGCGGTCCAGGTCGACGGCGGCAAGGGCTGCACCGCTCCCAACGACGAGACCATCTCCAAGCTCACCTATCCGATTGCCCGCCTGATCTATATCCACCCCAGCAAGAAGGCTCTGGAGCGGCCCGAGGTCAGGGCGTTCGTCAACTTCTATCTGCAGAACGCCGCGACGCTCTCCAAGCAGGTCGGCTACACCCCGCTGGACGCGAAAATGTACGAGGAGTCCCTGGCCAAGGTCAAGTAGCCGCCGAGCAGCCGGCGGGCCCCGGGGAACGCTTCCCGGGACCTCCCGCAGCCCTGGCAGGTTAAGATTCCGCCAAGAAAGGGTGAGCCGTGGTGGCAATCCCGGGTACGGCCTCCCGGCACATGGTCGAGAAGACCGAGGCGACCCGCCGTGCTCGGCAGGTGAGCCGTGAACGGTTGATCGCCCGCCTCCTGCTGGCAAGCGGATGGGTCTCCATTCTGGTCACGGCGGGCATCGTCTTTTCGTTGCTGTTCGAGACAGCGGGCTTCTTCCAACTCGTCACGCTCAGGCAGTTCTTTACCGATCCCAAGTGGACGCCTGCGTTTGATCCTGCTCACTACGGCATTCTGTCGCTGCTGGCGGGCACCACCCTGATCGCCGCCGGCTCGGCACTGGTGGCCGTGCCCCTGGGGCTGGCTTCGGCCATTTACCTGAGCGAATATGCGCCTGAACGCCTGCGCCGGGTGCTGAGGCCGATCATGGAACTGCTGGCCGGCATTCCGACCGTCGTGTATGGGTACTTTGCCCTTACGTTCGTCACCCCGCTGCTCAAGCGGATCATTCCCGACCTGGACGTGTTCAACGCCCTGAGCGCTTTCATCACAGTGGGCATCATGATCACCCCGCTGATCTCGTCCATGAGCGAGGACGCCATGCTGGCCGTGCCCCGTTCGTTGCGGGAGGCGGCGTTCGCGCTGGGCGCCACCCGCCTGGAGGTGGCGCTCAAGGTGGTCCTGCCGGCAGCCTTTTCGGGCGTGATGGCCTCGGTGATTCTGGCCGTCTCCCGGGCGGTCGGCGAGACGATGATTGTCGCGCTGGCAGCCGGCTCCACGCCCAAGCTGACGCTCAATCCGCTCCAGTCGATTCAGACCATGACCGGCTATATTGCACAAATGAGCCAGGGTGACCTCGAAGCCGGTTCGCCGGCCTATAAGGCGATTTACGCCGTCGGCATGTCGCTGTTCTTGATTACGCTGGGGCTCAACTTGTTTGCCAAGTCGATCACCCGCCGCATGGAGAGGGGAGGGCGCCTATGAGCCGGGACTTCCGGGGCCGCCGGGTCCTTCGCAGGCGGATCGATCGCTGGACGCATGGGCTCTTCCTGGCGGCGGTCGGCCTGGCCGTCGGCGTTCTGGGCGTCCTGCTGTGGGACGTTCTCAGCGGCGGCGTGAAGCACCTGGACTGGCAGTTCCTGACCAGCTACGCCTCCCGCTTCTGGCAGCAGGCGGGCATTCTCGCCCCGCTGGCCGGCTCCTTCTACGTCATCGGGCTCACGGCCCTGCTGGCGCTGCCGTTGGGCATCGCAGCCGCCGTTTACCTGGAGTTTTACGCCGGCGACCGTTGGGTCAACCGGCTGATTCAGACCAACATCGCGAACCTGGCCGGTGTCCCGTCCATCGTGTACGGCCTCTTCGGGCTTGCCGTTTTGGTGCGCTTCCTGGGGTTCGACCGCAGTGTCCTGTCGGCCGCACTGACCATGGCGTTCCTGATTCTCCCCGCCGTCATCGTTAATACGCAGGAGGCGCTCCGGGCGGTGCCCCGGACGATCATTCACGGCGCTTACGCGCTGGGCGCCACCAAGTGGCAGACAATCAGCACGGTCGTGCTGCCGTCAGCCGCCGGCGGCATTCTGACCGGCGCCATCCTGGCCCTCTCCCGGGCCCTGGGCGAGACCGCCCCGCTGATCACGGTTGGCGCCTGGGTCTTTCTCACCTACCTGCCCAAGAGCCCGCTGGACGGCTTCACGGTGCTGCCGATTCAGATCTGGTTCTGGTCATCCATGCCCCAGCAGGGGTTCCAGGAGCTGGCCGCCAGCGCCATAATCGTGCTGTTGATCGCGCTCCTGAGCATCAACAGCGTGGCGATCATCCTGCGCAATAAGTACCAGAAGAAGGCGGAGTGGTAGACCATGACGAGGAAGGCACAGGTGGCTCCCGCCTTCGAAACAAACGATCTTAACCTTTACTACGGCACACATCATGCGCTGCACAACATCAGCATGACGATCGGGTCCCGGGCCGTAACGGCAATCATCGGGCCGTCCGGCTGCGGCAAGTCAACGTTCCTGCGCTGCCTCAACCGGATGAACGACCTGATTCCGGGCTGCCGGGTCGAAGGCCGGATCCTGTTCCGGGGGCAGGAGATTTCCGGTGACGGCGTCGATCCCATGGAGGTCCGGTATCGCGTTGGTATGGTCTTTCAAAAGCCGAACCCCTTCCCCAAGTCGATCTACGAAAACGTTGCGTTCGGGCCGCGCATCAACGGGTATGAGGGCGACCTGAACCACATCGTGGAAGGCTCGCTGCGGCGGGCGGCGCTCTGGGAAGAAGTGAAAGACCGCCTCCACGAAAGCGCCTTGTCGCTTTCCGGCGGACAGCAGCAACGGCTCTGCATCGCCCGGGCCCTGGCGGTCGATCCTGAAGTGATTCTCATGGATGAGCCGTGCTCGGCGCTCGATCCCATTTCGACCGGCCATGTAGAAGATCTCATGACGCAATTGAAGCAGGACTACACGATTCTGTTGGTGACCCACAACATGCAGCAGGCCGCCCGGGTGGCGGACGTGACCGCCTTTTTCCTCGGCGGGGACCTGATCGAAATGAACAGTACGAACGTGATTTTCGCAACGCCCCGCGATCAGCGAACCGAGGATTATATTACCGGGCGCTTCGGATAAAAGGGGGGGCGGTCTTGACACGCAGTGCGTTTGAACGGCAGCTTGACCGGTTGCGCAGTGAGCTTCAGCTCATGGGATTTCAGGTGCAGCAGGCCATAGGCCGGGCGGTTGGCGCTCTGGTCAACCGCGACACGGCAGCCGCTATGGCTGTCATCACTGGTGACCTCGAGGTAAACGAGACCTATTCACGGGTGGAGCGGATCTGCCTGGAGCTGCTCGCCCTGCAGCAGCCCATGGCCCGCGACCTGCGGCGCATTGCCTCTGCCCTGAAGGTCATTACCGACCTGGAGCGAATGGCCGACCATGCCGTCGACATCGCACGGGTGGTGGTGCGGCTGGAAGGGTCCACGTTCGTGAAGCCTCTGGTTGACATTCCGGCTATGGCCGAACTTGTTCAGACGATGGTGGAGGAGGCTCTGGTTGCCTTCGTTACCCGGAACCGCGAGCTGGCGCTGGTGATGATCGCCAGGGATCACCAGGTGGACAGCCTCCACCGGCGAGTCATATTGGACCTGCAGGATTTGATGGAGCGTGACCGCACTACCGTGGCGCAGGGCATTCAACTGCTGGCCGTCAGCGGCGCCCTGGAGCGAATCGGCGACCATGCGACCAACGTAGGCGAATGGCTGATTTATGTCGAGACCGGAGAGCGCACCGAGTTGAACCAGTAGGAGGCCGGAGGTGTCGGTGACATGGCGCCCCGAGTTCTTGTAGTCGATCACGATCGTGCTGTACGAAATCTCGCAAGCAAGCACCTGGCTGCCGCCGGGCTGGAGGTGTCCACAGCCGCCGGCGGGCGCCAGGCGCTGGTGGCCATCTCCGGCATGGCTGTCGACATGGTGATACTGGACTTGATGCTGCCAGACATGGATGGTATTGACTTGTGCCGCCAGCTCCGGCGGCGCACGCGCGTGCCATTGCTGGTGATGGCCGAAGCGCAGCACGAGGTGGAGCGGTACCTCGCCCTGGAGGTGGGCGCAGATGATTTTCTCATCAAGCCGCTGGTTACTCGGGAGTTCAGCATCCGGGTGCGGGCGCATCTGCGCCGCTGGCTGTGGCAACAGGAAGCGACGCCGCAAACGGATCCCGAGCTTTTGCGGGTCGGAGAGTTGCTGCTCGACTTGTCCGGCCGCCGGGCCAGCCTGCGCGGGAATCCCCTCCATCTGACGCCGACCGAGTTTCACCTGCTGCGGGTGCTCTGCCAGGCTCCGGGTATCGCCTTTCCACGCGAGCGACTGTTCGCGCTGGCGACGGGGCGCCCGGTCAGTGGCGACGCCCGGCAGGTGGATGTGCATATTCGCTCACTCCGCCTCAAGCTGGAGCTCGACCCGGCGCATCCGCGGTTCTTGCAGACCGTGCGCGGTGCGGGTTACCGGGTTCAGGGGGTACCTTCCGCACCGTGACCGTAGGTTTCTGAGTTCTCCCACGTACTGATCACTTTGCTCTACAGTCGTTAGTCCCCTCAACCGATGTGCGTCACGCAACGAAGTTGTAAGATATGTTACAAGCCGGTTTGAATCTACAGGCACAGGAGGGGGCTAATGTTTCAGAAGATTGGATTGATGGAGATTGCACTGATCGTCGGTGTTGCGCTCCTGATTTTCGGCCCTTCCAAGCTTCCGGGTATTGGTCGGTCGATTGGCGAAGGGCTGCGGGAGTTCAAGAAGTCGATCAAGTCCGTAACGGATGAGGTAACGCCTGCCGTTCAGGAAGTCAAGAAAGAGATCAGCGACGCAAAGCAGCTGTAACCCAGAGGGGGCCGACTGTAGAAATACGGCCGGCCTCTTTTTCGCTGGAGGTGATCCGGCATGTTCGGGCTCGACAAGTGGCTGAAACTGATCGACCCGGAGCCTGTACTGATCAACCAGTCGGCCTGCCTGCGGGCCCGCCATGTCCGGGCTGCCTGCCGCGCCTGCTCCGACATTTGCCCGTCCGGAGCCTTCGGGTTTGCCGACCGGCGGCTGACCGTGGACGCATCCCTGTGCAGTCGGTGCGGACTCTGCCTGGGCGTTTGCCCGACGGCGGCGCTGCAGGTGCGGGTCATCGATGAGGCGGCGCTGGACGGTGCCGTTGACGTGCGGTGCTCGAGAGCGCCGGGCGATGGCGTGGCCGTGCCCTGCCTGGGCGCCCTGTCGCATGACCATCTGGTTGACTTGGGCAGCCGGCGCCCCGGTGTGGCGCTAACAGCAGGGGAGTGCGAGGCCTGTCCGCTGGCACGTGGCGGCACGCTGGCGAAGGCGACGCTGGCAGCGGCGACGGTGACGCTGAAAGCGTTGGACGTAACAGAGCCCCCGCAGTGGCGGACAGCGGCTGCTGGGTATCCGGGGGGTGAACAGGCCGCCGTCAACCGGCGCGAGCTGCTGGCCTTCTGGGGGCGGAGTGCGGTTCAGACTGGACGGAGCCTGCTGCCGGACCGGGAAGTCAACCCGGTGAAGCTCCCGGCAAAGGTGCCGGGCCGCCGCCTGCGCTGGCTGAAGCGATTTACACCGCCTGAGCACGACCGGCGGATTGCGTGGCCCACCAGGGTGGTCCGGGCCGGGTGCAACGGGTGCACCATCTGCGTGGGCTTCTGCCCCACCGGGGCGCTGACGGCGCGGGAAGAAGACGGCAACTGGACGCTCTTGTTCCAGGTGGCATCCTGTGTGGACTGCAAAATGTGCATTAGCTTGTGTCCAAGACGGGTTCTGGAACCAGGGGAGGCGCCGCTGGTCAGGGAGCTGCTCGGCGGCACTTCACAGGACCTTGTCACGGTGGCCGGCGCCGACCGGCCCGTGGCGGGCGGGTTCCGACCCGGCCGATAGCAGACGCAGCCGGGAGGCATTGCATGGCTGAATTCCTGCGCAACAACTTGCCCAACATTCGCTTTATCTACGGCTTAATCTTCTTCACCCTCGGGTTGGCCATCGTTCTGCAGCCCCGGCGCAACAGCGTGTACTATCTCGCAACGGCGCTCAGCTGGCTGTCGGCGTTCGCACTGGTTCACGCCTTTGCGGACTGGGGACTCCTCTTCATTCCGTTCCACCAGAGGGCCGACCACCCGCACGTCATTAACCAGATGCTGTTGGTCCGCGGGATGGCGATCGTACTTTCGTTCGGGCTCCTGTCGCAGTTCGGTCTGTCTTTGCTGCTCGAAAAACGCCCTCGGCTCCGGTGGGTCAACGTAATTCCTTCGGCCGTCACCGGAGTCTTCTTGTTGCTGTATATGTTCGAACTCGGTTCGACATCCGGGGACGATTTCCTGATCACGCGGATCACTTCCCGGTACTTCCTGGGGTTCCCGGCTGCCGTCCTTTCGGCCTGGGGGCTCCTGACTCAGGTGCGGACGCTGAAGCAGGACCAGCTTGCCAAACACGTGGGCTATGTCTACGGCGCTGCCGCCTGCTTTGTCCTCTATAGCATCGTGGGCGGGCTGATCGTCCCTACCGGCGACTTCTTCCCGGCCGATACCTACAACGAAGACACCTTCTTCAGCCTGTTCCATATGCCGGTGGAAGTGGCCCGCGGCCTCGCCGTAGCCGGGCTTACCTACTTCACCGTACGGCTGCTGGATATTTTCCACGTGGAGACGCAGCGCCGGCTCCAGGCCGCGGAGCAAGGCCGGGCACTGCTGTGGGAGCGGGAACGAATTGCCCGCGAACTGCATGACGGCATCATGCAGACGCTCTACGGCACCGGCCTTGGCCTGAAGCAGATGCGCACCCTGGTTTATGACAACGGTCCGCAGGCGGCGATTCTCAACGAGTTAAACCGGGAGATCGGACGCGCGATTGTCCAGATGCGCCGGTTTGTACTGGATCTCAAGGAGCAGAGCGTGACCTGTTCCGATCTGGCGGAGGCCGTTCGCTCCCTCACCCGGGAGGTTGAGCAGTTCGCCGGCATCCGCGTCCAGGTCGATGTTGAGTTTCCGGAGGAGGATGGGATTCGGGTGCCTGCCGGTGTACGGGAGGAGATACTGTCCGTCCTGCGGGAAGGGCTGTCCAACGTGGTTCGCCACTCCGGCGCCGATGAGGTGCGCGTTCTGTGCGCGATTGAAGACGACACGGCACTCCTGCGGATTTCCGACACGGGGTGCGGCTTTGACCCGAGCATCGCCACAGTGGGGCGAGGACTCGAATCTGCCCGGGAGCGGGCAGAGGCGCTCGGGGGGTTCCTGCAGGTACACAGCGCCATCGGGCAAGGGACACAGTTGGTTGCTCACCTGCCGGTTTCACGCACCGGGCGGAGAAGTGGAAAGGGGGCGCGCACATGAACCAGGCGAAGAAGCGGCTGATGGTGGTCGATGACCATGGGATCGTCCGCCTCGGTTTGGTGGCGCTGCTCTCCCAGCAGCCCGACCTGGTGGTGGTGGGTCAGGCCTCGAGTGCGGAGGAAGCCCTGCCCATGATCGCCGAGCTCAAGCCCGATCTGGTCGTGATGGACGTCCGCCTCCCGGGCCGGGACGGAATTGCAGCCTGCCGGGAGACGAAAGCGGTCAGTCCGTCGACCGAAGTGATTGTGCTCTCATCGTTCGCCGAGCCTCAGACGGTGACGGCGGCTTTCATGGCCGGCGCCCGGGGGTATGTGCTGAAAGACCTGGAGAATCACCGTCTGCTGCAGGCGATTCAGACCGTGGCCGCAGGCGGCTCGGCGCTGGATCCCAACCTGGGCGTGGCGCTCGCCCAGGGCATGCAGGCCATGATGAAGGAGAAGCAGGCGCCTCCCCCCGAGCCGCTCTCCAAGCACGACACCGCGATTCTCAAGCTGGTGGCCAAGGGCTTGACCAACCGGGAGATCGGCGACCAGCTCCACCTGAGCGACAAGACCGTCCGAAACTACCTGAGCGAGTTCATGCACAAACACAATCTGCACAACCGTGCCGAAGCAGCCGCCTTCGCCGTCCAGCAAGGCCTGCTCGACCATGTTCGAGTAGGTGTGGGTTAAGGCAATTAATACAGGAACCCCCGGTCCGCTCCAGTAGTAATGGAGCGACCGGGGGTCTTTCAGCGTCGGCACCTAGTTCAGTCCAGACTTATGTCGAGAGTTGACGAACGAAAAGAAGAACGCACCTTCAGCCGTGTGACAGGCCGAAAGTGCGTTCTCTGCTATCCTGGTTTTGGGAGTCGCAGCGGGCCAGCCTCCGAGAGGAGGTGTCCGGATGAGAATCACCATAGAGGTAGATGCATTTACGCTAATCCTCGCGGTGGCAAACATCCTGGCGCTGGCCGCTATCAGGTAGCTTCCTCATTGTGGACAGGTTTTCCGAATTTCAAACTGGCCCGATAGTGGAGGACCCAAGGGGTAGACTTCCTGGTTATGTCCAAGGACGAGTGGCCAAGCAGTAGCGCACAGTATTCCTGGTAATCATCCAGTCAGGAAGAGGGCACTTGATACCTAAAGCTGGGCTACTTTCCTTATGCCCTATCTTGGGGTGGCAGAAGGGTGAAGTGGGTTCACCGGGGACTGGCCGCGCTCCTGGTATGCCACCCAGCCTCTATCACGCACTTTTTCAGGTCATAGCGCTCACTGATGGCGTTGAACAGGGGTTCCAGGTGCCACGCCTCAAGCAGGTGCCCAGTCTCGTGCAGAGATCCACTGCAGCACGCGGAAGAGTGTCAAAATATACAAGTCGCTGGCCGTTTATGGCCTGTATGGATTGAAAACTGAACCGGCTTCCCGGCTCGTACAGGCCCACATTTGCACTTTCGAAGGGGCAAACGACAAGATTCGCCAGACTTCGTGTACTTCCGTTACCTGGGAGGGTATCCAACACCGCGCCGAGGCGGTTCAGTTGTGAAAATCTACAAGGTTTGGAGCCAACGAAGCTTGGATATCTTGACAGCTGACCCCCAGGGGGGCAAACCACGACGACACCGCTTCCCGTGCACCTGCCACGGCAGAGGGGAGGGGTGGGAGGGGGTCGACAGACCCCCTCGCACTTCAAATGTACAGATGTACCTCGCGAAAGGTACATTCACACACGGCGTACTTGGTGCGGATGACACTCAAATCACACCTGCCCGGCATGTGAAAATGGGAGCACAGACCACATCACACAGACTGGAGGTCATCCTATGTCACACACCGTGACGTGGCCCGTCTGGATCGCTCTCTACCTGTACCTGGCAGGCGTGAGCGGCGGCGCGTTCGCTGCTTCCACTGCCGCCTCGTTCCTCGGTGAGCGCTACCGGAACGTCACCCGCTGGGGCGCCTACATCGCTCCCTGGCCCGTGCTCATCGGTACCGGCCTGCTCATCTTCGACCTTGGCTCCCCCATGAAGTTCTACCTGCTCTTCCTCAAGGTCAACCCCCGCTCGGTCATGTCCATGGGCGCCTTCATCCTCTCGCTCTTCGGCGCCATCGCTGTGGCCCACTTTTGGCACCAGCTCTACACCGAAAAGAAGGTCAAGTTCACGCTGCTGCCTGACTCGCTGGTCAAGCTCATCCGCTTCCTCGGCATCCCCCTGGCGGTCGGCATCGGCACGTATACGGGCTTCCTCCTCAACGCCTCCATTGCCGTCACCCTCTGGAACAACGGCGTCCTCCCGCTGATCTTCCTGGCCTCCGCCCTGTCGACCGGCGTCGCCGCCGTCATGGTGGCTGTGGCGCTCAGCAGCAAGTGGAACACCGTCAAGGACGAAGTGCGCAACCTGGCCATCGTCGATGCGGTCCTCATCGGCCTGGAGCTCTTCGCTCTTGCGGCGTACCTGTGGAGCCTGCACGTCGGCAATCTGAAGCAGCAGGCCGCACTCGACTACCTGAACCTGCACTACGGCGTCTGGTTCTGGGGCGGCGTCATCACCGTGGGCCTCCTGCTCCCGCTGTTCCTCAAGGTCTTCACCAAGGGCGAGAGCGCCGCTAAGGCTGCCCTGAACGGCACCCTGGTCCTCTTCGGCGGCCTGGTCCTCCGCATCGTCATCGTCATAGCCGGCCAGATGGCCACTCCGCTGTACTAGGGAGGGACAGAGCACACATGTCAACCAAGCGCTACGGCATGGTCATCGACCTCAGGAGATGCGTCGGCTGCGAGGGCTGCACGGTGGCGTGCAAGTCCGAGAACGGCGTGCCGCTGGGCCACTTCCGGACCTGGGTCCAAAAGCATGAGAAGGGCGTCTTCCCGAACGTTTCCATGCAGTTCGTGCCCAAGCTGTGCAACCACTGCGAAGATCCCGCCTGCGTCAGCGTCTGTCCGACCGGCGCTTCCTTCAAGCGGTCCGAGGACGGCATCGTCCTGATCAACCAGGATGACTGCATCGGCTGCAAATACTGCATGGTCTCCTGCCCTTATGGCGTGCGGTATCTGGACGAATCCAAGGGCGTCGTCGACAAGTGCACCTGGTGCGTCCACCGGGTGGAACAGGGCGTCGTGCCGTCCTGCGTCAACACCTGCATCACCGGCGCCCGCATCTTTGGCGATCTGAACGACCCGCACAGCGATATCGCCAAGTTCATCGCTACCCACCCGGTGCAGCAGCTGAAGCCTGAGGCCGGTCTCGGCCCGAACGTCTACTACGTGGCGCTCGACAAGGACTTCAACACCACACTGGGCAATCGCTAGGGAGGAGGGAAGCCAGGTATGGAACTCAATCGCCGCAACTTCTTGAAGCTCGGTGCTGCCACCGGCGCCCTTGCCTATGTGGGCGGACAGGCCGTGGTCTCTGCCGAGGAGCTGCTCAAGGGCGGGAAGGATTTCGATAAGAAAGGCCAGGCGCGTAAGGCCATTCCCAGTTCCTGCTTCCAGTGCCCGGCCATCTGCGGCATCATCGCTTACGTGGAGAACGGCCGGGTTGTGAAGATCGAAGGCAACCCCGCCCACCCGAACAACCAGGGCACCCTCTGCGCCAAGGGCCAGGCCGGCATCAGCCAGGCGTACGACGCCCAGCGCATTCTCTATCCGATGGTCCAGACCAAGGAGCGCGGCGACAAGACTGGCTGGAAGCGCGTCAGCTGGGACGAGGCGCTGGATCTGGTCGCCAGGCGGATGAAGAAGAACATCGACGAGAAGCGCCCCGACAAGATCTACTTGATGCCCGGCCGCGACCGGTCCGCCGGCTATCTGGCCCGCTTCGCCGCCGCCATCGGTACGCCGCACGTCATCAGCCGCTCCGGCACCTGCTCCCAGTCCAAGAAGGCCGGCTTCATGGAGGCCTGGGGCTATGACTCCAACTGGAACGACTATGCCAACGCCAAGGTGGTCCTGAACTTCGGCCACGGCGTCATGGAAAGCGGCTCGGTCTTCGTCGGCAACTCCAAGCAGGCGGTTAAGGGCATCGTCGAAAACGGAACCTACTTCGTGACGATCGACCCGCGGCTCTCCAACACCGCCGCGAAGTCCAGCGAGTGGGTGCCGATCAAGCCGGGCACCGACCTCGCGATGCTGCTGGCCATGCACTATGTGATCCTGAAGAACAACCTGCAGGATCCCGACATGGCCAAGTGGTTCAACTATCCGCTCGACAAGTACCTGGAGCACCTGGAGAAGAACGGCTACACCCCGGCATGGGCCGAAAAGATCTGCGGTGTGCCCGCTGCCACCATTGAGCGGCTCGCCAAGCTGTTCGCCACCAAGAAGCCCGGCTGTGTAACCGCTTACAAGGGCATTGGCACCCATACCAACGGCGCCATGACCACCAAGGCGGTCATCCTCCTGGCGGCCCTGGTCGGCAACCTGAACGTCAAGGGCGGCACCTTCTACAACAAGACCGCCTCGTTCAAGAATCCCCCCGCCCCGCCGGCCGCCACGGCCAAGAAGACGCCGGCCCTGAAGTCCAACCCGCTCCAGTCGGACGCCAACACCACCCTGTTCGAGAAGTGGTCGGAAGGCGTCGGCGAAGTCGACATGATCATGACCTGGGTCCACAACCCGGTGTACGTCCTCGGCAACGCCCAGCAGAAGATCGATATCCTCAAGGACCGGAAGAAGATCCCGTTCTTCGCGGCCATCGACCTGTTTATGTCCGAGTCCACGGCCCTGGCCGACGTGGTTCTGCCGGACGTCTCCTACCTCGAGCGAAACGACCCCGAGTCGCACTACCCCGTGAGCGGCAAGCCCTGGGTCGCCATCCGCCAGAACGTCCTGAAAGGCGAGAAGCCCATTGGCGAAGGCAAGGAGCAGTGCGAGATTCTCCGGGCGATCGCTCAGAAGCTCGGGCCCGAGTATGGCAAGTACTTCGACATCTCCCGGGAAGAGTACGTCAGGTTCAGCGTCAGGGACTCCCTCCCAGGCTTTGAAGACTGGGGCGGCTACGAGAAGCTGAAGCAGGTTGGCGTGTACGCCTATGAATACCCCACCGGCAAGTTTGAGTACGATGGCCTGGCCAAGAAGACGGTTGCCGACAAGGATCTGGAAGGGACCATCTTCGATGAGAAGACCGGCATTTACTACAAGCCGCTGAAGGACAAGGAAGGCAAGCTCATCGAAAAGGACGGCCAGCCGCAGCCTGACACGGCTGCCGCCGTCGGCATCAAGCTGGAGGATGGCAAGGTCTACAAGGGCTGGAACACCGGCCACAAGAAGATCGGCCTCTTCTCGGAGAAGTGGGAGAAGCAGTTCCCGGGCATGGGCCTGCCGGTCTGGGCGCAAAGCACCACCGTCGCCGAGGCGAAGGAAGGCGAACTGATTCTCTTCCAGTACAAGTTTGCGACAATGACCCACAGCCGCACGTCGAACTGCAAGTGGCTCTCCGAGCTGCGGCACGACAACCCGATCCTCATGAACCCGGCGGATGCCCGGAAGCTGGGCCTCAAGGACGGCGACAAGGTGAAGGTGACGTCCAAGACGAACGCCAAGGTGTTCACGCTGCAGGTCACGGAGGGCGTCATGCCCGGCACTGCGGGCAACGGCTGGGGCCCCGGCCACTGGGAGTACGGCGCGTTCGCCACCGCCGGCGAGGGCGTGACGGCCGAAATGAAGGCCGCCGACCCGGACTATGGCCGGATCTGGTGGAAGGAGAAGGGCACGAACGGCAACTGGCTGCCCGCCCCGGTTACCGACCCCATCGGCGGCTCCCAGGAGTGGGCGACTCCCGTAAAGATCGCAAAGGCCTGATACCCGGGGGAGGACTGGACCTATGGTCGGGAACGCTGATGCTGCCCAGGCGCTGGCCCGCGGCAACATTTACGGCCTGCTGGCCCGGATAACCAGAGCCGAGGTAGATGCAAGCCTGCTGGGGGCCTTCCGCCAGCCGGGGGTGCTGGAGGCGCTGCGGGAGGCCGGGGCTGATCTGGCGCCGGCTCTGGCGGGGGCTGACGACGGCGCCCTGCTTGAGGAACTGGCCACGGCTTACGCGTACCTCTTTCTCCTCAATCTGAGCCCGCACGAGTCCGTGCAGCGGGGCGAGGGGCGGCTGTGGGGCGACCGGACGGTGGCGGCGGGGGCATTCCTGGAGGAGGCCGGCCTGGCCGTCGAAGGCGAGACTTCACTGCTGCCGGACCATATCAGCCTGGAGTTGGCGGTGATGCAGCGGCTGAGCGCCGACGAGGCCGCACGGCTGTCAGCCGGCGATGAGACCGGGGCAGAGGCGCTGCGCTCGTTGCAGAAGCGGTACCTCAAGGAGCACCTCGGTGCCTGGGGCGTCAAGTTCTTCGGCGATGCTGAGCGGGCCGCCAACCATGAGTTCTACCGGCAGCTTTCCCGCCTGGCCCGGGAGTTTCTGCACAGCGATCTGGTCTTCTTTGGCCTGGCATAAGCCTGAACGGCGCCTCCCTGCTTGAGGGAGGCGCCGCCTTCTCACTATCCCTGAAGCTTCTGGCGGAGTAGATCGAACTCCTCAGCCGTAATCTCGCCCTTGGCCAGGCGCATCCGCAGGACCTGCATCGCTTCGGATTCCAACGGCGCACCTGAGCGGGTCCGCTTCCAGGCGAAGTAAGCCACCACGATGGCGCCCATGATCAGCAGGGCATGCAGGCCCATGCCGACCCAACCATGCCAGCCCCACGAGCCATACTGCGGGCCCATCATGCCGTGCATGCCCATCATGCCTCCACGGCCGCCCATCATGCCGTGCATGCCCATCATGCCGCCGCGGGCGCCCATCATCATCATGCCGCCGGGCCCACCCATCCCGAATCCGCCGAAGCCCATGACCAAAAGCCCTGCAGCCAGAATCCACAGCCAGGCGGAGCGGGAAACAGCGCTCTCCCGGCGGGCGGCGAACCAGAGGCCCAAGCCAATCAGAAGCAGCAGCGGCCACATGAACATGTTGACAGTCCCCTTTCTTCACATAGCGCCTGCTTTCATGATACATGCGGATCGTGGAGCCTGCATGACCGGAATGTGGAGTCTGTGTGGAGGACCATACTTTCTCCATACCTCTTGGGTAGGATAGCTCTATGGAGAATCACACTCAGGAGGGTTACAAAATGCGAAAGTGGGCCAAGTTGGTACTAGCCGTGGCAGCCGTGGCAATGCTCGCCGGATGCTCGGCCAAGGCCGGCGCACCGGCTGCTGCCGCCATTACCCTGAACATCGCCAATACGGCGTATGGCACCAGGGAGATTACCGTCGAGAAAGGCAAGACCTATCAGTTGGTGCTTGAGAATCAGGACGTGCAGCTGCACGATTTCTCGATCGACAAGATCGACGCCAAGGTCCAGGAAGCCAAGGAAGAGCACGGGCACGACATGGGCGCCAAAAAGCCTGACCTGCACATTTCTGCCGACGCCGGCAAGACCGGCACGCTGACTTTCACGCCGAACCAGCAGGGTACCTTCACGTACTACTGCTCCGTCGAGGGCCACAAGGAGGCCGGCATGTCGGGCAAGCTGATCGTCAAGTAGCAACGAGCAAAACAAGAGCGCCGCCCGCGGTCCGACGCTGGACCCGGGCGGCGCTCTGTCGTGCGGTCTATTTCAGGGGAAGGGTGAAGGAGAACGTCGACCCCCGGCCTGGCTCGCTTGCCACGCTCACATCCCCGCCGTGGCACCGGATGATCGACCGGACGATGGCCAGGCCCAGGCCCCGGCCCTGGCTGTGCCGCTTGCGGAACCGTTCAAAGACCATGGGCAGGTCCTCGGGCGGAATCCCTTCGCCGGTATCCGCCACGGAGACGACCACCTGACTCCCTTCCCGGCGGGCCGCAACGGTTAGTCGGCCGCCAGCCGGCGTATGGCGGAGGGCGTTGTCCAGCAAGTTGAAGACCACCTGCTGAATCCGCCCGCCGTCGGCCAGCGGCTGCGGAAGGTCGGGCGGCAGATTGACGCTGACCGCGACGCCCTTTTCTTCCGCCTGTGGGAGGATGGCGTCGGCGGCCTGCTGGATGGGCAGGGCCAGGTCCAGTGGCTGCAGATCGAACGAAAGCTGCCCCTCTTCCATCTGCGCCAGATCCATCAAGTCATCGACCAGGCGGCCGAGGCGCACCGATTCTTCCTGCACGATGTGCAGGTACCGGTCGCGGTCTTCGTCGGTCTTTACCAGCCCCTCGGCCACGGCCTGGGCATACCCGCGAATATACGACAGGGGGGTGCGCAGTTCATGGGCCACGTTGGCCAGGAACTCCCGGCGCCGCTTTTCGTACCCTTCCAGCTGGGCCGTCATCTGGTTGACGGCGCCGGCCAACTGCCCCAGTTCGTCGCGGGTAACCACGTCAACCCGAGTGGAAAAATCGCCCCGGGCGATCCGGACGGTGGCCTGCTCAACGGCGATGACGGGCCGCAGCAGGCTGCGGGCAAGCATAAGGGCCAGCCCGGTGCCCAGCAGAAGCGTCATGCCGCCGGCCAGCCACAGGTAGCGGCGGGCCAGGCTGAGCGACTGCTTGACCGGCCCAGCCGGCGCCAGCAGCACGACGGCGCCGAAATTGTGGGGCACCGGCACTGCGGTCACGATGAAGCTGCCCCGGTCCAGAGCGACTTCTCCCACAAAGGTGGAATACGACTGTGCCGCTGCCACCGCCTGCGGCGGAGGGGCAGTGGCTGAGGCGCCCGGAAAGTCGACCGGGTGCCCCCCGCGGTCCAGCACCAGCACCTCGCCGCCTACCATGGCGCCCATCATGGGTGCCATGGTCAGGGTGCCCTTGTCATACGCCAGCAGGTCGGCCAGCTGCTGGCTGTGGTACAGGAGCGGCTCGGTCACCTGGCTGCTGTAGAAATCGGTCAGGAGCTTGCCCAGGGCGATCTCCAGGGGCACCATCACCACCAGAATCAGGGCAGTAAAAGCCAGCCAGAGCTTGGCGACGACGCTAACCCTTCGCATTGGGGTCCTCCACAAACCGATAGCCGATTCCCCACACGGTGGCGATCATGCCGGCGCCGTCCTCCAGCTCTTCCCGCAGGTTCTTGATGTGGCTGTCGACGGTGCGGATGTCGCCCTCGAAGTCGGCGCCCCAGACCCGGTCCAGCAGGCGCTCACGCGGGAACGCCTGGCCGGGATGGGCGGCCAGCAGGGTAAGCAGGTCAAACTCCTTGGGCGTCAGGGAGAGGGCCCGCTCTTTCCAGGTGGCCGACCGCTGTTCGGGGCTGATGACCAGGGGGCCCCGCCGGATGGTCATCTGCCCTTCGGCGGGGCTGCTCGTCCGCCGCAGCACCGCCTGGACCCGGGCCACGAGCTCCCGGCCGTCGAAAGGCTTGGCCACGTAATCGTCGGCGCCCATGCGGAGCCCCTGGACCCGGTCGGGCACGTCGCCCCGGGCGGTCAGCATGATCACGGGCGTGGCCGACTCTTCCCGAATGCGCTGAAGAGTAGCCCAGCCGTCCAGGCCGGGCATCATCACATCAAGCAGAACGAGGGCGGGCGCCTCGGCGTTGAGCTGGCGCAGGGCGGCCAGGCCGTCCTCCGCTTCCAGCACCGTGAACTCAGTCTGCAAGTAGAGCCGGATCAGGTCCCGCATGCGGGGCTCGTCGTCAACGATGAGGATTTTTGGTTTCGCCACCGTACATAGCACCTGCCTCTCCCGCTTCGTCAGGCTCGAACCGTTTCCGTCGGCCACAAAGTCAGGGACGGAAACGGTTCGACCCTTCCTTCAGCTCTCCCCATTAGCTTACCATGGGTCCCGCCCGGTCACCAAGTGCAGCCGCTCGAACAGATCACCCCTGAAGGAGAATGCCCTTCAGGGGTGATGCCTACGTGGTGATGAGCCCCCGGGTGCTGACCAGCGCTTCCCGGAGCAGTTCGCCGGGCCGGTCTCGGAAGACCCGCTGGCAGGTGCCCAGCAGGTCAGCCATGCCCAGCCCGCCCCGCCGCTTCGGCGGCGGCAGTTCGGCCGCGATGCGCTCTGCCGCCGGCCCGAGCCGGGAGAGCGCCTCCGCTTCGCCGGCGGCCAGCAGGGCGCCGATACCCTGCCGGTAGGCGATGGCGGCTAGCGGGTCGGCCTCGCCGGTAGCGAGGAGTCCGGCCCGGGCGCAGCCGTCCGCCAGGGCGGCCAACCGGGCGGCGGTAGGGGCGTCGAGGCCGAGGGCCCCGGCCCGGGTCGCCTCGGCGGGCGAGCCCAGTCCGGAACACTTCAGCGTGCAGCCTTCACACCGGGAGGGTACGCAGGCGGGGGCGGGCAGGAGCACCGCCTTGATCCGCTTGGCGCCCAGGGCGGCGGCAACGCCGCTGCCCCCGGCGTGGTGACCTTCGTGGGCGAGGGTGGCGAAGGGAACCTGGTTTTCGGCTGCGGGGCCGAGAACAAGGGAAGTGAAGCCTTCCCGGGCGAGCCGGGCTTCCGTCTCGGGGACTTCCCGGCCCCAGAGGCCGGCGGCGTCCTCCAGCGTCACATCGCCGGGGCGGATGACCAGGCAGGCCGGCTGCTCCAGCGCGCCGGAGATGACGATTGCGTCGTACCCGGCTTCCTTAAGTGCGGCGGCGAGGCGGCCCCCGAGGCTGGAGCAGACCGTGCGGCCGCCGCCGAGCCGGGCGCCCAGGGCCAGGCGCCCGGCGACGCCGTCGCTGAGCGGCCCGCCGGCCAGGGCCACGTCGCCCCGGCCGTCCGCCAGCAGGCGGGCCACAAACCCGGCGCCGCCCACGTACGACCGCTTCAGCTCCAGGTCCGTCGGGACCGCCTGGGCGACGCCCCTGGTCAGGTCCACATACAGGATCTGATCAGCGTATCGCCACTCAGTCACGGCCCCGTCACCTCCGCGCTCCAATGCTAGTCCGCTGCGGCCTTGCGCACCGGCTTGGCCACCGGCTTGACCAGCGTCTGCACCCGGTCGCCGATGACGCCCGGCAGCTTCTCCGCCATGATCGTGAAGATGACCAGAGTGCCCGCCGTAAAGCCGATGGAGAAGAGCCACTCCAGCAGGCTCGGCCAGTATCCCGCGGCGCCCATCGCCTTGTTCATGCCCGTGAAGACCACGTTCATCCGCAGGGAGATCATCCCATACACCACGGCGGCTGCGGCCAGCGCCAGCTTACTCTTGTCAGCCCGCCAGGCGCCCCGGCTGAGCAGCGCCAGCGGCAGCACGTACCCGACCAGCATCTCGGCCCACCAGAGGTACGCGGAGATATCCGACCGGAAGACCTCGCCGAACGATCCTTCCGCCGCCATCGACCCGAGCCGCCACACGAAGGCGACGCCGAGGGCCACGCCAACCGCGGCGCCCAGCTTGGAGAGCAGCGCACCCTGGAACGGCGTCTTGTAAATACGGCTAGCAGCCCATTCGATCAGAATCGTGACCGAAAGGCCGGCCGCGATGGCCGTCAGCAGGTAGATATAGTTCAGCCAGGGATGATACCAGAGCGGATCGACCCGCTTGCCGGCGATCATGTAGAGCGTGCCCAGGCTGCTCTGGTGCATCGACGAGAGCAGCACGCCGAAGAGGACGAAGCCCGGCGCCACCCAGTGAATGGCGTGCTCGAACTTGTGCGCCCACTGGGCGCTGATCCGCTCAGTCAGCCGGGGAATGTTCTCCACGAACAGCACGATCAGGTAAAGCGCCACGCACCAGGCCACTTCAAAGAGCGCCGAGTGGATGTTGCCCCAGAAGACCAGCGGGTACGGCAGCCGCCACGGCAGGCCGATGTCGAACATCAGGCGGGCGCCCATCGAGATGTAGCAGATGGCTGCCCAGACCACGGACCGGCGCATGATGTACTCGTACTTGTCCGCCTTCAGGAAGTACCGCACGAACGCCATGGTGAAGCCGCTGGCGCCCAGGGGCACCACCACGATTACGTCCCAGGCCTTCCACAGGCCCCACGGGGTGGTGTCCGACAGGTTGGTCACCCCGCCGAGTCCGACGAACAACCGGTAGACCGAGATGGCGACAGCGGCCAGGAACAGGGCCAGGAGCGCAAGCTTGGCAGGCGTGGCCTTCCACTGCCCGAACGTGGTGCTAGTCATGCTCGTCCTCCTTCCGTTTGGCGGCCTCTACGGCGGAGCGGCGATTGGAGTACGCCAGCAGGCCCAGGGAGCTGACGCCCACGATGCCCAGCAGGGCCGGCAGCTGCTTCATGGCCTTCCAGGTGAAATTGGGCACCGCTTCGTCGGTCACATCTTCCTTCAGCTTGGTCAGGCTGAGCGGGACGCCGGAGATGTAGAGCACCGCCGTGCCGCCCACTTCGTGCTCGCCGTACACGTGGTCGATGTACTTTCCGTTGCCCTTGGCGATGCGGTCCTTCGCTAGCTTCAGCAGTTCCTCACGCTGGCCGAACAGGATCGCCCCGTTGGGGCAGGTGGCGGCGCAGGCGGGCTGCTGCCCGGCCGAGACGCGGTCGGCGCACATGGTGCACTTCTGCATCTTCGGGAAGACCTTGTCGAACTGGTACTTCGGAACGCCAAAGGGGCAGGCCATCTGGCAGTACCGGCAGCCGATGCACTTCTCGTAATCGACCGTGACGGGGCCAGCGTCCGTCTTCTTGATCGCCGCCGCGATGCAGACCGACTCACAGGCGGGGTGCTCGCAGTGCAGGCACTGCGTCTTCGTAAAGCTGGACATGGTCTTTCCGTTCACTTCGGTCGTGATGAACTCGACCGTGGTCCAGGTGTAGGCCGACCGAACGGGCGGATTGGTGAATTCCGGGTTGAACTGGGTTTGCACTGCGTGCAGGCTGTTCCACTGCTTGCAGGCGACCTGGCAGCCGCGGCATCCGATGCACTTGGTCAGGTCAATCAGCATGCCTTTTCCCATGGTCATCCCCTCCGCACCGGGCCGGTGCCGGCCGCCTTAGTTACGTTGCACACAAACGCCTTAAACTCGGGGATGTTGGTGTTGGCATCGCCCACGTGCGGCGTCAGCAGGTTGGCGCTGTCGCCGGTGAACATGCCCCGGTAGCCCCAGTGCCACGGCATGCCGACCACTTCGGTCAGCTGCCCGTGCACATTCATGGGCTTCATGCGGGCGGAGACCATGGCGGGCGCCGTCACCGCGCCGCGAATGCTGGTCACCGTCACGTGGTCGCCGGACTGGATGCCCAGCTGCTTGGCCAGCGACTCCGAAATCTCCACGAACATGTCGGGCATCAGTTCGCCCAGCCACGGCGTGTTGCGGGTCATGGCGCCGGACTGCCAGTGCTCCGTCAGGCGGTAGGTGGTGCAAATGAACGGGAACTGCTTGTCGCCCAGGGCCGCGAACTTGCCGAAATCACCCTTGCCGGAAATGGTCGCTGCCGGGTTGAACTGCCGCTTGTTCAGCTTGTTTGCGAACAGCGACTCCACGGGCTCGTAGTGCTCGGGCAGGGGGCCGTCCTTCATGGCGGATGGCGAGAAGAGCAGCGCCTTGCCTTCCGCGTTCATGATGAACGGGGCCGCGGCCGAAGTGGCAGGCGGGATCATGTTGCCGGTGGCGGCGTCCTTCCAGCCGAAGTCGGGCACGTCGGCATTGATCCACTTGGTGCCGTCCCAGGAGACGAGGGCACGCTTGGGATCCCACGGCTTGCCGCTCGGGTCGGCGGAGGGACGGTTGTATGCGATGCGCCGGTTGGCCGGCCAGGCCCAGCTCCACTGCGGGTTGAGGCCCAGCCCGCCGGGGGCTTCCTTGACCCGGCTCTTGGCCGCCGGCTTCTCCGTGCTGGCCCAATAGCCGGAGAAGATCCAGTTGCCGCAGGCCGTGGTACCGTCGTCCTTCAGGGCGGTGAACATGGCGACCGGCTTGCCGTCGGCGGGCGTGTAGCCGTTAATCTCCACGGCGACCTTTCCCACATCCGGGTGGTCGCCGTAGTTCCAGACCAGCTTGGTGATTGGGTCGGAGAAGGTGCCGCCCTTGGCGTACTCCGCCTTGAGCGCCTTGTAGAGCCGGTCGGCGATCCAGAGGTCGTCCTGCGCTTCGCCGAGCGGATCGACCGCCTTCCAGCGGTACTGAATCCAGCGGCCGGAGTTGGCGACGGTGCCTTCCTTCTCGAAAGAGGAGGCGGCGGGGAGGAGGAAGACTTCGGTCTTCACATCTGCCGGGTTGACGCCGGGGCGCCGCCAGAAGGAGGCGGTCTCCGTATCAAACAGATCTACTGCAACTAACCACTCCAGCTTGCCCAGGGCGCTCCGCTCCCGCTCGACGTTGGGGCCGCCCACGGCCACGTTCTGGCCCCAGGCGAAAAGGCCTTTCAGCTCGCCGGCAGCCATCGACTCAAAGAGCGACATGTGGCTGTGGTCGCGGGCATCCAGCTTGGGCAGCCATTCGTAGCGGAAGTCGTTCTCCCTGGTCGCTTCGGGGCCCCACCATGCCTTCAGCATGGAGGCCAGGAACTTGGGCCGGTTGGTCCAGTAGCCGGCCTTGGGCGTCGTTTCGTTGTACTTGGCCAGCGTCGGGTGGGCCCCGGCATTGGGGTAGGGGAGGTAGCCAGGCAGGTTGCCGAAGAGCATGGCCATGTCGGTCGAGCCCTGTACGTTCGACTCACCCCGCTGGGCGTTCACGCCGCCGCCCGCGATGCCGATGTTGCCCAGCAGCAGCTGGACGATCGCGATGGAGCGGACGTTCTGCGAGCCGTGGGTCGACTGGGTAATGCCCATGGCGTACAGGATGTTGCCGGCCTTGTCGGGCCTGCCCGTGCCGGTGTAAAGTTCGGCAAGCTTCAGGAAATCGGCCTCGCTCATGCCGCAGGTGTCGGAGACCATCTTGGGCGTGTAGCGGGCGTAGTGCTTCTTCATGAGCTGCAGGACGCAGTTCGGGTCCTGCAGGGTCGGGTCCGTCAGATACGCGCCCTTTTCATCCTTCTTGAACTGCCAGGTCTTTGTGTCGTACTTGACCTGCCCGTCCGCGCCGACTGCGGCGCCGGAGAAGAGGCCGTCCTCGAACTTGAAGCCCGGGTCGACCAGGAAAGCGGCGTTGGTGTACGCGGCCACGTACTCCTTGAAGTACTTATCATTGGACAGCGCGTAGTTGATGATGCCGCCGAAGAGTGCAATATCCGTGCCGGGGCGGATGGGGATGTACATATCGGCCAGGGCGGCGGTGCGGTTGAATTTCGGGTCGATGACGACCAGCTTGGCGCCCCGCTCTTCCCGGGCCCGGTCAATCCACTTCATCGCCATGGGATGGTTCTCGGCGGGGTTGGCGCCGACGGCGATGATGACGTCGGAGTTCTTGTAGTCGATCCAGTGGTTCGTCATGACACCCCGGCCAAAGGAGGCGGCCAGACCGGCCACCGTGGAGGAGTGTCAGAGGCGCGCGTGGTGCTCAATGCGCACCACGCCGGCGGCCCGGTGAAGCTTCTGCAGGAGGTAGTTCTCCTCGTTGTCCAGGGCCGCGGAGCCAATGTGCGCGATGCCGAAGGTCCGGTTGACCGTGACGCCCTTGTCGTCCTTCAGCTGGAAAGTGGCGTCGCGCGTCGCCTTGTAGCGCCTGGCGATCTCCGCCATGGCCCAGTCCCACGACTTCTCCTGCCACTCCGCGGCGCCCGGCGCCCGGTAGAGGACCTTGGTCAGGCGGCTGGGATTCGGGACGTTCTCGCCCTTTTCGTTGATGACCTGGCGGAGGTTCATCACCGAGGCGCCCTTCGGGCAGAGGCTGCCTTCGTTGATCGGGTGGTCCGGGTCGCCGGCTGCAGCGACAAGCTGGCCGTCCTTGGAGAAGAGACTGATGCCACAGCCGACGCCGCAATACGGGCAGATTGTCTTGGTCTCTTTGGTGCCGTCGGTTTTCAGTCCGCTGGACGACGCTGCTTCGGCCTGACCGGTCTCCAGCACGGCAAGCAGGCTGCCGGCGGTGATGGTCTGCTTGAGCAGGTCGCGCCTGGTGATCGTCAAGGCGGTCGCCCCCATGTGAGTGTTCTCGGATCTCTTACGAATCTGTAACGGGTTGTCTCCTCCTCAAACATAGACCCGACGGGCTCGGCAGATAAATAGAGAAGTCTATCGATTTTGTTCGGTGGTACTATTGGAGAGTACTAAGAAATGTGACGCATTTCACATAGACGAGACTACTTGTGATACTATTCACATGGTGGATGATTGGTAGCACTTTTGTGTTTGTGACGCGCGAAAAAGACCCAGCACCCCTCCGCTGAGCGGGTGCTGGGTCTTTGGGATAAATACATTATTTTGCCGCGGAGGACGCGGAAGACGCGGAATGGGGAAAACACGGAAACAATACATTCATAAAGTATGTCCTAGTCCTGTCGATAAGCACCGTCACATAAAATATCCGTGGCAAAACTGTTCCACTCTTACAGCCAGCCTTTTTCGCTGGCCTGGATCGCCGCCTCCACCCGGTTCTTCACGCCCAGGCGATGGAGGATCTCGGCCACATGGCCCTTGACGGTGTTCTCGCTCAGACCCATCTTGTCGGCAATCTCCCGGTTCGAATGGCCCTGGGCTACGTACTTGAGAATCGAGAGCTGCTGGGGGCTGAGGGGGGCCTCGGCGCGGTCCACGGGGCTGCCCGTACCGGTCCGGACCCGGGCCATCAGCACGCTGGTCACCTTCGGGTCGATGATCGCCTCGCCGCGATAGACCGCCTGAATGTGCCGCTTCAGCTCCATCTTCTCGACGTCCTTGATTACATAGCCGTGCACGCCCACCTTCAGGCACTCCACGACCAGCTTCTCATCGGCGAAGGTAGTCAGAGCGATAATCTTGGTGCGGGGCAGTTCAGCCATAATCAGTTTTGCCGCATCAATACCGCCCATCTCGGGCATCTGCAGATCGAGCAGCATCACGTCAGGCCGGGTGCGACGGGCCACCTCCACCGCCTGCTGGCCGTCGGAGGCCTCACCCACTACGGTAAAGGTGTCTCCGTCGCTAAGGACGGCCTTCAGTCCCTCCCGCACGATTGAATGATCATCGCACACCACGACTCGAATGGCATCAGCCATGACCTGCCACTCCCTTCAGAGGTATTGTTGCGGTCAAAATCAGACCGCACTCATCGCCGGGCATCAGGGTTAATCTGCCGCCGAGCCGTTCGGCCCGGCTCTCCATCCCCCGCAGGCCCAGGTGGGCGCCGTTCTTCCGGTACGTCTCTGCTACCGCATCCGTAATGCCTACGCCGTCGTCCTGCACCACGGCGGTTACCTGTTCCGGCTCAATCCGGACACCAACAAACACGCTCGAGGCCTGCGAATGCCGCCGGACGTTGATCACCGCTTCCCGGATGATCTGATGGAGTGCATCGGTCACATCGGCAGTCAGCCGGTGCACATCGCCCCAGATTTGCAGGTTGCCGGTGATGCCGACCGACTCCACATCTTTTAGCAGCGTCCGAACGGCCTGGCGGAAATGTGACGGCTCCACCGGAGCCGAGGAAAGAGAGAAAATCGCTTCCCGGACCTGCCGCATCCCCGTTGCGGCCATGTGCTTCATCCGTTCCAAATCGCCGTACACGGGGCTTGTCGGCTCCGCGTGGGCCAGGAGCCAGTCGGCCGTCAGTCCCAGGCCGAAGAGGGTCTGCGCAGCCCGGTCATGCAGGTCCTGGGCGATCCGCAGCCGCTCCTGGGCAATCCACTCGCTCTTGTGGGCGCTGTCGAGGTCGCGCCTGACCTGATCCAGCTTGGTGAGGACCGCCGCATATTCGCCCATGGTGATCTGGCAGTGGGAGGCCTGCTGCAGTAGGCTGGCCGCCACCGTGGCAAAGGCCATCAGGACTTCTTCGTCAGTTTTGTTATCAGATTCACAAGCCAGGAAAAGCGATGGGGCGAGGGCGACCAGCAACTCATCCTCCCGGGCTTCGTCGCGCGACGCTACCAGCCGGGCCTGTAACACCCCGACCTTGCTGACGGCGATCTCCGGGATCGCCCTTCGCAAGGCGCCGGCATCGCACATGTACGCCGAAAGCGCGGTCAGCGCCCCTGCGAGCCGGCCGGGTGGGAGAATTCTAGGCATTAGTCTGAAGTTCACCCCCAGGTCAGGTGGAACCGCATGCACCTTTTTAACTAGCACTTCGTTTAGCCGAAAGTCGGCGGGGATCTGCCGGTCGGCGACAGAATGAAAGCGAGAGTCTTTGTAAGTGACTTTTTCATTACTATACAGCGTTTTACACCAGCCCGCATCCAACGTCAGGAGTGTCTCTCCTGCCGCTTTTGGATCATTCAGGGGCTGGTCCTAGAAGGACGTGAAAACATGCGCCGCCGCTTCCCGATCATGCTTCGCATATCGCTCGCAGTCATCTTAACTCTGGCGGTCCCCATCTTGGCCCTGGTTGGGTTGAGCCGCTACCTGCAGGCATCGATTCGGCTTGATATGGAGCAGCGGGTCGAGACCACCCTGGACATGGCCATCAATATGGAAGAGAGCCTTCTGCGGGAAGGCCTCTCCGAAATGCGCCAGGCCGCGGCAATCGCCGCCGCCGATCCCGCCCTGTCAGCTTCCCTGGCCGGAACGGGCGCCGTCCCGGATCTGATTCGGTTTCAGAAAGCCTTTGTCCATGCCGACATGATCGTACTCGTCGATCCGCAGGGCACGGTCCGGGCTCGGGCCACATCGGAGCAGACCGGCGATCAAGTGCTGCTTGGCGGGCTTGTGGCCTATGCGATTGCGTCCGGCGAACCCCAGGCCTACCCCTCGCTCATCGGGCCGGAGGAACTGCAAGGGGAGGGCCAGGAGATCCATCAAATGGTGGATATGGCGATCCTTCCGACGGGTGGCTCCACTGACCCGAGGGTGGGGGGCCGTGTGGATACGGCGCTCGCCCTTGTGGGGGTGGCGCCCGTCCGGTCAACCGGGGGCGATGTGGTCGGTGCGGTGATCGCGGCGGACGTGCTGAACCGGGACTTCCGCATTGTGGACGAGGTGGCGCAGTGGGCGCCTGTGACCACCCCGATGAACTCCACGATCGCCATGGGCGGCGTCCGGGTGACTACGAATGTCCGGCTGCGGGACCCGGAAGGGAACCCCTCCGAACACCGGGCGCTGGGCACCCTATACTCCGACGCCGTTATGCAGTCGCTGGCCGCAGCGGGCGTGCACCGCGGGCGGGCCATCGTGGTCGATCAGTGGCAGCGGGCGATTTACCGGGCCATGACGGATTTCCAGGGCCGGATGATCGCTGCCCCTTACGTGGGCATTCCCGAGGCGGTCTTCGCCGACGTCGGTAACAAGCTTAACCACTTTCTGCGGCTAGCCGTAATCGGCGGCGGCGTGGCTCTGCTGGCAAGCCTGTGCGGCGCCCTGTGGCTGACCTACCGCGGCACGGTCCTGCCCCTGCGGCGCCTGGCCGCCCAGGTACGGAACGGTGCAGATGCGGTGACGGTGGCGGCTGGCCCTGACGATGAGATCAGCGACCTGACCCTGGCGATCCAGGCGCTGCTGGACCGGTGGCACGGCGCATTCCGATCCGTACGGGTGGCGGCTGATCAGCTCGGGGCGTCCGTGGATCATCTGAGCGAGCGCGCACCGGTCGCTCCGGACCGCTGGCCGGCCGTTACCGCTGCCGCCGGTCTACGCAGCGACGCGACGGCGGCCCTCGAACACCTGCAGCGGCTGACGCAGTCGGTCAGGGAGATTTCCGACGGGGTTCGCAGCGAGGAGCGATCGATCCACTACGTGGAACGAGTGGCGCACGAAATCGGCTCCGGGCTGGAGGAGTCGCGCGGCACGGTCGAGGCGGCCATCGCGGATGCGAACCGTCTGACGGCCTCGGCCCGGGCGGCGCTCAAGCAGGTCGGGGAGTATGCCGCCGGACTGGCTGTGCTGCGGCAGAGCATCGCAAGGGTGGACGGCGACCATGGGCTGAATTTGCTGCACGATCCGTCAGAGCTGCTGGCGTCCCTGGCGGCCCTGAGCGAACGGGTGGCAGATGAAGTGCGGACCCTGGTCCTGGTGATCCAGGAGAACCAGGCCCGCCTGACGTTCATCCGGGAAGAGATGAACCGGGTCACCGGCGTGGTGCAGTCCACCGCAGCTTCGACCCACGCGGCGGCCCAGTCGGCCGGTCAGGCGATCGGGTGGATGGAAGGCATGGCCGCGGCCACCGTCGCCGTGGCGGATGAAGTGCTGGCGGCCCGGGCGGAGTACGAGGCCGCGGCCGGCGCCAACCGGGAATTGCAGGAGTGGTGTGGACGGATCGAGGAGCAGGTCCGTCAGTTCTGCCGTACGGTGGCGGAGCTGAAGTCATAAGGCGATGGGGGCCGCCTGCGCTTGGCAGACGGCCCCCTTTTTGGCGCTGGCTACTTCTGGTTGTCGGTTTCGCGGTCTTTCTGCTTCATGACCGGCCCGCCCTGGGGCATGCGGCGCTTGCGGGGCGCCTTGAAGCGGTCGGCCTGCTCCTTGGTGATCTTGCCGTCCTTGAGGGCCTGCTCGATCACCGCGTTGGCTTCTGCCTTGAACTTCTGGTGGTAGCTGCGGCGCAGGCCGTGCAGTTTTTCCACCACTTCGGCTTCGCCGGGTGTGAGTTTGCCTTCCTTGACTTTCTCCTCCAGGTGCTGCTTCAGGTCGGGCCGGTCGGCCTTCTCGGCAGCGTAGGCGGCGCCGCCGGCCAGCACCCCGGCGGAGATGAGGAGCGCGCCGGTGATGGTTCTCCAGTTGCGGTTCATGGGGATTCCTCCTTTGGTGTATCACTGACATCAGTCTGAGCAATTCCCGTTAGAAAGATGAATGGATGGGATTTCCTGCGGGAGTAAGCGCATAGCCGTTGACGCTGGTTGAGACCATATGATATAGTTAGCGCATCCCATTCCGGCATAGCTCAACGGTAGAGCATCCGGCTGTTAACCGGAGGGTTGTAGGTTCGAATCCTACTGCCGGAGCCAGCAAAAAAACAGGCGCAAGGAAACAGCGCCTGTTTTTTCATGTCGCTGCGGGCTTGAAAGAGTCGCGGCAGTTGCGTACAATGAAATGCAGTCTATCGGGCCCTTAGCTCAGCGGTCAGAGCTGCCGGCTCATAACCGGTTGGTCGCAGGTTCGAATCCTGCAGGGCCCACCAATGAAACAGGAGCAGGCTCTCCACTTTGTGTGACTGGAAGCATAACTTGGCCAATCTGGCCAGGTTATGCTTCCAATCCATTTTGGCCACTTTATGCTTCCGCACCAGGGCCCGGACAACTTTCACTCGTCCGGGGTACCTTGTCTTCCTCGACAGCGCCGTCCGGACCAAACGGGTTGTACCCCGAGTGTGTCCGCATGCTACGGAGGCCTTGGCGGACTTCGGGATAGGATATGAAGGTCCATGATGGTAGGAGCCTTTCCACAAGGCGCTCGGCTGGTTCGATATCCCGTCTCTGGGCTAATGTCCCAGGGCATGGTGTTAACGCAGTGATCGATAATGAATCGGCCACTTGGGAAATCCTAGCGGTATTGACTACCACATCACACACGCGCAGGAGGAATTCACCAAGTGGCCATTAGTAGAATGTCCCTCATTGACCTGATCCATAAGTGCGGAGTCAAAGGTGACTCGGACTTTCTTCGGTAAGGACTCAAGGTGCACCTTCTGGCTGTCGTTCCTTCGGAGCCTTGTGGTGCGCGGGCCCCACGATGTGCAGTTGGTGATCAGTGATGCCCATGTGGGATTGCGACAGGCGATTCCAGTTGCCATAGGCACTGCCTGCTGGCAGCGGTGCCGGGTGCATTTCGTCCGCAGTGTTCAGGCGCTGGTCCCCAAGGCAGCGGTGCCGATGGTGACCCGCCTCATCCGCACGAATGGCCCGCACATTACACTTGGCCCCAAGGCCGTGCTCCCGCAGGGCGTCCAGCACCCGCATCCCCGAGCGAGCGAGAGATCTATATCTAGGGAACTCTACCGAAATAAAAACGTAATACGCGCGTCCCTTGACATTCTGCATGGGCGTTGTATACTCAGTTTCGAACATGTTCGAAACCCGTTCGAATCACGTTCGAATCACGTGTAGAGGTGCTGCAATGAGCGAAAGAGACCAGGTCACGAAAGAACGCATCCTGGCGGCGGCCCTTGCCATTTTGGTCGAGGAGGATGACCCGGACCGGATTACTGTCCGCCAGATCACCGAACGCGCCGGCGTGGCCGTCAGCGCGATCAACTATCACTTTCAGAGCAAGGAGAACCTGCTGTACACGGCCGTGGGCCAGTTGATCAACGATGTCGCCGCTCCGTGGTATCAAACTGTATCCCATACAGATATGGACCCGGTGACCCGTCTGAAAAGGCTGGTTCGGGAGTCGTTCCCCGTTGTGACCCGGTACCGAAAACTCGCCACCATGGCTCTGACGCAGGGGCTGCTCCGCGGGGATCTGACAGCGCACACGCTGGTCATTCCCCTGGTGCGGGACTTCTTGGGCCCCGGCGTAAGCGAGCTGCAGTTGCGTCTGACCGCGTATCAACTGATCACTACCCTACAGACTGCCTTCATTCAGGCGGATGCGTTCCGTCGCTTCGCCGGCGTCAACCTCTTCGACGAAGCACAGCGGGACGCTGTGATTGATCTGTTAGTCGACAACGTTATGAAGAAATAAGGAGAGAATTTCCATGAAGGTCCTTATGAAGATTGGCATCATCCTGTCCCTGACCCTGTTGGCTTCCCAGACGATTTGCGGCTTGTGGATTGGTTCCAAGGGGGCCGAAGCTTCATCTATCAAGTTCCATGTCGTTCAGGGTCTGATCGCCGTAAGCGTCACGGCCATTACGCTGATTGTGGCCGCGGTTTCCCTGAGAGCGACGGCACGCTGAGCCCTGTGATCACACGGCACGGGCCTTCCCACGGGTAGCCTACGAGTACATATGGAGCATCAACAAAGGGAGATGTCGAATTGTGACCAAGTTATTCAAAGGGATTTCCCTGAGCATCGTTCTGTCTTTCTTGATGGCTGTGCTGGTTTCACCAGCATTTGCCGCGGAAGAATTCCGGGTCAAGGTTCCCGGCGCCGGAGAGCGGTATGTCGCCGTCTCAAATGTGGTCGACAAGAAGCCGGATATCGGTTTGCTCGTGGCCAACGCCCCCGCCACCGTAACCTTCCATGGGAACAACCTGGCCCTGGAGCGGGTCACGTTCTTTGCCACGGGAGAGCTCAAGGATGGCCGGCTTCACTTCGATGGTGAGGGCGAACCGGTCACGTTTGATGTGAAGAAGTACACGAATCCCGGACAGACCGAGGAACTCGACGCGCTGGTCACCGCGCCCCTCGATATTCCGGAGTATGTAACGGGCAACTACGCTACCCTGAGCAAGCCCGGGTACTACGTCGTGGTTGCCGCACCGGAAGCCATTGCTCCCGCTGTGTTCACCATCCAGGTGACTGCCCAGGCCGGTGGTGAAACGCCTGCCACACCCGAGCCGGTCACGGTCGCCGCAGCGCCGACCGCGTCCAGGGTCCTGGTCAACGGGACGCCCGTGTCGTTTGAAGCCTACCTCATCAACGGCAACAACTATTTCAAGCTGCGTGACCTGGCCATGGTTGTCAGCGGGTCGGAGAAGCAGTTCGAGGTCTCCTGGGACGGCGAGAATAACGCCGTCAACCTTGTGACCGGCCAGGCGTATACACCGGTCGGTGGTGAACTCGGACTGGACGGGAAGTCCGAATCGCAAAGCGCTGCGCTCACTGATTCGAAGGTTTACGTGAACGGCAAGGAAGTCCAGTTCACCGCCTACAAGATCGGTGGGAACAACTACTTCAAGCTGAGAGATGTCGCCAAAGCGATTGGTCTCGGTGTGACCTGGGATCCGAGCACCGGCACCATTAGCATCGACACGAAGTCTCCCTACACGGAATAGCTCAGGGAACCAGCTCCGGGAACATAGGAGATGAAGCACTTGACTATGCAGCAGATCGTAAACCGAACCAGCCCCCCGGCCCCCTGGAGCGAAGGTGACAACATCCCCTGGGACGACCCGGATTTCAGCCGGCGGATGCTGAAAGAACACTTGTCGCAGTATCATGACGCCGCCAGTCGACGCTTCCCCATCATCGAAAGGCACGTAAGCTGGATCCACACAGATCTGCTCCAGCGCGTGCCCTCCCGGGTACTCGACCTCGGATGTGGCCCCGGACTCTATGCCAACCGACTTGCCTTGACAGGGCACGATTGCACCGGCATTGACTTCTCACCCGCGTCCATCGCCTACGCCCGCGAGTCAGCCGCCCCGACCGCGACCTTCATCCTGGGCGACCTGAGGAAGACTGCTTTTGGTGAGAATTACGACCTGATCATGCTGATCTATGGCGAGTTCAACGTCTTTCGCCCCGCCGACGCCAGAGAGATCCTGCGGCGTGCGGCCATAGCCCTTGCCCCCGGCGGGCACCTGCTCCTTGAGGTGTCCACCTACGCCGCCGTTAAGGCCATGGGGACTGCCGGCGCCTCCTGGTACTCAGCGCGCGCCGGCCTGTGGCTAGACCGCCCGAATCTCTGTCTGGAGGAGTCTTTCTGGGACGAGTCGGCCCAAGCCGCAACGACTCGGTACTACGTCATCGATGCCGAGTCGGCAGCCGTACAGCGCTGGTCATCCAGCTATCAAGCGTATACCGATGAGGCCTACCGTTCTTTGCTTGCAGACGCTGGGTTCACCCGTATCACTCTGCGGGAAGGGCTCGGCGGCGCATCGCCACAGGAGGGGTTCATCGCCATCGAAGCTGTGCGGAACTGACCGGCACTGATTCCTGCCGCGACGGTACGGTCGACCGATACGTAGGCCATGGGGCGCTGCCCCATGGCCTTTTCCATGCACTCACACGACCGGACACAGAAGGCCGGGAGGTTGTTCATCCTTCTGACCGGCCTCCAGCAATGGGTGGCCGGCGCAGCGCGATACTTGCGCGAAGAGATAGGCCGAACGGCCACGAACCGGCTCCGGGGTGACCTTGTCCTGCACTGTCTGAAGCTGGACCTTGCGTTCCACAAGACCCGCACTCCGGGTGAGTTCAGGGAGCGCATAGACGGCGATATCAACTGCTGTCCGCCCTGTTTTCGCGGGTGCTGATCAGTCTGACCCGCAACGGTCTGCTGATTGCCGGCATTCTTGCGCTGCTCTTTCGGGAAGACTGGCGAGCCGGCGCCGCGGTGGCGCTGTTCGCAGCAGCTGCACTGGGGTTGATGTTCCATATCCGTCACTTGCTTCATTGGAGAGGTGATGGCAGCCAGAGAGGATCTGTAGGCCAGTCCCAGCAGCACAATCGCCTGCCGCTCCAGTCACAATTTGGAGGACTGCTCCTGGTTTCATGAAGTCCCCGTACGGACTGATTAGCTTACAACGTTTTTGGTTTGAGTGCCCTTCGTTGATGTTCTAGGGGCGGCGGCAGCCTGCAGATTCAAGTCAGGGGACTGCTGGGAAGGCTGCCGATTATGGTACAATCATGAAAATACCAGGAATCAAAACGCCCCCGGGCGTGATAGCGGAGGTGGCGGCCCCCATGCAGAGACGACGGTTGCCGGCACTGATCCTGACCATGCTGTTCCTGATCGCGGTACTCAACCCGGTGGCAGCTCCGACGGCCGCTGGCCTCTCGCTTGGCGCCCCCGCCGGAGGCAGCGGCAGCGCCCTGGTGATCTCCGCCTGGCAGCGCCTGTACCAGGGCTGGCACGGCGCCGGCCTGGCCACGGTCACGACCCGTTCGGGCTCGTTCCGTCACTTCTCGGAGCTGCACTATCGCACCCCTGACGGGCGCAACTGCTGGGGAACCTGGTGCGGCGCCGGCGAGCGGGAGGAGCCCCAGCCATGGGAGTACTTTGACGAACCCGCCACCTACTCTTACCCGGTCCTGTGCGTCACGCCCGAGGCCGGCGTGAAGGGATACTACCGCATCCTTTTCAGTGGCTGGACGGAAACCAAAGTGGAAAGCCACGTCGACTTCTCCAGTAAGCCTTACCAGGTGGTCCAGACCACGAAGACGGTGGAACACCCCCCGGCGGAACTGGTCCTGCCGGTGGGGCTGCCGGGGCTAGGCGACCCCAAGCTGGCGCGCACCGACGTCTCGATGACGCCCGGTTCCGACCTGCTCGTCAGCTGGGCGCCCTCGACGCCGGGGCTGGGCTCGCTGCCGGACTCGTGCTGGGTCATGACCGAGGCGGCCAAGAACCGGACGATCCTCTACCAGGTAGCGCCGCTCGCCGCACAGCCCAGGGCGCAGCTGCTCACTGATGCTGATGCCTGGAAGCCCGGCGTATCACAGACGATCTACGTACGGGTCGATCACGACGCCGCCGCGCCGCTCTGCCCGGTTTCGGTCACCCTCGACCTGCCGGCCTGGCTGCAGGTGGAGGACGCCCAGGGGGCGCAAATCGCAGCGGGCGAGTTGCCGGCTTACCAGTTCATATCGCCCGCACAGGAGGGTGAGACCGTACCGGTCCGCACCCTCTCCTGGAAAGCGACGTTCAAGCCGGGACGGCCCTTCGAACGGTGGGTGACGGTGACGCCGTCAGACATACCGGAAGGGGCCAGGGCCCTGGGCGCCCTGCTCCGGCCGGTGGAGACGGACAACGGCAACGAGATCTTCACTTCCCAACTCCAGTGGCTGTGGAAGAACGTGGGGGCGACCACCTCTCTGTCGGCCCGCCGCCAGCCCGTCGGGGAGGGCTCCAGCGCCCTGACCTTTACCGCCGAGCTTGACGGCCTCCTTGAGGGGGTGCTGTTCCTGCGCCTGAACGGGGGCGGAGAGGAGCGCATGATTCTCTGGCCTACGGGCGCTACTTCGCTGACCGTCCTGGTGCAGGAGCTGGGCGCTCCGCCGGTCCTTGACTGGTACCGCTACAGCGCCATCGTGTCACAGGGGACCACACAACTGGAGGCAGAGCTCGTGCAACTGGTGGGCGGCGAGCGACGTGCCGGACCAAAAATGACGGTCCCCCTCACCGGCGATGCGACCGGGCCCTGGAGCGCCGCAGGCACTGAGAGCACCACCTCAGCTTCGGCTGCGGCGATTCCCGCCAAACGGCAGCCAGCAGGTGCGGTCGGCGGGGCAGGCTGCGCCACCTCTGATCAACCCCGGGTTGTGATCAAAGCTGAACCGCCAGTACTCCGGGAAAAAGAGGACTTCACCTCCCGGATCACCGCTACCGTCGTGGACCTGCCCGGACTGCCGGCCGCGTCAGGCGCACCGGTCACATTGGCGGTCACCGCTCCAGGCCTTCTCAGCAAGGTCGTCTCTTTCGGCGCCACCACGACCGCCACACTGACCAGTGACTCCCGGTCGCCGGTCGACCTGACGGTGACGGCAGAGACGGCTGACGGCGATACGGCCTACCTTGTGGTGCCGCTCGGACGCTATTTCCTTCAGGGCCAGGTGCTTCTGCGCCCCGGCGACGGCAGCGAGCAGCCGGTAGACAGGGCACTGGTTGGCGCATGGGAGGCCGGCAGTGCGACACCCTACCAGACCTACACCGACGCGCTGGGCCAGTATCGGACGGCGGTGCGCTCCACCGAGCCATTGACGATAACCGCTGAAGCAGGCGGCTATGTCAAGGGACAGCTGCCGGGGAAGACGCCGGGGCCCAATAACGAAGACACCATCGAAGCCCCGCCGCTCTACCTGATCTCCGACGACACCCTGCTGCTTGCCAGGCGCCGGCTGGATGCGATCTATGGACTTCATAATACCCTCGGGCCGGCGGATAACCTTGCCGGCTGGGCCGGCCTCTTCCCGCCGCCTGACACGCCAGACCCGACTGCACCGGGAGCCGGGATCCCCGCATGGCTGGACCGGGTCGAGCAGAGCATGTCCCATCCGCCCCACCAGGAGGAGGCGCTGCGCCGCCTCAATCTGGCGTTGGAGCTGGAGCAGATTGCGGCCCGCAATGCCAAATGGGCGGCTGACGACATCGCCGCGACCCTGTGGGATGACGGCCTCGGCCTCCTGACCGATCTGTGGGCCGCCGCCAACGGCACCTTCGAGATTACCAGGAAAATGGGCGACTACTACGGCGGGCTGCGCGGGAAGAGCGACCCCGTCACCCAGTCTCTGGACCGGGCGAAGGTCAACTTGCTGGAACAGAAGAGTTCGCTCCACGACCGCATCTACGATGTGGTGCGCCGCCTGGTAGGCAATCTGAGCCGGGCGCCCGCCGGCCTGAGCAGCGCAGAGAAGGCCCAGTGGGTGGATGAGAAGACCAACTCCCTGGTCAGCCTCATCACCGGGAAGGCCTGGGAGCAGCGGCAGGCGGCCCTGGCGCTGTGGCAGCCCGACCCCACCGTCCAGCAGGAGACCCTGAAAGCTGTGACCAGCCCCCTGCCCCAGGGCGTCAGCCTGGACATCAAAGAGGTGCTGGCGGACTGGATCGCCCGGGAGTACCTCGCGATGGTCAGCACGGAATTGACGGATGCCCTGAAGATGGCTGCGGCTGACCCCGCCGGCTTCCGGGAGGGCGGCTATGAGGTGGCCCGGCTCAACGTCCGGGACAAGCTCGAGTTTGTGGAATGGACCCGGGAGAAGGTCAGCACCACGCCGGTGGAGGCGGCCTTCCGACAGTTCTTCGATGGAGCGGTAGCCGATTACCAGAACTGGGGCCAGCTGGCCATCGCTGCAGTAACGGCGGGCGCCGCGGTGCCGGCGATGAAGCAGATCGACGTGGGGCTGGGCCTTGTGCAGACGTTCTTCAAAGGGGTGCGGGTAGCGAAGGCGATGAACGCCTACTTCGAGACCCTGGCGCCGGAGTCCGACTGGAGCCGGGCTGTCCGTGACGGCATTCGAACGGCGTTCACCTCGTACGCCGAGTAATGAAGGAGGGCCTCTCGCCGAAGGGTGGGAGGCTCTCTCCGCGGTTAGGGCAGCCGGCTCGGGGCTACTGTGCCCCGGTTTGCTTCTTCCGCTGGCGGTAGGTGCGCATCTTATGCCGGCTGCCACAGGTCTCCATCTCGCACCAGGTACTGCGGCCGTTCGGGGACCGGTCAAAGAAAGCCCAGCGACATTCCGGAGCCAGGCACGCCTTGAGGCGCGCGAAACTGCCGTCAGACATCGCCGTAAAGGCCGCTGCCAGAAGCTTTCCCAGTGCCTGATCGACACCTCCCCCTGTTGGTCGGATCTCCGGGCGCCCTTGCGGCGATAGCTGCACCCGTAATCCAGATGCGCTCGCCGCCTGGTTCAGTGCATGGATTGCCGCGGGTTCGACAGAGCCACCATTGTTGGCGAGCAACAAGGCGCGCAGTGCTTCACGGAGTGCCAATGCTTGCCGGAGCCCGGCATCCTCCACCACCAGTCCGTCGTCCGCCACTTGATGAACCACCAACCAACGGGCCACGTCTGACGGCCGTTGGAATGTTTCTCGCCCTTCCAGAAACTCTGCCGTGTTGACAAAGTCCTGCAGGAGCCCCAGCAGTCCTTGTGCCCGAACTCTACTGCCCATCGTTGCGACACCTCCTCCTGTATGGTTGTGCCACTTCTCAGCATCACTAGTTTACCACCATTAGGCTTGTGGTGGTAATTCGTTACCGCTATAATGGGTGTATCGGTAACGAGGAGAGATCGCCCATGAATCCTATCCACACGTCAGAACCAGGCTCATCACCAGCCTCTGTCGCCACCGGCTTCCACCTGGCCATTGGTGCCAATGCTGTGTGGGGACTCGCGTTCCTGGTCCCTGTGCTCCTGCCCGACGCCGGGGCCGTCGAGCTTACTTTGGGCCGCTACTTCGCCTACGGCCTGGTCTCACTCGTCCTGTACCTGACGACGGTGCGAAATCAGGTACGGATCAGCCGGCAGACGTGGATCACCGCTCTGGCCTTCGCGGCCGCCGGCAATGTCGGGTATTACTTTCTGCTTGTTCTGGCCGTCCACAACGTCGGGGCACCCGTCACCACCATGGTGATTGGCATCCTTCCGATCACGATTCCGCTGGTCGCCAACTGGCGACGCCGTGAGTACCCGTTCTCCCGGCTGGCAGTGCCGCTGCTTCTGGTCCTGGTCGGTCTGACCCTGATGAACATGGTGGAGTTGCGGTCGGGCGGTGCACATATGGCCCGTTCGCTCGCCGCCCAGATGTTCGGATTGGTCAGTGCCCTGGGCGCCCTGGTACTCTGGACCTGGTTCGGCGTGGCAAACGCCGAATTCCTGCGGAAACGGCCGGACATCTCGCCATCCACATGGAGTACCGTCGTCGGCGCCCAAACGCTCGTCCTGGTGCTCGCCGCCGCTCCAATGGCAATAGTCGGCTCAGCTTCTCCCACGTGGCGTGTGGGCCTGGACGGGACGGGTTTGGGGCAACTGATTGCGGGCAGCGTCGTGCTCGGGGTGGTCGTCTCCTGGGGCGGAACGCTGCTCTGGAACGGCGCCTCACTGCGTCTTCCCGTCTCGCTGGCGGGGTTGACGATCGTGCTTGAGACGATCTTCGGACTCGTTTATGTCTATGTGGCCACCCGAACGTTCCCGACCATGCTACACGTCGCCAGCATTGTGCTGATCCTTCTGGGTGTGGTGCTCGGCATTCTTCGCACACGCGCTGAACCAAGCCGTGCCGCCCCATGACAGATTCAGCCCGGGTAGCGCGATCTAGGCAAGACTGAACGACCGGCAGCTATGCTGTAAAGGGCGGGTCACCAAAAGAGGGTCCACTCTGGCGAGTGGACCCTCATATTTTCAAGCCCGTTGCGCTCGTTTGCCGTTCCCTTTTTTCGTGAACGCGCATATTTGTCACTCACAGATCTTGTACTATACTAAAAATTGCTACTGGATAAAGTGGGCGGGCACGGTGGTGGAGATGCCCCCGGCATACATGAGGACCTGCAGGACGTTTGGCAGCGACACTGTCCAGTCATCGAACAAACTGGAAGGGATGACCGAAAATGATGGGTCAAGTTGGCAATGCTGATGCCGCCGACTCCGACTACAAGAGCCTCTACAAACTCGGCGGCGTGGCCGCCTTGGTCGTGGCGCTGTTAACCCTGAGCGAGGTAGTTGTTCTCGCTATCTACCCACCACCTGCCACGATCATTGGCTGGTTCACATTGTTCCAAAGCAATAAGTTTGTTGGGCTTCTAGACCTCTGGGGATTAGAACCCCCAATGTATGTAATGTTCATCATGGTGTTTCTCGCCCTCGACGTTGTGCTCAGAAAAGCCAATAAAGGGCTCATGGCAATCGCATTGATCTTCGCCCTCCTGGGGATTGGAATCTTCCTTGCAACGAACAATCCCTTCTCCATGCTTTCCCTCAGCAACCAGTACACGGCTGCGACCACAGACCTGGAGAGATCAACGCTGCTGGCGGCAGGGCAGGCACTGCTTGCCAATACCAACCAACGAGCTGTCGGTGGTTTCAACACAGGCCTCTTCCTGGTGTCCGTTGCGGGTCTGATCGTCTCATTCATCATGGTCAGGAGCGTCTCGTTCAGCAAGTTAACCGCCTATCTGGGGATTCTGGCACATTCACTGTCGTTGGCCGATTATCTCAGAGAAGCGCTAACGTCGTCGGCAGTTGTCGCCCTTCTGGTCATTTTGCCGAATGCGCTGCTGCTCATGATCTGGTTTACCCTGGTCGGCCGGAGCCTCTACCAGCTAGGGCATGTCGAATGGACGACGCTTTCCAGAGCGTCGTGACCAGTAGCGTGCGGATGGCTGACGCACGGAAAGGAGACGCACATGTCATCAACGGTTCTTGTCGGATATGTATCACGCTATGGTTCAACACGGGAAGTTGCCGAGGCAGTTGCGTCGACGCTGCGCGAATCTGGGCTTGCGGTAGACATGCAGCCCTTGCGGGAAGTGGGTTCACTAGCGGAGTATAGCGCGGTTGTGCTTGGGGCGCCGCTCTTCATGTTCCGTTGGCACAAGGACGCGCTCAGTTTCCTGGCGCGGCACCATAAGGCCCTTATGGAACGCCCCGTAGCCGTTTTCGCACTCGGCCCGGTTCATGATCCTCATGACGAGAAGGAGTGGCAGGATTCACACGCTCAACTCGGCAAAGAACTGGGAAAGTCCCCTGGCTCAAACCGGTCGCCCTCGAAATGTTCGGCGGCAAGTACGACCCGGCCCGTCTACGATTCCCGATCAATTTGCTTGCCGGCAAGGCGCCGGCAACTGACATGCGCGACTGGACGGCGATGCGCGCCTGGGCATCAGCCCTGGGGCGAAAGCTTGAGCCTGCTTTGCGGTAATCGAAACGAGCTTCGGAAAGGCTCACGGGCGGCATTGAGAAGCCCGCCCGAACGCACCCGAATGCGCCCGAATGCGCCCGAATGCGCCCGAATGCGCCCGAATGCGAACGTAAACCACCTGTAAACCACCTGGAAACCACCCGCATGCTCCCCGGAAAGCGGGTGCAAGGCCGACCTGAGGAAGACGCAGTGCAGCCAACATCCGGACCGCGCCCATGCGTAATCGTACCGAAATCCACAACGCAACAGGTGGAACCTGCCGTCAAACGCGCCCCGACCGGGAACGCAAGGCGGTCGCGAAAATGCGATCCACCCCTCGAACCGATGTGATCTATCTTTCGTAATACATACCAGAACCATCCATGGGAGGTATGTATATGACGAATAATAAGGGCGACAAGGTGACACAGGCGTTCCAGTGGGATACCGAAGACCGGGCAGAACTCCTCTCCCAAAAGGAAGGACATCTCCGTGAGACCTTTATGTATTTGACCAGCCCCCTCTGGAGTGACATGCAGGAGGCCTTCGGCGGCGTCATCACCAATCTGAAGACGTCCACCGATGTGGCCACCGGCGAAGTCAGTGTCGGGAAGGCACTCCCCGACGAGCCCGGTGCAGTCCCGGTTCGTCTGCTCGGTGCCCTCAACAGCGCTGAGTTCAGCTTCTTCCGCCCGCTCCGCAAGCTGAACATCAAGGTTCCCGCAGACCGGCAGTTCAACGTGACCCCGTTCACCCGTGAGGTCGAGGGCGTCGGCACCGTTTTTGTCTTCCCCTTGGCGGAGCGGAGGAGCGTTCCTCGCAACCGCCGGGAGGAGGAGGCCGCCGCCGCTGCGGAAAAGGCGGCTGCCGCCGGCCAGTCCGAAACCAAAACTGAGTAAGAAAAAACGGACCGGGAGGCACGATTGCCTCCCGGTTCAGCGTTTCCCCGTCGCTATTGTTGTCGATTGGCTTTGGGTGAGATGAGCGCCCGCAGTGCCGCCTTGCCGCCGCGAGGCGCCTCGGCAGCAATAATGGAAAAATTTGAAGGATGACCGAACCAGGGGGACATGTCTTCCGTGTGATTATGTGGACAGAGAAATGTCCACATATGGGGGTGAGCCGATGGCTCAGATCCGGTGAGCCGGTTTCCAGGCCCCGAATTCAGGTGACTGCGGGAGGAGAGTGTTTATGTTCCAGCGTATCAGGCGGCAGTTTACCACCCGGGGCGTGGCCCTGGCCGGGATGCTCGTGGCGCTTGCGGCTGCGGCGGTGCCCAACGCGGTGACACATGCAGGAACCGATCCTGAGCCGACGGTGGTGGAGTATCCGGCTTCGAACTACGATCCGGGGCCCGGGTGGCCGGAGGGCTGGGCGCCGCCGGCGGCGCCTGCAGGGTTGACCGATGATGTCAGGGCGGGTTGGGAGGACAGCAAGTCCCTGATGCCGCCGCCCGTCCCGGAGCATTTGGATTTTCGGGTGCTTACGCCGATGCCGGACTGGACTGAGCAGTACCCGTATGTGTGGCGCCATGAGTTCATTCTCTGCGGAAACACGGCTTACGCGTATTTCTACCCCTTCCCGGACACGGTGCTCTATCGTGCTACCCATAACGTGACGCTGATGGTCGCCAAGACTGTTTCTCGGGGGTGCAATTTCGCCCCCGTTGAGTTCATCACCCACGTTCATGAACTCACGCCGGAAGAACTAGAGCAGATCCGACTTTCGCTAAAACTGGGCGATGACGCTGAGGCGTCCAGAGGGGGACCGCCCCATCTCGGTGGACTCGTACGCTGCAATCTTGAGCGGGAAGGCACCTTTGAGAATATCCCGGTCTGCTTCAACGACGGAGATGCGAGCGCCAGTTTCGACGTACCGGCCTACCTTGACGTCGCCGTCGGCCGGGTCCGCGTACCGGTTCGATTTGTTAGTGAGTTAATGGGTGCCGACGTCACGTGGGATCAGGCGACCTGGACGGTGACCATCACCTTCCCGGAGGAGAGCCGGATGGTGGTCTATCCGTTTTCGCTGCCCGGGTATCAACCCAAGGACTGGTTCACGCCCGAAAGCCTGATCCCTGACCGGACCGAAACCTATGACCTGGAAGACAGGTCGGTGACCCAACCCCGGCGCGTCATCCGACTGACGGTGAACGACAACGTTGCCCTCGTGGACGGCAAGCGGGTGCCCTTGGATGCTCCGCCCGTTCTTCTGCCGCCGGGACGCGTCATGATCCCGGTTCGGTTCGTGGCAGAGCAGATGGGCGCCAAGGTCTACTGGGTGGGTGAGCAGCCGATATTCAAGTGGGACGGTCAGCTGTACGGGCGTAACCAGGTCCACATTTTCACGCCGTTCTACCCGTACTGCGAGTATCCGTCGTGGTCGCTCGAGAACCGGGCCATGAAGTTCTAGTGAGAGGTCCTTAGACGGGGGAGGAAGTATGACACGGCGACTAAGAACAGGAAGGTGGGCAGCAGTTGCCCTCCTTACAGGAATCCTGACGCTGGCTTTCGCTTCTGGAACCCACGCTGACTGGATCACCAAGGGCGGAACGTATCAACGTACGAGCCGTGCGGACGAAATCCTGGGCTCCATGAATGCCCGGGAATGGTGGAGCGTTGAGGACGGGCCAGGATATGCTCAACTCAGCGGTATCTATCTCCGCCCGGGCTTTGGTGAAAGTTCCACCCAGCCGGTGGTCGAGGGCGAAATGATCTACCACACTGCGGGAAAGCACTTGTGGGGCATCAGGCTCGGGCAGGATCACAAGCCCCTGTCAGGTTACGATGGGGTCGTCATCCTGCCAATTGGGGTCAGTCCGTTCCGCCCAAATGCCAACCCGGAGGACAGGACGGCCGACATTGGACCAGGGCGCACACCCGCGAGCAGCCCCTCCTACAGCCCGGAGAGCGGCATCATCTACTGGGGCAGCCCGTATGGCGAGCTCTGGGCCTACCGTACCCGCGACGGGGAGATGCGTTCGCTCATCCTGGCTCAAGGCTGCAAGATAGTAGGCTCACCGCTCGTCCTCCGGATAAATGGGCAGGACGTTGTCGTGGTCGGCGACCGACCCGTTCCGGAGGATCCAAGCACCGCACAGTGCGGGAGTATCTGGGCCGCCTGGGGTTTTGAACTGGGGCGAGAGCCCGAGTCCAGTCGATTCGGCGACGAGATCTACGGGGGATGGGTGACCCCTTCACCCGTTGCCGTTGGACCGCAGGATTTCATGATCGGGACCGACCTAGGCAACGCGGGGCGGGCACTCCGAATGCATGTCAGCTGGAAACCGGACGGGAAGTACTACATCGAGTTGGACGATCAAGTAGAGGGCTACAACGGTGGATTCGCCGGAACCTTTGCGTCCGCCCCCAACGGCAAGGTCTACTGGCTGGACACGAACGGCAGGCTCTTCTCCCACACCGGTACGCAAGTGCCTCAACCCGTCAACCTCCTCGAGCTGCTGCTCCCCGAAGACCCCGAAACGGGCGCCATCTTCACAAACACGGAACCCGCAATCGGAGCCGACGGCTCGCTCTACATCACCCTCCGCAACTTCTGGCTCAAGAGCGACCCTTTCCCGTGGCGCCCAGATCCAAGCATCGACAGCTACGACCCCGGTCCCCCCGGCGCCCTCCTCAAAATCGACCCCGAAACCATGACCGTAACCGCCTTCCGCCGCCTTCCCACAGACGGAATCCAAGGCTGGCGCCGGGCCGTCAACACGGCCCCCCTGGTCCTGCGCCAGGCCGACGGCACCGAAGCCATCGCCCTCGGCGACGTCAACGGCAACATGTACCTCTACTCCGCCACCGACCTGGAGCCCCTGAACGCCTGGAAAGACCTCCCCGGCGGCGACTCCACCAAGGTCGAGCACGGCGGCCACGTCGCCCACCCGTTCTCCCTGCTCCGCCCCGGCGAAACCGCCGCGCGGGCGCCCAAAACCTACTCCCAGCGCACGGGCATCGGCACCGACCCCATGGCGGCCAACCGCCTCCTCATGACGGGCGTCAACTATACCAACGACGCATCCGGGACGGTTCACCACCGCCTGGTCGCCTACTACAACCCCGTTCCCTTCAACCTCGCCTGGAGCGGAGCCAACCTCACACCGGAGAAGGCGTACAAGCCGGGCGACGCCGTCACCGTGGGCGGCTCTGTCCGCCTTGACGCCAGCCTGCTCGGCGCCGGCACCACCCTCAGCCAGATCCGGAACGGCGACGTCGACGTCCGCTGGCTCGCCATCAGCAAGGAAGACTGGACGAGCCTCAACGGCGGCGGCCCCAGCCCCTCGCTCCGGGCCATCGGTGCTCCTGCCGTACTGTCGCCCGGCATGGTCAGCGGCAGCGCCGCCCCAGCCCGTGGCGCCTTCACCGCCGACGAAGCGCTCCCCAAGGACGGCTACATCATTGGCGTGATCGACATGCAAAAAGTCGCCCAGTATGACCCGGAGTCGCCGGGCGCCCTGATCGCCGCCAGAACAGCCATCAGCGCTGACACGGCGCCCTCGGAGCACTATGAAACCAGCTATCGCGACAACCTCATTGCGGTGCCCTACCGGCTCCAACTGCCGCTGAACCTGCGGGTCGCCGCAGTCGTCGAGGTGCTCCCGGACCACCTGGAGATTACGGCATACGTGGCCAATATCTCCGAAGGGGTCATCGAAGGTACCGTCCCCCTGACGGGGACCGTGACCTCATCGATTTCGGGCGTGCTCAGGCTCCCCGAACACCTGATTACCGTCGCCCCGCGCACCGCAGAGGAGGTGACCTACGCCCTGCCGTTGATCGGGTGCGACCTGGAGGAGTTCGACGTCACGATCGAAGTCAACCCAAACCCCACGGCCAATAATAGCGAGACGACCTACGCCGACAACCTGTCGCGTGCCAACGCCGCCGCCGGCACCCCGGGCGGCTGTGGGGGGCCGGGCGCCATCGAGGGGGGAGAGCGCAGGGTCATTCCGGTGCCCTCTGACTGCGATGCCATTGCCGACCCGGATGACCGGCAGCTGTGCCGGAACTACCGCAAGGAACTGGATTAACATGGCGAACCCCAGCCTTCGGCAAACCGGAGGCTGGGGTCAGAGTCCTGACAAATCCACTTAGCCTCGACCGCGGTGTCTCCGTAAACAAAGGCTGCCACTGTGAGACAAGAACCAGGTGGGGGTCCACCGGCCGTAGGGCCGGGCGGCTCTCAGCCGCTGGAAGGGCATGGGAGGACGCCGGCCTGCCGATTCGCCGTTTTTTTGCAGACTGTGTCCGGCGGAATGACGCAAACGAGCGGTGAATCCTTGAAATTGGGCGCCAGCCACCTCAGTAGACGGCCTGTTATCGGGTTTTTGAGGACCGGATGCCATGGTCTGGCCTGAAGAAAGGCCGTTCTGAGGGCAAAAAGGCGACTCGGCTGCGTGATTCGCCGACAAATTGCTTACATCTCTCGAGCCCCTTCTTCAAAGGAGCGGCGAATCGTCTGCCACGAAGGTAAGAGGCTGCTTGACAGCCGAAGGCCATGCTTAACTGAAGATGAGGGAAGGCCCCTCGGAGCCGCCATACAGGTGGAGGCTCCAAACCACCGTAAGCTGCTGTGGTCAAAAGCCATGGTGGTGAACG
>Ga0196970_1000252_pt1 | contig 77762 bp, 71 predicted proteins | sample S1v_513CmetaG_FD_148672 | JGI IMG/M metagenome (GOLD analysis project Ga0196970, IMG submission 148672) | Soil microbial communities from Anza Borrego desert, Southern California, United States - S1+v_5-13C | ecosystem: Environmental > Terrestrial > Soil > Desert | place: USA: California...
CGGCCTGGACGTCACCCCCGACACCATCCGCCGCCTGCACGCCTTCGGCGACACCGAGAGCGCCGCCATCCTCCAGCTCATCCACGACGAGGAGATCACCCACGTCGCCGCTGGCCGCCGCTGGTTCGGGTACCTGTGCGCCCAGCGCGGCGCGGACCCAGTGGAGGCGTGGCAGGACCTGGTGCGCAAGCACTTTAAGGGACAGCTCAAACGCCCCTTCAACGTGGACAGCCGGTCCCTCGCCGACTTCGGCCCGGAGTTCTACGAGCCGCTGGCGGAGGGGTAACCGCCCGCTACCGCTTGGCTCCGCCGTGCACCGCCGGCCGCGCGAAGTGCAGGTGGTCCACCAGTTCCTGGCTGACGCAGCCGTCCACCGGAAGGCCGGCCTTCTTCTGATAGGCGCGGATGGCCGATTGTGTCTTTACACCCGGCTTGCCGTCGGGCGTGCCCGCATTGAAGCCGTGCTCGTTGAGCTGCTGCTGTGCATCGGTGACGTAGGCCGCGTACGCCTGTGGCGACATGCCGCGCGGATCGCACGTGGACGCCGCGGTGGCCGGGATGGTGGTCGCGGCGAGGAACAGCACGGATATGGTCAGGGTGCGGGTCATGGGAGAGCCTCGGTCGTTTCCGGAGAACGTTGCCCCCACCCCGGCCCTCCCCCGTCGGAGACGGGGGAGGGAGAAGGGATGCGTTACGCCGCTTCCTCGTCGCCCTGGCCCTTGATGCGGGCAGCCAGTGCGGCTTCCAGGAACGGGTCGAGAGCGCCGTCGAGCACCGCCTGGCTCTGCGACGTCTCCACTTCGGTGCGGAGGTCCTTGACCATCTGGTAGGGGTGCAGGACGTAACTGCGGATCTGGTGGCCCCAGCCGATGTCGGTCTTGGTGGCCTCCAGCGCCGCCGCGGCGTCCTCGCGGATCTTCAGCTCCCGCTCGTACAGACGGGCGCGCAGCATGTCCCACGCCTTGGCGCGATTCTTGTGCTGCGAGCGCTCCTGCTGGCAGGCCACCACGATGCCGGTCGGCAGGTGGGTGATGCGCACGGCCGAGTCCGTCTTGTTGACGTGCTGGCCGCCGGCGCCCGAAGCGCGGAAGGTATCGATACGGCAGTCCTTCTCGTTGACCTCGATCTGGATCTTGTCGTCGATCACCGGGCTCACCGACACGGCGGCGAAGCTGGTCTGGCGGCGCGCCTGGCTGTCGAACGGGCTGATGCGCACCAGGCGGTGCACGCCGGCCTCGGTCTTCAGCCAGCCGTAGGCGTTGTGCCCCTTGATCTGCACGGTGGCGGACTTGATGCCGGCCTCTTCGCCGGGGCTCTCTTCCAGCCACTCGGTCTTGTAGCCGTGCTGCTCGGCCCAGCGCGTGTACATGCGCACGAGCATGAGCGCCCAGTCCTGCGCCTCGGTGCCGCCGGCGCCGGCGTTCACTTCGACATAGCAGTCGTTGGCGTCCGCCTCGCCCGACAGCAGGCTTTCCAGCTGCAGCTTGGCGGCGCGGTCGCGCAGGGCATACAGGGACTTCTCGGCGTCGGCGACGACCGTCTCGTCACCTTCCGCCTCGCCCATCTCGATCAACTCGAGGCTGTCGCTGAGATCGCGCTCCAGTGCCCGGTAGCCCGACACCGCGGTGTCCAGCTGGGTGCGCTCGCGCATGATGGTCTGCGCCTTCTCCGGGTTGTCCCAGAGCTTGGGATCCTCGGCCAGCGCGTTCAGTTCGTCGAGACGACGCAGTGCGTTGTCCCAGTCAAAGATGCCTCCTCAGCAGCGCCAGCGACTCATGAATCTCGCCGGCGGCCGCCTCGATCTCGGCCCGCATCGCGGTACCTCCTCGTCAGCCTGGGGTTGGAACTGTCTTGGTCGGCGGTTTATGTAGCGCCTTGGGGACGCCTTTGCACCCCCAAACTCATCCCCCGCCGACGCCATTGCGCACTGGGAATGCCTCCCCTGGCCCCGCTCTACGGCATGGAAGGGGGATAACCACAGAGGCACGGAGACACAGAGGGGGTCAATCTCTGTGTCTCCGTGCCTCTGTGGTTCACTATCCCCTTACAGTATGCACACCTGTTGCGCGACAGGGGAGGGAGTGCGCGCTCAGTAAATCCCGCCCGTTCCCAGCGTCGCCGGCGGGCGCGGTGCAGTGGGAGCCGTACCGGGGAAACCCATGGTAGGCACACCGCCGCCATAGACACCGCCGGGCATGGTCCCCAACTCGACGGACTGCGCAGAGCCGTCAAGCACGGCAGTCGGCACGTCGGGGTTGGGTTCAGTGCCGGGCAGGAAGGCCTCCCAGATCGCCTTGCGCTCGCCGGGTACGGCGAGCGTGCCGGTCTCCGGGTTGACGCGCACGAGGCGCACGCCGGGCGGCACGCGGAACGGCGTGGCCGGCTTGTCCTTCAGCGCCACCTCCATGAAGTCCTTGAACACCGGCACCGCGGCCGAGCCGCCGGTCTCCTTGGGCCCCAACGAGCGCGGCTGGTCGAAGCCGATGTAGGTGCCGACCACCAGGTCGGGCGAGAAGCCCATGAACCAAGCGTCGTTGCTGTCGTTGGTGGTGCCGGTCTTGCCGGCCAGCGGCTTACCGAGCGACGCCAGCTTGGCGGCGGTGCCGCGCTGCACCACGCCCTCCAGCATGGAGACGATCTGGTAGACGGTTCGCGGGTCGGCGACGCGCTCGCGCGCCTCCGGAACCGCCGGCACGGTCAGGTTCGGCGTCCACGCTACGTTGCGGCAGTCCTCGCAGGGGCGGTTGTCGTGGCGGAAGATGGTCTTGCCCGTGCGGTCCTGGACGCGGTCGATGAAGGTCGGCACGATCTTGCGGCCGCCGTTGTCAAGCATGGCGTAGGCTGCGGTGAGGCGCAGCACCGTCGTCTCGCCGGCGCCCAGCGACATGGGCAGGAACGGCTGGAAATTGTCCATGATGCCGAACTTCTCGGCGGTGGCCTTCACCTTGTCCATGCCGATCTGCTTGGCCAGGCGCACGGTCATGACGTTGCGCGACTTCTCGATGCCGACGCGCAGCGGCGTCGGGCCGTAGAACTGGTGGCCGTAGTTCTCCGGCCGCCAGATCGGCTGACCGTAGCCGGGGTCGTACTCGAAGGGCGCGTCCATCACCAGCGACGACGGCGTGAACCCGTTGTCGAGCGCCGTCAGGTAGACGAACGGCTTGAACGAGGATCCCGGCTGCCGCATGGCCTGGGTGGCGCGGTTGAAGGCGCTCATGGTCGGCGAGAAGCCGCCGACCATGGCGAGCACGCGGCCCGTATGCGGATCCAGCGCCATGAAGCCGCCCTGCACCGCCGGGATCTGTCGCAGGCCGAAGGTGGCGGGCGGCAGGTCCTTGCCGCGCTCGTCCTTGTGCACCGCCTCGACCAGCACGACGTCGCCGAGCTTCAGCACGTCAGCCGGCTTGCGCACCTCAGGGCCGAGGATCTCGCCTTCCTTCCAGGCGCGGGCCCACTTCAGCTCGGACAGCGGGATGCGCCCGCGCGAGCCGTCGTTCAGCCCGATTTCAACCGCGTCGGCAGCATCGTCCTTCAGCACCACGGCCAGCCGCCACGCCTCGCCGCCCGGCGGCATGGGGATGGAGGCCAGCTTCTTCGCCCAGGTGTCGAAATTCTCCATGCGCGCCACCGGCCCGCGCCAGCCATGCCGGCGGTCGTACTCGATGAGCCCCTGACGGAGCGACCGGGTGGCGGCTTCCTGCAGCTTCGGGTCCATGGAGGCGCGCACGGTCAGCCCACCCTCGTACAGCGCCTGCTCGCCATAGAGCTTGATCAGCTCGCGGCGGACCTCCTCGGCGAAATACTCGGCGGTGACGTACTCGGCCTCGTCGCGCTTGCGGGTGGCCAGCGGCTCGGTCTGGGCAGCGCGGGCCTCTTCGGGCGTAATGTAGCCGTCCTCGGCCATGCGGCCGATCACCCAGTTGCGGCGCGCCATGGCCGCCTCGCGCTGGCGCTCGGGATGGTAGTTGCTGGGCGCCTTGGGCAGCGCCGCGAGGTAGGCGGCCTCGGCGATGGACAGCTCGTCCAGCCCCTTGCTGAAGTAGTTGAGCGCCGCCGCGGCGACACCGTACGAGCGGAAGCCCAGGAAGATCTCGTTGAGGTACAGTTCGAGGATGCGGTCCTTCGTGAAGGTGCGCTCGATGCGCACGGCGAGGATGGCTTCCTTGATCTTGCGGGTGAACGAAACCTCGTTGGTCAGCAGCATGTTCTTGGCGACCTGCTGCGTGATCGTCGAGGCGCCGACCGGGCGGCGGTCCGACCCGAGGTTCTCCACGTTGGTCAGCACCGCGCGGACGATGCCCAGCGGGTCGATGCCCTTGTGCTGGTAAAAGCCCTTGTCCTCGGCCGAGAGGAAGGCATTGATGACGCGCTTGGGAATGGCCTCGACGGGCACGAAGACGCGCTTCTCCGCCGCAAACTCCGCGAGCAGGCGGCCGTCGCCCGCGTACACGCGGGTGGTCACCGGCGGCTGGTAATTGGCGAGCTTCGTGTAGTCCGGCAGGTCGTGGTTGTAGTAGTCCACCACGTATATCAAGGCACCGGCGCCCGCGAGCGCCAGCATAAACAGACCCATCAGAAGCGACAGAAGCAGACGCATGTCCGAACCCGTATAGACGCACCGAAACGCGAGACCACGCGGGCCCCAGCCTAGAGCGGAACATCCTACACCCGGAGGCGGGAGGCGCCGACTCCTACATTCGCTTGGCAGGAAAATGTGACACCCGCAAGGCGCCTACCACGAAGGGGTAGCGGCTATGCGTTGGACGCCGGGATAAGCCGCTCGACAACTGCGGCAATCAACCACGGGTCAGAGTTTCCGCGGCCTCGCCAGCCACTTGAAGTAGGAATCCACGGCGCGCGCCATACCGCGGGCGAGGCGTTCGCGGTGCCGCGGCGAGGTGAGCTGAGAGGCGTCCTGCCGGCTGGACAGATAGCCCATCTCCACCAGCACCGACGGCACGTCGGGCGCGGTCAGCACGGCGAAGCCCGCTTGGCGGTGCGGCTTGTTGGGCAACAGGGTCACGTCCTTGCGAACGTTCTCCAACATCGCCTTGGCGAAGCGCTTGGAGTGGTTCATCGTGTCGCGTTGCGCCAGGTCGATGAGGATGCTCGCCACCAGATCGTTCTCGCCCGACAGGTTGAGGCCCGCGATGGCGTCGGCGCGGTTTTCCTTGGCGGCCAGCATCTCCGCCTCGCGGTCGGACGCCTTGTCGGAGAGCGTGTAGACCGACAGCCCGCGCACCGTACCGCTGGAAATGCTGTCGGCGTGCAGTGAAATGAACAGGTCGGCACCGACGTCGCGGGCGATGCCGACGCGCTCGCGCAGGCGGATGAACACATCCTTCTCGCGCGTCAGCAGCACGCGGTAGCGCCCGCTCGCCTCGAGATGACGGCGCAACTCGCGCGCCATCGCCAGCGTGACGTCCTTCTCGTACACGCCGCCGACCCCGACCGCTCCCGGATCCTCGCCGCCGTGGCCGGGATCGAGGACGACGAGCGGCTTCTCGGGCACGCGTGTGGCCGGCGGAGGTGGAGGAGGCGCCGGCAGGGCTGCGGGAACCACCCGCGCAGCCGGCGTAGGATCGGGTCTGGCGACCACCGGCTTGGCGGCGGCCGGCTGAGCGGCACGGGCGAACGCGTCGGGCGTGCTGCGCCCGAGGTCCAGGACGAAGCGCGGGCGGTGCCCGTCCTTCGGCGGCAGCATGAAGGCTTCGAGCACCTGCACCGGGCCGTTCGTCTCGAGCACCAGGCGGAGTGCTCCGGTTTCGGTCGGGACCACGGAATACCGCTGCACCAGTCCCCTGCCCTGCACCGGCGCGCCACCGCCCGACCACAGCAGGTCGGGCAGGTCGACGACGACGCGGTAGGGATCCGAGGCGGTGCTGACGCGGAAGGCGATCGCGTCGCTCAACTCCAGCACGAAGCGGGTCTTGTCGGGATGGACGCCAAGCCGGGCGTCGACGACGGCGGGCCTCGGCGGCGGCGCGGGCAGTGCTGCGGTGGTCTGCGCCACCTGCGCGGAGGCGGCAAGGGCCGGGCCACCCGGCAGCCCGGTCGCGACCGCAGCTCCCAGCAGCACACCCAACGCCACCACTGGCGCGAGAACTCGCCGCACGCAATCCACCGATACCGGCCCCCAAGCAGCCATCGCTTACCTATAGCTTAGGGGAATCAAGGCCCTCAACGACAATGGTGAGACGGCTGCTCAATCGTCTGCCGGTGTGGCTTTCACGCCAGAGAGCGGTCGCCGGAAGACTGGTCGGGAGAGCCGTAGCGGCGGCCCGGCGTATCACGTTTTGCCGAATTCCCTGGTTGTGCAAGCAACCTTGCTTGTCTATGGTGTCAAGTGCGACATACCGGGATCCGCCTGTTCCACCCGGGGCGGCGGCGTCGCGCTCGGAGGGAGTTCGACCGTGCTTGGCATCCGGTCGCGTTCCGATGCGTGGCGCTTGCGGATTTACCGGTAGAAGAGGAGAAACCTGAAGCAGGCTTCGGCCGCGAGGCCGGAGCCCGGATGCTGGGCCCGACCCGTCCTGGCTGCTCTCACGAGCGCCGTTCGACGGTCCGTTGGGTAGGCTCCGAACGCTTCCTTACAGCAATGACGCAGCCTGAGCGCCTGTTTGGTCGCGCGGGCGCACCGGTTGCGTCATGAGGATAATAAATGGCCAAGCGCATGCTTGTGGACGCCACGCATCCGGAAGAAACCCGGGTCGTCGTGGTCAACGGGAACAGACTCGAAGAACTCGACTTCGAAATCGCCACCCGAAAGCAGCTGAAGGGCAACATCTACCTCGCCAAGGTCACGCGTGTGGAGCCGTCGCTCCAGGCAGCCTTCGTCGAGTATGGCGGGAACCGCCACGGCTTCCTCGCCTTCTCCGAAATCCATCCCGATTACTACCGCATCCCGGTCGCCGACCGTGAGGCGCTGATCGCTGAGGAGGAGCGTCGCTACCGCGACTCCGATGAGCGTGAGGAACCCGCCGGCCGCGCGATGGCCGAAGCGGTGCAGCCGATCGAGATGGTCGAGCACCAGTCGCCGATGCCCTCTCCCATCGCGGAGTCGGAGGACGGCGAGAACGACGATAGCGCGTACGCTGATGCTGAAGGTGTCGCGTACACGTCGGAAGCGCCCTCCGAAGCCGGCCAGAACGACACCGAGCGGGCTCCGGCCAACGACAGCGCCGCCGAGACGGCAGCGCCGGGCGAGAACGTCGACGTGGTCGGCGGCGACGAAGTGGAGGAGGCGCATCGCCGCCGTCTCCGCCCGTTGCGCAGCTACAAGATCCAGGAGGTGATCAAGCGCCGGCAGATCATGCTGGTGCAGGTCACGAAGGAGGAGCGCGGCAACAAGGGGGCGGCGCTGACCACCTACCTCTCGCTGCCCGGCCGCTACTGCGTGCTGATGCCCAACACGGGCCGTGGCGGCGGCATCAGCCGCAAGATCACCAATCCGGCCGACCGCAAGCGCCTGAAGGAGATCCTGTCGGACCTCGACATTCCGGACGGCATGGCGGTCATTCTGCGCACCGCTGGCCTGGAGCGGTCGAAGCAGGAGATCAAGCGCGACCTCGAGTACCTGCTGCGACTGTGGGACGACATTCGCGAGCAGACGCTCAATTCCACGGCGCCGACACTGATCTATGAGGAAGCGAACCTCATCAAGCGCTCGATCCGGGACATCTACTCCAACGACATCGACGAGATCTGGGTCGAGGGCGACGCCGGCTACCGCACCGCCAAGGACTTCATGCGGATGCTGATGCCGAGCCACGCCAAGCGCGTGCAGCCCTACCGCGAGGAGGCGATCCCGCTGTTCCACCGCTATCAGGTGGAGCCGCAGATCGACGCCATCCACAATCCCGTGGTGCACCTGAAGTCGGGCGGCTACATCGTCATCAACCCGACCGAGGCGTTGGTCGCCATCGACGTCAACTCGGGCAAGTCGACGCGCGAGCGCAACATCGAGGAGACGGCGTACAAGACCAACCTGGAGGCCGCCGAGGAGGTGGCCCGCCAGCTCCGCCTGCGCGACCTCGCGGGTCTCATCGTGATCGATTTCATCGACATGGAGGACCCGAAGAACAACGCATCGGTCGAGCGTCGCCTGAAGGAGGCGATGAAGAACGACCGCGCCCGCATCCAGCTCGGCCGCATCTCGCCGTTCGGCCTGTTGGAGCTGTCGCGTCAGCGCTTGCGCCCGTCGCTGCTGGAAACCAACTTCGAGCGCTGCGCGCATTGCTCGGGCACGGGCGTGGTCCGCTCGGTCGAGTCCGCGGCGCTGCACGTGCTGCGCCACATCGAGGAGGAGGGCATCCGCAAGCGCTCCGCCGAGATCACGGTGTACGTGCCGACGGCCATCGCCCTTTACATCCTGAACCAGAAGCGTACGGACCTCGCCCGCATCGAGATGAAGTACGGCTTCCGCGTGCTGGTGCAGGCGGACGACACCCTGATCGCCCCCGACCTGCGACTGGAGCGCATCAAGGCCAGACAGCCGGGTGACGAGGGCGGGCCGCTGGTCAGCGCCGACCGCATCATGGCCGAGACCGATCGCGTGCTCGCCGTCGCCGAGGCTGAGGATGCCGAGGAGGAGAGCGAGGACGAGGAGACCGAGGCCGAGGCAGAAGCCGCCGAACGTCCGGTCGAGAGCGCCGAGGGTGGCGAACGCCGCCGCCGCCGCCGCCGCCGCCGGCGTGGCCGCGGCGACCGCGAGATGGCGGAGCAGCGTCCGTTCGAGGCCGGTCGGTCGGCCGAGGCCGAGGCGGTCGAATCCGAGGACGAAGCCGAAGGCGAGGAGGCGGAGGAAGGCGTCGAGGCTGCCGAACTGGGAGACAACGGCGACGCCCGCAAGAAGCGCCGCCGCGGCAAGCGTGGCGGCCGCCGCCGGTCGCGCCAGCGCGAGCTGATGCCGGGCGAGACCGCCGAGGGCATCGAAGGTGCGGAAGGCGAGGCCCCGCTGGGAGAGGAACAGGCTGCCGAGGAGGCCGAAGTACCGTCGGCGCCCACGCCTAAGCCGCGCGTCCGCGCCATCATTCCGCCGCCCCCGGTGCCGCCGGCGCCGGCCCTGGAGGCGATCGACTTCGACCTGATCCTCTCGGGCGAGCAGCAGCCTGCGGCCGAAACGCCAGCGGAAGAGGCTTCTGCCCCCGAGGCCGCGGCTCCCGACGTGACGGCCGAGGTTCCAGCCGCAGCGCCCCCGGAGGCTGCGGCCGACACGGCAGTCGATACGCCCAAGCCGAAGAAGCGTCCGTCGCGCTCCCGCAAGGCGGCTGCGGCCGAGCCCGAAGCCGTCCCGGCGCCGGTTCCCGAGGCCGCTCCGGAGGCTCCGGCGCGCAAGACCCGCTCGCGCAAGAAGGCGGTCGAACCGGTCGCCGAGGCGCCGGCCCCTGAGGCTCCGGCTGAAGAGGCCAAGCCGAAGAAGCGTCCGTCGCGCTCCCGCAAGACGGCCAAGCCCGCTTCTGCGGCGCCGGCCCCCGAGGTGCTGACGGAGCCGGTCGTCGAGGAGGTCGCCGCCGTCGCCGCTCCCGAAGGTGTGCCGGAGACGGCCCCTGCCGAGGCGCCGCAGCCCGAGGAGAACACCGCCGCCCGCGCGGCCGAGGTCATCAATCCGCCCACGGAGAAGCCGAGGCGCGGCTGGTGGAACCGGCTTATGTCCTGACGGGCACGGCCCATCAACGGGAAAAGGCGCCTCACCGAGGCGCCTTTTCTTTTGTCCGAATGTGATGCCCGTAGGTTGGGTTGAGCAAAGCGAAGCCCAATGTCGTGGCCGCGCGAAGGGTGTTGGGCTTCGCTTCGCTCAACCCAACCTACAAAACCCTACAGCAGCCCGCGCTCTTTCAGATCGGTGCGCAGTTTGGCGGCGCCGCTGAAGTGGTGGGTGATGATGCCAACGCTTTCGGCGGCGGCCACGTTCTCGGCGTTGTCGTCGATGAACAGCGTCACGGCCGGATCGAGGCCGTAGCGCTCAAGCAGATGATGGAAGATCGCCGGGTCGGGCTTGACCAGCCCGATCTCGCCCGACACCACGATGCCGTCGAAGGTTTCCAAGAACGGAAAGCGCCGGCGCGCCTCCTGGAACTTCTCGCTGGAAAAGTTGGTCAGCGCGTAGAGCGGCACGCCAAGCGCCTTCAGTTCCGTCAGGATCTCGGGTGAACCGGAGATTTCGCCGGGCACCATGTCATGCCAGCGCTCGTGATAGGCGCGAATCAGCTCCGAGCAGTCCGGATACTCGGCCACCAGCACGGCCACCGCCTCGTCCCACGTCCGGCCGCGGTCCTGCTCCAGGTTCCAGGCCGGCGTGCAGACCGTTTCCAGGAAGTGCTCCATCAGCTCTTCCTGGTCCTCGAAGAACTGGCGATAGAGGTGCCGCGGATCCCACTCGATCAGCACGTTGCCGACGTCGAAGACCACCGTGGAGATGCTCATCCCTTCCGAGCCTCGGCCACCAGCTTCTTCATATCGTCCAGCTTGATGGCGCCCGGCACGATGCGATTGCCCACGACGAAGCCCGGCGTACCGCGGATGCCCAGCTGCTCGGCCAGCGTCAGGTTGGCGGCGATGGCCTGCTGGATATCGGGGGAGTCCATATCCTTCTTCAGCCGGTCGGCGTCGAGACCGACGGACGAGGCCAGCTTCAGGATCGTCGCCTCGTCGAGCTGGCCGCGGTGGCCCATCAGCGCGTTGTGGTAGGCCTCGTACTTGCCTTGGGTGCGCGAGGCGAGCGCCGCCTTGGCCGCGACCACCGAGGCTGGTCCCAGGATCGGCAACTCCTTGAAGACGAAACGCAGCTTGCCGTCGTCCTTGATCAGGCGCTGGACGTCGGCCTGCACCGCCTTGCAGTAGCCGCACTGGTAGTCGAAGAACTCCACCAGCGTAACGTCGCCCTTGGGATTGCCGGCGACCGGCGAGGCCGGGTCGTCGAACAGCTTCGCCCGGTTCTGGGCGAGCGCCTGCGCGGCCTTGCGGTCGTCGTCGGCGCGCTCGCGCCTCTGCAGTTCCTCGATGGCCTCGACGATGACCTCGGGATGCTTGAGCAGGTAATCCCGCACGACCTGCTCGATGGCGCTGCGTTGGTCGGCGGGGATTCCCTGAGCACTGGCGGCCGGGGAAAGGGCGGCCAGCGCCACCGCGGCAGCAGCGGCCAGGACGGCGGGACGGATGCTGAACATGGGCGAAAAACCTCTGGAAAAGGGTCGGCGTTAAGATGACCCGGCATGGGCTTTGGAGCAAGAGCCGCGCCGCCGCCCGCTCAGCGGCCGGGATCCGGAACCTCGACGCCGCGGCAGTTGCGGCGGTGCGCCATCATGCAGTCCTCCAGCTTGGACTGCCGCGCCAAGCGGTCCGTCACCCAGGTTCCGATGCCGATCAGCAGCACGACCAGAACGGCAACGGCGGCGTTGACCAGCATGCGTCGCTTTTCCTCGTCCTCCATAGGTGTCAACGCTTGGCGGCGGGAGGACCGGCGAGGCCCCGGATATCCTGGGCGCGCAGCCATCCCGGCGAGCCCGCGGGAAGCAGCTTCTCCGCCCGCTCCGCCATGGCTACGGCACGCGCCCGGTCGCCCTGGGCGAACGCCTCCTCGGCTGAGGCGTAGGCAACCATGCCCTGGTTCTCCTTCATGCTCCAGGCCTGCGCCATCAGGCGCCAGAGGAAGGCGGACTGCCCCTGCTGCGACTTGGAGGCGACCTGAAGGTTCTTGATCGCCTCGTCGGCCTGCCTGGGATCGCGCTGCTCGAGGAGCGCGTGCGCCAGCGACACCCGGATGGGGTTGGCGTCGGGAGCGAGGCTCACCGCCTTGCGGTACGGCCCGACGGCATCCATCGCCCGGCCATTCTGCAGCATGAGGTCACCCTTCATCTCGTAGAAGAAGGGGTTCTGCGGCTCCTGCCGGATCAGCGAGTCGACGATGGGCAGCGCCTGCTTCACCTCGCCACGCCGGAAAAAGGCGTAGGCGCGGCCGTAGCGGCCGGTGACGCTGGTGTCCTCCGCTCGGTAGCGACGCAGCGCGCCCGACGGGTCGAGGTATGCGTAGAGCTTCGCCTGGATGCGGGCGTATCGCTCGGCCTGCTCGGCGGGCAGCGTGTTGCCGGTCCAGCGCGAGCGCTGCACGAGCTGCCGGACGGAGTCGACCCGCTCGCGTGTCATGGGGTGGGTGCGGGAATAGGCCGCATCGCGGTCGTTCAGCACCGGATCCTCGGCGTTCAGCTTCTCCAGGAAGGCCAGCAGCCCCTGGGCCGAGATATGCGCCTGCTCCATGTAGGACAGCCCGGCCTGATCGGCCGAGGATTCTTGGGCGCGCGAGAAGGACAGGTAGCTCTGCTGCCCCATCTGCTGGCCCAGCATGATGCCGGCCATGCCCGCCCCGGCATTCTTCGAGGCGATGCCGCCGATAATGCCCATGCCCATGCCGATCAACGAGGACAGGAAGGCGCTCTCCATCGCTTCCGAACCGCGGATCAGGTGGCCGCCGGCAATGTGGCCGGTCTCGTGCGCGACGACGCCCACCAATTGGTCGGCCGTGGTCTGCAAGAGCAGGCCGGTGTGCAGGAAGATGTTCTGGCCGCCGGCCACGAAGGCGTTCAGCGAGCGGTCGTTGACCAGAATGATGTTGACGGCGCCCGGATCGATTCCGGCCGCGGTGAAGATTGGCCGCGCCATCTCCCGGATGGTATGTTCCGTCTCGGCGTCGCTGAGGAGCTGCATCTCCGGCTGGCGCTGGGCGCCCGCGGGCGCCGTCCACGACACCGTCAGCATGGACACAATGGCGACGACCGACACGAGCCTTTTTGGCGTGCGCACCTTTCCGACCTCCGGCGAACGGATCTGCGTAAATCACTCTACGTGCAAAATCTGGCGACGTCTGGGCGCGATTGCGATAGTTGCTACGCTCTTGCCCGGCTGCGTCAACACCAAGTTCAAGTCGAACGCCCCGGTCCAGGCCTTCGCGGTGGCCGACGAGCCGAATGCGGCGGCGATCGGGCGCAACCTGCTGAACCAGGGCGGCTCGGCCGCCGACGCCGCCGCCGGCATGGCGCTGGCCATGGCGGTCACCCTGCCCTCGCGCGTCGGCCTGGGCGGCGGCGGCGTCTGCCTGGTGTTCGACGCCGAGACGAAGCGCGTGCGCACGTTGGACTTCCTGCCGCGCCCGACCGGTCCCGGCGGCACGGCGGCGCCGGGCTTCGTGCGCGCCATCCAGATCATGCAGGCGACGAGCGGCACGCTCCGGTGGGAGCAGGTGGCGGTTCCGGCCGAGACCCTGGCGCGCGAGTCCCCCGGCGTCAGCCGTGCGCTCGCCCAGGACTTCCAGGCCGGCGCCTCCCGCCTGAGCGATGCCGAGGCGCGCCGGATCTTCCTGCCCGGCGGCCGTGCGCCGGCCGAGGGGACTGTGCTGGCCCAGCCGGAGCTGGCTGCCCTGCTCTCCCAGGTGCGCCGCACCGGCGCCGGCGCCGTCTATGCGGGCAGCACCGCACAGGCGCTGGCCGGTGCGTTGGGCATCGACACCACGGCCCTGCACGGCATCCAGCCGCAGTGGCGCGGCACCGTCGCCATCGACATGGGCACCAAGGCCTTGCACCTCGCCGACCTGCCGGACGCGGGCTCAGGCGCGGCGCAGGCCAAGGCTTGGAGCGCTGTGGAGAAGGTCCCGGCCGGCGAACGCGCCGCCCGCGCCGGACAGATCCTCGGCGCCACCGGCTCCGGCCCGGGCGAGGCGCCGGCCGCCGGACTGGTCGCCATGGACTCGCGCGAGAATGCGGTCGCCTGCGCCTTTACGATGGGCGGGCTGTTCGGCACCGGCCGGGTGGCGCCGGGCACCGGCGTGCTGACCGCCACGGGCGTGAACGGCGCCGGCTTCGGCGCGCCGGCGCTGCTCGCCAACACCATCGTCGGACGGGCGCTGTTCGGTGCCGTCGGCACTGCGGCCGGCGACGACGGCCCTGCCGCCGGCTCCGCCGCCCTTCTGGCCGGCGCCCTGCCTGCCTTACTCGACGATCGCACGGCCGCCGACATCCTGGCGACGCGCGGTGGACCGGGCCGCGTCGATTTGGTGACCTGCCAAGTGTCCATGGAAAACGGCCTGAAGGACTGCCGCGCCGCCGCCGACCCGCGCGGCCACGGCTTCGCGCACGACCTGCTGATCTTCCCTGATCGCTGATGCACTCGCCGACGGATGCCGTCCACGCCCTAAGACAAAGGAGCTCTCCCCAGACGGACAGGTAGGAGGCACGAAGCGCGGGATCGTCTGTTCCACCGGAAACGATTAGGGAGGAGTCTATGTCGACCCGCGAGACACCGAAACGTGGAGCCCTTCTCACAGGGCCGCGCGTCCAAGCGGCGCAGACCCTCAGCCGTGCCGTCCAGACCCGCCAGCGTGCCGAAGCGATGTTTCAACGGGCTGAACGCCTGCGCCGGATGCCAGCACCCAATGTCACGGCCGAAGAACAAGAAGCCCCGCCTCTCGATGAGGCGACGCCGGTCTGAGTGGGCCTCGAATAGGGAGCCTACCAACTCGCCGTCACTTCCCGCAAATGTTAAGGAAGTGTGTAAAAAATGTGACTGTCCCCCGCTGCATAGACTGCGCTTGAGCGTCTCCACAATCGATTAATCATTGAGGGGGTATGTCGGGCGGGAGTGAGCCGGTGGGAAAGCCATGCCTGACATCGATGTAAGCGACGAAGACCGAATAGCCGTGCGCGAGGTGTACTGCTTCGCTGTCCAGCGCTTCAGCGAAGCGGACGCGTTCGAGCTGGCCGCCCAGGCCTTTTATGCCCGCCATTGGGGCATAAGCCTGCGCGACGCCTGGAACGCAGTCTTGAAGATCCTCGGGGAGTTACGCGATCCCTGCCCATGCCAAGGCATGCGGGCTCTGTAGTTCACACACCGTGAAGCCCCCCGGGCCGTGGATGCGCCAGAAGGAGGGCTGGCGCGGTTGGGCAGCACATATACGCAACGGGTAGAGCTTCCCGCGTGGCGCCCTGCCTCCTTTGGAGCTATGTATCGGGTGCCTTGAACCGGCGCCAACGAGCAGAGAGCTTCCCAAAGGCTTCCGACCCATGAAAATATCCAAGCGTGGCAACGTACCTCCGTTCTTCGTCATGGAGGTCATGCGCGCCGCCTTCGAGCGCGAGCGCGCCGGGCTGGAGGTGTTGCACCTGGAAGTGGGCCAACCGTCTACCGGCGCGCCAACGGGTGTCATCGAGGCGGCGCAGAGGGCACTGACTTCGGACAAGCTCGGCTACACCGATGCGCTGGGCATCCCGCCGCTGCGCGCGGCCATCGCGCGGTGGTACCGGGACCGCTACGGCGTCGATGTGCCTCCGTCGCGGGTCGCCGTCACCACCGGCTCGTCGGGAGCGTTCCAGTTGGGCTTCCTGGCGGCATTCGATCCCGGTGACCGAGTCGCCATGGCGTCGCCCAGCTACCCCGCCTACCGCCACACGCTGACCGCCATCGGAGTCGAGCCGGTGGAGATCGAGGCTGGGCCGGAGACCGGGTTCCAGCCTACCGTGGCGATGCTGGAGAAGCTGGATAAGCCCGTCCAGGGCCTGATCGTAGCGAGCCCGGCCAACCCGACCGGCACCATGCTGAGCCGGCAGGAACTGACCGAGTTGGCGGACTGGTGCGCCCGCAACGGCGTGCGGCTGGTATCGGACGAGATCTACCACGGCCTGACCTACGGTCAGGAGGCGGTAACCGCCGCAGCGGTCTGTCCCGACGCGCTGGTGGTCAACAGCTTCTCCAAGTACTTCTCCATGACCGGCTGGCGGCTGGGCTGGATGATCCTGCCGGAGGCGCTGGTGCGCTCGGTGGAGTGCTTGGCGCAGAACCTGTTCATCTCCGCGCCGACCCTGTCGCAGATGGCCGCGGTGGCCGCCTTCGACTGCACGGAGGAACTGGACGGCCACGTCGCCCGCTACGCCCGCAATCGCGAACTGCTGCTGCGGGAGTTGCCGAAGGCCGGCTTCGACAAGGTCGCCCCGGCAGACGGCGCCTTCTACATCTACGCCGACGTGTCGGACATGACCGACGATTCGGAAGCGTTCTGCAAGCGCATGCTGGCCGAGACCGGCATCGCCGCCACCCCCGGCATCGACTTCGACCCGGCCCGCGGGCGGCGCTTCGTGCGCTTCAGCTTCGCCGGCTCGGAGGAGACGATCGCCGAAGCCGCGCGGCGGTTGATCGCGTGGAGGCGGTAACGGCGCCTCCCGCTCACCCGCCCTCAAACGTCACCATCACCTCGACAACGGCGCCGGGATCGTGCTGGGTGGAGCGGAAGGTGGCGACCTCCCCAGGGAGGAGCTGGACGGACGAGGCGTCGATGGTCCAGGCCTGAACCGGCTTGCGGTCGAAGCTCAGCGACACGGCGCGCACCTTTGGAACCGTGCGCTGGGCCTCGGACACGTTGATGATCTGCCCCTCGACCAGCAGAACCGTGGCGCCGTTGTCCACGCGCTGCTCGGAGCGGACGTTCTGGAACTGCAAGCCCGTTCCCGGCGGGTCGACCGGCAGACCGACCGTCTGGTAGAACAGCGCCGCGGGCGGCCACAGCCGCACGATCTCGTTCCGTACGAAGTAGCCGGCGGCGAGCACGGCAACCAGCAGCGTCGTGAACGCCACCCAGCCCGCCACCGCCCCCCGGCTGCGCGTCGCCTTGATTTTGCGCGACTCGGGTGGACGGGGCGCCGGACCTGGATCGGCCGGCGCCAGATCCTGTGCCAGCAGCGTGCGTTCGGTGTCGTCCTCCACCGAGGAGCGCTGGAACCAGACGTGCCCGCAACTGCCGCAGCGCACCTTGCGCCCCTGCGGCGGCATCGCCGAATCGCCGACGGTGTACCGCGTGGAGCAGTTCGGGCATGTAACGATCATTAGTGGCGGCCGCGATCACGGAAATTGCAGGAGTCTTATATGGACTCATGAGGTATGAAGCAAGGAAGCCCCTTGGCGCGGCGCTGGACGCAGACCTCACGTCCGTGCATCGTGCCTGCCGGAGGGCGATCATCACACGGTGTTGATACGTGATTCGCTTTGAGAACGTCGGCCTGCGCTACGGCACCGGACCTGAGGTGCTGCGCGACATCTCCTTCACGTTGCCGCCCGGCTCGTTCCACTTCCTGACGGGGGCGAGCGGCGCCGGCAAATCGTCGCTGCTCAAACTCATGTACCTGGCGCACCGGCCGTCGCGCGGGCTGATCTCGGTGTTCGGCCGCGACATGGCGCGCCTGAAGCGCGAGGACCTGCCGGAGCTGCGCCGGCAGATCGGCGTGGTGTTCCAGGACTTCGCGCTCCTCGATCACCTCTCGGCGCTTGACAACGTGGCGCTGCCGCTGCGCATGGCCGGTTCGTCCGAGGAGGAAGTGGTCGATCACTGCGCCGAGCTGCTGAAGTGGGTGGGCCTGGGCAACCACCTGGATGCACACCCCTCCACCCTGTCCGGTGGGCAGCAGCAGCGCGTCGCCATCGCCCGCGCCGTGATCAACCGGCCGCGCCTGCTGCTCGCTGACGAGCCGACCGGCAACGTCGACGATGGCATCGGCATGCGGCTGCTCTATCTGTTCGAGGAGATGCACAAGCTGGGAACCACGGTGGTCATCGCCACCCACAACGAGGCTCTGATCCGCCGCTTCGAGCACCCGCGCCTGCACCTGGAGAACGGGCGCCTGCATGTGCTCCACCAACCCGCCTCGTACTGGGCCTGAGGGGGACGCCATGGCCCTGCCCGCCTCCATGCTGCGCAAACGCTTCGACCTGCCGCTGGCGAAGGATCCGACAGCGCGCTTCCTGCTGCTGATCACCGCGGTCATGGTCTATCTGGCGGCGCTGGCGCTGGCCGGCGCGCTGGTCGTCTCCGACATGGCGCGGCGCTGGGACAGCGGCCTGGCCGGCGGCCTCACCGTCCAGGTCGTGCCGCAGTTCGGCCCCGCCGCCGTGCCGATAGCCGAACGGCTGGAAAAGGCGCTGACGATCCTGCGCAGCACGCCCGGCGTCCGGAGCGCTACCCCGCTGTCGGCAGGCCAAGTCGCGCGCCTGCTGGAACCCTGGCTGGGGCAGGAGGGTGCCACCGATCCGATGCTGCCGGTGCCGGCCCTGGTGGACGTGGTGACCGACGGGCCGGTGGACGTGGCAGCGCTGAAGGCACGACTGAACCAGGTGCCCGGCACCGCGCTGGACGACCACGCCGCGTGGCTGGCCGACCTGCGCGCCTTCGCCGGCTCGGTGGAGATGGCGGCCGGCGGTATCGTCCTGCTGGTGAGTGGGGCGGCGGTGATGTCGGTGGTCTTCGCTGTGCGCGCCGGTCTCGCCATCCACCACAACGTGGTGGAGTTGCTGCACCTCATGGGTGCCACCGACCGATACGTCTCGCGCCAGTTCGAGGCGCACGTGCTGGGCCTGTGCCTGCGCGGCGGGGTCATCGGGCTGGGGCTGGTGGCGCTGACGCTGATTGGCGTCGGCCATGCCGCCGGCAGCTTGCGCGCCAGCCTGCTGCCGGACGTCTCGCTGACGCTCTGGCAATGGCTGGTCCTGGCGCTGGTGCCGGTCGCCGCCTGTGCGCTGGCGGTACTGACGGCGCGGCGGACGGTGCTGCGCACGCTCGAGTCCATGCCGTGAGCGCGGGGGGCTGAAGCATGGCGGGCAGCTTCCGACGGCGCAGCGGCTTTGCCCGATGGACCGTACGCTTGGCAGTCCTGCTGCTGCTGCTGACAGTGGTGTGGCTGGGCGGGCTGGCGTGGTTCATCGGCTCCATCCCGCGCGAACCGCCGGCCAACGGAAACCTGGCGGCACTGGAGCACACCGACGCGGTCGTGGTGCTGACCGGCGGCAGTGGCCGGCTCTCCACCGGGCTGGATCTGCTGAAAGCAGGCGTCGCCAAGAAGTTGTTCGTGTCCGGCGTCTACGAGAGCGTCGAGGTGAAGGAGCTGTTGAACCTGTCGCAGCTCTCGCCGGATCGGGTGGATTGCTGCGTGGTGCTGGGCTACGCCGCCGACAACACGGTGGGGAATGCCTTCGAGACGGCCGACTGGATGGAGGAGCAGGGTTACCGCTCGCTGCGTCTGGTCACCGCCAACTACCACATGCGGCGCAGCCTGCTGGAGTTCGAGATGGCTGCACCCGATGTCGTCGTTGTGCCGCATCCTGTGGTGTCGCCCAACGTCCATCTCGCCAACTGGTGGTTGTGGCCAGGCTCGGCCAATCTGCTGGCGAACGAATACAACAAATATCTGGTGGCCCTGCTGCGCTACCGGCTTGAGAAAGCCCTCGATTCCTGACAGTTTCCGCCGATGACCTTCCTCCGCTCGCTTCTCTTCAACGTCGCCTTTTTCGTCTGGACCGCGCTCATGTGCGTGGGGCTCCTGTGGATGCTGCTGCTGCCGCGTGACCAGATGATGGCCGTGGTGCGCTGGTACCTGCGCACCATCGCCTGGCTGGAACGCACCATCTTGGACCTGCGCTATGAGGTGCGCGGCCTGGAGAACCTGCCGGCCAAGGGCTCATACATCCTGGCCGCCAAGCACCAGTCGGCGTGGGAGACCATGAAGCTGCACGCCATCCTGGGCGATCCGGCCATCGTCCTCAAACGCGAGCTGACCTGGATCCCCACCTGGGGCTGGTACGCCAAGAAGGCGCGCATGATCGCCGTCGACCGCGGCGCGCGCGGCCGGGCCATCACCTCGCTGATCGAGAACTCCAAGCCGGTCCGGGACGAGGGCCGCCCCATCGTCATCTTCCCGCAGGGCACGCGCGTCGCACCCGGCACCTACCGCAACTACCGCGTCGGCGTCGGCATGCTGTACGAGCAACTCGGCCTGCCCATCGTGCCGATGGCGCTCAATGCCGGCCTTTACTGGCCGCGGCGCAGCTTCATCAAGCGGCCGGGCACCATCGTGGTGGAGATCCTGCCGCCCATCCTGCCGGGCCTGCCGCGCCCGGTCGCCATGCAGGAACTGGAGGATCGGCTCGAGGCGGCGACCGACCGACTCGTGGTGGCCGCCGGCGGCCCGCCGACCGTGCGCCCGCGGCCGGAACCCATACAGGCCATGACCTCGGCCGCCCCTTGAACAGACCTGTGGATAAGTTTGTGGGCAACGCGTACGTCAAGGGCGCAAATGGTCCTACGACGTTCGCGCTTGCTGCTGTTGCAAGACCATCGCAGACCGTTCGTTGACGAACGGCACAATGACTTGCGCCCACGTTTGGGCGTACCTACACTTTCTTGAGCATGAGCGAAGCGGTTGGAATTCCTCGGAATTCCCATTGATGCCCCGGATGGGCAGGCGCTCGCTCAGCCGCACGAGGAGGATTCCATGTCGGGCATCGCCGCCATCTCCCAGCAGATCTGGGACATGAAGTACCGGTTCAAGACGCCGGCCGGTGAGCCTGTGGACAAAACCATCGAGGACACCTGGGCGCGCGTCGCCAAGACCCTGGCTGCCTGCGAATCGGAGCCGGCGCGTTGGGAACCGGTCTTCTTCGATGCCCTGTCGGGGTTCCAGTTCCTGCCCGCCGGCCGCATCGTCGCCGGGGCCGGCACCGGGCGGGCGGTGACGCTGTTCAACTGCTTCGTCATGGGCACCATCGAGGACGACCTGGGCTCGATCTTCGCGCACCTGCGCGAGGCGGCGCTGACCATGCAACAGGGCGGCGGCATCGGCTACGACTTCTCGACGCTGCGGCCCAAAGGGGCGCCGGTGCACGGGGTAGGCGCCGACGCCTCGGGGCCGCTGTCCTTCATGGACGTGTGGGATTCCATGTGTCGCACCATCATGTCCGCCGGCGCCCGGCGCGGCGCCATGATGGCGACGCTGCGCTGCGACCACCCGGACATCGAGGATTTCATCGAGGCCAAGCGCGAGCCGGGACGGCTGCGCATGTTCAATCTGTCGGTGCTGGTGACGGATCCCTTCATGGAGGCGGTGGAGGCCGACCGCCCCTGGCCGCTGGTGTTCGAGGGCACTGTGTTCCGCGTGGTGCGCGCCCGCGACCTGTGGGACCGCATCATGCGCGCGACCTACGCCTACGCCGAGCCGGGCGTGATCTTCATCGACCGCATCAACAACCTGAACAACCTAAAGTATGCAGAAAATATTTCTGCGACCAATCCGTGTGGAGAACAGCCACTCCCCCCTTATGGCGCCTGCCTGCTCGGTTCGGTCAATCTGGCGAGCCTCGTGCGCGACCCGTTCGGGGAGGCGGCGCATCTCGACCTCGCGCGGCTAAAGGTTCTGGTGCGCACCGCAGTGCGCATGATGGACAACGTGGTGGACGCCTCGCGCTTCCCGTTGCCCGAGCAGACGCACGAGGCGCAGGCCAAGCGGCGCATCGGGCTGGGCGTCACCGGGCTGGCCGACGCGCTGATCCTCTGCCGGGTGCGCTACGGCAGCCAGCAGGCGGTGGCGCTCACCGAGCACTGGCTGTCGGTGGTGCAGAACGAGGCGTACCGGGCCTCGGCCGAACTGGCCGGGGAGAAGGGCGCCTTCCCGCTGTTCGACCGCGACCAGTACCTGGCGGGGCCCATGGTGCAGGCGCTCGATCCGGAGGTGCGGGAGCTGATCGCCAAGAACGGCGTGCGCAACGCGCTGCTCACCTCGATCGCACCGACGGGGACCATCTCGCTGTTCGCGGATAACATCTCCTCCGGCATCGAGCCGGTGTTCTCCTACACCTACGAGCGCTCCGTGCTGATGCCGGACGGCACGCGGCGGGCCGAGGAGGTGAGCGACCACGCCTACCGCCTGTTCCGCGACCGCTTCGGCGCCGACGCGCCCCTGCCCGACTACTTCGTCAACGCGCAGTCGCTGACGCCATCCGAGCACGTGGTCATGCAGGCGGCGGCGCAGCGCTACGTGGACAGTTCCATCTCCAAGACGATCAACTGCCCTGAGGACCTGCCCTTCGAGGCGTTCAAGGACGTCTACCGGCAGGCCTACGCGCTGGGCTGCAAGGGCTGCACCACCTATCGACCGAACGCCGTCACCGGGGCGGTGCTGGCGGTCAGGAAGGAGGCGACGCCCGCCCCCACGCCCGACACCGCCCCGGCCGAGCCCATGCCGGAACGCGCCGAGGGCGGTGCCGTTGTGCACTACATGACGAAGCCGCTTGACCGGCCGGAATCGCTTCCCGGCGAGACCTACAAGGTGCGTTGGCCGGACAGCGACCACGCCATGTACATCACCATCAACGACATCATCGAAGGCGGCCGGCGGCGGCCCTTCGAAGTGTTCATCAACTCCAAGAACATGGAGCACTACGCCTGGACCGTGGCGCTGACGCGCATGATCTCGGCGGTGTTCCGGCGCGGCGGCGACATCAGCTTCGTGGTGGACGAACTGAAGGCGGTGTTCGACCCGCGCGGCGGGGCTTGGATGCAGGGGCGCTACGTGCCCTCGCTGCTGGCCGCCATCGGCGACGTCATCGAGAAGCACATGAAGGCCACCGGCTTCCTGCCCGAGGAGCGCGACGGGCTGGACGTCGAAGCGGTGCGCAGGGTGGTGGTCGGCGGACCTGTGGAGGGCGGCGACACGCCGCGCGCCATGCAGTGCCCGAAGTGCGGCCAGCCCGGCCTGATCCGGCAGGAGGGCTGCGACCTCTGCCCGGAGTGCGGCTATTCGAAATGTGGTTGAAACATGACCCCTGAGCATCGGCAACGCCTGGGCGCTGCCGTGCTGGACAGTGCGGCCGAGGCGATCATCTACTCCGACCGCGAGGGGGCGATCCGCTTCTGGAACGCCGGCGCCGAGCGGGTGTTCGGCTTCACGGCGGCCGAGGTGCTCGGCCGGTCGCTCGACCTGATCATCCCGGAGAAGCAGCGCGAGCCGCACTGGAAGGGGTACGACGCGGTCATGGGTAGCGGGCAGAGCCGCTACGGCAGCGGCGACCTGCTGGCGGTGCCGGCGCTGACCAAGGACGGCCGGCGCATCTCGGTGGAGTTCACCATCGTGCCGCTGAAGGACGACAGCGGCGCCATCCAGAGCTTCCCAGCGACCTGCCGCCAGCGCTGGCTCCGCTGGCGTGCAAGGCCATTGCTCGTATTACGGTAAGTTACACCGGCGGGGTTCGAGGAAGCGGAGCGACGCGCGTACTGTGGTTCCCGTTTTCCCGGCTATACATCGTGAGGTTTCCATGCGACGCCCCGCCCAAATCCTCCTCACGGCCGCCTTGGCTATTGCGACAACAGCTGCAGCCGCGCAGACCAACTGGAGCGGTGCCGTCGGGCCCGCCACGAGCGACGCCGACAGACCTCGGGTCGTCCTCGTCGAAAACGTGCGGCTGAACGCGACGGTAACCGCGATGGACAAGGATTCACGCACCGTCACACTGCGCTACCCTGACGGCATCGAAGAGACCGTCAAGGCCGGTCCCGAGGTCAGGAACTTCGACCAGATTCGGGTCGGCGACACGGTGCTTGCCGAATACGCCCGGCAAACCAACATCTTCGCCCGACCGCCCTTGTCCGGGACGAGCGCAACGGCAAGAAGCTCGTTCAATCGGGCACAACCGGGTGAGATGCCGCGCGGAACTGCCGTGCAAACCACGGAGATCACCGCGGTCATCGAGGACATCGACCAAGCGGCACGGAGAGTTACCCTGCGCGGGCCACAGGGCCGCGCGCGTACGATCCAGGTCTCGCCGGACGTACAGGGGCTGGAGAACGTGCACAAAGGCGACGAGGTCGTCATTCGGCAAACCGAGGCGATCTCCCTGGCCGTCGTGAGGTAAAAAGGCCGACCTAGTGTTCCATCAGCCGTAATGTGATGGGGCCTCGTAGGTTGGGTTGAGCCGCAGGCGAAGCCCAACGTCTTCGCGATGCGAGGTGTGTCGGGCTTCGCTGGCGCTCAACCCGACCTACAAACGCTACCCATCACATCAACGCTGACACGGGACTAGGGCCTCGATCACGTCCTCTTATGCAGCGGGCAGCCACAGTGCATCTTCGGCAAGTTGAGTTTCGCTGCGGCGAAGGGTGGTGGAGTTTGAGGCGTGGGTTGGGTCGAGCGGAGCGCGGCCCAACCCACGCCCTTTCACCGCGACGACCCCACCAGCGCCGGCAGCTCCATGAGCGGGCCGTTGGTGCCGTCCTCGATCATGATCGGGTTGGCGCCGCGGGCACCCAGCGCCACGCTCACCGGGCGGCCGTTGTTGTGGTTCTTCCACATCTCGTACAACGCCATGGCCGCGTAGATCTTCGCCTCGCGGCTGGTGTTGAACAGCCACTCCTGGGTCGGGGTGACGCGCAGCAGACCATCCTCGCCGGCTTCCACACGCTCGGCGAAGGAGTAACCCAGCTCCTCGTTGACGCGGCCGATCAGGCGGTCGAAGCCCGAGGAGTAGCGGGCGAAGCTGCTCCGGCTGCTGGCGCCACTGCCCAGCGTGCTCGCCGAGCGCTGACGCAGCAGGTCGGAGAACACCCAGCCTTCCTCACCGGTCCGCAGGACACGAACACCCGTCCAGTTGCCGTCCTGGCGCAGTTCGAGCAGTTCGTCGCCGCGCCCCACCGTGGTGCGGATCGAGGCGCGATCCGTCGGGCCGGAACGCACGTTCACACGGTCGCCGGTGATGGTGTAGGTATCGCCCGGGCTGGCCATCGCCGGGGTGGTCAGCGCCGTCATACCGAGGGCACCAAGTCCTAGGACGCCCAACCAAAGCGTTTTCGACTTCCCAGACATACCTATTCTCCCACAAGGCGCATTCAGCGCGTGAATGCGCAACGTCACAGCTTTTAACAGCCTGATCGGGTGGATGATCCCATTCGGACAGGCGTTCTACTCGAAATGCTTCCGCAAGGGGCTGTCGCCGGCCGGCCAAACGCCGCGATCGGCCATCTTGCCGCCTTCGAACACCAGCCAGCTCTGCCGGCCGTAGTGCGGCAGCGGGCGCAGTAGCGCCCGCAGGGCGGCGCCGTCCGCCGCCTCGACCACCAGCACCGGCTTGCCCAGCGGGTTGCGCGTCGTCCACACCCGCGCCGTGCCACGGTTGGCGAGGCTGGCGGGCGTTTCACCCAGCCGGTAGGCGCGCAGCAGGCGCTCCACCGCGTCGGTCGTACCGATCAGCGCCAACGGCTCGGCCGGGTCGGTGCGGTCGGGCGCCACCACCTGGACCTTGCGGTCCATCAGCCGCTCGACCAGCGCACGGCCGGCCTCCGCCGCCTCGCCCTCGGCGGCGACGACGACGCTGGCGTCACCGTCCAGCGTCACGTCGCGTAGGATCGGTGGCGCCTCGCCGGGGGCCAAGCGGCGGAACAGGTCGTAGCCGGGGTCGACCGCGACCGACTTCAGTGTGCCGGTGAACGGCAGGCTGGCGCTGGCCTCTCGCCCCTCCAGGCGCACCATGTGGCGCTGGGTTCCGGTCGAGGTCTCCACCACCACGGGCACCGACAGCGCGTACACCGGCTGGTCCTGGCGCAGCGTCACCGCCACGTGATCGCCCTGCACCGACGCACCGGGAAGGCGCAGCGTCGGGGCGCCGGGACGCTCCACCCACTGGGCGAAGAAGGGGCCCAGATCTCGGCCGCTCACCTGCTCGAACACCATGCGCAGGTCGCTCCAGCCGGCGTCCTTGAAGCGGTATTGCTCGAAGATGCGCCTGATGCCGGCGGCGAAGGTGTCCTCCCCCAGCTCGGCGCGCAGCATGTGGAAGATCATCGCCACTTTGCCGTAGCCGACGATCTGCGACGCGTCGTGCACCTTGGACTTGAAGGCACTGACGGGCGTGTCGCGCTCGGGCGGCAGCGCGGCGTAGTCGCGCAGCCAGTCCAGCCGCATGGCCTGCGCCGCCTCCGGCCCGCGCTCCTCGGCGGCGGCGTAGTCGGCCATATAGGTGGTCAGGCCCTCGGACCAGTTGCCCTGCTCGTACGCGACGCGGACGCCGTTGCCCCACCAGTTGTGCAGGATCTCGTGCGCCAGCGACTGGCCGCGCACGAACGGCAGCGGCAGAACGGTCCGTCCGATGTAGGTCAGCCCCGGGAAGCCCAGCCCCACCGGCAGCGGCGCCGACACGATGGAGAAGCCGGCGAAGGGGTACGCCCCGATGCGGGCGGAATTCGTATCGATGGCGCGCTGCGTCAGATCGAGGAACTCATCCGACAGATGGTTCAGCTCCGGCTCGAAATAGGTGCGCAGGCGCAAACTGCCGAGCCGGCGCTCGCGCACCTCCCATTTGCCGGCGAACAGCGAGGGGGCATCCACCGTGCGGTCCTCGGCGAACACGGCGCGGTAACCACCGTGGCGCACCTCCTCGACCAGGGCGCCGGTCGCCACGGCGATGAAGGGGGGCGGCACGCGCACGGACAGCCGCCAAGTCGGCGGCTCCTCATCGGACGTCGGAAGCCACGCCGGGCCGCCGGGCAGGTAGGCGCCCTCCTCCCCGGCCGCAGCGCCGCCACCCTTGTGATTGGGGGTGAGAGGCGCCAACGTGCCGGCATAGCGCACGGTAACGTCGGCGGCCCCCGCCGGCACGGTGAGCGTCAGCGTCCCGCCCTGGCGTTGGAAATCCAATGGCCTGCCGCCGACGGTCACCTCGGCGACTGTCAGCTCCGGCGCCAGCAGGAAGCTGTGCGGGCCGGCCGGCAGCGTCATGCGGTCGCGCACCTCCAGCCGCCGGGCCGGCGGGTCGAGGGCGACGTCCAGGTCGTGATGCACGCCGGCCGCAAACGCCGGCCCGGCGAGAAAAACGGCCGCAAGGGCAAGGGAAAGGCGAAGCATGCGCAGAATATGGCACTTCCGCCCCTTTCCTGTCAGGGCCGAGGTGTCAGGGGATCAACGCCAGCGCCCCGTCCAGGCGTCGGTGCACCTCGGCCATCAAGGCGCTGAGGCGCGCGTCATGGATGCCCAACTGCTCCAGGTGCTCCACCGTGTTGGTAAGGTATTCCAGGTTGGACCCGCGCTCGCCGGCACAGCAGGCAATGCGCTCGACCATTTCCGCATCGTCCAGGCAAGGGCAGTACTGGGAGTGCTCGCGGTCGACCACGAAGGTGCAGGCGTCCACCACCGCCCGCCCGTCGGCGAGCCGCACCGGAAGCAGCCTGGGGCGGTAGGTCCGGTTGACCATCTCCCGCTCCCACAAATAGTCGAGCGTCTCCGGGATGTGCTCAGCCGCCACGCGGAAGGCCATGCCGCGGCACGAGCCGCCGCGGTCAAGGCCGAGCACCAGGCCAGGCTTCTCTGGGGTGCCGCGGTAGCGGTGCGAGGCGATGCAGAAGCGGCGGTGGTAGCCGTGCAGCACCGCCATGCCGTGCTCGATGGAGGGGAAACCCGGATTCCACATCAGTGAACCGTAGGCGAACACCCACAACTCTGCATCGATGGCGACGGGAATGTCGGCGGCCCAAGCAGGCGCCGGTTTGCAGGGGGATTGGGGGGCCGCCCCCTCGGCCGGACGGATACGCGTGTCGAGCAGCATGTCCTGCGGAATCGCTGAGGGCGCGTCAGCCGCGCCGACCGGTCAAGCCTAGCACGAGGGTTATGTGGGGGCTATAAGTGGCCCTTCACAGCCCGGATTTTACCACCAATGACGCTCTCCAAGCGCCTCACCATCGCCGCCGCCGTTCTCCTACTCGCTCTGGCCGCCGCGTGGAGCGTCGCGTGGTGGATCGTCGCCGGCTCGGTCGAGCGCGGCTTGCTCGCCTGGGCCGAGGCGCAGCGCGCCCAGGGGGCGACGGTGGAGATCAAGGATCTGACGGTCGGCGGCTTTCCGCTGGTCGTTCGCGCCAGCACCGGCGAGGCGCGGGTCGCCGCGCAGGGCCTGGACTGGCGCGGTACGGGGATCGTCGCCGAGGCGCCGTTGTGGGACTCCTCGCGCATCGACGTCACCCTGCCCGGCGTGCAGCACCTGCGCGTCACGCCCAACGGCGGGCTGCCGGTCGAGCTGACCGCCGGGAACGGCGGCGTCGGCCACGTGCTGGTGTCCGAAACGGGGATACCGCTGGAGGGGCGCCTGATCTTCCCCGGCGCCACGCTGACCCCCGAGGTGCCGGGCCGCCCGGTGTTCACCGCGGCCGGGCTGGAGGTGACGCTGAGCCAGCCGGCCGAGCCACCGGCCGACCACCAGCAGACCGGCCTGGGAGCCACGCTGACGGTGCACGAGGTCCAGTTGCCGGGCGCGTCGCCCGCGGCACTGGGCAGCGTCGTCCACCGCGCCGCCGTGGCGTTGCGGGTGCAGGGCCGCCCGCCGCAGATCCAGCCCGCGAGCCTGGCGGCCTGGAGCCGCGATGGCGGCACGGTGGAGATGGATTCCCTGGCGCTCGACTGGGGGCCGCTGAAGCTGGCGCTCAACGGCACGCTGGCCCTGGACAAGGAGTTGCAGCCCATGGCCGCGATGACCGCCGAGGTGCGCGGCGCGGCGCAGGCCTTGGCGGCAGTGCAGGATCAGCTCCGCCCCAACGAGATGAACGTGGCACGCAGCATCGTCGGCATGCTGGCCCGTCCCGACGAGGATGGCGAGCCGGTGATCAAGGCCCCGGTGACGATCCAATACCGCAGCCTGTTCGTCGGCCCGCTGAAGGTGGCGTCGGTGCCGATGATTCAGTGGTGAGGTTCAGGAACTGGGCTCCTTCCTCACGCCTGCTTGGCGTCGATGATGCCGCGGCGGATGGCGCGGGTCTTGGTGAAGTGCTCCTGCAGCGTGTCGCCCTCACCCCAGCGGATGGCGCGCTGGAGCGCCGTCAGGTCCTCTGTGAAACGCTGGAGGATCTCCAGGACCGCCTCCCGGTTGTTGAGGAACACGTCGCGCCACATGATCGGGTCCGATGCGGCGATGCGGGTGAAGTCGCGGAAACCGCCGGCTGAGAACTTAATGACCTCGGACTTGGTGTGTTCCTCCAGGTCCGACGCGGTGCCGACGATGGTATAGGCGATGAGGTGCGGCAGATGCGAGGTGATGGCGAGCACGCGGTCGTGGTGCGCCGGCTCCATCACCTCCAGCTTCGAGCCGCAGCGCTGCCACAGCTCGGCCACCTTGGCGACCGCATCCTCGTGTGCGCCCGGCGGCGGCGTGAGGATGCACCAGCGGCCCTGGAACAGTGTGGCGAAGCCGGCTTCGGGGCCGGAATGTTCGGTGCCCGCCACGGGGTGGCCGGGGATCAGGTGCACGCCCTCCGGGATGTGTGGGGCGACGTCGCGCAGCACCGCCATCTTCACGGACCCCACGTCGGTGACGATGGCGCCGGGCTTGAGGTGCGGACCGATGCGCTCCGCCACTTCGGCACAGGCGCCGACGGGGATGCTCAGGACCACCAGGTCGGCTTCCTCGACCGCGGCCGCCACATCGGCGGTTGCCAAATCGGCGAAGCCCAGCTCCAGCGCCTTGGCGCACACCGCCTCGCTGCGGTCGGTGGCGACCACCGAGCGCGCCAGCCCATACTCCTTCACCGCACGCGCCAGCGACGAGCCGATAAGCCCGACGCCGACGATGGCAATGCGGTCGAAAAGTGGAGCGGATGCTGCGGTCATGCTGGCAACCCCTGGGCAGGGAGTATCCGGAAGGTGGTGGGGGGTTTTTACAGCACCAAGCAGGATGGGGGCCAAGGGAAAGTTTCCGGGGAGCGGCACTTGCCCACCCTCCCCGCAGCGTTCGGCGCGGGTCCCCTCCCTCCCCTGCGTCAGCTCTCGCACAAGCTTCGCTTGTGCTGACGCGGCAGGCTCTCAGCGGGTCCCGCCGGGACCCGCCTGCCGCCAGTCCGGTCCATAGGACCGGACGAGAGGCGGGTCCTTCGGACCCGCCGAGAGCGGAGGAGGGAGGGGTGGGGGCAAGTGTTATCCCGCCAGAAACGCCCTCAGCGCGTCCACGACCGTGCGCATCTCCGGCTCGGTGCCGATGGTGACGCGCAGGCAGTCCGGCAGGCCGTAGGCGTTCATCTGGCGGACCAGGATGCCGCGCTCCTTGAGGAACTGGCGCGCCGCCTCGGCGTCGTCCTTGCCGGGTTTCTGGCCCTTGAAGGAGACCAGCACGAAGTTGGCGATGCTCGGGTGCACGGTCAGGCCGAGGGCCTTGGCCTCACCGGAGAACCACTCCCGGCAGGTCTCGTTGAGGGCGCGCGAGCGCTCGAGGAACTCCGTGTCCTCCAGCGCCGCCACGCCGGCGGCCTGGGCCGCGCCGGAGACATTGAAGGGGCCGCGCACGCGGTTCAGCACGTCGGTCACCCCGGCCTGGGCGTAGCACCAGCCCAGGCGCAGCGAACCCAGCGCGAAAATCTTGGAGAAGGTGCGCGTCATCACGACGTTCGCGTGCCGCTCCACCAGCTCAACGCCCGAGGAATAGTCGCCGCGGGTCACGAACTCGGCGTAGGCCGCGTCGATCACCAGCAGTGTCGTCGGCGGCAGGCCGGCGTGCAGGCGGGCCAGCTCCTCGCCCGTCAGGTAAGAGCCCGTCGGGTTATTGGGGTTGGCGATGAAGACGATCTTGGTGCGCGGCGTGACGCGCGCCAGCATGGCGTCCACGTCCGTCTTCAGGTCGCGCTCGGGGGCGGCGACGGGAGTGGCGCCCACCGACTTGGCGGCGATGGGATACATGAGGAAGCCGTGCTGGCTGTACAGCACCTCGTCGCCCGGCCCGGCGTAGGAGCGCACCAGGAGGCCGATCAGCTCGTCCGAGCCGGCGCCGCAGACGATGCGGCCGGCGTCCAGGTTGAAGCGCTTGGCCAGCGCCTCGCGCAGCTCGGTCGAGCCGCCGTCGGGATAGCGGTGGATGGTGCCGGCCAGTCGCTGGTAGGCCTCCACGGCCTTGGGGCTCGGCCCCAGGGCGCCCTCGTTGGAGGCGAGGCGGATCGCCCCTGCGGCCTCGCCGCCGATGTAGGGCGCAATGTCCATGATGCCCGGACGGGGCACCGGTGCGGTCGGCGTGCTCATCGTCTCGAATCCGGTTGTATGCGAAGAAGGTCAGGGAATTTGCAGCGGAACGGCGTAGCCGCCGATGGTGTTGACCCGGACCGGGATGTCGCCCAGGCGCTCGACCAGGGTGCCGAGCCGGGGATCCTGCGGGTCCACGAAGTCGGCGACCTCGACGAGATGGAGCGAGACGCCGTTCGGCTCGCGCCCGTGCCAGGAGCAGACAGACACCGGCGGCAGCCCCACCGACTCCAGCGTGTCCTTCAGCCGGCCGCGGCTAAGGTCGTAGCCCAGCTCGATGCCCAGCAGCGTGTGGTCGTCGCCCGTCGGCTCGTGCGGGAGCAGCGCGATGGCCAGCGCATCGCGATCCTCGCCGTGGGCGTTGCCGCGACCGCCGAACGGCAGGCGCGCCACGACGCGCGGCGTGCGCACGTCCTCGGAGATCAGGAAGCGCCACCAGGGGTCGGCGGCGTCCTCGGTTGGATAGGGAACGATGCCCACCGTCGCCGTGCCCTCGGATACGGCGCGCACCGCGGCCACCGGCGTGTTGACGGCGGTCATCGGCACGAAGCTGCCGTAATGGTCGCGCGCCACGTCCCAAAAGCCGCGTTTGTCCTCCGGCGCGTAGACGGCCACCGCGAAGGGACCCTGCAGACGGGTCAGTGCCGAGACCATCTCACGCCACATGCGCACGACGGCGGCGGCGGGAAACGAGCCGGTGTGGCGCGCCATCAGGCGACGCAGGATCACCGCCTCGCGGCCCGGACGAAGGAAAACGCGCTCGCCCTGCCCTTTGGCCGTGCCGATGCGCTCGACGACCTGCGCACGACGCATGAGCAGGTCGTGGATCTGGTTGTCGATCTGGTCGATCTCTCGGCGAAGCTCTTCCAGGTGGGTTTTCGAAGGCGGCATTTTTTGGGCGGGGACCTGTCAGCCAAAGCCGGATAGTAGTAGTCTGCGAAGCCGCTAAAATCAAAGAAAACGTTGACACCTTCAAGGCTTGCTCGGTACGTCTACGCTCCCGTTCCGGTAGAGGCTTTTCCGCCTGCCATGCCCGCTTCCAAGCCCTCCGCGATCGCACCGCTCGACACGGCCGGCCTGCCCGGAAAACGCGTCCTGCTGGGCGTGCAGCAGCCGATGCGGCTTGACAGCGGCCTGGATCTGGGCCCCTTCACGGTGGCCTACCAGACCTACGGGACGCTCAACGAGGACCGCTCCAACGCCATCCTGATCTGCCATGCATTGACCGGCGACCAGTACGTGGCCGAACGCCACCCGCTCACCGGCAAACCCGGGTGGTGGGAGATGATGGTCGGGCCGGGCAAGCCGGTGGACACCGACCGCTACTTCGTCATCTGCTCGAACGTGGTCGGCGGCTGCATGGGCAGCACCGGCCCGGCGGAGACCGACCCGGCCACCGGCAAGCCGTACGGCCTGAGTTTCCCGGTCATCACCATCGCCGACATGGTGCGGGCGCAGAAGCTGCTGATCGACCACCTGGGCATCGAGAAGCTGTTCAGCGTCATCGGCGGCTCGATGGGCGGCATGCAGGTGCTGCAATGGGCGGCGTCGTACCCCGACGCGGTGTACTCGGCCATTCCCATCGCCACCGCGGCGATCCATTCGGCGCAGAACATCGCCTTCCACGAGGTGGGCCGGCAGTCCGTCATGGCGGACCCGGAGTGGTGCGGTGGCGACTACCTGCTGCAGGGCAAGCGTCCGCAGCGCGGGTTGGCGGTGGCGCGCATGGCCGCGCACATCACCTACCTGTCGGAGACGGCATTGCATCGCAAGTTCGGCCGCAACCTCCAGGACCGTTCAGCCATCACCTACGGCTTCGACGCCGACTTCCAGGTCGAGAGCTATCTGCGCCACCAGGGCATCAGTTTCGTCGAGCGGTTCGACGCCAACTCCTATCTCTACATTACGCGCGCCATGGACTATTTCGACTTGGCGGCGGACCACGGCGGCGTACTGGCGAATGCCTTCCGCCATGACGGCAAGGCGACGCCGGTGCGCTTCTGCTTGGTCAGTTTCTCCAGCGACTGGCTGTTCCCGACGCGGGAGTCGCGCGCCATCGTGCACGCGCTGAACGCCGCCGCGGCAAACGTCAGCTTCGTCGAGGTGGAGACCGACAGGGGCCACGACGCCTTTCTGCTGGACGAGCCCGAGTTCCACCAAGTCATCCGCGGCTTCCTGGAAGGCTGCGCCGAGCACCGCGGCCTGATGGCGCGTCGCCGCGCTCGCATCGCCTGAGACGACGCCCATGAGCATCCTCGACGAGGGCAAGACGGCGCCCTTCCCCAACCGCAACGGCCCCATCAACGGCAACGGCCGCCCGGCGGACATGCGCATCGACCTGCGCCTAGTGGCGGAAATGGTGGAGCCCGGCTCCCGCCTGCTGGACGTCGGCTGCGGCGACGGCGCGCTGCTCAACTACCTGACGCACGAGAAAGGCGTCGATGGTCGCGGCATCGAGCTGAGCATGGACGGCGTGCACCGCTGCGTAAAGCAGGGCCTGTCGGTGATCCAGGGCAACGCCGAGACCGACCTGAAGGACTATCCCGACGACGCCTTCGACTATGTGGTGCTGAGCCAGACGCTGCAGGCCATGCATGAGCCCCGCGCGGTGCTGGACCAGCTCGTGCGCATCGGCCGGCGCGCCATCGTGTCGTTCCCCAATTTCGGCTACTGGCGCATCCGCGCGCAGCTGCTGCTGCGCGGCCGCATGCCGGTGAGCGAGCGCCTCAGCTACCAGTGGTGGGAGACGCCGAACATCCACTTCTGCACCATCGCCGACTTCATCGATCTGTGCCGGCAGATGCGGGTGGGCATCGAGCGCACCATGATCCTCGACCGCGCCGACCGCGTCGTCGCCCACCGCCACGGCGGCCTCGCCAACTTGCTGGGCGAACAGGCGGTCTTCATGCTGAAGCGGGGGTAGCGCAACCGAGGGCGTGTCGCCGGTGTTGTACATGGCCGAGCCCCCTCACCGGAGGTTGCCCCCATGCGCTCGCTTCGACTCGTTCTGCCGGTCTACGCCTTGCTCGCCGGCCTTGCCGTCGCCCAGCAGCAGCCGCTGATGCCCGTGCCGCGGCCGAACGACCGCGCCGGAACGGAGATGCAACTGGTGACCCCCGCCGCCCGTCGCGCGCTCACCGCCGCCGAGGCGCAGGCGCTGATCGGCAGGAGTGTGCGTACCAGGGACGGCCAGTCGGCCGGCGAGATCCGCGACTTCACGCTGGCCGGGCCGGATGGCCGCATCGACCGCATCATCATGGCGGTGGGCGGGTTCCTGGGCATCGGCACCAGGATCTACTCGGTACCGGCAGCGACGCTGCGCGTGGGGGCGGCCAGCAAGGTTCAGGAAATGGGCCAGCCGCGCCCCATGGACGTCACCCTGGATCTGACCGCCGACGACCTTGAGGAAGCCCCCGAGTTCGCCTACGAGGTCGACACCCACACGCTGGTGGGTCGGCGGTGATCACGCCTCCACCTGCCTGATCAAATCCAGCAGCAACCGTTCTCCCTCGGGCCAGAGGCCGTGGCCGGAGGCGGTGTTGATGTGGCCGCGCTCGCCTCCCCGTCCATCCCCTCCTATCGCGCACAACCTCAATGCGCCGTTAACGGTGTTCCACTAAGATACCGGACAAATGCCTCAAGGAGAGACAGGCCGTGGAACTCAGCGCGACGATTGCTCAGGATATCTGCGACCACATCTCCAGGGAACTGGAGGTGACGGTATCCTTCATGGCGCAGGGCGGCACCATCATCGCCTCGTCGGCGCGCGAGCGCATCGGCAACACCCACGCCATCGCCGCCGACATCATGGCGCGCCGTGCCGACGAGCGCGCCGTCAGCAAGGAGGAGGCAGCCCGCTCCACCGGCATGCGCGAGGGCTACAACTGCGCCATCGACGTGGACGGCCAGCGGATCGGCAGCCTGGGCGTCGCCGCCCCGGTCGAGCTGGCCCGCCGTTACGCCCGGATCGCGCGCCAATGGGCGCTGTCCATCATCCGCGCCGAACTGGCCGAGGCCCAGCGCAATACCCTGCTGCGCGAATTGTCCGACCGGCTCGACCGCGACGTCGGCCGTGTGGTGACCGAGGCGGCGGACGTCGCCCGCAAGCTGGACCAGGCGGTCGGCAGCGTGCGCGGCGCCAATAGCGAGGTGAGCCGCCGGTCTGGTGAGGCAGCCTCGGCGGCGCGCGGGGTCGAGACGTCGGTGGAGACCATCGCCGCCACCATCGACCGCCTCACCGCCACCGCGGAGCGCATCGCGCAGGACACCAGCAAGGCCCGCGACATCGGCGCCGCTGCCACCACGGATTCGGAGCGGGCGACCACCGTCATGACCTCGCTGCGCACCGCGGCCGAGCAGATCGCCAGCGTGGTCAAGCTGATCAACGCCATCGCCAGCCAGACCAACCTGTTGGCGCTGAACGCCACCATCGAAGCCGCCCGCGCGGGCGAGGCAGGCCGCGGCTTCGCCGTGGTGGCGAACGAGGTGAAGGCACTGTCCCGCCAGACTGCCGACGCCACCAAACAGATCGCCGATCAGGTCGCCAACCTGCAGCGCGAGACGGCAGCGGTGGACGACGCCTTGTCGCGCATCCACGGCACCATCCAGGCAATCCAGACCATCAACGAGACGGTGGCCGGGGCGATCGGCGAGCAGACCGCCCTGACCGCGGCGGTGTCGCGCGACCTGGGCCGCTCCCGCCAGGACGCAGCGACCGCCGGCCGCAGCATCGCCGACGCCGAAAGCGCCGTCGCCGGCGTCGCCCAGACGCTCGACCAGCTCACGTCGCTGGCGCAGGGCCTGAGCAGCCGTGTCACCGGCCTGGGCGACCGCGTCGGCGAGGTGCTGCGCCAGATGCGGGGGTGATCGTCCGGCTCTCCCGCAGGGCTGCCTCGGCTGACATTCAACACAGAGACACGGAGGCACAGAGGAACATAAAGGAGAATGATCTCTGTGTCCTTCTCCGTGCCTCCGTGCCTCTGTGGCCATTGCCCTCTGTTGCCAGGAGCATTCGGGGCAGCTACGCCCCGTCCGGCCGCAGCCGGCGGGCCGCCGGGGCGGCACCTCCCGGCAAGGGCACGATGAGCCGGCGCTTGACCGGCTGCGCCGTCCGGCGGGCGACGCCAGCGAAGATCTGCTTGGATGCCTCGATCATGGTCACGCCGGCAAAGGCCTTGAACCAGCGCTCGCCGATCTCCTCCCACGCCGGGGCCGAGCGCAGCAGGAAGCGCGAGCGCACCGGCGGCATGAACAGCGCGTGCCGCGTGCGCTCCGGCACGAACATGGTGTCGCGCAGCACCTGCTTGAGCTGCGAGGGAGAATAGGGAAAGCCGTGACCGAACGGCGTCCAGTCTGCGCGCGCCCACAGACCGCGCCGGTTGGGCACCACCACCAGCACCCGTCCGCCGCCGGCCAGGACCCGCCAGATCTCGCGCATCATCGGGCGCAGCTGCTCGGTGCCCTCCAGACCATGCACCAGCAGGACGCGGTCCACCGACATGTCGCCGAAGGGCAGTTCCGCCTCGTCGCTGAGGCACACCGCACCCGGTCCCTCGGGCGGCCAGAAGCTGATGCCCTGGGAGGCGGGCATCACCGCCAGCACCCGGTCCGCCTCGTCGCGGAAGGGGCGCAGGAACGGCGTGGTGTAGCCCACGCCCAGCACGATCTGCCCGCGCACGTCCGGCCAGATCTGGCGGATGCGCCGGCGGATCATCCGCCGCGCCACCTGACCCAGACTGGACTCGTAGAACTCCCGCAGGTCGACGATATCGGTATACATGACGGTCAGAGCCTAGCACAAACCAAGCGGGAGGGCGCGCACACCATGGATATCCATCTCGTTCCGGCGTTCAACGACAATTACATCTATCTCCTTCACGATGCCGAACGCGGCACTGTCGGCGTCGTCGATCCGGGTGATGCCGCACCGGTGACCGCCGCGCTGGAGCAGCGCGGCTGGCGCCTCACCCACATCTTCAACACCCACCACCATGCCGACCACATCGGCGGCAACCACGCGCTGAAACAGCGCTACGGCTGTCCCGTCATCGGTGCACGCGCCGACGCCGCCCGTATCCAGGATATGGATACGCCCCTGGACGAAGGCGAGACCGTATCGTTCGGATCGCACACGGCCCGCGTGATCGCGATACCCGGCCATACCTCCGGCCACATCGCCTTCCACTTCGCCGACGCCAAGGCGGTGTTCTGCGGCGACACGCTGTTCGCGCTGGGCTGCGGCCGCCTGTTCGAGGGGACGCCGGCACAGATGTGGGACTCGCTGCGCAAGCTGCGCGCGCTGCCCGACGACACGCGCGTCTACTGCGGGCACGAATACACGCTGTCCAACGCGCGCTTCGCGGTGACCGTGGATCCGGACAACCGCACGCTGGCCGCCCGCGCCGGGGAAGTGAAGGCGCTGCGCAGCCGCGGCGAGCCCACCATCCCCTCGACCATAGGCCTGGAGAAACGCACCAACCCCTTCCTGCGCGCCGACGACCCGGCCGTGCAGGCCGCCGTCGGCATGGCCGGGACCGACCCGGTGGCGGTGTTCGCGGAGATTCGCGGGAGAAAGGACCGGTTCTGAGGTTTCCCGTACCGGAGCCTCTGCTCTACTATCGCAACCACCAACGGGAGGGACCTACCGACATGAAGCTGCGCTACAGTTCCACTTCGCCCTACGTGCGCAAAGTAATGATGGTCGCCATCGAGTGCGGCCTGGATTCGTCCATCGAACTGCAGAACACCGACGCCTGGTCGGCGGAGACCGACCTGCCGAAGGACAACCCGCTGGGCAAGGTGCCGGCGCTGATCCTCGATACCGGCATGGTGCTCTACGACAGCCCGGTGATCTGCGAGTACCTCGACACGCTGCACGACGGCCCGCGGCTGTTCCCGCCGCCCGGCCCGGCGCGCTGGACGGCGCTGCGCCAGCAGGCGCTGGCCGACGGCATCTGCGACGCGGCGATCCTGCGCCGGCTGGAAGGCAACCGTCCGGACGGCGAGAAGTCCGCCGCCTGGGCGGAGCGCCAGCGCCTCGCCGTCGCCCGCGCCTGCGACGCTCTGGAGGCCGAGGCGGCCTCGCTACCCGCCGAGCCGACCATTGGCACGCTGGCGATCCTGGCGGCACTCGGCTACCTGGACTTCCGCTTTGGGCACGAGGACTGGCGGCCGGGCCGCCCGGCCCTGGCGGCGTGGTTCGAGAAGGCGGCCGCCCGCGACAGCGTCCGCCGCACCGCACCGCCGGTGTGACCGGCATGGCCGGATCGCTGACGCCGGAGGGCATCATCGACCTCCTCGGGATGCAGCCGCATCCCGAGGGCGGCCACTATGTGGAAACCTACCGCCACACGACCGAGCACGGCGGGCGCGGGGTCAAGACCGGCATCTACTTCCTGCTGCGCGCCGGCGAGCGTTCGCACTGGCACCGGGTGGATGCGGTGGAGATGTGGCACTGGCACGCTGGCGGCCCGCTGGAACTGTCCATCAGCGAGGACGGCCGGACGGTGAGCCGCCACGTGCTGGGCGTGGACCTCACCGCCGGCCAGCGCCCGCAGGCGGTGGTGCCGCCCCACGCCTGGCAGGCGGCGCGCCCCCTGGGAGACTGGACGCTGGTGGGCTGCACCGTCTCCCCCGCCTTCGAGTTCGCCGGCTTCGAGATGGCGCCGGAGGGATGGGAGCCGGGGTAGCCTACCGCCGCCCGCGCAGCACGTCCCAACTCGCCAGCACCGCGCCGCCGACGATGAGCGCGCAGGCGGCCCACACGGTCCAGCCGGCGGCGGCGCGGCCGGACAGGATCAGCAGGAAGGTCGACAGGAGCGGCGTGGCGTAGGACAGCGCGCCCAGCGCCCGGATGTCACCGCGCTTCACCCCGTGGTCCCAGACGAAGAAGGCCGCCCCCACCGGGCCGGTACCGAGGAGCACCACCGCCAGCCATTCCATGGCTCCGGGTGTCACGGTCGTCTCGAAGGCGAGGTGGCACAGCCCTGCCAGCACCGCCGTCGCCAGGCAGAAGCCGCCCACCGCCTCGGTGGGAACGTGGCCAAAGCGGCGCGACAGCACCGAATAGGCGGCCCACACCACCGCGCAGGCTGCCGCGGATAGGTAGCCGGGCAGGTACGCCGCCTCGATGCTCAACCCCCTCCCCTTGCCGGTCACCAGCAGCGCCGTCCCGGCCAGCCCCAACAATCCGCCCAGCACGTGGCCGGGCTTCAGCCGGTGGCCCGGCAGCAGCGCCGAGAACAGCACGATCAGCAGTGGCCAGAGATAGTTGAGCAGGTTGACCTCGACCGCCGCCTGCGGCGCCAGCCGGAACGCCAGGAAATAGAAGAAGTGGTAGCCGAACAGCCCGCCCACGCCGAGCAGCCAGACCGGCCAGGGCTGGCGCAGCGTCGCGAGCACGTCGCGCCCGCGCGCGACCGCCGCCGCCATCCCCACCAGGAAGGCCAGCGCGAAGGACATGGCGACGAGTTGGAACGGCGGGATCTCCCCCGACAACGTCGTCAGCAGCGCCAGCGTCGACCACAGGAGAACCGCCGTTCCGCCCACCGCGGTGGCGCGGCGGACTTGGGCGCGGTCGGCCTGAAGGGTATCGGCGGTCATGGCAGGATCCGGACTCGGCTGCGGAAAGAGGCGGCATCTGCATAGCCCAGCCCATGCATCCGGACAATAACCGGACGGAGCTCCCCGCCGGCAGTTCTCCTCTGCGCCTCCATAGCGCTTGCCCGAGTTGCCGTCACTGATTCAGAGGGGATTGGGAGCCATCCGCCGGCCGGTGCGAAAGATGCGAAACCGATTATCCATGGGGCGGCATAAGAAAGGGGCAGGCCGTGGCCTGCCCCGCATCTTGTGCCCGCCGAAGCGGGCTTGTTAACGGCTGGACCGCGGTTTCCCATCGGCTAAAACAGGTAATCGTTTCCAGCGGGAATGAGACTAGCAGAACCCTTCACACGGTCAAGGGTTGTGATACGCTCGACTGTGGATGGTGTGCGGTAATGACTACTTCGCCGAACACGAGCGGATTCCTTTTGAGAAGCGGCCCGATCCCATGCAGCCCTATCGCCTGTCCCTCGACCTCGGCACCAACTCCCTCGGCTGGTGCGTGCTGGACCTGGACCACAACGGCAATCCCCGCGGCATCCGTCGCATTGGCGTGCGTATCTTCACCGACGGGCGCAACCCGCAGGACAAGAGTTCACTCGCCGTGGCGCGGCGGATCGCGCGGCAGATGCGACGGCGGCGCGACCGCACGCTGGTGCGCCGGACGCGGCTGATGGCGGCGTTGATCCGCTTCGGCCTGATGCCGGCCGACCGGGCAGAGCGCAAGGCGCTGGAACGGCTCGATCCCCTCAACCTGCGCGCTCGCGGCTTGACCGAGCGCTTGGAGCCGTACCAGATCGGCCGCGCCCTGTTCCACATCAACCAGCGCCGCGGCTTTAAGGCGATGCGCGGCACCGGCGACGAGGAGGAGGCGGGCAAGATCCGCACCGCCATCGGCAAGCTGGCCGAGGAGATGGAGAAGGCCGGCAAACCGACGCTTGGCGCCTTCTTCGCTTGGCGGCGCGCCAACAAGGAAACGGTGCGCGCCCGTCTGATGGGCCGCGGCGCCAAGGCCGAGTACCCGTTCTACCCGGCGCGTCCGATGCTGGAGGATGAGTTCGACAAGCTGTGGGCGGCGCAGGCGTCCCACCATCCGAAACTCCTGACGGAGGAAGCGCGTGCAACCCTGCGCCGCCGCATCTTCCATCAGCGCCCGCTGAAGCCGCCGCTCGTCGGCAAATGCTCGCTGTTTCCCGACGATCCGCGCGCGCCGCGGGCGCTGCCGTCGGCGCAGCGGTTCCGGCTCTACACCGAACTCGCCAACCTCAAGATTATCGCGCCGGACCGCAGCGAACGGCCGCTGACCCTTGAGGAGCGCGACGCCATCCTACGCGAGGTGCGGGCCAAGCCGACCAAGAAGAGCATCACCTTCCAACGCATCCGGCAGATCCTCAAGCTGGACTCGGGCGTGGAGTTTTCCCACGAATCCTCGCGTCGGCCGGAATTGCAGGCCGACGAGACGGCGGCGCTGCTCGCCGATAAGAAACGCTTCGGCCCACGTTGGGCGAAGCTGACGCTGGCAGAACAGGACGAGGTGATCGCGCGGCTGCTGTCGGACACCGACGAAGGCGCGCTGATCGACTGGCTGGTCGCCCGCTGGGGGCTGGCCCCCGAGGCCGCCGCCCGGGTCGCCGACGCGCCTCTCCCCGATTTCCACCTGCGCATCGGCCGCCGGGCTCTGGCCGCCCTGCTGCCGGTGCTGGAGCGCGAAGCGCACGACGGCCGCCCCATCCGCTATGACGAGGCGGTGCCGGTCGCCATCCCCGGCGCCCACCATTCCGACCGCCGGCCAGGCGATGCGCTGCCGAACTTGCCCTACTACGGTGCGGTGCTGGAACGCCACGTCGCGTTCGGCACTGGCGAGCCCTCGGACGCGGAGGAGCGGCGACTCGGCCGGCTCGCCAACCCGACCGTGCACATCGGGCTCAACCAGGTGCGCACGCTGGTCAACGCGCTAATCGAACGCTACGGAGGCCCGCATGAGATCGTCGTGGAACTGGCCCGTCCACTGAAGCAAAGCCTGGAGGCCCGCCGCCGCACCGAAAGGGAGCAGACTGAGAACCAGAAGAAGAACGAGGAGCGCAAGGCGCTGCTGCGCAGCGTCAACGCCCCCGTGAACGGCCGCAACCTGATGAAGCTCCGTCTGTGGGAGGAGCAGGGAACCGGCGTCAACCGCCGCTGCCCGTACACCGGCGAGACTATCGGCCTGCAGCTGCTGCTGTCCGAGAAGGTGGACATCGACCACATCCTGCCCTTCTCCCGCAGCCTCGACGACAGCGCCGCCAACAAGGTGGTCTGCTTGACCGAAGCCAACCGGGAAAAGCGCAACCGCACCCCCTATGACGCGTTCCACGCGGACGAGGCGCGCTGGGCCAGGATCCTCGGCTGCGTGGAGGATTTGCCGCCCAACAAGCGCTGGCGCTTCGCCGAGAACGCGTTGCAGCGCTGGGAGGACGAGGGCGGCTTTCTCGCCCGCCAGATCACCGACACGCAATACCTCGCGCGGTTGGCGCGGGAGTACCTGCGCCACATCTGCCATCCTGACCGCGTGCGCGTCTCGCCGGGGCGGTTGACCGCGCTGCTACGCCGGCGTTGGGGCGTGGACTCCATCCTGCGCGACCACAACCGCGAGGGCGGCGATCCGCCCATCGACATGACCTTCGCAAAGAACCGCGACAGCCACTTGCATCACGCGCTCGACGCCGCGGTGATCGGCTGCATCGACCAGCGCATGATCCAACTCGTGCAGACCGCCGCCGCCCGCGCCGAGGAATCGGGGCTGGACCGGCTGATGGACGATCTGGACGAACCGTGGGACGGGTTCCGCGACGAGTTGGCGGCGCGCGTGCGCTCCCTCGCTGTCTCCCACAAACCGGAGCACGGCACCGGCGGCCGCCTGCACGAGGACACCGCCTATGGCCCGACCTCGGATGCCGAGCGGGCTGAAGGCTTCAACCTCGTCTACCGCAAGCCGCTCGATGGCCTGACCGAGAAGGAGGTCGCCCGCATCCGCGATTCCGACCTGCGCCAGGCGATGCAGGCCAAGGTCGCGGCGCACCGCCGGGGCGGGCTCGACGCCAAGCAGGCCGTGGCCAAGGCCGCGGAGGAACTGGCCGGCACCGCGCCCTGGGTGGGTATCCGCCGCGTCCGCCTGCTCGCCAAGGAAGCCGACCCGATCTGGCTCGACGGGCCGGATGGCCATCCTTACAAGGGCCTGATCGCTGGCGAGGTGCACCACATCGACGTCGTGGCGCTTCCCGACGGGCGCTGGACCGGCCGCGCGGTCACCCTGTTCGAGGCGCGGCGCACGGCGCTTCCCGACGGGCGTGCCGCACCCTACGTGCCGGCGGACGGGGAACGCTTCGTCATGCGCCTGCACAAGGGCGACCTGGTGAAGCTCGAACACGACGGGCGCCAGCGCATCATGCGGGTGGCGCGGCTGGAGCCCGCCAACAACCGCGTCCGCATGGCCGAGCATTTCGAAGCGGGCGAGTTGGACAAGCGTCACGCCGATCCGGATGATCCGTTCCGCTGGTTGATCGTCGCCTTCGACGTGCTGCGCCGGCGCAAGGCACGCCGGGTGACGGTTGATCCGCTGGGCCGCGTGCGCGATCCCGGCTTTCCCAAATGGGCAGCGGCACCCGCCCCCGAACCGGAACCGGCCGCATGACCGGCCGCATCGTCGAGATCGCGGAGGACGGCCGCCACCTGTCGTTGTCACGGGGATTCCTTGTCGTGGAGGAGCGGGGCCGGGAGATCGGCCGGGTTCCGCTCGATGGCATCGGTGCCGTGGTGGCCAATGCGCACGGGCTGACCTACACCAACAACCTGCTGTTGGCGCTGGCCGAGCGTGGGGTGGCGGTGGTGCTGTGCGGGCCGAACCACGTGCCGGCCGCCTTCCTGTGGCCGGTGGACGGCCACCACGTCCAGGCCCAGCGCATGCGTGCCCAGCTCAACGCCTCAGTTCCACTGGCCAAAAGGCTGTGGCAGGTGCTGGTGCGCGCCAAGATCCGCCAGCAGGGGGCAGTACTGGAGGCGCGCGGGGCGCCGTCCGGCGCCTTCGAGACCCTGGCCCGCAAGGTGCGCTCCGGCGACCCCGAGAACATCGAGGCGCAGGCCGCACGCCGTTATTGGCCGCTGCTGTTCGGGGGAGACTTCCGCCGCGACCCCGACGCAGCCGGCATGAACGGGCTGCTGAACTACGGCTACGCGATCTTGCGCTCCACGGTGGCGCGGGCAGTGATGGCTGCAGGGCTGCACCCGTCGCTGGGGCTGTTCCACCACAATCGGTCCAACCCGTTGTGCCTGGTGGATGATCTGATGGAGCCGTTCCGCCCCTTCGTGGACCTTGCGGTGGTGCGGCTGGCCGAGGTGGGACATGAGGTGGTCACGCCCGACACCAAGCGTTTCCTGGCGCTCGTCCCCTCGCTCGACCTACCGACGGCCGAGGGGACAACACCCTTGTCCACAGTGATTGGCCGGGCGGCGACCTCTTTGGCGCAGGCCTACGAGATCGGCAAGGCGGAATTGGACCTGCCCGGCGACGGAGGGAAGGCCTGGGCGCCAATGCCTCTGGAATGGCCCGCCCCGCCAAGTGTGCTCGCTCCGGCCTGAGACGCAGCTATGCTGAGCGGGTACCGGATCATGTGGATGATGGTTTTGTTCGACCTGCCGGTGCTAACCAAACGCGAGCGCAAGGCTGCGACGACATTCCGCAAGTTCCTGCTCGACCAGGGGTTCGAGATGTCGCAGTTCTCGATCTACCTGCGCCATTGCGTCGGCAAGGAGCAGACCGAGGCCCTGACCCGCCGAATCGAGAAGGCCGTGCCGTCCACCGGCAAGGTGCACATCGTGTTCTTCACGGACAAGCAGTATGAGACCATCGTGTGCTTCGACGGACGCATCCGCCAGCCCGCCCGGAAAAATCCGGAGCAGTACGTCCTGTTCTGATCCCTGCCGGGCCGGAATCGTCCGGCAGGAATGGCGGGATAAGGCTGTCTTTTCAGAGCCTTACCCCGCCACAGAGTGTAGCCGATGGGAAACCGCGGTCCAGCCGCAACCGCCAGCTCACGCACGCCGCCGTGACGATCAGTGTAGCCGATGGGAAACCGCGGTCCAGCCGCAACCAGAAGGCCGGCAACAAGCAGGCGGTCTGGAGTGTAGCCGATGGGAAACCGCGGTCCAGCCGCAACCGGCGCGTCAACTTCAAGCGCGACATCGGGAGTGTAGCCGATGGGAAACCGCGGTCCAGCCGCAACGGCGACTCGATGCGGAACGCCGGCATCTTCAGTGTAGCCGATGGGAAACCGCGGTCCAGCCGCAACACGCCAAGCGGTCGGCTATTTCTTCCTAAGAGTGTAGCCGATGGGAAACCGCGGTCCAGCCGCAACGCGCAGACATTTATCTCGTCCGCGCCGGCCAGTGTAGCCGATGGGAAACCGCGGTCCAGCCGCAACGGTAGCGGCCGGAGGCGTAGCCGTTGATGAAGTGTAGCCGATGGGAAACCGCGGTCCAGCCGCAACCGCTTCCTCGACCGCCAGCGCGCCGCCGATAGTGTAGCCGATGGGAAACCGCGGTCCAGCCGCAACTGGATCTGGGAACGGGTAAGCGTCAACGCGAGTGTAGCCGATGGGAAACCGCGGTCCAGCCGCAACGAGTTCGGCGGCTTCCTCTTGCGTCGGCGAAGTGTAGCCGATGGGAAACCGCGGTCCAGCCGCAACAAGGCCGGCTTTCTCGTTGGCCTTGTAGAAAGTGTAGCCGATGGGAAACCGCGGTCCAGCCGCAACTGCAGGCTGTAGTTCGTGAACCTGCGGGCCAGTGTAGCCGATGGGAAACCGCGGTCCAGCCGCAACGCCTCACCGACGTCACCCGCGACTACGACAAGTGTAGCCGATGGGAAACCGCGGTCCAGCCGCAACAAGATCATGGCTGCCTCCGCCCCGGTCGCGAGTGTAGCCGATGGGAAACCGCGGTCCAGCCGCAACGGTGTGGCGTGCGAGACGGCCGCCCGCCCTAGTGTAGCCGATGGGAAACCGCGGTCCAGCCGCAACGATGGTCCAGACGAGTTGCTGAGCGTCCTTAACGAGGCGAACCATTGCCGACACCGAACCGAACGCGGAACCTTCGAGGGCTCCTTCGTCGTTCCCCTTCCGGATCGCATCAGGAAGGGGGACAACATGGATACCGACACACGCGAGCTTGCCGAAGCGTTGCGCGATGCTGAGGACCGCCTGCGGTACTATCGGCGATGCATGCCGGAACTGGTCGGCATGACGGAAGACGGCTACGCCGGCACCGACGAGGCCAGGCGCACGGACGCCGCGCTGAAGCGGGCGGTGAAGGCGCTGCGCAGGGTCGGGCTGGAGCCGATCAACGGGCCGTAGCGCGGGGCCGAAACGCAGAAGGGCCCAGCCGTCGGCTGAGCCCTTCGCAATTCCTTGGCCTGACCTCCTGGAAGGAGGTGGCGTCCCCACGGGGATTCGAACCCCGGTTGCCGCCGTGAGAGGGCGGTGTCCTAGGCCTCTAGACGATGGGGACGTCGTTTCGGCGTGGGCGGTTATGTATCGATCCGCCGGACCGAGATCAAGCTCTTTTTACGCATCCGCCACAGTTTTTACGAAGGCATCCACCGCCCACGCCGGCGTGTCGAACGCAGTCACCAAGCGCAGCAGCGTCCCGTTCCAGCGATGGAAGCGGAAACCGGCGGTTTCCAAGGCCGCGACCGCAGTTTCCGGCAGGCGCACGAACACCTCGTTGGCTTCGACGGGATAGGCGACTTCCACCCCCGGCAGCGCTGCGAGCCCGGCGGCCATGCGGTCGGCCATGGCGTTGGCGTGGCGCGCCAGGCGCAGCCACAGGTCGCCGGCCAGCCATGATTCGAGCTGCGCCGAGACGAACCGCATCTTGGAGAGCAGGTGGCCGCCGCGCTTGCGCAGATAGCCGAAATCCTCGGCCAGGGCGGGATTGAAGATCACCACGGCCTCCGCCGCCAGGCAACCGCCCTTGGTGCCGCCCAGCGACAGCGCATCCACACCCGCCTTCCAGGTCAGCTCCGCCGGCGTGCAGCCCAGGCGCACCACCGCGTTGGCGAAGCGCGCCCCGTCCACGTGCACCGCCAAGCCGGCGCGGTGCGCCAGATCGGAAAGCTCCGCCACCTCGTCCGGACGGTAGACGGTGCCGGATTCGGTCGCCTGCGACAGGCTGAGCGCCGCCGGCTGCACATGGTGCACCACTCCCCTGCCCGCCCCGGCCAGCGCCGATTCGAGCGTAGCGGGGGTCAGCTTGCCGCCCGGCCCCTTCAGGCCCACCAGCTTGGCGCCGCCGGTGAACAGCTCCGGCGCGCCGCACTCGTCGACGTTGATGTGCGCGTCCTCGTGGCAGTAGATGGCGCCGTAGGGAGGCGTCATCGCCGCCAGCGCCAGCGCGTTCGCCGCCGTGCCGGTGGCGACGGGGAACACCGCCACCTCGGTCTCGAACAGCCCTGCCAGCTGCGTCTTGAGGCGCGCCGTCCAGGCATCCTCGCCATAGGAGCTGGCGGTGCCGCGGGCGGCCTGGGCCAGGGCGTCCACCACCTCGGGTGCGGCGCCCGCCACGTTGTCGCTGCGGAAATCGTAGCCGGAGTCGGTCATTGCGGCGTGCCTCCCGCCTTGCCCGTGGTCACCACCGGGCTGACGCCACCGGTGCGCGGGTCGAGAATGTAGAGTTGGTCCGGGCCTTCCGGTACGGTCACGCGGAACACCACGCGGTTGCCGGCCGGCACCACGTCGCCGATGCGGGCGCCGACAGGCAGGCCGAGCGCCACCACGCCCCCGGTCGCCACGGGCGGCAGCGGCCGCTCCTCGGCGGTCTCGCGCGGCGGCTCCGACGCGTGGCGGGAGAAGCGCTTGACGACCTCGACGCCCAGATAGGCATAGCCGGCCAGGATGAACATGCCCATGATGATCAGGGCCGCCTTGAGAACGCGCACGGTTCCGGTCCAATCTCCGAGAGATATGCAGAACGACGATCGACCCATTCCCGGCGGACGGCTGCACACCGTCGCCGTTCCCGACGCCGCCGCGGGCGAGCGCCTCGACAAGGTGCTCGCCACGGGCGTCGACGGACTGTCGCGCTCGCGCGCCCAGGCCCTGCTGGAGCAAGGCCACGTCCGGGCCGACGGGCGGACCATAACCGACCCCTCGCAGAGGGTCAAACCCGGCCAAACTTTCGACGTTTTCCTCCCCGACGCTGAGCCGGCGATCCCCGAGGCGCAGGAGATCCCGCTCACGGTGGTCTACGAGGACGAAGACGTGCTGGTGCTCGACAAGCCGGCCGGTTTGGTGGTCCACCCCGCCGCCGGCAACCCGGACAACACGCTGGTCAACGCGCTGCTCGCCCATTGCGGCGACAGCCTGTCGGGCATCGGCGGCGTGCGGCGGCCGGGCATCGTGCACCGGCTGGACAAGGACACCAGCGGCCTGATGGTCATCGCCAAGAACGACCGCGCCCACCACGCGCTTACCGAGCAGTTCTCCGGCCGCGCCCTCAGCCGCACCTACCAGGCGCTGGTGTGGGGCGCCCCCTCCCCCAAGACGGGCCGGATCGAGGGCAACATCGGCCGCTGCCCCACCGACCGCAAGAAGATGGCCGTGGTGGCGGGCGGCAAGCATGCGGCCACGCACTACACCGTCCTGCGGTCCTTCCACGGTGCGGCGGCGCTGGTGGAATGCACGCTGGAGACCGGGCGCACCCACCAGATCCGCGTGCACATGGCGCATATCGGCCATCCGCTGGTGGGGGATCCCCTGTACGGCCGCGGCCGCGCGACCCGCCCGCGCGGCTCGAAGGCGGCCCCGCTGCCGGAACCCATCCGAACCGCCCTTGTTGGCTTCCCCAGACAAGCCCTGCACGCCGTCGGCCTCTCGTTCCTGCACCCGCGCACGGGCGAGCGGCTGCGCTTCTCCGTCGAGATGGCGGAGGATCTGAGGGCCCTGCTTCAGACTTTAGAATGACTATAAATTCACTATGCCCATACGCACAGGTTGGGTATTCTTGGGGCTGGCGGTCAGCCCAGTGCGTGGCATACTTGAGGTCCAAAGCGGTCCGCGGCTCGTAAGAAGGCTTGGCAAGAGGACCGCAAGAGAGGGTCAGACATGGCGACACTACCCAGCGTCCCGGTCATCAGTGCGGAAAGCAATCTCTCGCGCTATCTGCAGGAAATCCGCAAATTTCCGATGCTGGCGCCGGAGGAGGAGTACATGCTCGCCAAGCGCTGGCAGGAGCATGAGGACTCGGAGGCCGCCCACCAGCTGGTGACCAGCCACCTGCGCCTTGTGGCCAAGATCGCCATGGGCTACCGCGGCTACGGGTTGCCGCTGTCCGAGCTGATCTCGGAGGGCAACGTCGGCATGATGCAGGCGGTCAAGCGCTTCGATCCCGACCGCGGCTTCCGTCTGGCGACATACGCCATGTGGTGGATCCGCGCTGCCATTCAGGAATACATCCTGCACTCCTGGTCGCTGGTGAAGATGGGCACCACGGCCGCGCAGAAGAAGCTGTTCTTCAACCTGCGCAAGCTGAAGGGGCAGATGCAGGCCATCGAGGAAGGCGACCTCAGCCCCGAGCAGGTGAAGGCCATCGCCACCAAGCTGGACGTGCCGGAGCAGGACGTCGTCAACATGAACCGGCGCCTGTCCGCTCCCGACCATTCGCTGAACGCGCCGTTGCGCGCCGAGGGCGAGGGGGAATGGCAGGACTGGCTGGTTGACGAGACCTCCAACCAGGAGATCAGCCTCGCCGAGCAGGAGGAACTGGGCAAGCGTCGCAAGCTGCTGGCGCAGGCGATGACCGGCCTGAACGAGCGCGAGCGCGACATCCTGATGGAGCGCCGCCTGCGCGACAATCCGACCACGCTGGAGGACCTGTCGCAGAAGTACGGCATCAGCCGCGAACGCGTCCGCCAGATCGAGGTGCGCGCCTTCGAGAAGCTGCAGAAGGCCATCAAGAACGCGGCATTGGAGCAGAAGCTGGCGAGCTGAGAGCCCAGGCGCCCAAACGACCTTCTTTGGCCGTCATCCCTTCCGCGGCGAGAGCAGAGAAGCGCCGCTCAATTCTCGGCAGAGCGGGCTTCGACGCCATCGTCGAAGGTCTCGCCGGCGACTTCCGGGCCCCATTCCTGCACCAGGGCGACCTTGCGCTGCCTCAGCGTCTCGACCCGGCGCTCGGAACGCAACAACTCGGCGTTCGCCACCGCCGGCGGGACGCCGTAATAGAACGCCCAGCCCACCGCCGCTGCGCCGTACATCACCAGCCACGCCACGGGATCGGCGAACACCTTCAGCGCCGCAGAGATGGTGTGGCCGTGCTTCCACAGATCGATGGCGTAGGGCAGGCAGCCACAGAGATTCAAGCCGCCGACGGTGATCGGCGCCGACTTGTCGGGATCGCGGTCGACGGCATAGGCGACCATGGTCGGGATCATGCCCAGACCGAACACGATGGAGGTCGGCAGCACCACCAGCGCCGCCGGCAGCATGAGCAGCAGAAACGCCCAGGGGCTCTTCTTCTTGCGCTTCGGTGCGCGTGCGGGGGGACGCCGAGCCATGGTTCGTCTCCTCCCCTACAACGCGAAGAATACGATGATGCCGGCCACCAGCAGCGTCGAGATCAGGCTCGACGCGATGGCGGCCACCTGCCGGCCGGTGCCCTCGATGATGCTGTCGCGGTCGGCCAGCAGTCGGCGCAGCTTCTCGATCTCGGTATCGGCCTCGCGGTAGGCGAGTTGCGCTGCCTCGAACTCGCTCTTGTCGCGGCGCAGCGCATTGGGATCGTCGACGATCTTCAGCAACTCACCCAGGCGGCCGTTGTGGGCGGCGGCTTCGGCCTGGCGCCGCACCTCCTCCTGCTGCTGGCGGCTGTGGAAGCGGCGGAATGCCGGATCGAGCAGCGACACCATCCAGGCGGACAGGTGCGGCAACGGCTCGGTGGCGGTGCGCACCTGCACGTCCGCAAGGATGGTCAGCATGGCGATGACGCGCCGAATCGGGTCGACGGAGGCGGAGAGCTGGCTGTACAGCATCTCCTCCGTGCGCTTATGCCGCGCCGTCAGGAAGGCGGCAATGTGGCGGTCGATGGGCTCCTTGCCACGCTCGCCGCCGGACGCCTTCAGGTCCAGCGCGCGCAGCACGTCCGGCGGCGTCATGGGGTATTGGTCCTGCACCAGCGGGCTGATGCAGGGCATGGTCGGGTTCGCCTCGTACAGCACCCGCTCCAGCCCGAGGCCGGGGGCGGTCCGGTCGAGAAAGGTGCGCAGCTGGTCGAAGGCGTGCACCAGCGGCACGAACTCCGGCCGGAATTCGGTCTGGACGTTCACCCAGAACATCGGCAGCTGGTTGACGATCACGTCGGCGACGGGCTGCAGCGGCTCTCCGCGCAGGAACGCCTCGGCCAGCACCGGGCCGAAGCCATCGGGCAGCATCGCCTTGCCGCGGTAGCGGATCGGGGCCGGCGGGTCGAGCGCCATGCACACCCGCGCCACCAGTCGGTCGGCCGCCGATCCGCCCTTACCCGACGAGGCGGTCTGGATGGCGTTGGCGACCGCGTCGGCGCGGATGTCGTCGCCCATGCTGCGTCGCAGCCACTTGTCCAGCTCGCCGCTCTCGATGACCGTGGTGGCCGCCGCCGGGGTGCGGGTGAAGGCGCGCGCCAGCGTGCGGCAGTACCAGTAGTCCTGCCCCTGGAACTCCATGGGCCGGGCGCCGCGCTTGGGGATCTGCGGCTGCTTGGGGCTGAGCCGGCGGCCCGACAGCCAGAGGTCGAGGTCGTTGAGCGTCCAGCGCTGCTTGGGGTCGTCCACCAACAGGCCGCGAATCACCTCGCCGATTCCCAGCGGCAGGCGCATCTGCCCGACCAGCGCGGGATAGGAGCCGCGCTCGATCTTCGCCTGGACCAGCGCCTCGTCGTCCAGCCCGGTGACCGGATTGCGGCCCAGCAGCAGGATCAGCAGCGTCACCCCAAGCGAGTAGAGGTCGTCGCCGATGGTGCCGTTGCCGCGGCCGGCCGGAATGGCCATGCCGCGCTCGATGGTCTCCAGCAGCGCCGGCTGCCCGAAGCCGGACGGCGCCGACACACCCTCGCCCAGCATCAGCGTGCCCGACGCCAGCTCGCGGTAGAAGAGGTTGGTGGGCCGGATGGCGCCGTGCGTCACGCCGCGGCCCGACAGCTCGCGCAGCGCGCCGACGACCATCTGCACCACCTGACGGGTGAGCTGCTCCTCCGGTATGGGCTCGATGGGCTCGGCCAGCGAGTTCATCAGCCGGCGGCCGGCCGGCTTCTCGAAGACCAAGCAGAAGCGCCGCGCCCGGTCCGGCGGCCAGTCGACCACGCCCCAGTCCAGCAGCTTCATGATCGCCGGACTGTCGACGTTGGCGAAGGTCGACGCCACGTCGGAGCGCGGCAGCACCCCGCCGGAGCAGATGATGGCGAAGGCCTCGGTGCGTTTGTCACGCAGCGGGCGCGCAGCATAGGCGTTGCCGCCGACCGAGTTGAGTCCCGGCAGCGCCGTCCCCGGGAGGATCTCGTAGCGCTCGGCGAGCTTGACCGCGTCACCCGACATGGCGTGTGCAGCGGTTTGGGCGTCGGACGGCATGATGGGCGCTATTCCTCGGTCTCGGCACGCGGCGGGGGCCTAGCTGGCCTATAGGGAGGAAAATAACCCGTAATTGCGGCGCGGTCGAGCACACAACCCTCTCGCGCCCGTTTACGGGCGCGAGAGGCGGAAGAGAGGGTAATGCGCCCCGCCTCAATCCGCGAACGGGTCGTGCATCAGGATGGTGTCGTCGCGCTCGGGGCTAGTGGACAGCAGCGCCACCGGGCACTGGATCAGCTCCTCGATGTGGCGCACGTACTTCACCGCCTGCGCCGGCAGCTCGGCCCAGGAACGCGCACCCTGCGTGCTCTCCTTCCAGCCCTCGAAGGTCTCGTAGATCGGCTCGACGCGGACCTGGGCGGACTGGCCGGCGGGGTAATGGTCCAGCTCCTGGCCGTCGAGGCGGTAGCCCACGCACACCTTGATCTCGTCGAAGCCGTCCAGCACGTCCAGCTTGGTCAGCGCGATGCCGTCGATGCCGCCGGTCTTGATCGCCTGGCGGACCAGCACGGCATCGAACCAGCCGCAGCGGCGCTTGCGCCCGGTGACCACACCGAACTCCTTGCCGCGCTGGCCGATCAGCTCGCCAATGTCGTCCTTCAGCTCGGTCGGGAACGGGCCGGAGCCGACGCGCGTCGTGTACGCCTTGCAGATGCCCAGCACATAGCCCACCGCCCGCGGCCCCATGCCGCAGCCCGTGGCGGCGTTGCCGGCCACCGTGTTGGAGGAGGTGACGAACGGATAGGTGCCGTGGTCGACGTCCAGCATGGAGCCCTGAGCGCCTTCGAACAGGATGCGCTTGCCGGCGCGGCGCAGCTCGTCCAGGCGCTTCCAGACCACCGCCATGTAGGGGAGGATCTTCGGTGCAATCTCCTTCAGCGGGTTGAGCAGCTCTTCCGGCTTGATCTCCGGCGCGCCCAGCCCGCGCAGCGAGGCGTTGTGGTGGAACAGCAGCTGCTCGATCTTGTCGGCCAGCACCGCCTCATCGGCGAGGTCGCACAGGCGGATGGCGCGGCGCGCCACCTTGTCCTCATAGGCCGGACCAATGCCGCGCCCCGTCGTGCCGATCTTGGAGGCGCCGCGGGACTCCTCGCGGGCGCGGTCGACGGCGCCGTGGACCGGCAGGATCAGCGGCACGTTCTCGGCCACCAGCAGGTTCTCGGGGTTGACGTCGACGCCCTTCTCGCGGATTCCCTCGACTTCCTTGAGGAAGGCCCACGGGTCGAAGACGACGCCGTTGCCGATGACCGAAAGCTTGCCCTGCCGCACCACGCCCGAAGGCAGCAGGCTGAGCTTGTAGGTTATGCCGCCGATCACCAGCGTGTGGCCGGCGTTGTGGCCGCCCTGGAATCGGACGACGACGTCAGCCCGGCTGGACAGCCAGTCGACGATCTTGCCCTTGCCCTCGTCGCCCCACTGGGCGCCGACCACCGCCACGTTGGCCATGTCAGTCTCCGCAATAAAACCGGTGTGTTCCCATAGGGAAGAATTAGGTCCGCTACTCCACCGCCGACACCGTGCCGCCGGCATAAACATGGCTGCACGACAGGCGCCTGGCCTCAATCTCGTCATCGGTCGCCGGGTCCAGCCCGACCACCGTCACCCAGCCCTGGGCGCGCAAGCCCGCGGCGTCCGCGGCCGGCGTGCCGTACGGCACGAATACGCGCCTGGGTTCGGCCGGCGCCGGCACGGCGCGCAGCACGCTGTCCATATAGAGCGTGAACCCGGTCGCGGGCTCCCCCTCCTCGTCCGCACCGACGCCGTAGCTTGCGCGGCTGCCGACGCGGTAGCGCCCGCCGCCGCCCAGCTCGCCGCGCACCCCGCGGGCGAACAGCGTAAAGCTGAGGCCGGTCTGGTACTCGAAGCCGCGGTGCTCGACGAAATCCACGGTCACCGTCAGGTCGGGCCGCGCGGCACGGATCAGGCGCAGGACCTCGGTGAGGCGGCGGCGGTCCTTCTCGGCCGCCTCGGGCAGCGCGAGGGTCGCCAGCGCCGCCATGGCGCGCTCGGCCGGGCCCGAGGCCTCGATCAGCTTTTCCAGGAGCTCCGCCGCCGGGCCGCCGACGGCCGCCACCGCGGCGGCGTCCTTGCGGTCCAGGGCCGCGCGCAGAAGGACCGTCACGTCCTCGTCCAAACCCAGCGCCCGGCAGACCAGCGGCACCATGGTGGGCACGCAGAGATCGACGGAGAGATGCTTCACCCCCACCGCGCCCAGCGCGCCGGCCGCCAGCAGGATCACCTCGGCGTCGGACTCGGGCTGGAGGACACCGATGATCTCCACGCCGACCTGGGCGAACTGCCGCTCGGGGCGAAGCTGCGAGCCCTTCACGCGCAGCACCTGCCCGGCGTAGCACAGGCGCAAGGGGCGCGCCGCGTTGGCGAGGCGCGTGGAGGCGATGCGGGCGATCTGCGGCGTCATGTCGGCGCGCACCGCCATCATCCGCTGCGACAGCGGGTCCATGAGACGGAAGGTCTGCTTCGCCATGGCGGCGCCCGAGCCGGACAGCAGGCTCTCCTCGAACTCCACCAGCGGCGGCTCCACGCGGTCATAGCCGTAGGCGGCGAACTCGGCCATCAGGCGCTCGATCGCCGCGGCCTCGTGCGCAGCCTCGAGCGGCAGCACGTCGTGCAGGCCTGCAGGCAGCAGCGCGGAACTGGACGGGTTGGGCATGGCTCGAGCAGAGGTCGTTCACGGGCAGCGCCCTCACACGGGCGCACGGAGCCGGTCAATAGCCGACACGCCCGCTCCGTGCAAACGGAAAAGCCCACATGGCTGGAATTGCCATGGCGCAAGGCGTCCTCGCGGCGGCGCTCCGGGTCACAACATTACCATTGAACTTGTCCTAAAAAAGTTTGAATTCTGAAGCGTTGCCCATTGCAGCAAGAAAAGACGGAGATGGCGGGGATCCGCAGCAGCAGCTACGAGGTCCAGTTCTGCCAGGCGGATCATTGGGTGCTCGACAGCCGGTTCGAAGCCGAGGCAGAGGCGCGCGCCTACGGCAAGAAGGCGCTGTCAGCCGGCAAGGTCGAGGGTTTCCGCATCATCCGCGACTGGCAGCGCCCCGACGGTCACCATGTCGAGACACCGGTGTGCGAGGAGTTCCGCACGGCCTCCAACGTCATCACGATCTCCCCCATCGAGAAGACGCCGGCGGTCTGCCAAAGCGCCAAGGACACCTACGGCGTCGAGAGCCGCATGGTGATGAACCGCCTGCTGCGCGGCTACGTCGAGCGCGTGGTCGTCACGCCGACCGAGATCATGCACAACTACCAGGAGCTGAAACGGCTGCTGGACAAGGACAATCTGGCCACCACGGCAGTAAACCGCGTAGCCGCGCTGCAGGCGGAGGTGTGCCATCAAGACAGCCGGATCCGCCGGGACGTACTGTACGGCTTTGTGGGCGAGGTGACCGAGAAGGCGCGCCGTGCATCGGCGCGCGACGACCTGCCACTGATCTCACAGTCCGGCTTCGGCCCGGCCTACGAGGCGCTGAGCGCCCGGGAGGCGCCGGAAGACCGCGACTTCTACGCCCGCGTGGTGCTGTCGCGCGACCTCGTGCAGATGCGCAACTGGCTGGCCAAGCTCAACTTCCTGACGGAACTGGTGCGCAAGGACGGCGGCCTCACCGAAGCGCCGCTGATGCTGGTCGACGGCGCGATGGCCGACGTGCTGGGCGCGCCCTCGGTGGCGCAGGAGCTGCTGGGGTCGCAACCCAACCTCGCCGAGGCGCTGTGCAACCTGATCGACCTGTCCTGCGGCCGCCTGGCCGCAGGCGTGCGCGGCGAGGAAGACCGGGCGCTGCACCTGAGCGAACTGCTCGCCGACACCGCGCTGGACGAGACCAGGCTGGTCATCCTCGACCTCGTGCGCCGGCAGCTCAAGGGGACGCACCCGCTGCACCGGAACGACCCTTCGGCCGAGCGCGACGCCTTCGACCGAGTGCTGGCCCGCGTGGTGACGGCCGACGCCGTGCCCAACGGCGTTGTAGGCGGCGGCATGGCGGAGGCACTGGTCCAGCGCTACCAACGCTTCCTGGAGGCCGGCGGCGCCACCGGGCGGCGCCAGGCCATCAACGAGATCACCTCCCGCCTCCCGGATTCGAAGGACCGCGTGCGCTTCTTGCTGGCTCTGGCCGATTCCGACCTAGGCCGCCAACAGAGCGAGGATATCGCCACGGTGCTCCGGCAGATGACCGGCGACAGTTCCTCCGCCGCAGCCCGCTTCGTCGACCGCAGCCAGCCCATCAAGAACAACCTGGAGCAGCTTACCCGGCTGTACGTGCAGATCGCCGACTCGACCGCGCCGTAGCCGTTGCGCCGGCAGATCGCCGACAACGTGGACGACTTGCTGTGCGCCTACATCGTCAACAGCCGCGTGGTCGAGCGCATGGACAATCCCGACGACATTCTGCGCCACCGCGCCAACCGGCTGATGCAGCTCTGCGCCCCCGGTACGCTGCGCAGCCGCAAGGCGCTGGAGATGGTGCGCCAGCGCATCGTAGCGCATTTGCGCCAGCCCGACTTCGAACGCCGCTACGTCGAAGACATCGCCGATCCCGCCATGCAGGCAAAGCTGCTGCGCGACTTCTTCAGACTGCTGGGCGAGGCCGGCTTCCGGTAGAATGCTTCGCCGAAGCCACTCGAACCCGTACTCAGGCCAAGAACGTGCGGTAGAACGCCTCGATCTCGGTCAGGCGGCCGGCCTGCTCGAACCGTGAGAGATCCACGGCCGTGCGCGGGCGCCGCTCGGCGGCGGCGCGCCGCAGGGCGGCGGCCAGGGCGTCCACATCGTCCAGCGGCACCAGTTCGGCGGGGAAGCCGGGAAGGATCGCTTCGGCCCCGGCGGAGCGCGTGGTGACCACCGGCACCCCGGCGTCCAGCGCCTCCAGGAACACCAGTCCGAACGGCTCCTCGCGCGCGGCGGATACGAACAGGTCGAAGGCTTGGTACAGGTCGCGAACGTCACTGCGGAAACCGGTGAAGACCACTCCTGGCGGTGCGCCCTGCTCCAGTCGCGTGCGCTCCGGCCCGGCGCCGACGACCGCCAGCCGCGCATCGGGAAGCTCGGCACGGCGAAACGCCTCGATCAACAGGTCGGCGCCCTTGGTGGGGATCAGGTGGCCGACGAAGCCGATGAGGAACGCTCCCTCCGCGGCCCCCAGTTCGGCTCGGCGCTCCACCACTTCCGCAGCATCCAGGCGTCGGCGCGGTGTGTACCAGAGGTCGATGCGGGCGACTTTTCCCCGGTACTCCGGCGCGATGCCGGCGCGTTGCCAGTCGGCTGTGCAGATCAGCCCGTCCACATTGCGGTAGTACTTGTGCCGGTAATCGTTGTGGATGGTGGAGACGACCGGCGTCCGGCCCGCCACACGCGGCAGCAGCCGACTCGCCCGCCCCCCGTGCGCGTGCACCACGTCCGGCCTGAAACGGCGCAGCGCGGTCCAGACCCCGAGGGTCCAGAACGGCCGCCGCAGCCCGACCACGCGCACCCCGGGATCCAGCCAGTCACGGATCGACACGCCGTTTCGGTCGGCACAGTCGGCGCGCAGCACCAGCAGTACGTCGTGCGTCTTGGCCTGCGCGCTCACCAGTTCGGCCACGTGCCGCTCGGCGCCGCGGAAGCCCTTGGACAGGATGGCCTGAACGATGCGCATGGGCGGCCGTCAGCCCTTGACCTTTGGGAACGGCCAGTCGAGCCGGGGAAGGTCGGCCACAGCTCCGGCGGCCGCCACGCAGGGAACATCCTGAACTCAGGCGGAGTTCCGCACCGTACCGAAATGCGTCAGGCGTTGCGGAAAGCGGCCATGGGGCGGCTGCGAACGCCACGCGCCGGATGAGTGGCCTGTTGCCGAAAGTGGGTCAGTACGCGGCGTAGGACTTTTCTTCCAACAGGCCGGAGCCGACGAGGAGATTGATCTCCCGCTTCAGCTCGGCGCGCCGATCATTCTGCCGGTACACGGATCGGGCCAACGCGACGAACGCGTCATCGAAGGTCTTACGCCGCTCACAGTCCCGGATGTCGTCCTCGATCGCCCACAAGGTGGCGTTGACCTGGTACAGGTCTTCGACCAGGCGGTCGAACGCGGCTTCATCCTGCGGGCGATGCGCGGCAAGGACGTCCTCCAGGAGGGCCAGTTCGTTCCGGACGTTGGCGAGCTTCGCCGCGTCCGTCATCTTCACCGATTTGATCCGCAGGATCGTGATCTTGTCGACGACTTCGCCGAACGACACGGGAACTAAGATGGAATCGGCGCTCACGTTCGCTTACCCTGAGACGAGTGTTGGTCGCGACCGGCCGTCCAGCCGCGGGATCACGCCGTGTCGCACTTCTGATTGCCATCTTCAAGAGATATCGCGCCAGCCTGCGTCAGGGTGTCGACGGTGGCGAGCACTTGCTCGACGGTGAGCCGCTCCATTCCCTCGAAGGGAGCCGGGCCTCCGACCGGGACGACAGGGTGGAGATTGGCGACATAGGTCAACGCCTTGGTCGCGCCGAACAGCCCTACGGTCGGCCGCCGCAGGGCCGCAGCAATGTTGAGGAAGCCCGAATCGTTGCCGATGAAAAGGCCGCATCGGGCAAGCTGCGGCATCACTTCCGCGACCGACAGATCGAACGTGTCGCGCACCTGCACGCCGGTTCCGGCAAGGGCCGCCTCGACCAGCGGTCGAACCTCAGCCTCCTTGGGTCCGCCGGCGAGCAGAATCGTCTGCCAGCCGCGCGCCGCCATATCCCGAGCCAAACGGGCGAAGCGATCTCCCGCCCACTTCTTTTCGGGCCCCGAGCCACCAACACCGAGCGCCAGCCAGGGTCTCTCGCCCGACGGCACGGCGCCGTCCTCGCACGCCGGCGGCGCCTTGAGCAGCGGCGCCAGATCATCGCCCAGCCCAAGCGCCGAAACAAAGCGGTTCGCCTGTTCGATCTGGAGCTCCTTGCCGAGCGCTGAAGGCAGATACGGCCCGCGGGTCAAGAAGGGTCTTTGCAGTCCCAGGCCGTAGCCAAGCCGTTCCGGAATGCCGGCCAGCAGGCACGCGAATGCGTAGCGCCAGCTCTTATGCAGGATCACCGCCCGCTGGAATCCGCGTCCCTTCAGCATCTCCGCGATGCGGAACGGACCAAAGACACCGTCGTGCCGGCCCGGACGCCGGTCGAGCCACAGCACGTCATCGATGATGCTCTCGGCAGCGAAGAGCTGATCGGCGAAAGAGCGCCGCTTGCTCATCAGGACGACCCGCCCGCCGGGCGACGCTGCAGCCAGCACCCGAATGTGGGTGGAATGCCAGACCATGTCGCCAATGCCGGGCAGCGGCTGGATAATGAGCGTAGTGGAAGACGTCATGGTGCGCGCCGTTTCATCGGGGGACGGCACCATAATGGAACGCCCGCACGTCGAACACGCGAAACTTCAGGCCGCCCTTTTTCGGTTCCGTCTCAACACGCGACCGTGGCAGACGGACGGGTGGCGATGATCTGGTCGATGGCGCAGGTCATCACCGCCTCGCCATGCTGGTTGAGCGTGGTGTAGGCGCAGCGCACGATACCCCGGTCGCCGCGGCGCGACGGCCGCACCTCGGTCACCTCCACGCGCACGCGCAACGTATCGCCGGGGCGCACGGGCTTCAGCCAGCGCACCTCGTCCATGGCGCCGCTGCCCAGGCTGGTGCCGTCCAGCACGCCGGTCGCCAGCAGCAGGCGGAAGGTCAGGCTCAGCGTATGGAAGCCGCTGGCGATCAGTCCACCGAACGGCCCCTCCCCCGACGCCTGAACGTCGATGTGGAACGCCTGCGGGTCGAAAGTCAGTGCGAAGTCGATGATCTGGGACTCGGTGACGGTGACGCCGCGCGTCTCGATGACGTCGCCGACCTTGAACTCCTCGAACCAGCGCCCGGCCATGCGGCCACTCCCCTCAATAGGTCTTCTCGTAGTACAGCGCGCCGCACAGCGGATTGTGGCAATAGGCCGGGATCTCCCGGAACCCGAGGCTGCCGTACAGCGCCCGCGCCGCCTCCATGGAGGCCAATGTGTCCAGACGCATGGCGCGGTAGCCGCGCTCGCGGCCGATCGCGACGATCCGCTCGGCCAAGCGGCGGCCGGCGCCCGTCCGGCGGAACTCCGGACGCACGTACAGGCGCTTCATCTCGCAGGTGCCGTCGCCCAGCGGGCGCAAGCCGACCGCGCCGGCCACCGCGCCGTCGACGCGGGCAAGCAGCAACTCGCCCTCCGGCGGGGCGTATTTGCCGGGCAGCGCCGCCAGTTCCTCGTCGAAGCCCTGGAAGCACAGCGAGAAGTTCAACGACTTCGCGTACTCCAGGAACAGGTCCCGGACGTGCGCGAGGTCTTCAGGGCCCTCGGCCGGCGCTATGGCGACGGCCGGGGCCACCGTGTCAGACATGGATGACGCCCTCCAGGTACAGAACGGCCGTACCGCCGATCTTCACCCGGTTCCCCGCCAGCTCGCAAGAGAGATTGCCGCCGCGCGGCGACACCTGCCGCGCGGACAGCGTCGTCTTGCCCAAGCGCCCGGCCCAGTAGGGGATCAGCGTGCAGTGGGCGGAGCCGGTGACCGGATCCTCCGGAACGCCGAGCGCCGGAGCGAAGAAGCGCGAGACGAAGTCCACGCTGCCCACCCCCGGCGCGGTGACGCACACCGCCAAGGAGTCCAGCGCCGCAAGCCGCACCATGTCCGGCCGGAGCGCCAGCACCGTCCCGGCGTCCTCGTAGACGACGAGAGTGTCGCGCGCGCCCAGCACCGCCACGGGCTGCGGCCCGCCCAAGGCCGCGACCAAGTCCCGGGGCGGATCCAATGGGGCCGGCGGGCGCGCAGGGAAGTCCAGGACGTACAGGTCGCCCCGGCGCATCACCGACAGCTCGCCGGCCTCGCGGGTGGCGAACACCATGCGGTCGCGCCCCGGCTCCAGGATGGTCGACAGCACGAAGGCGGTCGCCAGCGTGGCGTGGCCGCACAAGTCCACCTCGACCGCCGGGGTGAACCAGCGCAGCTCGCACGCGCCGCCGCCGCGGACGAAGAAGGCCGTTTCGGCCAGATTGTTCTCCGCCGCGATGGCGAGCAGTGTCTCGTCGGGAAGCCATGCCTCCAACGGGACGACGGCCGCCGGGTTGCCGGTGAAGACCGCGTCGGCGAAGGCATCCACCTGATAGATCGGCAGCCGCATATCCCTCACTCCTTCCAGAAGGGCTTGGTGACTTCCAGCTCGACGTCGGCTCGGGTGAGGCCGATGTCCTTCAGCATGTGGTCGTCCAGCCGCATCAGCGCTTGACGCTGCCGCCAGCGCTCGTACCAGGGCATGCTGGACTCCGCGACGGCCCAGATGCCGGTGGCGATGACGGAGGCGGCCGCACGCATGGCGGACAGGAAGGTCGACGGGGACGAGCCGGTCGGGCGCATCGCTTCGCGTGTGCTCATGACAAACCTCCATCATCACTGCAATCGGCATCAGGAGACCGAGACAATCATCGATTATGGCGACGCAATTTGCGGGGTCAATGACGACATTGTCACCGAGACAATTCCGATATCGGATGTATCATAGAGGACACATCTCCAAAGTACGGCTGTTTTCCTGCCCTGCAGCGATATGCATCCTGGCTGCACGCAAGGAGACAATTCTGAGCCCATTGCACTGGTCCTACCAGATTGTGTACATTGTCCGCATGACAATATGGATACCCAACCTCGCCGGCCGCGAGGGCCCGCGTTACCGCGCCATCGCCGATGCCCTGGCGGAGGATGTCGCCAGCGGCCACCTGCCCGCCGGAACCCGCTTGCCGACGCACCGCGATCTGGCTTACCGGCTGGGCGTCACCGTCGGCACCGTCACCCGCGCCTACGCAGAGGCCGAGCGGCGCGGCCTGATCGGCGGCGAGGTTGGGCGCGGCACCTTCGTGCAGGGCCGTCAGCCGGCCCTGACGAACAACCCGCTGGCTTGGCACCGGCCGCCAGAGAGTTCGGCCATCAACATGACGGCAGTCACCCCGTTCCAGACCGGCGCCGAGCAGGCGATCAGCCAAGCCCTGATGGCCATCGCCACCTCGGGCATGGCGGAGCAACTGGTCACCTACGCGCCGCACGCCGGTCTGGCCTCGCACCGCGCCGCGGCGGCGCAGTGGCTCGCCCGTCAGCACCGGGTGACGGCGAGCCCGGACTCCATCCTGGTCACCACCGGCGTGCAGAACGGCATGGCGGTGGCGCTGGCGTCGGTGGCGCGGGCGGGCGACGTGGTTCTGACGGAGCGGCTGACCAACTACGGCATGCGCGCGTTGGCGACCACTTTGCAGCTGCACTTGGAGGGCGTGGCGCTGGACGAGCATGGGCTGATGCCGGATGCGCTGGACGCCGCCTGCCGGCGGCTGGCGCCCAAGGTGCTCTACACCGTGCCGACGCTGCAGAACCCCACCGCCTCGGTCATGCCCCGGGCGCGGCGGGAGGAGATCGTCGCCATCTGCCGTCGCCACGGGGTGACCATCGTCGAGGACGACATCTTCGGCTTCCTGATTAAGGATGCCACGCCGATCCAGACCATCGCCCCGGACATCACCATCTATCTCAGCGGCGTGTCGAAAAGCGTCGCGGCGGGCCTGCGCGTCGGCTACATGGTCGCCCCGCCGGCCCTGGTCGGCCGGCTGGAAGCGACGATCCGCGCCCTGCACTATTCCTCCCCGCCGCTGCCGTCGGAGGTCGTCACCCGCTGGATCCTCGATGGCCACGCCGACCGCATGGCCGAGCTTCAGCGCGTCGAGAGTGCCGCCCGGCAGGCCATCGCCCGCGCCGTGTTGCCGGCCTCGGCGGTATGCGGCCACCCGGCGGGGCTGCACCTGTGGCTGGTGTTGCCCGAGCCCTGGCGGCACGACGAGTTCGTCACCGAGACCCGCCGGCGCGGCGTCGTCGTCATCGGCAGCGACACCTTCGCCGTCGCCCGCACCGGCGCGCCGCACGCGGTGCGCATCGGCCTGTGCATGCCCCACACCCGCGAGGAAGTCGCCCGCGGCATCGGTATCCTCGCCGACACCCTGGCAAGCCCGGCCGGAGCCGCGCTGTCCATCGTGTAGAAGCGCCGCCCAAACCGCTGCACGGATTGGATCGAGCCGCAGGCGGAGTCCAGCATGTCCGCGATGCCGGGCGTGTTGGGCTTCGCTGACGCTCATCCCATCCTGCGGTCAACGACCGTGACCGCCACCTCCGGAGCCACTGCCCCCCGAACCACTGCCCCCGGAGCCACCACCTCCACCACCAGAGCCGCCCCCACCGGAGCCGCCACCACCCGGACCGCCGCCTCCGCCGTCACCGGATCCCCTGCCGCCAGCCGCCCCGGAGCCAGGGCTGCCGCCCCCTCCGAGTCCGGAAGTGCCCACGCCGCTCGGGGTGCCCGGAGCGGCAGGAGCCGGTCCCGGAGCATCACTGGCAGCGGAGGGCGTGGCAACACTGCTGGAGTGCTGCGAAGCCTCAGACCCGTTTCCACCGCCATTGAGCATCGCGCGGCGCCATTCCGGCAGAGGTGGCGGCGCCGGCGGGATGACCACGGTGTTGAGGGCGAGCGCATCCTCACACAGCCCGTCGGCGCGTGCCCGGTACAGGGCGTCGTCGTCGAGCGTCCAGCAATCCACCACGACATGGCTCCGTCCGGACTGGACGCAACCGGTCAGCACGGCGGCCGCCCCGCAGGACAGCCAGGCGCCGTTCGTCCACCACCGCCGGATCATTTGCACCCCCTCCCGGTTCAACAATCTTTATTGACCCAACATCGCAGCCTTAGCGACGTTCCGGCCGCTTCGCCAAAGGAGTGGGGCCTGTCCCTTGACGCCGCTTGCCCATGGTGCCAGCATACGTTGCACATAGCTTGCTATTATTATTGAGAAAGGGTGCCGGAGATGCTGTACCCGCTGCTGAAGTTCGGGCACATCGTTGGGCTGATGCTGATCGGCGCCGGCCTGATCGGCGTCTTTCTGGCGGACATCCGGACCCGCCAGGCCCACACGCTACCGGTGTTCGCCGAGGCCGTGCGCGGCATCGCCCTTTTCTACGACGGCTTGGTGGTGCCCGGAGCGCTGCTGCTGGCGGGTTCGGGTGCATGGTTGATCGCGGCGTTCCATGGCTGGGCGGGCTTGCTGGAAACGCCGTGGCTGGCCGGCATGGTGCTCCTGTTCGCCTTCGAGTTCGTCGAAGGGAACACGGTCACCCGGCTCTATTTCCTGCGGCTGCGCCGCGCCACGGCAGCGGCCCTGCGGCAAGGCCGCTTCACCGAGGAGTTGGACGCGGTGCGCAGCCGGCCACTACCGACCTTCACGCACTTCCTCGACCTGCCGCTCCTGATGGTGATCGTCTCGTTGGGCGTGCTGCGCCCCGACGGCTGGCTGCACTTCGCGGTGGGCAGCACCGTCGCCGTGATCCTGGCCATTGCCCTGACGCTCACCCTGCTCCGCTGGAAGCCGGGGCAGGACTGATCAAGGAAACGGCCGCACCGTGTGCAGGTGGTTCAGGGGCCCGTGGCCGTGGCCCAGACCGGGGGCGGTCAGGATGGCCTTCAACACGTAGGCGCGCGCCCGCTCCACCGCGTCGCGGATGCTCAGTCCCTGGGCGATGCCGGCGGCGATGGAGGAGGCCAGCGTGCAGCCGGTGCCGTGCGTGTGCGGGGTGTGCACGCGCGGGCTCTCGAAGACCTCCTCGCCGTCCTCGGTGACGAGCAGGTCCTGCACCACTTCGCCCTCCATGTGGCCGCCTTTGAGCAGCACCGCCTTGGGGCCGAAGGTGCGGATCAGGTCCGCGGCGCGGCGCATGTCGTCCATGTCGCGGATGCCGATGTCGGTCAACGCCTCGGCCTCGGGCACGTTGGGCGTCACGATGGTCGCCAGCGGCAGCAGGCGCTTCTTCAGCGTCAGCTCCGCCTCCTCCTCCAGCAGCGAGTGGCCGCCCTTGGCGACCATCACGGGATCGACGACCAGCGGAATGCTGACCGCGCGCTCGATGTACTCGCCTGCCACGGCCTCGATCACCTCGGCCGTCGCCAGCATGCCGACCTTGACGGCGTCGGCGCCGATGTCCTCCAGCACGACGCGCATCTGCTGCACGACGAAGGCCGGGTCGACGGGATAGACGCCGTAGACGCCGGTGGTGTTCTGGGCGGTCAGTGCGGTGATCGCCGTCATGGCGTAGGCGCCCAAGGCGCTCACCGCCTTGATGTCCGCCTGGATCCCAGCACCTCCGCCGGAATCCGACCCGGCGACGATCAGCACCCGTCCGTTCATTCCGCTGCCCCTGCCAGCCCGCTGGCGACGCGCTGGATGGCCGCGACGATGTCGCCGACCACCTGGTCCACCAGTCCCGCATCATCGCCCTCGGCCATCACGCGGATCAAGGGCTCAGTGCCCGACTTGCGGATCAGCAGGCGTCCGGTGCCATTCAGCCGCCCCTCGCCCTCACGGATCGCCTCCTTGACCTCCGGCGCCTCCAGCGGCTTCGAGCCGACGGTGAAGCGCACGTTGATCAGCTTCTGCGGCACCGGGTCGAACAGGCGGCAGACCTCGCTGACCGGCTTGCCCGACGCCTGAATGCAGGCCAGCACCTGCAGCGCCGCGATCAGCCCGTCGCCGGTGGTGGAGTAGTCCGACAGCACGACATGGCCGGACTGCTCGCCGCCGACGTTGAAGCCGTGCGCACGCATGTGCTCGACCACGTAGCGGTCACCGACGGGGGTGCGAACCAGTTCCATGCCCAGGCCGTTCAGCGTCCGCTCCAGCCCAAGGTTGGACATGACGGTGGCGACCACGCCGCCGCCCTTCAGGCGCTGCTCCGCCGCCCAGGAACAGGCGACGAGGCACATCACCTGGTCGCCGTCCACCACGCGCCCGCCCTCGTCCACCATGATCAGGCGGTCGGCGTCGCCGTCCAGCGCGATGCCCAGGTCGGCACGCTCCGCCACCACGGTGTCCTGGAGGAGCGTGGTGGCGGTGGCGCCGCAGCCCTGGTTGATGTTCAGGCCGTCGGGCTGCACGCCGATCGGCACCACGTCGGCGCCCAGCTCGTACAGCACCTTGGGCGCCACCCTGTAGGCGGCGCCGTGTGCGCAATCGACGACGATCTTCAGCCCGTCCAGGCGCCGGCCGCGCGGGAAGGTGTTCTTGACGTACTCGATGTACCGCCCGGTCGCGTCCTCCATGCGGCTGGCGCGCCCGAGGTCCGCCGAACCGGCGAGGTCCGGCCCGAAGGGTTGGCCCATGCGCGCCTCGATGGCGGCTTCGACCTCGTCGGAGAGCTTGTAGCCGTCCGGCCCGAACAGCTTGATCCCATTGTCCTGGTAGGGGTTGTGCGAGGCCGAGATCACCACGCCGAGGTCGGCGCGCAAGGATCGCGTCAGCATCGCCACCGCCGGGGTCGGCAGCGGGCCCACCAGCACGACGTCCATCCCCATGGAGATGAAGCCGGCCGTCAGCGCCGGTTCCAGCAGATAGCCCGAGAGGCGCGTGTCCTTGCCGATCACCACGCGGTGGCGGTGGTCGCCGCGGCGGAACTGCAAGGCCGACGCCATTGCCACCCGCAATGCCGTCTCGGCGGTCATCGGCTCGGTGTTGGCTTTGCCGCGGATGCCGTCGGTGCCGAACAGGTGTCGAGTCATCAGAAACCCTCGGAAAATGCCTGCTGAACGCCCTTCTTCTTCGCCGCAACCGCGGCCCCGGTCAAGCATCCCTTGGCGCTGACGCCAAAGGGTTACATGCCGCTTGCCGGCGTAAACGGGGCGCCTCCCGACGAGACGCCACGCCCGCGGCGTTGTTCACGCCGTGAGCGACCGAAACGCTGCCCGAGGGTACCCATGCAGCCGCAAGCGACGCGCGACACCCGTTTCGAGGACCGCAGCCTGCAGCCGGATCCCGTCACCGGAATCCTGGAAGGTGCGCCGGGCGGCGCCGAGTACCACGCGACGCGTCTGCCGGCGCTGATGCTGGCGGCACTGGGCATCGTCTACGGCGACATCGGCACCAGTCCGATCTACACGCTGCGCGAATGCTTCGGCCACACGGTGGGCGTACCGCTGTCGACGTCCAACGTGCTGGGCTTCCTGTCGTTGATCGCCTGGGCTTTGATCCTCGTCGTTACGGTGAAATACGTGGTCTTCGTTATGCGGGCCGACAACCGGGGCGAGGGCGGCATCCTGGCGCTGACCGCGCTGGCGCTGCGCGGAGCGGAGGGCAAGCGCTACCCGCGCGCGCTGCTGCTGGCCGTGGGCGTGTTCGGCGCGGCGCTGTTCTTCGGCGACGGGATGATCACGCCGGCCATCTCGGTGCTGTCGGCCATCGAAGGGCTGGAGGTGATGGCGCCGCACCTCGAGACCTTCGTGGTGCCGATAGCCATCGTCATCCTGGTCGGCCTGTTCATGATGCAGCGCGGCGGCACCGCCAGCGTCGGGCGCCTGTTCGGCCCGGTGATGGTGTTGTGGTTCCTGACCCTGGGCGTTCTGGGCGCCTACCAGGTGGTGCAGGAGCCGCAGGTGCTGCGGGCGCTGTCGCCGACCCACGCCGTGGCCTTCGTGATCGGGAACGGGTGGCACGCCTTCCTCGGCCTCGGCACCGTCGTGCTGGCGATCACGGGGGCGGAGGCGCTGTACGCCGACATGGGGCACCTGGGCCGGCCGGCCATCCGCTACGCCTGGGTGGGGTTCGTGCTGCCGGCGTTGCTGCTGAACTATTTCGGCCAGGGGGCGCTGCTGATCCGTGACCCGTCGGCGCTGGATCACCCGTTCTTCCACCTAGTGCCGGGGTGGGGACTGCTGCCGATGCTGCTGCTAGCGACGGCGGCAACGATCATCGCCAGCCAGGCGATGATCTCCGGTGCCTTCTCCGTGGCGCGCGAGGCGATCCAGATCGGCCTGATTCCGCGCCAGGCGATCCGCCACACCTCGGAGCGGGAGATCGGGCAGATCTACATCCCGCGGGTCAACTGGTTCCTGCTGACCGCGGTGATCCTGCTGGTGGTCGGCTTCCAGTCGTCGAGCAACCTGGCCGCCGCCTACGGCATCGCCGTGATGGGGACGATGACCTGCACCAGCCTGCTGTTCTTCACCGTCGCGCGCACCCTGTGGAACTGGCCCTTGGCGGCGGCGCTGGTGGCGTCGGGTCTGATGCTGTGCATCGACCTGCCGTTCCTCGGCGCCAACCTGCTGAAGGTACCGCAGGGCGGCTGGTTCCCGCTGCTGGCGGGCATGGCGATGTTCTACCTGATGTGGGTCTGGCGGCAGGGCCGCGAGACGGTGTTCCGGCGGCTGCGCGAAGCCGGCATGGACGTGGACGATTTCCTGGCCGCCATCAGCCGCCGCGGACCGCACCGGGTGCCGGGGACCGCCATCTTCCTGACCTCCGAGCCCGGCCGCATTCCGCACGCGCTGCTGCACAACCTGAAGCACAACATGGTGCTGCACGAGCGCGTCATCCTGCTGACCGTGATGACCCGCGACGTGCCCTGGGTGCGCTCCGAGCACCGCGCCGAGGTGATGCCGCTCGGCCACAACTTCCACCGCGTGGTGCTGCGTTTCGGCTTCAAGGAGACGCCCAATGTGCCCGAGGGGCTGAAGCACTGCCGCCTCGGTCTGGAGCTGGACCCGATGCGGACCTCGTACTTCCTGGGCCGCGAGACGCTGGTGCCGTCGGTGCGGCCCGACATGTCGGTGGTGGCCGAGCGCGTATTCATCGTCCTGTCCGCCAACGCGCTGGCCGCCTCGGACTTCTTCTGCATCCCGCCGAACCAGGCGGTCGAATTGGGCACGCAGATCGAAATTTGAGCGTTACGCGTCTCCATCGCAGACCACGGTCTCCGGTTCCGGTACCGGGCCCCGGCCCTGCTCCTTCAGCCAGAGGCCGAACTTCCGGTCGGCGGACTGGATGTGCAGGATCAGCCAGTTCAGCAGGAAACGGCCGAGGATCTTGCGGATCTCCTCCTCGCTGGCGGAGCCGGAGGCCAGCCGGTGCACCTCGTTCTCCGCCAGGTCGTGCTGCATGCGGTGCTCGTTGACGAACGGGTAGCCGGCCGCCTGCATCAGCGCCTCTTCGTTGGTGAAGTGCTCCTCGGTGTAGAGCATCACCTCCGCCAGCATGGCGTACAGCTCGCTCTCGGGCAGGCCGCGGGTTTCGCTGTGGTTGAAGCGATCGAGGAGACGGATGAAGTGCTTGTGCTCCTCGTCGATCTGCCCGACGCCGACCGACAGCACCTCCGTCCATTGGGTTTGGTGGTCCATGCCCATCTCCCGCACGTCGGCGAAGCCGCTGCACCCTGGCCTTTTTGCCTAAAACTTATGTCAAAATACAATTGTCGCAGCCAACTTCCAACCAACCCCTGCGGGAAAAAGCCACAACAACTCTCCCGACGGCGGCAGTTGCGGTTACGCCGGATGCAATCCTTCCCCCTGCCGGGCGGAGGTCGCACCTCCGCCCGGACCGTTTCCATCCACGCCAAGCGAACAAACGTTCGGGGCGGAGGTGCGACCTCCGCCCCGCTCCCGAGAAAAAGTCGCGATAGGACTCCTGACGGGGGGCAGTTGCGGTTACGCCGGGTGCAATCCTTCCCACGCCGCCCGCGCCTGGGTGGTCTCCGCGACGTCGTGGACGCGCAGGATCTGGGCGCCCTGGTTGAGGGACTCCAGCCCGGCAGCCAGCGAGCCGGGGATGCGGTCCTTTGGCGCCTCGCCGCGCGACAGGCGGCCAATGAAGCTCTTGCGCGACACGCCGATCAGCAGCGCGCAGCCCAGCGCGTGGTACAGCGCCGTGTGCCGCAGGACATGCAGATTGTGCTCGACCGTCTTGCCGAAGCCGATGCCCGGGTCGACGGCGATGCGCTCCAGCGGCACCCCGGCGGCGGTGCAGGCCTCCACCCGCTCCTCCAGCCAGTCGAAGACGTCCAGCGCGGCGTCCTCGTAACTGGGGTTCTGCTGCATGGTGCCGGGCTCGCCCTGCATGTGCATGAGCACCACCGGCGCCCGGGTCTCCGCCGCCACGGCGAGGCTGTCCGGGTCGCCGGCCAGCCCGCTGATGTCGTTGACGATGCGCGCCCCGGCCTCCAGCGCCGCGCGCATCACCCGCGCGTGGCGGGTGTCCACCGACACGCACACCTCCTTGGCCGCGAAGTGGCGGATCACGGGCAGGATCCGCGCCTCCTCCTCCTCCGGCGGCACAGGGGCGGCACCGGGACGGGTCGACTCGCCGCCGACGTCTAGGATCTCCGCGCCCGCCTCCAGCAGCGCCTCGCCATGCGCGATGGCGACGCCGCGGTCGAAGAAGTCGCCGCCGTCGGAGAAGCTGTCCGGCGTCACGTTGACGATGCCCATGATGCGCGGCCGCTCCAGCGTCAGGCCGCCGAACGGCGCCCGCGCGCGGGTGAGCGCCGCCAGCCGGCGGTCGAGCGCCGACGCCACCTCCCGCCCGCGCTCCCAGCCCCAGGCCATGATCTCGGACAGCGGCGCGTAGGCGCGCTCGATCTTTGATTCTCCTGGCTTTGATTCTCCTGGCTTTGATTCTCCTGGCTGGCCGGCCTTGCGGACGATCAGCTCCGCCATGGCGAAGGAGAAGCGCCCGCCGGCCAGCGGCACCGCCGTCCCCTTGGCCCATGCCTCGACGGGCAGCAGCCCCACCGGGCGGAGATAGACGCGCACGCCCTCCTCCCCGGCCCACGGGGAGAAGCTGGCGAGCGATCCGGCGGCGGAGCGGGTCTTGGGCATGGCGTCGGCTCTATCGGGCGAGTGAAACAGGGGTGTTGCAGGGGTGTGCTGGGGCGGCGCGGGGGTGTTTGGCTGAAGTGTGGAAAATCAAAGGGTTGGAGGGACGCGACGGTCACGAATGGAACACTGTGAAACACTATGAAACAGTGTACACGGGGTGTTCAGTTCGTTGAGGCTCCGGTCCACCACCCCCCAGAAAGGACTTTTATCCTACAGGAGATGCCGGGCGGAATCAAGTCCGGCGGAGGCGGAGCGAAAGCTGGGCGGGGAAGGAAACTCAGGTGCGGCTGGCGGTCGCCATAATCCCGCCGATGCCGACGAACATCGACCCGGTGATCCGGTTGAACCAGCACCCGTGCCGGCTGAGCCACGGAGCGATTCTCTGCGCCAAGCCGGCGAGGACCAACTCGTAGAGGAACTCGACCACCGCGAAGGTGCCGCCCAGCACGACGAACTGCGTCCAGAAGCCGGCCTCCGGCGCCATGAACTGCGGCAGGAAGGCTGCGAAGAAGATCATCGCCTTCGGGTTCGACGTGGCGACCAGGAAGCCTTGCAGGAAAAGTCGCCCCGCGCCGACCACGCGGTCGGCGCCGTCGGGCGTGGGGGCGTTCACCGCCGGTGGCGGCGCTTTCCAAAGGCGCAGGCCGAGGTAAACCAGATACGCGGCACCGATCCACTTGGCGATGGTGAACGCGCTCTCCGAAGCCGCGAGCAGGGCGCCGAGCCCGGCCAGCGACGCCGCAACCAGGACGAGGAAGCCGACAACCCCGCCCAGCACGGTGAACACGGTACGGGCGGCGCCGAAGCGCACGCCGTGCGTCAGCGACAGCAGCCCGTTCGGACCCGGCGTCAACGACAGACCGACTGCGGCGAGCACGTACACCATCCAGAGTTCGAGCGTCATGGTCCTCATTCCCGTGCGGTGGCGGGGACGGTAGCACGGCGGGGTGGCAGGGGGCTACGGTCAGAGCATCCGCATGGTTAATGGTTTGCATTGCCGCGACGCCCGACGATCGGTTCTCGGCGAGCGTATCCCCTCCCCCAGCCCCGCTGGGGGAGGGTTAGGGTGGGGGCAAGATCTATTCGGCAGGCCAGTGCTTTCTGGATTCTCGGACAGACCTTGCCCCCACCCTGCCCGCTGCGCGGGCTTCCCTCCCCCGCCGGAGGCAGGGGAGGGATAACTCGCACAAACGAAAGCGGCACCCCGGAGGGCGCCGTCTCGTCCTGGTGGCTCTCGATCAAGCAGTTGGTCCGGGATGCTGGGCTGTTTGCGTCGTGCCTTTGGGGCCTCCTCCGGTCCCTCGGTTATGGCCCGTACATGGAATTCCCGACGGTCCCCGCACCCCTGCGCCTGGAGAGCTGATCACAGACCGGCGGCCGCGCCCCCCTTACTTGGCCTTGAGCAGCGCCTCAACCTCCAGCAGGACCAGTTCGTTGTCGTCCGCCATGTTGGGCTCGCGGCTCGAGGAGAAGGGCAGGTTGTTGTCGTTGCCGACGACGATGTGACGGGCGTCCACCACGTCGACGTTCTCGATGGTGAAGAACGGGAAGGCCAGCGCGCCGTCGGTCAGCGGCTTGCGCGCCTTCTTGTTCGGGTCGGCGATGCGCATCAGGTCGATGTGGCCGATCTTGCGCGCCGGGGCGGACGTGCCGCCGTCGGTCAGCTCGACCTTGTAGACGCGCTTGAACGACGCGAGGCTGGAGAAACAGTTCACCGTCGGCTCGCCCGGCTTGCAGGCCTTGTCGGCGGTGCCCTCGCCGTTGTCGCGCTCGATCACCAGGCCGGTGGTGGCGTCGATCATGTTGAAGTCGCCGATGGCGTTGCCGTTCTGCTCCAGCACGTACTGCCAGGAGCGGCCGGTCCACACCTCCTTGGCAACATCGAACTCGAGGATGCGCAGGTACTCCTTGCCGTCGGCAGCGGTCTCGAAGGCCTTCTTGTCGGCCTGGAACACCGGGCCTTCCAGCAGCGGGTAGAGGAAGCGGCCGTCCGGCGACGCCGCCATGCCCTCGAAGCCCTTGGAGCGGCGGATCTCGAACGTCATGGTGGGGGCCGCCGGGTTGGCGGGGGTGACGACAGAGGGGTTGTCGGGCGAACGCACGACCTTGCCGTCCACCAGCGTGTCGAACACCGCCAGCACCTTGCCGGTGAGGTCGGCCTTGATCAGCCAGGGACCGAACTCGTCGCCGATCCACAAGGCACCACCGGCGAACTGGAAGCTCTCGGTGTCGAAGTCGGCACCGGTCAGGTAGCGCTTCTCCGTGCCCTCGTGGACGATGCGGAAGGGCACCTTCTTGTCGGGGTCGTGCAGGAAGATGGTCTCCAGGCGCTCGAAGGTGCCGGCCCCGAAATCGACCTTGTAGCGGTTGAGGTAGAGCGCCGAATCCGGAGAGTTCACCTTCGATCCGAAGCCATTGTCGGTGAGGATCCAGAAGGTGCCGTCGGGCATGCGCTTGATGCCGGAATGACCTTGCAGCGGCTGGCCCTGGAAGGGCAGCGACACGCCGGTCGGCCGGTCGGCCGATTTGCCCTCGACGCTGCCGACAGCCTCGACACGACGGCCGGTGGTGAACTTGCCCGAGACCCGCAGGTCGGCTGGGGCGTCAGCCGGGACCTCGATGAGGCTCTTGGCCGGCAGAACGGCATGACCGGCGAGCGTGGCGGGAAAGGCCTGCTGCGCGGCGGCCGATCCGGTGACGAGCGTCGTCATGGCGGCGGCCAGCAGGACTGCCTGCGTCCGGGCCGAGGTGCGGGTCATCGGGGGCTCCCTGTGTAACGGCGAGGAAGCCCCTTTCCTGCCAAGGCACTGTGACGGGGCGATGACGGTGGCGGGACCATATGGTGAATCTTTCCTAAACGACCGGCTCGTGACAGACCCCCTGCCCAGGCGCCAAGACAAGCATCCGAGCCCGCACGTTAAGCAGGGAATGCAAGCGTTTCCACGCCGGGCGGAGGTCGCACCTCCGCCCGGACCGTTTCCATCCACGCCAAGCGAACAAACGTTCGGGGCGGAGGTGCGACCTCCGCCCCGCTCCCGTGAATTTTTCCTAAACGACCGGCTCGTGAGAGGGAATGCCGCATCCCCGGTCTTGACGGCCATGTGCCGGCGCAGGCGGTCGTGACGATGCGGGTGACTCACGAGACTGCCACCCGCGCCCGGCACCGGCTTCAGCGCGCCTTCACCGCGGTGTCCGGAAAGTCGCTGAACAGGCCGTCGATGCCCAGTCCATAAAAGGTTCTGTATTCCGCCGTCGGGTCGTCCTTGAAGTCGGAGGCGAGACGGTGCGGCTCGTTCCGAAAAGCCCAGGTGTGAACGAACAGGCCGAGGTCGTGGGCGTCCTTGACCACGCTGGTGGGGGGCATCAGAACGCGGTCGCGTTCGTCCATCTTGCCGTCGCCGTTCAGGTCATCGGGCTCGCCGTCGCCATCGCGGTCGACTTGGCGGGCGGGCAGGATATACGGCTTCCACGGTCCGATGCCGTCCGCGTAGGTCTTGACCTCCGCCAGCCCGGCCTTCGTCAGGAGGTCCTTGAAGGTGCGTGCGTCGCCAGCCGCCACGAAGTCATAGGGCTGCGCGTAGGGCGCTGCCAACACGACGTTGCCGTCCTTGTCGACGCCGTCACCATCGGCGAGCTGAACCAGCCGCACCCGGGTCTTGGTGCGCAGGTACTTGAGATTCGCCACCTCGAAGCTCTGGATGATGACCGGCGCGGACGGATCGGTCCACCCCGCCGCGTTCAGCGCGTCGAGCAGCCGATCCTCCAGCGGCAGGCCGAGCGCCTGATGGAAGGTGGGATGCTTGGTTTCGGGATAGATGCCGATCGCGCGGCCGCGCCGGGCCGACTCCGCCTTGACCAAGTCGATCACCTCCTGAAGGGTCGGGATCTGGTACTTGCCGTTGTGCGACTGGTCGCGCTCGGCCATCGCCTGCTTGGCGCGGAGTTGCTTGATCTCCGCCAGGGTGAAGTCGCAGGCGAACCAGTCCTCCGTCTCGACGCCGTCGACCGGCCGCTTGGTCTTGCGGCTGGCGAATTCCGGCCGGTCGGCCACATCCGTGGTACCGCCGAGCATCGGCTCGTGGCGGGCGATCAGCACCCCGTCCTTGGTCGCGACGAGGTCCGGCTCGACGAAATCCGCCCCCATCTCGATGGCCTTGGCGTAGGCTTCCAGCGTGTGTTCCGGCAGATAGCCGCTGGCCCCGCGGTGGGCGATCACCAGCGGCCGCTGGCCGTCCAGGGTGCCCTGCTGGGCAAGGGCCGGTTCCGCCGCTCCCGCGGCAATCCCCAGCGCACCAAAGGCGGCGGCAAACACGGCAAAGCGCCTCGTCATCGTCATTCCCTTCGCGGTTGTTGGATCCTTCCGCCGATCAGGAGACCGGACCGGATACGGATGGCGGCCGGGGCACCGTCCAGCTCCGCAGCGCGCGCAGCTTGGGCGTCTTCTTGGTCTGATGCTCGGCCATGCGAACGAGCAGGCGGCTGAGCACGTCCACCGCCTCGACCAGGTACGGCCCCTTGTTCAGCATCACACACTCGGCGCGCGCCGACATGGCGGCGTCCGTCATGTCACCGCGCGTCGGCAGCCCCTTCTTGATCAGGCTTTCGAGGACCTGCGTCGCCCAGATCACCGGGACGTGGGCCGCCTCGCACAGCCACAGGATCTCCTCCTGCATCTCGGCCAACCGTTCGAAGCCGAGTTCCACCGCCAGGTCGCCGCGCGCGATCATCACGCCGAACGGCTGGCGGGAGGCAGCCTGCACGATGATTTCCGGCAAGTTCCGCACGGCAACCGGCGTCTCGATCTTTGCGACGAGGCCAACTCGCTGCCAGTCTCCGGGCCGGCGCGCGGCCAGCTCGTCCTGGAGGAGCTGCACGTCCCCCGCGCTCTGGACGAAGGAGTAGCCGACCATGTCCGCGTGGTGGGCGACCACGTCGAGGGCGGTGCGGTCCTCGTCGGTCAAGGCGGCCAGTCCGAGGTCGGTGGCCGGGAAGTTCAGCCCCTTGTCCGCCTTCAGCCGGACGCCCTTGGCCGGAGCGTGCGTGATGTGGACGAGCGCGCCTTCCGCGCCGCCCCGCTCGACATGGCCGCGGATCTTGCCGTCATCCATGAACACGGGATCGCCGGGCTGGAGACGGCCGATTACCGAAGGCAATATGCAGGACGCCTGGAACGCCTCGTGGTCGAGAGCAATGAAGGCACCGGCCGTCAGCAGCAGGCGGTCGCCGGTCTCCAGCCGGTTCCGTCCCGGCAGGTGGCGGACCTCGGCGGTCCGGACCTTGGGACCGGGCAGGTCCATGAGGACGCGAGCCCGGCGGCCGGTCGCCGCTTCGGCCGTGCGCAGGTGGGCGATCATGGCGGTCCAGTCGTCCGGCGTGTCGTGTGCGCAGTTGATGCGCACGGCATCGGTCCCCTGTCTCAGCAGCGCGGTCAGCAGCTCCGGCCCGGCGGCCGCGTCCGGCGGCAGGGTCACCAGGATACGCCCGTCCCGCCCGTTGCCCGCCGGCCCGAACAATTCGTCGGTGCGCGCGTGGAGCAGCCGCTCGCCACGGGAAAAGGCGAGCGGGCGCGGATGGTGGCCCCGGGGCTCCCCGGAAAGGGCGCGCAACGCGCCGATCACGGCGTCAAGGTTGGCCAGAACACGACCCTCCAGCCGGCCCAGCGACGACAGGCCGTACACCATCAATTCCGCCTGCAGCGGACGCAGGTCGCGCCGGCGCAGCACCAGATAATGCGCGAAATTCAGCGCGCTGACCGCGAAGGAGCGCCGCGGCAGATCTGCCCGCCACGAGCGGAAAAGCGCGCGGCCGTCTGCCGTGACGAGCCGCCGAAGCTCCATCAGCTCGCAGAGAAGCTTGCCGGGCGGTCGGAGTGGATGCCCATTGCCGGTCATGTCCGCCCCCTGCCGGAATGCCGAGGTCCAGCCATAGCACAGCTATGTGACACATCGTCGATTCCCGGCGGCGAAGCGCGCCCGGCACGACCGGATCCGTCACAGGCCGCCGCTCGGGTGCGGGGCGTCACCGGACATTGGCTGTCATCCCCGCGAAGGCGGGGATGTAGCAGCCCCGCTGAGGGGGACTATTCTCGCACAAACGAAAACGGCGCCCCGGAGGGCGCCGTCTCGTTTCGCAGGGCCGTCGTCACGCCCCGTGCGGTTCGGGGTCCATGCCGCCGCCCGTGGTGGGCGGGACCGAGGCGCGGCGGCCAGGGGTGGGCTGCTTGGGCGGGGGCTGCATGGCCGAGTCCCGGTCCTCGCGGACGATGGGATCGCCGCGCAGCAGCGCCTGGATGTCCTCGCCGCTCAGCGTCTCGTACTCGAGCAGACCCTTCGCCACCGCGTGCAGCTGGTCGATGTTCTCGGTCAGGATGCGGCGGGCCTCTTCGTAGGCCTCCTCGACGATGCGGCGGATCTCCTCGTCCACGGTCTGCGCCGTGTGGTCGGACATGTTCTTGTGCTGGGTGACGGAGTGGCCCAGGAAGACCTCCTGCGTCGGCTCGCCGTACAGCAGCGGGCCCAGCTTCTCGCTCATGCCCCACTCGGTGACCATCCTGCGCGACATCTCGGTCGCCATCTTGATGTCGCCCGAGGCGCCGGTGGTGACGCGCGCCGGACCGAAGATCAGCTCCTCGGCGATGCGGCCGCCCATGGCAACGCGCAGGTCGGCCAGCAGCTTGGCCTTGGCGAGCGAGATGCGGTCGCCTTCCGGCAGGCGCATCACCATGCCCAGCGCGCGGCCGCGCGGGATGATGGTGGCCTTGTGGATCGGGTCGCTGTCCGGGCAGTGCAGCGCCACCACCGCGTGGCCGGCCTCGTGGTAGGCGGTGAGCTTCTTCTCCTCCTCGGTCATGACCATGGAGCGGCGCTCCGCGCCCATCATGACCTTGTCCTTGGCGTTCTCGAACTCGGCCATGCCGACGACGCGCTTGCCGGCGCGGGCGGCGAGCAGGGCCGCCTCGTTGACGAGGTTGGCGAGGTCGGCGCCGGAGAAGCCGGGGG
>Ga0196970_1000253_pt1 | contig 77383 bp, 86 predicted proteins | sample S1v_513CmetaG_FD_148672 | JGI IMG/M metagenome (GOLD analysis project Ga0196970, IMG submission 148672) | Soil microbial communities from Anza Borrego desert, Southern California, United States - S1+v_5-13C | ecosystem: Environmental > Terrestrial > Soil > Desert | place: USA: California...
GTCTGAAGCTGTTCAAGGGCAGCGTCTCGGTGGTCGGTCGCCAGTCGCCGAACAGCCTGTACCGCCTGGACTACGTGACCTTCGAGGAAGACAGCGTCTACAACCAGAAGGACGCCGAGGGCTTCATAAAGCTGAACGCGCTGCGCCTGCGTCTGGGTGCGATGGCGAAGGCGAACCTGAAGTAAGGGAACCGCGGGAGGGTGTCGCCCTCCCGCAACATCCTGGCATAGGCCGTGATTTGACCCGAGGGCGGCCGATCACTCCGCCTGCGGCCGACTGCCGATATACAGCTCGACGGCGGCGGCCAGCAGCAGGGCGGACAAAACGAGGGTCACGCCGTCTTCGTCGATCACTGACGCGGCCACGCCGGCGCCCCCGGCAACGTATGACACGCCCATCACCACGCTGTTGATGATCGGCGTTATGGTGGCCAGCAGGCGGCGGTGGCGGCCGGGCGCAGACTCTTGCGGCTTGGCCGGCTTCATGGAGATACCTCTCGTTACCAGCCAAGGAACCTAGGCCAGTCGGCATGGTCCGGCTTTGACGCCAGTCAAACGGGAGGGGCGTGGCCGCGTCAGAAGATCGGCTTGGGCGCGTCCAGGTAGTCGATGGCGGCCACCAAGCCGACGATGGTCTGGATCGTCTCCATGGGGACGCCGTCCAGCACCGGGTTGTGGGTGTTCATCCACTCCCGAGCCACCTTGGCGTCGCCGTCGACGATAGCATCCAGCGAGCGCCACAGCCGCGTGAACAAAACCGCCAGTTCCAGCGTCTTCCCTTCGTCCGGCAGGAATTGGTCACCGTTGCGCACGCGGGCGGTCGTCTGCTCCGGCAGGCCAAGGACCCGCCCCAACACCCCGTCCGAGACAGCGAGTTCGTCGGCGGCGCGCAGGAGTGCCTTGGTCACGATACGGGTGTCGGTCGCCGTCTCACGCGGCTTCGGCTTCGGCATATCGGCTCTTCCATCATTGGGATCCAAGGGCCTCTCTGGCAGGCAGGGTTCGCGCGAGAGGCCCCGGAGCTGGGGAGCGCGAGGGGACGGCGTCCCCTCGCCGTCCATCACTGCGGCGCCATGCGGATGGCGCCGTCCAGGCGGATAACATCGCCGTTCAGCATTTCGTTCTCGACGATGTGCTGCACGAGGCGGGCGTACTCCTCCGGGCGGCCGAAGCGCTTGGGGAACGGCACGGAGGCGGCGAGGCTGTCCTGCACCTCCTGCGGCATGCCCAGCAGCATCGGCGTGCCGATCAGGCCGGGCGCGATGGTCATGACGCGGACGGCATTGCGGGCGAGGTCGCGCGCGGCGCAGATGGTCAGCGCCACGATGCCGCCCTTCGACGACGCATAGGCGGCCTGGCCGATCTGGCCCTCGTAGGCGGCGACGGAGGCGGTGTTGACGATGACGCCGCGTTCGCCGGTGTCGAGCGGGTCCAGCTTCGCCATGTCGGATGCTGCGAGGCGCAGGATGTTGAAGGTGCCGATCAGGTTGACCTCGATTACCTTGCGGAACGCCTCGAGCGGCATCGCCCCGTCGCGCCCGACGATGCGCTGGGCCGGCGCGATGCCGGCGCAGTTGACGGCGATGCGCGCGGTGCCGTGTGCGGCGCGGGCCTGTTCGAACGCGCGCTCGGCCGAGCCTGAGTCGGTCACGTCGCAGACAAGTCCCAAGCCGCCGATCTCCTGCGCGACCTTCAGCACCGCGTCCTCGTTGACGTCGAGCACGGTGACCTTGGCACCGTTCTTCGCGAGGTGGCGGGCCGTCTCGGCGCCCATGCCCGAAGCACCGCCGGTGACGATGGCCGAAAGTCCCTGGATCTTCATGCGCTTTCCTTCCCTTCTCAAGGTTTACGGTTATGTGTAGCAGGGTGGTGCGGCGGGCGGAACCCGCCTGCTTGGGCAGTGACGACCCGTCGCGCGACGATCCGGGGTGAGGACATGCTGGCGAGGGGGCTGATGGCCGTATGGGGTGCGCTCCTGCTGGGGGCGACGCCCGCGTTTGCGGCCGGACCGGAACGCGCGTGGTCGGCCAGCACGGCCAGCGCCGACGTCGGCGCGACGCTGGAGCGGGAAGGCAACCGCGAGTCGCTGGTGCTGCACGTACGCCCGCACGAGGGCGTGCGGATCGAGCCGCCGGTGCTCCGGGTGGACGCGCCGGCGCTGATGCGCGGGCGCATCGCGGTCAAGTTCCCGACCACCGTGCGCGCCAAGGGCAAGGGCCGGGCGTCGACGATCCGCGCCGCGCTGCCGCTGCGCAGGCCAGGGTCGGTGCGCTTCGGCGATACCGACAGCAACGACGGCGCGTTGCGCATCGAGTACCGCTACTGTACGGCCAAGGCGGATACCTGTTCCGTCGAGCAGGTGGATATCGCGTTGCGCGCCGGGAATTGAGGGAAGCCCAAAAGAAACCGGCTGCGCTGGCCTCAGCCGCCCGCCTTGAGCGCGCCGATGCGCTGGCGGACCATGTCGCGGTCGGGATCCGTGGGGTCCATCTGCGAGAGCAGGCGGTTCCACAGTTCGGTCGCCTCGTCGCTTCGGCCCCCCTGGGCGGCGTCAAGGCCAAGCAGCCACAGCGCTTCCCGGTTGGTGGGGTCGAGCGCCAGAACCTCGCGCAGGGCCTTCACCGCCTCGAACGGGATCGGGCCGTCCTCCGGCGCCTGCGCCAGCAGCGCGTCGGCGTAGGCGATGCGCGCGTCGGTGCGCTTGGGCGCGCGGTCGACGGCCTGGCGGGCGGCGGCTATGGCCTTGTCGTGCTCGGCCAGCACCGTGTAGGAGCGGGCGAGCTTCAGCCAACCGTCGACGTCGTCCGGATTGGCCTGCATCCTGGTGGCGAGCTGCTCCACCATGCCGCGGATCATCCGCTGCTGGTCGCCTCCCTGGCCATCCTGGCCGGAGATGGCCGGATGCTCTTCCGGCGGCAGCGGCTTCGGCATGACGCTGGCGACGTCCAGCTTCAGGATGCCGGCCGCGTCCTTGATGCGCGCCTCCACCACCGGCAGCCACGGTGCATCGGCCGGGGTTTCGGCCACCAGCGCCCGCCAGTCGTCCAGCGCGCCGCGGGCGTCGCCGGCCTGGAGCTTGGCCAGCGCCAGATAGAAGCGGGCGCGCGCGTCCTTAGGGTCCTTGATCAGCACCGCCTCGAAGACGCGCTTGGACTCCTGGGTGACGGTGCCGCCGTTGACCGTGGTCGCCATCTCGGCGTAGGCGGACTTGGCGTCCAGATCATCGGGCTGGAGATCGGAGGCGCGCTTGAGCGCGTCCGCCGCCTGTTCGTAGCGGCCGATCTTGCTGTAGGCCTGGCCCATCACCGTCCATGCCTGCGCGTCGTTCGGGTTCTGCTCCAGATGCTTTTTCAGCTTCTGCATCGCCTCCATGATGGCGGGAGGCGGGCCGCCGCGTTCCTTCTCCAGGTCGCGTGAGGCGAGCGGGAGAGCGGGCAGGTCCGGCTGGCCGAGCGGCAGGTAGACGGCGACGGCGCCCAGCGGGATGGCGACCGCCAGCAGCGCCGCCAATGCCTTGGTGCGGCCGGGTGCGGCGTGCGGTCCCGCCTTCTTCTTATCGGCGATGGCGAGCATGCGCCGCGCGATCTCCGCCTTGGCGGCCTCGACCTGGGCGTCGGTGATCAGGCCGCGGGCGCGGTCGCGCTCCAACTCGGCGAGCTGATCGCGGTAGACCTCCAGGTCGTAGGCTTCGCGTGAAGGGGCCCCGGTGTCGGTGCGCGGGGTCTTCAACAGCGGCAGCACGATGAACAGCACGGCGACGGCCGACAGCGCCGCCACGAGGATCCAAAACAGCATCAGGTCCCGTCCTTGCGGAGAAGCGCTTCCAGGCGCCGGCGCTCGTCGTCGGTCAGCGGTGCGGTGTCGCCCGCCACGCCGCCGGCGGCGCGCCGGTTGCGCAGATAGACGGCGCTGCCCAGCGCGCCGATCAGCAGCACGGCGAACGGCCCGATCCACAGCAGCAGCGTCGTCGCCTTGAAGGGCGGGCGCAGCAGCACGTAGTCGCCGTAGCGATCGGTGACGTATTGTAGGACCTGCTCGTTCGACTCGCCCTTCTTCAGGCGCTCGCGCACGATGACGCGCAGGTCGCGGGCCAGATCGGCGTTGGAATCGTCGATGGACTGGTTCTGGCAGACCAGGCAGCGCAGATCCTTGCTGATCTCGCGCGCGCGCTCTTCCATCTTGGGGTCGGGCAGAACCTCGTCGGGCTGCACGGCGAACGCCGGCAGGGTCGATACCGACAGGAGCAGAGCCAGGAGAATCGCCCTCATCCCTTTCGCAGCTCCTTCACCAGGGGCAGGATGGTCTGCTCGACCGCCTCGGGCGTCAGCGGACCTACGTGCTTGTAGCGGATGCGCCCCTGGCGGTCGATCAGGAAGCTCTCCGGCACGCCGTAGACGCCCCAGTCGATGGACGCCCGGCCGTCGGCGTCCACGCCGATGCTGGCGTAGGGGTCGCCGTTCCGGGCGAGCCAGTCCAGCGCGTTCTCCGCCTTGTCCTTGTAGTTGATGGCGCGCACCGGCAGTCCCTCGCGCTCGGCCAGCCGGCTGACGATCGGGTGCTCGGCCTTGCAGGGGATGCACCAGGAGGCGAAGACGTTGACCAGCTGCACGTCGCCCTTCAGGTCGGCCGAGGATAGGCCTTGCTTGTGGCCGGGAAGCGGCGGCAGCGCGAACTCCGGTACGGGCTTGTCGATCAGCGCCGAGGGGATCTCGCGCGGGTCGCGGTCGAAGCCGCGGAGGAAGGCTACGCCGACGCCCAGGAAGACGAGCAGCGGCAGGATGTACATCAAGCGGCGCATGGCGGCGTCGGCTCCCTCACTCTGCCGGTTGCACGGCGCCGCGCGGCGCCGCTCGGCGGCGTTCCGGCGCGCCGATGCGGAAGCGGCGGTCGGACAGCGACACCACGCCGCCGAACACCAAACCCAGACCGCCGATCCAGATCCACGGCAGCAACGGGTGGTGGTACATGCGCACGACCCACAGCCCTTGCGGGTCGGGATCGCCCAGTGCCACGTAGACGTCCGATTTCCATGTGGTGTGGATCGCCGTTTCCGACGTGGTCTGGCGCGACACGGGATAGGAGCGCCGTTCCGGCTGCAACGTGGCGATTACCGCGCCGTCGCGGCGCAGCGTGAAGCTGCCCACGTCTGCGCGGTAGTTCTCGCCGGCAGCCTGGCGCACGCCGTCGAAGGTCAGGGTGTAGCCGGCGATCTCCGCCGTGTCGCCGGGCTTCATGCCCTTGATCAGTTCGCTGTTCCACGACGAGGTGGCGGTCATGCCCATGATGCCGATGCCCAGGAAGGCATGTGCGATGGTCATGCCCCAGGCGCTGCGCGGCAGGTTGACCGCGCGGTTCCAGCTTTCGGCGGCCGGGGCGCGGAACAGGCGGATGCGCTCGGCGAACTCGACCAGCGATCCCACGAAGGCCCAAGCGCCCATGGCGACGCCGATCAGCGCCATCACCGGGCCGCCCACGGCCCACAGCGCGTAGAGCACCGCCAGTGCGGTCACCACCAGCGCCACCCACAACCGGCCCATGGCGCCGGCCAGGTCACCGCGCTTCCAGGACAGGAATGGGCCGACGGCCATTGCCGCCACCATGGGGATCATCAGCGGCACGAAGGTCGAATTGAAGAACGGCGCCCCCACCGACACTTTGCCGAGCTCGAGTACGTCGAGGAACAGCGGGTACAGGGTGCCGATGAACACGGTGGCGGTGGCCGTGGACAGCAGCAAATTGTTCAGCACCAGCGAGCCCTCGCGGCTGACCGGCGCGAACACGCCGCCGGCCTTCAGCGTCGGCGCCCGCAAGCTGTAGAGCAGCAGTGAGCCGCCGGTGGCGATGGCCAGCAGCACCAGGATGAACACGCCGCGCGCCGGATCGACGGCGAAGGCGTGCACCGAGGTGAGGATGCCCGAGCGCACCAGGAAGGTGCCCATCAGCGACAGCGAGAAGGTGATGATCGCCAGCAGGATGGTCCAGGTCTTCAGCGCGTCGCGCTTCTCCACCACGATGGCGGAGTGCAGGAGCGCCGTGCCGGCCAGCCACGGCATGAAGGAGGCGTTCTCGACCGGGTCCCAGTACCACCAGCCGCCCCAGCCCAGCTCGTAGTAGGCCCACCAGGAGCCCAGCGCGATGCCGGCGGTCAGCGCCGACCAGGCGGCCAGCGTCCATGGGCGCACCCAGCGCGCCCAGGCCGGATCCACACGGCCCTCGATCAGCGCCGCCACGGCGAAGGAGAAGGCGATGGAGAAGCCGACATAGCCCGCATAGAGGAACGGCGGGTGGAAGGCGAGGCCGGGGTCCTGCAGCAGCGGGTTCAGATCGTGGCCGTCCAGCGGCGCCGGGACGACGCGGGTGAACGGGTTCGACGTGATCAGGATGAACAGCAGGAAGCCGACGGAGATGATCCCCTGCACGGCCAGCGTGCGGGCGCGCAGGGTGGGGGGCAGGTTACGGCCGAACACGGCGACCGCGGCGCCGAACAGCGCCAGCATGACCACCCAGAGGACCATCGAGCCCTCGTGGTTGCCCCACACGCCGCTGACCTTGTAGAGCATCGGCTTCAGCGAGTGGCTGTTGTTCACCACGTTCAGCACGCTGAAGTCGGACACCACGTGCGCCCAGGTCAGCGCGGCGTACGCCACACCGATCATCACCATCTGCGCCAGCGCGGCGGGGCGGGCCACGCCCATCCAGGCGGCGTTGCCGGTGGCGGCGCCCGCCATCGGTAGGGTCGACTGCACCAACGCGATGAACAGCGTCAGCACCAGGGCGTAATGGCCGAGTTCGGGAATCACCGGACCCTCACTGCTTCAGCGTTTTCTCGGTATCCTTGAAGTGCTCGGCACGCTTGAGCGCGTCGGTCACCTCGGGTGGCATGTAGTTTTCGTCGTGCTTGGCGAGCACCTCGCGCGCCAGGAAGACGCCGTCGGGGCGCAGCTTGCCCTCGGCGACCACGCCCTGGCCCTCACGGAACAGGTCGGGCAACTGGCCACGGTAGGCGACCGCCACGCCGGCCACCCCGTCGGTGACGCGGAACTCCACCGAGACGCCGTCGGGCAGGCGCTTCACCGAGCCCTCCTCGACCAGCCCGCCCAGGCGGAAGCTGCGGTCCTTCACCTCGGCCATCTTGGTCTGCAGGTCCGAGGGGCTGAAGAAGAACACTAGGTTGTCTTGGAACGCGGTGAGCGTTAGCGCAGTCGCCGTGCCGAGCCCGATCAGGGCCAGCAGCAGCATGTATAGGCGCCGTTTCTTGCGAGTCATCCTTCACCCATCTCCGCCGCCGCGCCGGGGCCGGCAGCCTCGCGCCGGGAGCGGCGGCGCGGCGGCCGGCTCCCTTCCAGCGCCTTCAACGTCGCCTCGTGGGAGCGGAGCCCCCGCAGGGTCGTGACCAAAAGCCCGACCAGCACCAGGGCCGTCACCGCATAGGCGGGCCAGACGTACGCGGCGTAGCCGCCCATCGCGAAGAATTCAGCCATGGCGTTCAAGTGGTCGTATCCGTTCGACGGTTCAGATCATGCCCATGCATATGGCACTTTCAAGGCACCCGCCTTGATCGAAAACAAACTGCGGAGCGACTAGCCGCGCGCCTCGTTGAGGCGCAGCGTCTGCACCTTGCGGGCGACGATCTCGCTCTTCACGCGCAGCAGCACAACTGTAACAAAATAGGCCGTAAACGCCATCGCCATGACGAGCAGCGGCCACAGCATGGGACCGGCGATGCTTGGCCCCCCCATCTTGATGACGCTGGAGGGCTGGTGCAGCGTGTTCCACCAGTCCACCGAGAACTTGATGATCGGCACGTTGACGATGCCCACCAGCAGCAGCACGTTGCCGGCCTTGATGCCGCGCTCGGGATCGTCAAACGCGTTCACCAGCGCCATGTAGCCGAGGTACAGGAAGAACAGAATCAGCACCGAGGTGAGGCGCGCATCCCACACCCACCAAGTGCCCCACATTGGCGCCCCCCACAGCGAGCCGGTGACCAGGCAGACGAAGGTGAAGCCGGCACCGATGGGCGCGGCGGCCTTGGCGAACAGGTCGGCCAGCGGGTGCTTCCAGACCAGCCCCACCGCGGCGGCGACGGCCATGTTGGTGTAGACGAACAGGCTCATCCAGGCGGCCGGCACGTGGATGTACATGATGCGCACCGTCTCGCCTTGCTGATAGTCGGGCGGCGAGCCGAACAGGCTGAGGTACAGCCCCAGCACCAGCAGCACGACGGTCAATCCGGCGCTCCACGGCAGGATCACCGCCGCGATGCGCAGGAAACGGGCAGGATTGGCGAAACGATGCATGGGGACCTGTCTGTTCGGCCGACTTCCGGACGATATAGTCTCACACTGCCGTCGACGCGAGGGGTACCGCCTTGACCTTTGTCAGTTTTGGGAACGGTTGACCAGCCGGAGACGCCGCGCGGCATTGCTAAGACGTGGTAGGGGAACCTCCTATGGGCATGATCACGGTCGACACCATCGACGACCCGCTCATGCACACGCTAGAGGACGAGATGCCGCAGATCCCGGCTGAGACGTTCAACGGGCGAGTGCTGCCGGATTCGCCGAACTGACGGCTATTCCAGGGCCTGCCGCAGCGCGGCCGCGCCCGCCCAAGGGGCGAGCGGCAGACAGCCGGCCAGGATGCCGGTCAGCAGCAGCAGGTGCGGACGCGGCGTCAGGCCGGTGATGGCAGCGTCGATGGCGCCGGCGCCGAAGATCAGCACCGGGATGTAGAGCGGCAGGATCAGCAGCGACATCAGCACGCCGCCGCGCCGCGCCCCCAGCGTCAGCGCCGCGCCGATGGAGCCGAGCAGGCTGAGGATCGGCGTGCCGATGGCGAGCGTCAGCACGAGAACGCCGAAGCCGCCCGCCTCCATGTTCAGCAGCACCGCCAGCAGCGGTGCCGCGACCAGCAGCGGCACGCCGGTCACCAGCCAGTGCGCCAGCGTCTTGGCCAGCACTACCGCCTCCAGCGGCAGCGCGGTCAGGGACAGCAGCTCCAGCGAGCCGTCCTCGTAGTCGTTCTGGAACAGCCGCTCCAGCGACAGCAGCGACGACAGAAGCGCCGCCACCCAGATCACGCCGGCGGCGATACGGGCCAAGATGTTCGGCTCCGGCCCGACGCCGAAGGGGAACAGAACGACGCACAGTACGAAGAACATCACCGCGATGGTGGCGTCCGAGCCCTGGCGCAGCGCCAGCCGCAGATCCCGCACGACGAGGGTGAGAAAGCGGTTCATGCGGCGTGTTCCCCGTCTTCGACCAGATCCTGTTCCTCGTATTCGTCGTCCGCCACGGGCGTGAAGTCGTCCAGTTGCAGCACGCGGTGGCCCGGCAGGTCGATGTCGGCGTGGGTGGACAGCACGACCATGCCGCCGACCGCGCGGTGCTCGGCGATGATCCCCTCCAGGAGGCGCACCGCGGCGCGGTCGAGCGCCACGGTCGGCTCGTCCAGCAGCCACAGCGGGGCGGGTGCGGCCAGGATACGCGCCAAGTTCAGCCGACGCTTCTGCCCGGCCGACAGGTAGCGGCCCGGAACGGGCGCGATCTGCGGCACCCCGAATCGTCCCAGCGCGTCGAGCGCCTTCGCATGCGGGTCCGCAGCACCGCCCAGCCGTGCCCAGAACGTCAGGTTCTCGACGGCGCTCAGCACCGGCTTCACGGCGTCCAGGTGGCCGACGTAGTGGATGCGTTGGCGGTGCTGGTCCGGCTCCTCCGCCACGTCCAGGTCGTCCCAGGCGAGCTTGCCTCGGAAAGGGCGAAGCAGGCCGGCCATTATGCGCAGCAGGCTCGACTTGCCGCTGCCGTTGGGACCCAGCAGCATCAGCGCCTCGCCCGGCGCAATGCGAAAGTCCAGCTCGGTGAAGACGAGCCGGTCGCCGCGCAGGCATGTAAGGTCGATTCCGGCGAAGGCAGACATGGGCGGGGCGGAGTCCAGGAAGGGCGGCGGCGTGTTCGCGGACCTATAGCACAGCCCCGGTGCGTCACAAAAAAAATAGGACGAATAGCAACCTTCCCTCGGCGGACGGGCGTGGTAAACAAGGAGGCCCCCATTCCGGAACCGTTTCGGCGCATGCGCACCAGTCGATTTGCCTTGGCCTTCTGCCTGATCCTTGCGGCCTGCGGGACGAACACGCGCCCGCCGCCAGCACCCCCGCCGCCTTCGACGCAGCGCCCCGGCCTCGACCCGGTGGCCGGCCAGTGGGACGCCGGCATGGAGGCTTCCCTGCGCTCGGCGCCCAGCGCCGGCGCGCCGGTGATCGGCAAGCTGAAGGCCGGCCAGCCCGTCACCGTGTCGGGTCGCGTGCGCAACACCGACTGGCTCGCCGTGCCGTACGGCGGCACGACGGGCTATGTCCGGCTCCACCTGCTCCGCCTGCGCGAGACGCAAACGACCAGTTTCAAGGGCAACTCGACGGTGGTGCCCAAGCCCGAGGACAACGCCGGTCCCAAGGTCAACGCCGCGCCGCGGCGAAAGATCGAGGCGGCGCCGATCTCGGCGCAGTAGCGGATTTGTCAGTCCCAAAAAAGAAACGGCCACCGCAGGGGGCTCTAGCGGTGGCCGCGGGATCCAGCCGGGTTCGGCTGGGGACGCCGGGGTAAGCGTCCGTAGTAGGGGTCCTCGGACGCGGTTTTGCGTTCCGTCGGCGCATACGGTGCCTGCGCCTTGCGTCTTGGGTATGACGAGAAAATGGCGAAATTTTGATTTTTCCCGCAAGGCACGGCATTGATGGCACCCGCCATAGCCGCAACCCTCAGGTCTTCCATGCTCGATCTCTTCCAGGGGCTGTCCGACATTGCCCGCGTCATGTTGATGCTCAGCGCCGTGGCGATCAGCGGGCTGGCGCTGGGGCACCTGAAGGTGCGCGGCGTCGGACTGGGGATCGGCGGCGTGCTGTTCACCGGGCTGGCCGCCGGGCACATCGCGCGGGCGACCGGGATCGGCTTCGACCACCATGTGCTGCACTTCGTCCGCGAGTTCGGGCTGATCCTCTTCGTCTATACCATTGGTGTCCAGGTCGGCCCCGGCTTCTTCGCGGCGCTGAAGCGCTCGGGCCTGGGACTCAACCTCATGGCGGCGGCGATCGTGTTGCTGGGCATGCTGACGGCGGCGGCGATCCACCTGGTGGCCGGCGTGCCGCTGCCGGCGGTGCTCGGCATCTTTTCGGGCGCGGTGACGAATACACCGTCGCTCGCCGCCGCGCAGGAGATCCTGGGCGCCGTCGGCGCCTCGGCCGACCAGCAGGCGATGCCCAGCCTCGGCTACGCGGTGGCATACCCCTTCGGCATCGTCGGCATCCTGATCGCCATGGCGGTGGTGCGGCAGGTGTTCGGCATCGACCCGGTGGCGGAGGCCGCCGCCTTCGACCAGCAGCGCCGGGCGCAACTGGAATCGCTGGAGACGCTGGACGTCGCCATCCGCACCCCCGGCGTGGTCGGCACGCCCTTGCGGGACATCCACTTGTTCGGTGGCGCGGGCATCGTCGCGTCGCGCCTGCTGCGCGGCGGCAAGCTGATGGTGCCGCACCCCGAAACGCAGATTGAGGAGGGCGACGTGCTGCACCTCGTCGGGCCGCGACCGAAGCTGGAGCGGATGAAGGCCTACTTGGGCCAGGAGGCCGACGTGACGCTGACCACCAAGGGCACCGACGTGCGCTGGGAGCGCCTGGTGGTGACCAGAGAGCACGTGCTGGGCAAGAGCATCGCGCAGCTCGACCTCGCCGACGCCTACGGCGTGGTGATCAGCCGGGTGAACCGGGCCGGCGTGGAGCTGGTGCCGTCGCCGGCGCTGCACCTGCAGTTCGGCGACATCCTGACCGCCATCGGCAAGCCGGCGGACATCCAGCGGGTCGCCGGCCTGCTGGGCAACGCGCCGCGCCGGCTGCAGCAGGTGGAGTTCATTCCGGTCTTCATCGGCATCGCGCTGGGCGTCCTTCTCGGTTCCATTCCGCTGTACGTGCCGGGCATGCCGGCGCCCCTGAAGCTGGGCCTCGCCGGCGGGCCGCTGGTGGCGGCCATCGTGCTGGCGCGCGTCGGCCATTTCGGCCCGCTGGTGTGGTTCATGCCGCCGGCCGCCAACATGGCGTTGCGCGAGATCGGCATCATCCTGTTCCTGGCCGTGGTCGGCCTGCTGTCCGGCGGCCGCTTCGTGGAGACGCTGCTGTCCGGCGAGGGGCTGGTGTGGATCGGCTGCGGCGCCGTGATCACGCTCGTGCCGCTGCTGGTCGTCGGCCTGTTTGCGCGGGGTGCCCAGCGGCTCAACTATCTGTCGCTGTGCGGGTTGCTGTCGGGCAGCATGACCGACCCGCCGGCACTGGCCTTCGCCAACGCCATGACCCCGTCCGAGGCGCCGGCGCTGGCCTACGCCACCGTGTACCCGCTGGTCATGTGCCTGCGCATCCTGGTGCCGCAGATCCTCGTGCTGCTGCTCTGGTGAAACCGACAAAAACCGCTTTGCGGTCGGGGTCTGCCGGACTAGCTTGGGCCATCTTTCAATCGTTGGTCACACCACCTCCATGCACCGTCACCCGCCCAGCAACCCGAACGCGCCCGAAGCCGTCGTCATCCAGGACCTGCACAAGCGTTTCGGCAATCTGGAAGTGCTGAAAGGCGTCTCGCTGACCGCGCGCGAGGGCGACGTGATCGCACTGATCGGTTCGTCCGGCTCCGGCAAGAGCACGATGCTCCGCTGCATCAACCTGCTGGAGGTGCCGGACGAGGGCCGCATCGTCATCAGCGGCGAGGAGATCAGGCTGAAGAAGGCGCGCGGCGGCCGTACCGTGCCGGCCGATGCCCGCCAAGTCGACCGCATCCGTACTCGCCTCGGCATGGTGTTCCAGAGCTTCAACCTGTGGACCCACATGACGATCCTGGAGAACGTCATCGAGGCGCCGGTCCACGTGCTGGGCGTGCCGAAGGCCGAGGCCGTGGACCGCGCCCGCATGCTGCTCGACAAGGTCGGCATCCTGTCCAAGGCAGACGCCTATCCCTCGCACCTCTCCGGCGGCCAGCAGCAGCGCGCGGCGATCGCGCGGGCGCTGGCCATGCAGCCCAAGGTGATGCTGTTCGACGAACCCACCTCGGCGCTCGACCCCGAGCTGGTGGGCGAGGTGCTGCTGGTGATCCGCCAGCTCGCCGACGAGGGCAGCACCATGATCCTGGTGACCCACGAGATGGGCTTCGCCCGCGAAGTGGCGTCGGAGGTGGTGTTCCTGCACCAGGGCCGCATCGAAGAGCAGGGACCGCCCGACAAGGTGCTGGTGGACCCGGATTCCGAGCGGGTGCGTCAGTTCCTCGCGCGGCACTTGTCGAATTCCGCTTGACCCGTCCGCCGGATCGGGAAAGGTGAACGGCGCGGTCCGCACGCAAAAGACGGGCCGCCCATGCAGAGGAGGCAGTACATGAAAAAGGTTATCGCGGCGCTTGCCGTGGGCGCCGCCGTGTTGGCGTGTGGCGTGGCCGAGGCCAAGGATTGGAAGAAGGTCCGCATCGGCACCGAGGGCGCCTACGCCCCGTGGAACGCCACCGACGCGTCGGGCAAGCTGGTCGGCTTCGAGATCGACCTGGCCAACGACCTGTGCAAGCGCATGAAGGTCGAGTGCGAGTTCGTGGCGCAGGACTGGGACGGCATCATCCCGGCCCTCCAGCAGGGCAAGTACGACGCCATCATCTCGGCGATGACCATCACCGACGAGCGCCAGAAGATCCTCGCTTTCAGCATTCCCTACGGCACCGAGCCGTCGAGCTTCGTGACAAACAAGAATTCGCCGCTGGCGGCGATGCCGAAGACCGAAAGCCTCGACGTCGGGACGGCCCCCGGCAAGAAGGCCATCGAGGATCTCGCCAAGGCGCTGAACGGCAAGACCATCGGCGTGCAGACCTCGACCACGCAGGCAGCCTTCCTCGAAAAGCACCTGCCGAAGGTTGCGGTGCGCACCTACGACAAGATCGACAACGCCGGCATCGACATGGAGGCCGGTCGCGTCGACGCGGTGATCGGCGACCGCTCGGTGGTCGAGGAGATCATCAAGAACGACAAGTCCGGCAACATCGTGATGTTCGGCCCGAGCCTGGTGCGCGGCGTGCTCGGCGAGGGCGTGGGGGTTGGCCTGCGCAAGAAGGACACAGACCTGAAGGCCCTGTTCGACAAGGCCATCGCCGAGGCGAACAAGGACGGCACCATCGCCAAGCTGTCCAACCAGCACTTCGGCTACGACCTCTCGACCAAGTGACGCCGTAAGGAGATTGCCCTCCCTCGCCTCCGGCGGGGGAGGGAGGGGACCCAGGCGAAGCCTGGGGAGGGTGGGGGCAAGGTTTTCCCAGGAGACCTGGCCCCCACCCTCCCGCTTCGCGGGCCCCTCCCTCCCCCCGCGGAGCGTGGGGAGGGGTAGAAGCATGCTTGACATCCTTTCCTTCGGCCCGACCGGGTGGGGCTGGCAGCTCCTGGCCGGCGCCGGCATGACCGTGGCGGTGGCGCTGTCGGCCTTCGCGCTGGGCGTCGTGATCGGCTCCTTCGGCGCTGCAGCCAAACTCGGCGGCAACGTCGTGCTGCGCAGCATCGCCGAGGTCTACACCACCGTCGTGCGCGGCGTGCCGGAGCTGCTGGTGATTTACCTGCTGTTCTTCGGCGGCAACAGCATGGCGATGGCCGTTGCCAGCGTGTTCGGCTACGACGGCTACGTGGAGCTGAACGCCTTTTCCATCGGCGTCGCGGCGGTCGGCCTGATCTCCGGCTCCTACTCCACCGAAGTGATCCGCGGCGCGGCCCAGGCGGTGCCACACGGGCAGATCGAGGCGGCGCGGGCGTGCGGCATGGGGCGCTGGCTGATCCTGCGGCGCGTCCTGGTGCCGCAGACGCTGCGCTACGCGCTGCCGGGGCTGGGCAACGTGTGGCAGCTGACGCTGAAGGACACCTCGCTGGTCTCGGTCACGGCGCTGACCGAAATCATGCGCGCCGCGTATCTGGGCGCCGGTGCGACCCGGCAACCCTTCCTCTTCTACACGACGGCGGCGGTGCTCTACCTGCTGCTCACCACGATCTCGACGGCGGCCTTCGAGCGCGCCGAGCGCCACACCATGCGTGGCGTGCGGAGGGCCTGAGATGAACTGGCAGCTCATGTGGGACGTGTTGCCCACCCTGCTCGCCGGCGTGCCGCTCACCCTCCAGCTGGTGGCGCTGGCCGAGCTTCTGGGCTTCGCCGTAGGGCTGGGCACGGCGCTCATGCGCCTGTCCGACAGCCGGGCGGCAGCGTGGATCGCGCAGGCCTATGTCTTCGTCTTCCGCGGCACGCCGCTGCTGGTGCAGCTCTACCTCATCTACTACGGCCTCGGCCAGTTCGACGCGGTGCGCCAGAGCGCCGCCTGGACCATCCTGCGCGAGCCGTACTGGTGCGCCATCCTGGGGATGATGCTGAACACCGGCGCCTACACCAGCGAGATCCTTCGCGGCGCCATCCAATCCGTGCCGCCGGGACAGGTCGAGGCGGCGCGCGCTTGCGGCATGGGGCGCTTCCTGGTGTTTCGCCGCATCGTCCTGCCGATCGCCATTCGCCAGGCGCTGCCGGCCTACGGCAACGAGGTGATCTTGATGATAAAGGCGAGTTCGCTGGCCAGCATCATCACGCTGATGGAGGTCACCGGCATCGCCCGCAAGATCATCTCGCAGACCTTCGCGGTGTTCGAGATCTTCATCCTCGCCGGGCTGATCTACCTGGCGCTGAATTTCGCGCTTGCGCGGATCTTCCGCTACGCCGAGCGGCGGCTGAGCCCGCAGGCGCGTGTCCGCGCCTAAACCTCGATCAGCGCGTAGATCCGCTCGCCGTCCTTCTGGACGGTCTGAGCGCAGTTGTAGACCGGGGTGCCGCGCGGGGTCTTGCCGGCGAAGCGGCCGTGGTGAGCGTGACCGTGCAGCACCGCCTTCACGCGGTCGTGGTAGCGGTCGATGGTCTCGGCCAGCCGTGAGGAGCCCAGGAAGGGGTATATCTCCTTGGGCTCGCCCTCGGCGGTGTCCGCGATGGGGGCGTAGTGCAGCACCACCACGGTGCGCTCGGTCTCCAGTTGGCGAAGCGCGCTTTCCAGGTGCATGGCCTCGTTCACCGCTTCATGGACGAAGGCCTTGATGGCGGACTCGCCGAAGGCATCGAGCATGCGGTCCTCGAAGCCGCCGGCGAAGCCCTTCACCCCGGCGAAGCCCACTCCCTTGATCTCATACACCGTGCCGTCGTCGAGGAACTTGATGCCGGCCTGGCGCAGGACGTGGCGGATCTCCTCCACCTGGTTGCAGTCGTAGTCGTGGTTGCCGAGCACGGCGACCACCGGGATGCTGATGCCGCGCAAATCCTCGGCCAGGATCTCCGCCTCGCGGAGCTTGCCGTGGTTGGTCAGGTCCCCGCACAGTGCCAGCACGTCGGCCTCGTCGGCGATCTTGCGGAACAGGTCGCGGTAGGGGTGGACGGCAGTCTCGCCGATGTGCACGTCGCCTAGCCCCGCTACGGTGATGCGTCCGCTCTCTTCAGCCATACTTTGCCTCCTCGCCGACCACGTCGGCGAAGCCCCATTCGGTGACGTCGATCAGGTAGTCCTCGCGCGAGAACAACCGGCCGCGGCAGATCTTGGTCTGCGGGATCGGCAGCTTGGCGCGCTCGTGTATGCGGGTCAGCAGCTCCTCCATCAACCAGTCCGGGATGGCGTCGCGCTCGGTCGGGTAGATGAAGCGGAAGTTCAGCACGTGGATCAGCAGCACCTCCCAGTACTGCTCCATGTGCGCTAGCAGCCGCTTCCAGTCGATGTCGCCGCGCCGGCGCAGGATCAGGTGCATCACGTCCGGCCCGTCGTACCGGCTGCGCATCTGTATGAACGCCTTGGAGAAGATCAGCTCGGTCGGCGGGACGAGCTGGATGTCCATGCCCATGATCTTCGCGCTGTGCTGCTCGCCGAACCACGCGTCGGTGACGGGGTTGATGGCGGCGGCCGAGTTGAAGATCACGTCGAAGAACAAGTCGCCGCGGAAGACCTTGCCGATCCAGCGTTCGTCCTCGATCTCGGTGGTGAAGCCGTGGTCCTGGAAGCGGGTCAGGATCCTCGGGAAGTCGCCGGCCTTGCAGAACACGTCGATGTCCTTGGTCGGTCGGCTTAGACCGGTGTACGCGCAAAAGGCGTAGGTGCCGCCCAGCAGGAACGGAATGGTCGAGTCCTTCAGGAGCTTCAGGCTCTCGGCGTAGAACGCCTCGGCCTCAACCGATGCGGGGAGCGCCGCCGGCGTCTTGGCTTTTCGCATGGTCTCATCGTGTGGTCGGAGGGAGCCGCGCGCGCGTCGCGGGGCACGCACGGTCATAACGCTCAGCAGCAACGGATCGCTCCACCGTCCTTGCCACCGTAGCGGCGGTCCTGGGCCGCGCGGAAGAACTCCTCGTACGTCATGATCGGCTCGTCCGGGTGGGTGAGGCGCCGGTGCGCGACGTACGCGTCGTAGTCCGGCACGCCCACCATCAGCCGCGCGGTGCGGCGCATGCGCAACAGCAGGTCGTAGGCTTGCTGCATGGCCGTCACTCCGCCGGCAGCGGACGACCGGCGGGTGCGGTGCCGACGGCGCCCACCTCGTGTACGGTGACGTTCGGGTCGGCCAGCGCCCGGCGGATCCAGATCACGCCGTACACGACCATGGCGACCACCACCGCGATGAACAGCCCGGTCAGCACCGCGTCCACGTAGTCGTTGACGATGACGCGCTGCATCTCCTCCATCGTCTGTGCGGGCGCCAGGACCTGCCCGCCGGCCACCGCCTCGGAGAAGCTGCGGGCGTGCGACAGGAAGCCGATATTGGCGTCGGGGTGGAACAACTTCTGCCAGCCGGCGGTCAGCGTGCAGATCAGCAGCCACGCGGTCGGCAGCAGCGTCACCCAGGCGTAGCGCTCGCGCTTCATCTTGAACAGCACCACCGTGCACAGGATCAGCGCGATGGCCGCCAGCATCTGGTTGGAGATGCCGAACAGCGGCCACAGCGTGTTGATGCCGCCCAGCGGATCGACAACGCCCTGGTACAGGAAATAGCCCCACGCCCCCACCGCCAGCGACGTGGCGATCAGGTTGGCCGCCCAGGAGCGCGTCTGCCGCATGAACGGTACCGCCATGCCCAACAGGTCCTGGATCATGAAGCGCAGAACGCGCGTGCCGGCGTCCACCGTGGTCAGGATGAACAGCGCCTCGAACAGGATGGCGAAGTGGTACCAGAACGCCATCAACGCCTGCCCACCGACGGCGCTGGACAGGATGTGCGCCATGCCCACAGCCAGCGTCGGCGCCCCACCGGCGCGCGATAGGATCGTCGATTCGCCGACGTCGCTGGCGATGGCGGTCAGCGCGTCGGGCGTGATCGGGAAGCCCCAGCCGGAGATGACGGAGGCCGCCTGGGCGGGGTCCGTCCCGATCAGGCCGGGCGGGCTGTTCATGGCGAAGTATACCGCCGGATCGAGCACGCAGGCGGCGATCAGCGCCATGATCGCCACGAACGACTCGGTCAGCATGCCGCCATAGCCGATGAATCGGGCCTGCGTCTCGTTCTCCAGCATCTTGGGCGTGGTGCCCGATGCGATGAGCGAGTGGAATCCCGACACCGAGCCGCAGGCGATAGTGATGAACAGGAACGGGAACAGCGAGCCGGAGAACACCGGGCCCGTGCCGTCGATGAACTTGGTGACGGCGGGCATGCGCATCTCGGGCATCACGAAGACGATGCCGATGGCCAGCGCCACGATGGTGCCGATCTTGAGGAAGGTGGACAGGTAATCGCGCGGCGCCAGCAACAGCCACACCGGCAGCACCGACGCCACGAAGCCGTAGCCGATGATGATCAGCGCCAGCGCCGGCCCGGTGTAGGTGAACGGCGGCGCCCAGGTCGGGCTCTCCGACACGCTCTGCCCGCCGATGATGGCGGCCATCAGCAGCACGAAGCCGATCAGCGACATCTCGGCGATGCGGCCGCGGCGGATGAAGCGGCTGTAGACGCCCATTAGGATGGCGATGGGGATAGTGGCGAACACGGTGAAGGTGCCCCACGGGCTGCCGACCAGCGCCTTGACCACCACCAGCGCCAGCACGGCGATCAGGATGATCATGATCAGCATGACGCCGATCAGCGCGATGACGCCGGCTATCGGCCCCATCTCGGAGCGCACCATGTCGCCCAGCGTGCGGCCGTCGCGCCGGACCGAAGCGAACAGCACGATGAAGTCCTGCACCGCACCGGCCAGCACCACGCCGACCAGGATCCACAGCGTTCCCGGCAGATAGCCCATCTGCGCGGCCAGCACCGGGCCGACCAGCGGCCCGGCGCCGGCAATGGCGGCGAAATGGTGCCCGAACAGCACGTACTTGTCGGTCGGGACGTAGTCCAGGCCGTCGTTGTAGCGCATCGCCGGCGTCGGTCGGTCGGGGTCCAGCCGCAGCACGCTGCGCGCGATGTAGAGGCTGTAGAAGCGATATGCGATGGCGTAGACACACAGCGCGGTGACCACCAGCCACAGCGCATTGATTGTCTCGCCGCGGCTCAACGCCACGGTGCCGGCGGAGAACACCAGCAGCGCCGTGACAACCAGCCAGCCGAACCCGGACATGACCTTAGGCATGGCGACGCCCCCTCCTGTTGAAGCGTGTTCGGCGCGGAATGCACCGTTTTTCGTTGCCTCAACAGCGCGCCTTTGCGAAACGGCACGGAACTCCCCACTGCACGCGGCCGTTTGTTTGGTATCACCGCCAAGAGGGGAGTTCCGACATGCACACCGCGTTGCGCAGCGCATTGCTGGCGGCCGGCGCCGTGGCGTTGGCGAGCGCACCCGCCCTGGCTCAACAGACATGCCGCGACCAGATCGAGCGCTTTGCCGCCGCGGAGAACCTGTCCGCCACGTCACCGCCAGTGACGTCGCCGCCCGCGGCCGGCGACACACGGTCGGGCACTGCCGGCTCCACCGTCGACGGTGGCAACAACATGTCCGAGACGCTGGGCCGCTCGGGCGGCGTCCTGGCGCCGCCGGCCGTCGGCGACACCGCGGTAATCGATCCGCCGCGCACCGGCGAGCAGTCCATGCCGACGGCGCCGCGCATCGCGCCCAGTCCCGGTGCAGGCTCCGGCTCGTCGGGCGACACGGCAACCGGCACCACCGCGGAGCGCGCCGCGCAGCGCGCGCAGATGGAATCGCTGGTGACCGCCGCGCGCGCCGCCGCCGACCGCGGCGACGAGCGGCAGTGTCTGGAGAGCCTCGACAAGGCCAGGGCGCTGACCGAGCGCCGCGGCACAGATGGGGACGGTTGATGCGTTTCGGTCCGTATCCACCTGCTCCGCCGGTCCCGGACAAGCCCGTGCCGCCGCCCTTGGACGTGCCGGACGATCCCGCGCGCCCACCCATCGATGAGCCGCCGACCCCGATCCCCGTGCCGCCCAGCGAGCCGCCACCGCCGCCGGAACGCCTCTCTTTCGGATATTCCGCGCCGGCTGCGCCGTAAGCGCGTGCAGCGTCCGGCTTGATCCGTGCTACATAGAGGGTTCTTGTCCTTTGCTTGAGCACGGCCCGAGATCATGCGCAGAGATGAACCGCCCCGCCACATCTTCCGTCAGCCGAACGTTGTCGGCGAACGGGTGGAAGCCACTGTCAAGTGGTTCGATCCCGTCCGCGGCTTCGGCTTCGTCCAACCCAGCGACGGCTCGCCCGACGCCTTGATCCCGAACGCCCTCGTCCAGTCCTCCGGTCATGACGCGCTGCCGGACGGAACCACCGTCGTCGTAGACATCATCGAAGGCCGCAAGGGCAACCAGGTCAGTGCGCTGCACTCCGTTGACACCTCGACCGCCAAACCGTCGCGTCCGCGCGGTGAGGGCGGTGGCCGATTCGGCGACCGAGGAGGGGACCGGTTCGGCAACCGTGGTGGTGACCGGGGGCCGCGCCCGGCCGGTCCGCGCCGCCCCTTCGACACCGGCCCGACCACCGAGGCCGAGGGCACGGTGAAGTGGTTCAACGGCGCCAAGGGTTTCGGCTTCATCAGCCCGGACGGCGGCGGCCGCGACGTGTTCGTGCACATCAAGGCGCTGGAGCGCTCTGGCCTATCTGGTCTCAACGAGAACCAGCGTGTGCGCCTGACCATCCGCCAGGGCGAAAAGGGCCCGGAGGCCGTCAGCGTCGCGACGATCTGAAAGTCACCATGCCCCTCGCTGACCCTCATCGCTCTGGCGATGAGGGTCAGCGAGGAGGCAAAATACCGCCTAACGCCGCGTGATCATCCGGCGCCAGAAGGGCGTGGAACGTTCCTCCTCGTCCTTGCCAGTCAGCCATTCCTCGGCCAGTTCGCGTACCTGCCAGCCGCCCAGGAAACGGTCGCAGTCCACGGCCGTATACAGCCGCACACGTTCCTTTCCAAGCCGCTCGAAGTACTCGAGTGTCCGTCGCCGATCAATGTCCTGCATGTTCAAGCCCATTCGGCCTCGGCTCCTGTGAGGTGCGAGCCAAAACACAACATATTGTTTCCTGGACTCACAATCTAGGGTTTCCGCGCAATTTATGGCAAGCGCGCTCTTGCCTTGGACTTTCGACCGCAGTCCTGACCCTGCCGTCTAGCTCTCTTCCAAGCCGCAGGGAAAGCGATCAAAATGGGTCGCAGGCCGCTTCTGCGGCGTGTCGCCGCAGCCGGTCCGACAAGAAGCACGAACCGGAGGGAATGACGCGATGAAGACGAGACTGTGGGCCGCCGGCGCGCTGGCCGCGGCGATGCTGGGCCTGTCCGCCGCGGGGGCCGTGGCGCAGGAGGTGTCGAAGATCACCATCGCCATGAGCGGCTGGACCGGCTTCGCGCCGATCACGCTGGCCAAGGAAACCGGCATTTTCAAGAAGAACGGCGTCGAGGTGGAGATCAAGAAGATGCCCGCCCCCAACCGGCACCAGGCGATGGCGGCCGGTGAGGTGCAGGCCATCGCTACCACGGTGGACACGCACGTCCTCTACGCCTCCTCCGGTGTCGACGTGACGCAGGTGCTGGTGCTCGACAGCTCGCACGGCGGCGACGGCATCGCGGCGCGCGCGCCCGTTGCCAAGGTCGCCGACCTGAAGGGCAAGCAGGTGGCGGTGCAGTACGGCGGCGTGCCGCAGTTCTGGCTGGCCTATGTGCTGAAGAAGAGCGGGCTGTCGATCAACGACGTGCAGACCAGCAACCTGCAGCCCTCCGATGCCGCCAACGCTTTCGTGGCCGGCCAGTTCGACGCCGCCGTGACCTACGAGCCGTACCTGTCCAAGGTGCGCGAGACGAACGCCAACATCATCGTCACCTCCGACCAGACGCCGGGCGTCATCATCGACACGCTGGCCTTCCAGCCGGATTTCATCAAGAAGAACCCCAAGACCGTCGCCGCCGTGGTCAAGAGCTGGTTCGAAGCGCTGGATGCCATCAAGGCCGACCAGCAGAAGACCTTCGAGATCATGGCCAAGGACGTCAACCAGACGGCGGAGCAGTTCGCCGCCTCGGCGAAGAATGTCCGCTGGTACGATACGGCCATGAATCGGGAATACCTGACCAAGACCATGCCCACCTTCGTCAAGGAGGTGCAGGACGTCATGCTGGAAGCCAAGCTGATCCGCAAGGCCCCGCCCAGCTTGAACGCCATGTATACAGGCGAGTTTGTGAAGTAGGTCCCAGTATCGCGGACGCTTGCCCCCACCCCAATCCTCCCCCGCTCCCGGCGGGTCCGAAGGACCCGCCTGCCGCGTCAGCGCAAGCGAAGCTTGCGCGAGAGCTTCGCAGGGGAGGGAGGGGACCCGCGCCGAAGGCCGCGGGGAGGGTGGGGCAAGTATTTCCACCACAGGAGTCCCATGCGCCCCAGCCTCTTCGCCCCGTTGAAGCCGGTGGCTCCGGGTCTGCGCACGCTGCTCGGTGTGTTGTGCTTCGTGCTGTTCTTCCTCGGGTGGGGCATTGCCACCTACGGCGGCTTCGTCAAGCCGCTGTTCCTGGCGGCCCCCGGCGACACGCTGGTGGCCGGCTGGGCGCTGTTCCGCGAGTTTGGCTTCGCCCAGGACGTCTTGGTGACCGTCTGGCGGGTGTTCGCCGGCTTCTTGCTGGCGGCCGTGCTGGCGGTGCCGCTCGGCATCCTGATGGGTGCCTTCAAGCCGGTGGAGGCGTTCTTCGAGGGCTTCGTGTCCTTTGCCCGCTACCTGCCGGCTTCCGCCTTCATTCCGCTGCTGATCCTGTGGGCGGGAGTGGGCGAGTTGCAGAAGGTTCTGGTCATCTTCATCGGCTCCGTCTTTCAGCTGGTCATCATGGTGGCGGTGATCGTCGGCTCCACCCGCCTCGACCTGGTGGAGGCCGCCTACACGCTGGGCGCGTCGCGGCGCGGCGTGGTGCTGCGGGTTCTGCTGCCGGCTGCCAGCCCACAGATCTTCGAGGCGCTGCGCCTCGTGCTGGGCTGGGCGTGGACCTACGTCATCGTGGCGGAGCTGGTGGGGGCGAGCCGCGGCATCGGCCATATGATCATCGATGCCCAGCGCTTCCTCGACACCGGGCAGATGATCTTCGGCATCTTCGTCATCGGCATGATCGGGCTGGTCACCGACTTCCTGTTCCAGGCGGCGAACACCCGCCTCTTTCCATGGGCCAAGGGGAGATAGCTTGGGCGATGAGCAAACTGTCGATCCAAGGTGTGGAGAAGATCTTCCCTGGCCGCCGCGGTGCCGTCGCCACGCGGGCGCTGGAGCCCACCAGCCTGGAGGTACAGGACAACGATTTCATCACCATCCTCGGGCCGTCGGGCTGCGGGAAGTCGACGCTGCTGCGTGTGGTGGCGGGTCTGGAGACACCGTCCGCCGGCGCGGTGCTGCTGGACGGCCAGCCGGTCACCGCACCGGGACCGGACCGCGGCATGGTATTCCAGTCCTACACGCTGTTCCCGTGGCTGAGCGTGCGCGACAACGTCTGCTTCGGCCTGCGCGAGCGCGGCGTGCCGCGTGCTGAACAACTGGCCGTGGCCGACCGCTTCATAGCGCAGGTCGGTCTCAAGGGCTTCGAGAACCACCGCCCCGCACAGCTCTCGGGCGGCATGCAGCAGCGTACGGCACTGGCCCGCGCTCTCGCCAACGATCCGAAGATCCTGCTGCTGGACGAGCCATTCGGCGCGCTCGATCACCAGACGCGTGAGCTGATGCAGGAATTGCTGCTCGGCATCTGGGAGCAGCACCGCAAGACGGTGCTGTTCGTCACCCACGACATCGACGAGGCGATCTTCATGGCGAGCCGGGTGGTGGTGATGTCGGCGCGCCCCGGCCGCATCAAGTGCGACATTCCCGTCGAGCTGCCGCACCCCCGTTCCTACAAGGTCAAGACCGCGCCGGAGTTCGCCGCCTACAAGGAGCGGCTGACCGAGGAGATCCGCGTCGAGACCATCAAGACGTTGCAGATGGAGGCGTGAGAGAGGCTTGTGCCTCGCGACCGGTGTGGAAGATTAGGTCGGACAGAGCGATGCCCGCGCGCTTGGCCGCCTCTTCAAGATCGCCCCGCGTGTTCCAGTAGCAGCGCCCGCCCATCTCGGCCAACTCGCCGCCCAGGTGCACCACCCACAGGCCCGTCGTGTCCATCCGGAGAACGCGGCCCATCACCGCGCCGCGCGCGGAGCCGGCGGCGCGCAAGGCGTTATGGCGCTCGTACACGGGGATGTCGGGATAGCCGGCGACCGCCTGCTCAGGGCGGCGTTGACGGCGGTCGTGGTGCGCGTCGGTGAAGGAGGGGGGCTGCATAGTCGGCGTCCGGCATTACCTGATGTCGCTTCCCCGTTGCATGACGGAGTTTGTTACGACACTTAACTACATCGGCAGCAAACCCTTGTAAAGCGGAAATGTGCATATCCGAAAGGCATGTGCCATTTTCCCGATCGCAGCTTGGAGGAAAGCACTCCGCAATATATGGTAATTTCTTAAAATGCTACCGCAATGGAGGCGTTGGTGGAGGCAAACCGGCGGCGAGCGCACGAAACTTTGCCGCAACCCATGGGTTGAGGGCATGGACTGCCACGAATCAGGAGGGCCCCCATGGCCGAGGACCGCAACGAGGGTGAAGGCAACCGGACCGCCGACCGCCAGTACCGCGAGGGCGTGAAGGAACACGTGCAGCACCACGATGTGCAGGGCGCCGCCCAGCGTGCTCGTGACGCCGTCGACGGTCCGGAAGGCAACGAACTCCGCCGCGCCGAGGAGGAGGGCAAGCGCCACTCCAAGGGCGAGGACCCGAAGCTGCATGAGAAGGGCTGACGGCCGTCACGGGCTGCCCCCATCCCCCGCCAACGCGGGGGATGAGGAAGGGGCGAAGCCCGGAAATTCCACCTGTTTCCCGTGCTCCCTGCGCCTCACCCGATGGCGCCCGCGTGCGACCACGGAATGATCACAGCCGATTGCGTATCCGATCCGTAAACAATGCGGCGTTGCAGGCGGACTGCCGGCAGCGCTTAAAAGACGGATGGGAACATGCTGAAGAAAACTGCTGTGGTACTTCTGGGGGTGGTTCTGGTTTCCGGTTGCTCGGACCTCTCGCGTCGCGAAAACCGCGCGCTGACGGGTGCCGCGGTCGGTGCGGCCGGCGGTGCAGCCATCGGCGGGCTGACGGGCGGCAGCGCCGTGCTGGGCGGTCTGATCGGCGGCGCCGGTGGCGCCGCAGTGGGTGCGCTGACCGCCGACGAAGGGGGCCGGCGCAAACACCGCTAATCCATAAGATCGTCCAGCGACAGTTCCCGGACCTCCGGCGGCTGGGAGGGGCGCTGCACCTCCGGCGCCGGACCCGGGGCAGGGGGCGGGGACTCCGGCTTGGCGACGGTCGGCCACTTCGGCGGCTTGATCGGCTTGCTGTAGCCCCCCTTGGGGGTGACGCTCGGCAGATCGCCGAAGTCGGGCAGCGGCGGGACGCGCGCCATCACCGCGCGCATCTGGTTGGCGATGCGGTCGGCGTGGACGCGCAGCGCCTGGCCGCGTTCCCCTTCATAGCGCGGATCGTCAAGGAACTGGCGGATCGCCAGCAAGCCGCGCAGTTCCAACCCGCATATCTCGTGCGTGCCGACGGGCAACTCCTGCACCTTGGCGAAGGCGGCGAAGAAGGACGCGCTGCCCTCGACGAACAGCAACACCATGCGTGCGTGCATGCGGTCGAGCGCGGTGGTCATCTGCGCCGCCCCCAACTCCTCCGGCAGCAGGTCCAGCCGCTCCTCCACCAGTGCCGCCAGCGCGAAGAAGTCGCGCACCTTCCTGGTGAAACGGCGGTAGCGGTTGAGGCCGCCGACGCTGACCCGCTCGCGCGCGAAGGCCGACAGCTCGGACGCCTTCTTCAGGTGCTCGTCCAGGCGCATCAGCATCGTCGCCGCCTCGCGCTGGCGCGCAGCGGGGGAGGGTGGCGGGGCTGAGGAAGGCGGGCGCGGCGGCATGGACCTTACGTGCTGGGGGCTACTGCGCGGTGCGGACGTTGATGGTACGCTGCTGCCCGCCCCGCAGGAAAGTGATCTGCACCGGCGTGCCGATGCGAACAAGCCCGATGCGGTTGCGCAGGTCGGTGCCGGAGTGGATCGGCTTGCCGTCCACCGAGACCACCAGGTCGCCGGAGCGCAGACCGGCGCGGTCGGCGGCCGAGCCTTGCTCGACCTGGGCGATGACCGCGCCCTGGTCGCCTGTGACGTTGAGCGTCTCCGCCAGGTCGGGCGTCAGGTCCTGGATGGCGATGCCCAGGCGGCCGCGCCGCACCTCGCCATGCTCGGCGAGCTGGTCCACGACCGAGCGGACGATGCTGATCGGCACCGCGAAGCCGATGCCGACGCTGCCGCCCGCCGGGCCTATGATGGCGGTGTTCATGCCGACCAGTTCGCCGTTGAAGTTGACCAGCGCACCGCCCGAGTTGCCGGGGTTGATGGAGGCGTCGGTCTGGATGAAGTCCTCGTATCCCTCGACCTTCAGCCCGCTGCGCCCGAGCGCGGAGACGATGCCGGACGTCACCGTCTGCCCCAGCCCGAACGGGTTGCCGATGGCGACCACGAAGTCGCCGACGCGCAGCTTGTTCGAGTCGCCGAGCGGCAGTGCCGTCAGCCGGTCTGCCTCGATCTTCAGGAGCGCCACGTCGGTGGCCTCGTCGCTGCCGACCAGCCTGGCGCGGACCCGGCGGCGATCCTTCAGCGTGACGGCGATCTCCGAGGCGTTTTCGATGACGTGGTGGTTGGTGATCACATAGCCGCGCCGCGCGTCGACGATGACGCCCGACCCGGCGCTCACCTGCGGGCGCGCCTGCGGGACGTTGCCGAAGAAGCGACGGAAGAACGGGTCGCGCAGCAGCGGATTGTCCGCCTGCGGCGCCCGCGACAGCACGGCGATGTTCACCACCGCCGGCGTCACCGCGTCCAGCATCGGCGCGATCGTCGTCGCCCCGGTCACGACGGCCGGGAGTGCCGCCGTAGCGGGCAGCGGTCCAGCCAGCAGAGCCAGAACCGTCGCAATCCCCGCAATCCTCATTCTCATGCGATCCCCATATGCAACCCGGCGCAGATTTGGGACAAGTCCCGTCTTCGTTCAAGATCGCCGCCTTGATCGGCGCGCTCCTGCTCCCATGTACCACAAGCTATGAGGGAAAAGGTGAGGGTACCGTGATGCCCAGCCGCCGGTTGCCGCCCGATGCAGCTACATCCATGCTGCCGAATCCGGGGGTCCTGATGATGAGCCCGATGACCGCGCTGCACCTCTGGGCCGACCTGAACCGGGCGGCAGTCTCGGCGATGCCGGCGTCGCTGCTGATCGCCGTCTCACCGTTCTTCTGGGCGCCGCCCCTGTGGGTGGGCGCGCTGATGGCCACCCAGTCCGTCCAGGCCCATGGTGGCCCTGCCGGCTCGACCGCCACCCCCAAGGAAGCCGCCTCGCCGAAGCGCACCGTCGCCCCCGTCACCCGGCGCCGCCCGGTGGGGAGTGCGTAGGTCGCGAGCGTCAGGCCGTTTCCAATCCACCCCCCTATCGTCACGCCACCGCCGCCGAGGCGATGATCTCCTGCAAGTCGGCGGGGACAATGGGTTTATGCAGCAGCCACAGGCCGCGGCTTGCGGCTTCGCGGATGCGGTGCGGGTCGGTGTCGCCCGTCACGATGATCGACGGGATGCGGTGGCCGAACCGCTCCGCCAGGGCCTCGATCACATCGGCGCCGGTCAGCGGTCCCGGCAGGCGGTAGTCGGTGACCACGAACTCGGGCGCCGCGTCCATGCGTGACACCTGGTTGAGGGCGTCCGTGCCGTCGGCTGCGGTGACCACGTGGTGGCCGGCCTCCTCCAGGATGTGGCGGAGTGCGGCGCGCTGGTCCGCCTGGTCCTCCACCAACAGGATACGCAGGGGCCGAGGTGGGGCTTCCCGACCGTTGTGCGGCCGCGGTGCGGGCAGTTGCGCGCCGGCGGCTGCCAGGGGAACGGTTACGGCGAACAGCGAGCCGTGCCCGGCGCGCGAGCGGACGGTGAGCGGGTGGCCCAGCAGTTGCGCGGTGCGCTGGACCACCGACAGGCCGAGGCCCAGGCCGTGCCGGTGGTCGCGCGCGGCGTTTTCCACTTGGTAAAAATCCTCGAAGATCGCCTCGAGCTTGTCGACGGGGATGCCGATTCCGGTGTCCCATACCTCGATGCGAAGCTGCGTGCCGCGGGTGCGGCAGGCCACCAGGATGCCGCCCGCCTCGGTGTAGCGCACGGCGTTGGCCAGCAGGTTGCCGACGATGCGCCCCAGCAGCAGCGGGTCGCTGCGCACCCAGGCATCGCAGGGGCGCTGGCGCACCTCGAGCCCCTTGGCGCCGGCCATGACGCGCAGTTCGGCGAGCTTGGCGTCGAGCACGTCACGCACCGGGAAGTCGCCGACCTGCGGCTGGACGGTCCCGGCCTCCAGCGTTGAGACGTCGAGCAGCGCGTTCAGCAGCCTCTCGCCCGACTGCAACGCGGTGCCGAGCTGGCTGTAGGCCTTGCGTGCCCGGTCATCCGCCAGCCCCGACTCCAGCAGGTAATGGTAGAGCCGCATGGCTTGGAATGGCTGGCGCAGGTCGTGGCTGGCGGCGGCCAGGAAACGGGACTTCGACGCGTTCGCAGTTTCCGCCTCGCGGCGGCGGCGTGCTTCCTCGGCCAACAGGAAGGCGCGCTCGGCGGCTGCCTCGCGCAGGCGCCTGCCGGCGTTGGCGATGGCGGTGGACAGCTCGTTGATCTCCCGCACGCCCGAGGGGCTGAGCGGCGGCACCGGGCGGTCATCCTCCAGCGCCGCTGCGGCACCGGCCAGCGCGCGGATCGGCTCGGCGATGCGACGGCCGGCGCGCACCGCCAGGACGGCGGCGATGACGATCAGCCCAAGCCCCGGCAGCAGCATCATCGCCAAGTTGCGGTAAAGCGGCTCGGTCAGCGCCGCCGCAGGCGTTGCGAATCCCAGCGTCCAGTCGGCGACGGCCGAGCGCCGGAAGGCAATGGTGACCATGTGCCCTTCGACAGAGCGGCCGGTGGCCAGCCCCTCCTCGGTGTGGCGCGTCGCCTCGCCGTACCAGGCCGGTGACGGGCGGGCGACGTGCGGGGCCGGGTTGGGTGTGCGCGCCACGCAGACGACGTTCTGATCGACGATGGCGCCGATCCACCGGTCCGGCACCCTCTGCTCCTGGAGGAACTGGTTCCAGCGCTCCGCCCGGACGACCGCGCCCAGCACGGCGTGGACGGTGCCGAAGCGGACCAACGGCACCGCCACCACCACGAGGTGCGCCCCGCCCGCCGGATCGACGAGAAGCGGCGACACCGCCGGTTTGCCCTTGATGATCGCCTGCCGCACCGTATCGAGGGATGGGGGCTGTTCGGCGGTCCAGGACGCGGTGTCGAGCAGTGGCTTACCCCACGCGTCGGTCAGAAACACCGATCGCCAGAACGGGTGCGTCTGCTGCAGCGCCGACGCCGCGGTACGGAATTGGGCGGGATCCCCGCCGGGGATGCCGCTGGCCAGCGCCGCGCCCTCCAGCGCTTTGACGATGCCCATGAGGTCCGCGTCCAGCGCCAGCACCAGGGCCCGCGTCGTCTCGCGCAGGCTGCCTTCGGCGACGGCGCGCTGGTCCATAGTGTTGCGTGTGATCAGCAGGCCGGCCAGTAGCAGCATCGGCACCAGCGTCGCCAGCACCAGCACCATCAGGTGCCAGCGCAGCGAGCGCGGTCGGAACATGGCGCGTCGTCTCATCTCCGCGCTACGTCCGGCCAGTGCTGGAAGCGAAGGAGGGGGCGGGGAGTCCATGGGGGGAGACACTACCCCCTCAGTGTCGCGCCGTTGTGAGAAAAATGGGAGAATTGCGCTACACGCAGAGCGAAACGCACGGCCCGTCCCGCATCGCTTTACGGCGTGCTGCCGAAAGGAGTAGATTGCCCCTAACGCGCGTGCCGCACGCTCCCGCCTCCGGATTCGGGAATGACCGACGACTCGCTGCTCGAACTCGCCGAGCAGGATTACCTGAAAATGGAAGACGCGCTGTCGCAGACCGCCCGTGGCCGGGCGTTCCTGCGCATGCGCGACCGCCGCACGCGCTTCGTCGCGGTGGACGAGTTCCACAACGTCGCCTCCCGCCTGGAAGCGCACGTCCGGCGCCTGGACAAGGCGGCGGCATCGGCCCCCGCCGTGCATGCCGCGGTGCCGGCCGGCGACGGCCAGCTCGCCCGCGTCCAGGAGGAGCTGAATGCGTTGCGCGCCTTCGTCGAGCAGGCCCGCGGCGACATGGCGGCGTTGCGTCCGCCGGACGGCAGCCACGACCCGATCATCGTCGCCACCGCCGAGCTGGACGCCATTGTCCAGGCGACCGAACGCGCCACCACCGAGATCCTCGACGCGACCGATGTTATCCAGGAATTCACCGGCCGCATTCCGCGCGACGATCCGGACTGGGCCGAGTTGGCGAACGGCATCGAGACGCAGTGCATCGAGATCATGACGGCGTGCTCGTTCCAGGACATCACCGGCCAGCGCACCACCAAGGTCATCAACACGTTGCGCTACATCGAAGAACGGGTGAACGCGATGATCGAGGTGTGGGGTGTCGACCGCACCGGCACCGGCGCGCTGCCCGATGTGGCCGCGGCGCACCGCAAGCTCAACGACACCAGGCCCGACGCGCACCTGCTGAACGGCCCGCAGCTCGACGGACACGGCGTCAGCCAGGACGACATCGACGCGTTGTTCGACGGCATGGCCACCGAGCACCCGGAGGTTCTCATCCGCGCCGAAGCGCCGTCCGCTCCGGCCAAGCCCGCTCCGGGGGCCGCTCCGGCCCGGCCGCCGGCCGTCCGGAAAGCCACCGCGGCACCGCCATCTCCTCCGCCTCCTCCGCCCGCGGCGGACGGCGCCGGGGCGTCGGCCTCGCAAGACGACATCGACAAGCTGTTCGCCTGATCGGCCATGGCGTACGACGGCGACCATAAGACCCGCATCCACCTGACGCAGGATCAGCTCGACCGCGTCTGCGAGCGGCACCTGCGCTTCCTTGAGGGGCGGCCCGGCGGGGCACGGGCCAACCTGCCGTTCTTCGACCTGACCGGCCTCGACCTGTCGGGGCGCGACCTGTCCGGTGCGCATCTGGCGGGCGCGGTCCTGCGCGACGCCAACCTCTCCCACACCGTGCTCGACCATGCCGACCTGTTCGGCACCGACCTGCGCGGCAGCGACATGCGCGGGGTGCGGTTGTTCCGCACCGACCTGCGCGGCGCCAATATCCGCGGCGTCAACATGGAAAGCGCCGCCATGATCGAGGTGGACCTGCGCGACGGCAGCATGGTCAACAAGAACAGCGTCGGCGAAAAGATGGTGGTCGGCTTCAAGCCCGGCCCGACCGACCTGTCCGCCGCCCGCCTTGTCAACGCCGACATGGCGCGGGCCAAGCTGACCGGCAGCTTCGCGCGCGCCGCCGACTTTACCAACACGACGCTGACCGGCGCCCGGCTGGAGCGCGTGGACCTGCGCGACTGCAACTTCGTGGGTGCCGACATGCACGGCGCCGACCTGACGGGGGCCGACCTGCGCGGCGCCAGCCTGGACGGCGCTTTTTTGAACGAACTGGATCTCGTGCACGCCGCACGCACCGACGCCGAGGCGATGGCGATCAAGGAGCTGCCGCCGCTGCCGGTGGAGAACGAGGACGACACCCCGCCGCCCGCCGAACCCGAGGCGCTGGAGGAGCTGCTGCGTCAGCACTTGCTGTGGCTGGGCTCCAGCGGCAAGGTGGGGCGCCAGCTCGACCTGACGGGGATCAACCTGATCGGCGCCGACCTGTCGGGCGCGGTGCTGACGCTGGTGCGGGGCAGCAAGGTGCGGATGCGGGGCGCAAACCTGCGCGGTGCGCAGCTCCAGGCGGCGCACCTCGACGGCGCCGACCTGCGCTCGGCCGACCTGCGTGGCGCCGACCTCCGGGGCGCGACGCTCAACCGGGCGGTGTTGATCGACTGCCGGCTCGACGGCGCCAACCTGTCCCCGCTGTCGATTTCCGCCACGCAGCAGATCATGCGCGCCTCGCTGGTCCGGGCCCGCCTCGCCGGCGCGTCGCTGGCCGAAGCGAACCTCACCGGCTGCGACCTCTCCCTGGCCGACCTCACCGGCGTCAACCGCACCGGCGCCACGCTGGACGACGCCATCCTGGAAGGGACGCGGCTGGGCGAAGACTGAAAACCCCTCCCCCAGCCCCGCTGGGGGAGGGGTTTCAGCCGATGCGCTCGGCAATCTCGTCGAAGCTGGCGAACACCTCGTCCGGCGCGTGCGCCTTGAGCGCGGCCGGTTGTGCGAAGCCCCACAGCACGGCGCCGCAGGCGATGTTCGCCGCCCGCGCCGCCTCGATGTCACGGATCTCGTCGCCGATGCCGATGGTCTGGCTGGCGGAGATGCCGCTCCGGGCCATCACCTTGCGGAACTTTGCAGCCTTGCCGAAGATCGAGGCGCCGCATTCGTAGTGCGCGATGAGAGCCGCGTTCTCCGGCCCCAGGACGCGCCGCACGTTCGCTTCCGCGTTCGAGCTGACGACGGCCAGCGTGACGCCCTTGTCGGACAGGCGCCGCAGCAGGGGTGCGGTGCCGTCGAACAGCGGGATCCGGTCGATGTCGCGGGCGACCAGCTTGCGCATGTGGTTGGCGATGAAGGGAACCTTCCACCTCGGCAGGCCGAGGTGGCGCATCATCGCACGCCCATCACTGCCGCGCAGGGCCTCCACGTCGGAGGGCGCGATCCGGCGGAACCCGTACCGGTCGGCGACATCGTTGAAGATGTCGATGAACCAGGGGAACGTGTCGGCCAGGGTGCCGTCGAAGTCGAAGATTGCCAGCCGATACGTCATCGCGTTGGGAGCCGCACCGTGGCCGTTGTTCCCTGTCCGGGTTCGCTGGTCAGCGTGATGCCGCCGCCGTGCAGTTCGACCAGCGCCCGGGTGATGGCGAGGCCCAGCCCCGTGCCCCCGTGTCGGCGGTTCAGCGCCATGTCGCCCTGCTGGAAGGGTTCGAACACCTGCTTCAGCGCGTCGGGTGCGATGCCCACGCCGGTGTCGGCGACCGTCAGCACCAGTGTGCCGTCCGCCTCCAACGCGGCGCTCACGCGCGCGCTGCCGCCTGGCGGGGTGAACTTCACGGCGTTGGACAGCAGGTTCAGCAGGATCTTCATGACCGCCAGCCGGTCGGCGTGCACCGCCAGCGGCAGGGCGCTCACGTCGTCCAGCAGCGCGACCTCGCCCTTGAGCGCGTGGTCGCGCACCATCTGCAGGCAGGAATGCACCACCTGGCCGAGGTCGATCGCCTCCGGCGCCAGCCGCAGCTTGCCCGCCTCGATGCGGGACATGTCCAGCACGTCATTGATGATGCGCAGGAGATGGCCGCCGCTCTCGTGGATGTCCTTGGCATACTCCAGATACATGGGGGAGCCGAGCGGGCCCATCGCCTGATCCTTGATGATCTCGGAAAAGCCGATGATCGCGTTCAAGGGCGTGCGCAGCTCGTGGCTCATGGTGTTGAGGAAGGCGCTCTTGGCCTGCGCGGCGGCCTCCGCCTTCGCCTTGGCCTCGATGAGGTCGCGTTCGCCCTGCTTGCGGGTAGTGATGTCGCGCAGCGTGGCGGTGAAGAACAGCTCTTCCGCCACGCGGCTCGGGGCGATCGACAGTTCGGCCGGGAACTCGCTGCCGTCGGCGCGCATCGCCGTCACCTCAAGGCGGCGGCCGACCGTGCCGCCGCTCTCGCCGGCGAGATAGCGCGCGAAGCCGGCGCGGTGCGCCTCGCGCCAGGCGGGTGGGATGATCAGCTCCTCCATGCGGCGGCCCAGCACCTCGTCGCGCCGGTAGCCCAGCGTCCGCTCGGCGGCCGGGTTGAACTCCACCAGCAGGCCCGACGCATCGACGGTCAGGATGCAGTCCAGCGCGGTCTCGACGATGGCCTGCTTGCGGGCCTCGCTCCTGCGCAGTTCGGCGTCCAGCCGCGCGCGCTGGATGGCGCCGGCCAGCAGCACCGCGGCAGTGGAGAGAACGTCGGTCTCCAGTTCGCTCCAGGTGCGCCCCGGCGACGCATCATCGAAGGCGATGTGGCCCCACCATGCACCGTCGACGATGATGGGCACCAGCAATTGCGAGCCGGCGGCGTCCTGGACGGTCTCGCCGCGGCGCAGCCGCTCGGCCCAGCCTTCACCGGCGTTGAGCCGCGTCACCCGGCGCTTGGGGTCGTCGCTGAGGCGCGGCACGCCGTTGGCAGTCCACTCGAACAGGCAGGCCTGCATGGCGGTGTTGCCGAAGCTGTGCACCTGGTGCAGACCGGCGCGCGCCACGCCCAGCACCAGGCCCAGGCGGTCCAGCAAATCCTCGACCCCGCTCTGCCAGTCGCCCTGGCCGATGATGCGGGTTGCGGCGCAGGTGACGGCCTCCAGCATGGCGGTACGGCGCGCCAGCTCGGCCTCGCGGCGTTTGAACTCGGCGATGTCCGAAGGGAGGACGTCCTCTGGGCGATGCAGCGCATGGCCTGCGCAATCGGACATCGGACTTCTCTCCCTCGGCGTGCCCGGCGACGAATTCTTGTCGAAATCGTATTGGAACAAATAAATGTTGCCAATGGATTTTGCCGCACCCGCGAAAAAGGCCCTTCCCCGGCTGGGGGGAAGGGCCTTTTCGAACCGTCTGGCACGTGGTGTCAGCGTGCCGCTTCGGCCGCCATTGGCGGAAGGGTCGCGATGGCCCCCCGGTCCGGCGGCGCCAGGTGCAGCCCCACCTGGGGCGTCTTCCACTCGAGCGTGTCGAAGGCGTTGCAGTTGCCGCACAGGCCCGACCAGTCGCGGCTGACCGCACCGCAGGCGCGGCAGGTCCACGCCGGATCCGGCGGGGCCGACACCGCCTGGACAAGCCAGCTTTGCGCTGCCTCCTCGTTTCCATGCTCGGCCCGCTCGAGGTCGGCGAGCAGCCGGTAGACGCGCTGCGACGGCTGGAGATCCAGCGCCTTCATGAGGTGGCTGCGTGCCTCGCCCCACAGTTCCGCCTCCAGCGAGGCGCGGGCGACGGCCAGATGGCTCTCGACATGGCCGGGGGTCTGGGCCGCCAGCTTCTCGAAGAACTTGAGCCGGGTCAGGGCATCGTAGCCTTCGAAGATCTGTCGGTAGACATCGGCCAGTTCCTGCGCCGGCTGCTGGCGCCACGCGCGCTCGATGGTCTTGGCTGCCGGCTTGTGGCGCCCGTTCGCCGCGAGCAGGCGAGCCAGACGCGCCGCCGCCGGCACGAAGCCCGGCAGCAGGTCGTGCGCCGACTGCGCGTGGTAGAGCGCCGAGTCGCCGCGGCCGCGCCGCTCCGCCTCGAAGCTGCGTTCCAACAGCAGGGCGGCGCGGCGGTGCCGGCCTTCCTCGGCCGGGATGGCGCCGGCCTGCACGGCCGACTGCAACATGCCCTCGGCCGCGGCCCAGTCCCCCGAACGGGCCTCCAGGTCATACAGCGTCGTCAGCACCCAAGGGGTGTTGGGCTGCAGCTTGTGCGCCCGGCGGGCGAGGTTCAACGCCTCCACCCGGTCCCCGGATTTCAACGCCTGCGTGAGCAGGCCGCGCAGGCCCAGGAACGCCGTCTCCGGACGCTCCAGCATGGCGTGGAAATAGTTGTTGGCGGCCTTGTCGTCGCCCTGGAGCTGGGCGGCCTGGGCCGACAGCAGCATGGTGAGCGGCGGGTCGTGCAGCAGGCCGTCGGCCTTGCGCGCCATCTTGCGGGCGGTGGCAGCGTCGCCGGCGGCGACCGCGACCATGCCCTGGGTGAGCGCCTTGTAGCCCTTTTCCCGACGGCGTGCGCGGCTCGCCCGCCGCAAGCTGCCCGGCGCGCGGACGATGGCGCGCCAGAACCGGTAGATGAGCGCAGCGGCGCCCAGCGCGCCGACGACGAACAGCACCATCATGGCAAAGCTCGTCTCGATGACGTAGCCCTGCCACTCGACGGTGATGTTGCCGGGATGCTCGGCCAGCCAGATGGCGATCGCGACGAGGATCGCGACCTTGGCGAGGAACCATAGCGCGCGGGTCATTGTGGCACCTTCCCGCCGGAGGCTGCGGCCAGAGCCGTGATGGACCGGTTGGTGAGCTGTTGGCCGGCGGTGTTGGCCGCGAGGCGCGCCTTGGCGTCGGCCAGCCAGCCGGCGGCGGCCTGCGCGGCCGGGTCCTGGAGCTTGGACACCTCGTCCACCGCGCCCTTCAGGTTGCCTTGGTCCATGGCAGCCTGGGCGCGGGCGACGATGGCCTCCGGCGTATCACCGACCACGTCGCCGCCCTGGCGGCGCACGGTCACCAGCGTCGACAGGGCGCCGGTCACCTGCTGGACCCAGTTGCCACCCTCACCCCTGAGCGCGGCGCGGACGATGTCGCCGCCCTCATGCCGCAAGCGGTCGGCGAGCTGCACCTGCGTCGGGATGCCCTTGGCGGCGTACGGCGCCACGGCGTCCAGCGCCTGAGCGATCTGCGGATCGCCGCCGCCCACCGCCTTGGCGGCCTGCAACTCGGACTGGAAGGGGCCGCTGCCGGCCAATGCGCCGCGGAGCTGCCCGGCGGCGAGCACCAGTGCCTGGGCGCTGGCCGCCGCGTCCTGCCTGGCGCTGGCCTGCTGCGCCAACGTCGAGACTTGCTGCTTGAGCGACGTCACGTCCTGGGTGAGCTGCGGGTCGGGGCCGATCTTGCCCTCCAGTGCGGCGATACGATCCGACAGGTCCTTGACCGCGGCCGGGTCGACCGCGGGAGCAGCCGGCGCCGGGGCTGGCCGCTTCTCCAACGCGTCGATGCGGCTTGCCAGCTCCTGCACGTCGGCTGAGGAGACGCCATTGCCGGCGGTGGTTGGGGTCGGGCGCTTCTCCAGCGCGTCGATACGGCTCGCCAGCGCCTGCACGTCGGCGGAGGAGGCGCCATTGCCGGTGGCCGCAGCGGCCGGGCGCTGCTCCAGCGTGGCGAGGCGGTCGCTCAACTGCTGAACCTGGGTGCGTAGGGCGGGGTCGATCTGGGGTGCGGGCGTGGCGACCTGCGCCTTCGGCCAAGCCGGCACGCGCGGCGACCACCAGGGTTCGCTCAGCGCGGCGGCGCCTACCAGCAGTGCCAGCAGCGACACGGCGGTCGCAAAGCCGGCGCCGGAGCGCCGCTCGACCGGCGGGGGCGGCGTGTAGGTCGGCTTGGTGCGCTCATCGGTCGGGTTCTCGATGGCCGGCGGTGCGGGCTGCGGCTCGGCGGCAGTCTCAACGACTGGTTCAGGGGCGGGTTCGGCGGTGGGCGCGGTCGCCGCGACGGTATCCGTCTCGGTCGGTTTGCCCTCGGTTGCGTGCCGGTCCTCGGCCGGAGTCGCAGCCTCCAGATCGGCCTCGTCGAGGGCGATCTCGTACTTGGCGGCGGCGGCGCGCAGGTCGGCATGGCGCGACAGCGGGATGGCGCCGCGCTTCTTCCAGCCCTGCACGGTGGTCACCGGCGTGTCGAGCTTGTGGGCCATGGGACGGATGCCGCCGAAGCGCTCGATGATGCGCTCAACCGCGGTGCCGCCGGGGGTGGTGGGGGTATCCGAAGCCGGATTGGCGTTCGGATCCGTCTCGGGCTGTTCGGAGCCTGGGCGAGAGGTCATGGAAGCCTTCTTGGTCGCGATTTTTCGTTATGGGCGACGCCGTTTCCTCGATACCTGGACAGCGCCGTTCCCGCGGAACGCCGTGAGCGGCCGCGGACCATGCGGTCGCGGCCGGTGTCGAAGTCGTGCCCTTAAGCCCCGCCGCAGCCCCGACTTGGCAGCAGAGCGAGCAGGCTGTCCTGTTCCGGTCGTTCGGCGATCTGTACGCTTCTCCACGGGACGGGCCCTGTGTCGCACGTACGGGCGGCCTCCGCGACGGCCGGACTGAGGCAGAGCACGTCGACTGTACGACAGCGGTCGATCAGTCCTTCCTCCTGTACCAACCTAACAAACGAACGGGCCGTACGGGGAGAAAAAATGAGTACGGCGTCTATCTGACCTTCGGCCAGTCCGGTCGCGGTATCCCTGCCCAGACGTGTAGTGGGAAGGGCCTCGTACATGGCCTCGCGACGTACGGTGAAGCCCTTGGTTCCCAACAATCCGGACAGGTCTCCGGCCACCGTCGTGCCCGCGACGTGAAGAAGCGTCCCGGCCTCGGGGCGGCAGCGTTCGGCTACCAGCGCGGCCAGTGCGTACACGTCGCCGTGGGCGCTTTCGACGGACCCGAACCCGGCCTCGCGGGCAGCCCGCGCAGTGGCGTCGCCGACCGCGTAAGCGGGAATTTGGCGATGCCCCGTACGCCGAACGAAGGCCCGTACGCCATTGGCGCTGGTGAAGAGGAGGGCCTGTACGTCGTGAAGCTCCGGCGCCGGCCCGTCCAGCCAGACCATGTCCAGCATCGGCTCGACCCGGGGGACGTGCCCTAGGGCGTGCAGGCGTTCGGCCAGCGGCTCGGCGTCCTCCGCCGGCCGCGTGATGAGGAGGCGAAGGCCTCCTCCGCTCACGGCAGGAAGAATCCCGGCGGCAGCTGCGCCTTGATCTCCGCCCCGGCGTCGGTTCCGAGTGCGGCGGCGTCCCCCGCCTTTCCCTTGCGGTGTGCCGTGAACACCTGCCGTCCGTCCGGCGACAGCACTTTGGTGTCCAACGTCAGCTCGTCGCCGTCCAGCCGGGCCAGCGCCGCGATCGGCGTCCGGCAGGAGCCGTCGAGCATGGCGAGCAGCGCGCGCTCGGCCGTCACGCGGACCGCCGTCCCGGCGCAGTGCAGCGGGGCGAGCAGCGCACGGGTCCGGTCGTCGTTGCTGCGGATCTCGATGCCGATGGCACCCTGCGCCACGGCGGGGAGCATGGTCTCGGGCTCGAGGACGGCGGTGATGCGGTCGGTCAGGCCCAGGCGGCGCAGGCCGGCCAGTGCCAGCAGCGTGGCATCCACCTCGCCGGCGTCGAGCTTCTTCAGGCGCGTCTGCACATTGCCGCGCAGGGGAACGACCTTGAGATCCGGTCGGCGCTCCAGGATCTGCGCCTGCCGGCGCAGACCGGCGGTTCCGACCACCGAGCCGGCGGGCAGAGTGTCCAGCCCTTCGCCGGAACGCGAGAAGAAGGCGTCGCGCGGATCCTCGCGCGGCAGCAGGGTGGCGATCTCCAGCCCGTCCGGCAGCCACGTCGGCACGTCCTTCATGGAATGCACGGCGAGGTCCACGCGGTTTCCGAGCAGAGCGTCTTCCAGCTCCTTGGTGAACAGGCCCTTGCCACCGGCCTCGGACAAGGTGCGGTCGAGGATCTGGTCGCCCGTGGTCTTGATCACCACGATCTCGATGGCGCCCGGCGATGCCAGATGCGGGTGCGCCGCCATCAGGCGGTCGCGGGTCTCGTGGGCCTGCGCCAGCGCCAAGAGGCTGCCGCGCGTGCCGATGCGAAGCGATGTCGTCATGGTCCGTTTTTCTATGCTCTTCGGCGGACTTTGCAAGCCCTCAGCCATCCGCGCCTTGACCGAAATCAGTCGGGTCGCTCCTTACAACCGCCGTGCGGTGACCACGATCCGGCGGCTGTCGGGCGTCCAGGCGGCGCCCTCGAAGTCGCCGGCCACGGTGTCGACGGCGAAGCCGGCCTCGCGCAGCATCGCCTCCAGCTCGTCGCGGACGATCATCCGCCAGTGGAAGGCGTAGTCGTGGCTCTGCACCGTGCCGTCCGGCAGCAGTTCGTCGTACCAGCCGCAGATGCGCTGGCGCTGCAGGGCGTCCAGCGCGGTGTTCATGGCGTAGCGCACGTAGCGGTGGCCGCTGCACGGATTGACCCGCGGCTCCGACGGCGCCGGGTTGCGGTCGGCGCCCATGGGCAGCGTCAGCGGGTTCATCACGTCGAGCGCCAGCCGGCCGCCGCTTGCCATGTGCGCCGCCGTCCGGGCCAGCGTCCGCCGCTCCTCGTCGGCGTCGGGGATCAGCATCAGCGTGTTGAACGGCAGCACCGCCAGCGCGAACCCGCGTTCGGGCAGGTCCAGCGCAGCGGCGTCCTGCCGGACCACATGGACGCATGCCTGCACGGCGGCGCTCTCGCGGGCAAGCTTTGCGCGGAACTGGTCCAGCATGCCGGCCGACACGTCCACCGCCCACACCTCGAGGCCCAGCCGGGCGAGCGGGATGGTCAGGCGTCCGGTGCCGCAGCCGACCTCCAGAACCGGTCCGCCGACATGCTCCGCCAGCTCCTTGTAGAAACCGACGTCGCCCAGGATGCCCATGCGCTCCAACTGCACCACGGCGACGGGATGCGCCTCGCCGATCTCCAGCGACGGGTAGTCGCCGTCGTAGTAGCGGATGCAGGCGTCGTCGTCCGGCACGTCCTTGTTCATTGCAAGACCCTATACCCGTGAAGCGCGAGCGGCTAGGTTGGCGGCCATGATCGTTCTTGGAATCGAAACGAGCTGCGACGAGACGGCGGCGGCCGTGGTCACCGACGCGCGCGAGATCCGCGCCGACATCGTGCTGTCCCAGATCGCCGACCACACCCCCTACGGCGGCGTGGTGCCGGAGGTGGCGGCGCGCGCCCACCTGGAGCACCTGGATGGCCTGATCCGCCGCGCCCTGGACGAGGCCGGCGTGGGGCTGTCCGACCTGGACGGCATCGCGGCCACCGGCGGGCCCGGTCTGATCGGCGGCGTCATCGTCGGCGTGATGACCGCCAAGGCCATCGCTGCCGCGCGCAAGCTGCCCTTTGTCGCCGTCAACCACCTGGAGGGGCACGCCCTCACGGCGCGGCTCACCGACGACGTGGCGTTCCCGTACCTGCTGCTTCTCGTCTCCGGCGGGCACTGCCAGTTGCTGGTGGTGGAGGGGGCGGGCCGGTACCGGCGCCTCGGCACCACCATCGACGACGCAGTGGGCGAGGCCTTCGACAAGACGGCGAAGCTCCTGGGCCTCGGCTACCCGGGCGGGCCATTGGTGGAGCAGGCGGCTTCCCAGGCCACGAATCCCGGCCGGTTCGAGCTGCCGCGGCCCATGGTTGGCCGGCCGGGCTGCGACTTCTCCTTCTCCGGCCTGAAGGCCGCGGTGCGCCGCGCGGTGGAGGAGTTGCCCAAGCCGCTGTCCCCGCAGGACCAAGCCGACCTCGCGGCGGCGTTCCAGCGCACCGTGGCCGATGTGATGGCCGATCGCTGCAAGCGCGCCATCCGCCTGTTCAAGGATGCCCACCCGCAGGGCGGTGCCCTGGTGGTGGCCGGCGGTGTGGCGGCCAACAAGGCGTTGCGCACGCGCCTGTCCGATCTCGCCGCAGCGGAAGCCATGCCGTTCGTGGCGCCGCCGCTGCGGCTGTGCACCGACAACGCGGCGATGATCGCCTGGGCGGGCATCGAGCGCCTGAAGCTCGGCCAGACCGACGGGCTGGACTTCGCGCCGCGCCCGCGCTGGCCCCTCGACCCCACCGCCAAGCCCGCCATCGGCCGGCCGGACGTGGGCGCGGGGGTGAAGGCGTGAAATTGCCTTTTCGGCCTCAGGGTTTGCGGATACCTCTTCGTCGTCATCCCCGCGGACGTGGGGATCCAGGCTTGCGGCTCCAGTGCTTGCCTCGGCTGGATTCCCGCCTCTCGCGCTGGCTTTGCCAGCGCTGGCGGCAGGCGGCTCGAAGAGCCGCTGAGAGCTTTCGCGGGAATGGCGGTTCCAAGGATTGTTGGGTGGAGACCAGCATATGACTTCCTCCTTCCACAGCATCGGCGTCGTCGGTGGCGGCGCGTGGGGCACAGCGTTGGCGCTGGCGGCGTTGCGCGCCGGGCGGTCGACGCTGCTGTGGGCGCGGGAGCCGGCGGTGGTGGACGCCATCAACACCGCGCACGAGAACCGCGACTACCTGCCGGGCGTGACCCTGCCGGCGGAACTGATGGCCACCGCCGACCTGGCCGAGGTCGGCGCCTGCGACGCCGTGCTGCTGGTTACCCCGGCGCAGCACCTGCGCTCCGTCTGCGCCAAGCTGGCGCCGCACCTCAGGCCGGGCGCGCCGGCCGTCATCTGCGCCAAGGGCATTGAGATCGAGACCCAGGCGCTGATGTACGATGCGGTCGAGGCCGCGCTGCCGCCGGGCACGCCCGTCGCCATCCTCTCCGGCCCGACCTTCGCGGCGGAAGTGGCGCGCGGCCTGCCCACCGCGGTGACGCTCGCCTGCCGGGACGCCGCCGTCGGCACCAAGCTGGTCGAGGCGCTGGGCAGTCTGACCTTCCGCCCCTACCTCACCGACGACGTGATCGGCGCGCAGGTGGGCGGGGCGGTGAAGAACGTGCTGGCGATCGCCTGCGGCGTGGTGGCGGGGCGCAAGTTCGGCGACAACGCGCGCGCCGCGCTGATCACCCGTGGCCTCGCCGAGATCACCCGCCTGGCGCTGCGGCTGGGGGCGCGGCCGGAGACGCTGATGGGGCTGTCGGGTCTGGGCGACCTGACGCTCACCTGCTCCAGCCTGCAGTCGCGCAACATGTCGCTGGGCGTGGCATTGGGCGAGGGGCGCACGCTGGACGAGGTGCTGGGCGAGCGCCGCTCGGTGGCGGAGGGCGTCTACACCGCCCGCGCCGTGGTGGCGCTGGCCGGACGGCTCGGCGTCGAGATGCCGATCTGCGCCGCGGTGGACGCCATCCTCAACCGGGGTGCCAGCGTGGACGACACGGTCCAGGGGCTGCTGTCGCGTCCCTTCCGCGAGGAAGCGGCTTGAGGGCCGCGTGGCTGCCGGTGCTGGTGGTCCTGGCTGGCACGCTTCCGGCCTCCGCTGCGTGGAATGACCCGGCCGAGCTGCCGGGGCTCGGCACGGTCGACCGCCGGGTGCCCGTCGATGTGGCGGAGGATCCCTGGCGTTCGGTCGGCAAGGTGCAGACCAACCTAGGCGGGCGCTGCACGAGCGTGCTGGTCGGGCCGCGCCTGGTCCTGACGGCGGCGCACTGCCTGTTTAACCCGCGCACCCAGGCCATGCTTCCGGCGTCGTCGCTGCACGTGCTGTTCGGCTACCACAGGGGCGAGTACCGCACCCACGTGACGGTGGAGCGGTACGCCTTCGACCCTGCATTCGACGGACGCAAGAACGTCCGCATGCTGTCGGGCGACAACGCCCACGTGGACTGGGCCCTGTTGACGCTGGCGCCCGAGCCGAAAGTGTCCGAGCCGGTGCTGCCCGTCGCCGTCAAGCCGCCGCTGGCCGGCACGCCTCTGGTGCTGGGCGGCTTCAGTCAGGACCGTTCGCACCAGCTGTTGGCCGACCTGGCCTGCAAGATCCTCGGTTGGGGCAATTTCCCGAATGGCGCGCCGATGATGCTGCACGATTGCTCGGCCACGCGCGGGACCAGCGGCGGCCCCATACTGTCCAACCGGAACGGGCGGTGGGAGGTGATCGGCATCAACGTCGGCGCCTCGCCCAAGGCCAACCTGGCGCTGCCCGCCGCAGCCTTCGCCGCCGAGGCCGGTCGCATTCCTTAGACTCGTCCGCTCGCCAGGGCCCCTTCCGACCCGGCCCGGGTTGCGCTACGGTCCGCTCGGGCTCAAGAGAAACGGGAGGGTTTTTCCGCATGCTGTTCATGTTCCATTGCATCGACAAGGCAGGATCCGCCGACGTGCGCGCCGCCAACCGCAACGCGCACCTCGACTACCTCGAGGCGCACAAGGACCGCATCCTGGTGGCCGGGCCGCTGCTGGGCGACGACGGCAGCTCCATGGTCGGCAGCCTGCTGATCATCGAGTGCGCCGACAAGGCCGCCGCCCAGGCCTTCGCCGACAACGATCCCTACGCCAAGGCCGGCCTGTTCCAGTCGGTCGAGATTCGCGCCTGGCGGCGCGTCTTCCCGAAGGCCTGAGGGGACGGCGCACGATGGCCCGCTGGCTTCTGAAGTCCGAGCCTTTCAAGTACTCGTGGGACCGCATGGTCGCCGACGGCATCACGCATTGGGACGGGGTGCGCAACCACCAGGCGGCGAACAACCTCAAGGCCATGCGGGCCGGCGATCGCGCCTTCTTCTACCATTCCAACGAAGGTTTGGAGGTGGTCGGCGTGGTTGAGGTGGCGCGGGAATACTATCCCGACCCGTCCGATGAGACGGGGCGCTTCGGCATGGTGGACGTCAAGCCGGTCATGCCGGTGAAGACTCCGGTCACCCTGAAGCAGATGAAGGCCGATCCGTTACTGGAAGGCATGGCGCTGGTGCGCCAGTCACGCCTGTCCGTGTGTCCGGTGACGGACGCGGAATGGGCGCGGGTGTGTGAACTGGCGGGAATTCCTGCCTGAGCTCCTGGACCGGAGGGTCGGTGCCGTCCTACTCGGCGGCGACCGGCTCGACGGTCGCCTGGAAGTCCCTGGCGGCCCGCATTATGCGGCGCGACAGCGCGTGGATCTCGAGTGCCGCCTCGGCGTAGTCCTCACCGTTCTTGGGCAGAGTGTGCAGCGTGGCGTCGATCACCATCAGATTGGTGCGGTTGCTCATCTGGCTGAGCCGCTCGGTGATGTCGCTTCCGCCCTTGCCGTCCGCGCTGGTGGTGCTGGCCATGAAGCGCCCGTCCGCCTTTGAAACCTCGATGCTCGTGCAGGCTAATCCAGGCCGGTTAAGGCTGAGTTAAGGCAGGGTTAAGCATCGGCGGTCCTGTGCGAACGTTAAGGGGTGCGGCAAACGGTCGCAATACAATCGGCCTATGGCATTTGCCCAGGAGTCAGGAAATTCTGCTGCAATGCACAAAAACGGCCTCCCTAAATAGGGGAAGGCCCGGTTCCCGCGGCCTGTACGTCTTGTCGAGCCCATATCATGTGTGGATAATGCCCGCCAAACGGGGTGGTGCAACACCGCCTCATAACGCCCTTCGGGCCTAAACAGACGTAAACGGGGGAATCGCAGACCAATGACCAACAACAACACGTTCTTTCCCGTGAAGCCCGAGGCCGCCAAGGCCGCCTGGGTCGACGAAGCCAAGTACAAGGCCATGTACGAGCAGTCGGCCAAGGATCCCGAGGGTTTCTGGGCCGAGCACGGCAAGCGGGTCGATTGGATCAAGCCGTACACCAAGGTGAAGGACGTCAGCTTCACCGGCGACGTGCACATCAAGTGGTTCTACGACGGCACGCTGAACGTGTCGGCCAACTGCATCGACCGCCACCTCGCCAAGCGCGGCAACCAGACCGCCATCATCTTCGAGGGTGACGACCCCGGCGTTTCCAAGCACATCACTTACAAGGAACTGCACGAGCAGGTCTGCCGCTTCGCCAACGTTCTGAAGAAGAACGGCGTCAAGAAGGGTGACCGCGTTACCATCTACCTGCCGATGATCCCGGAAGCGGCGTACGCCATGCTGGCCTGCGCGCGCATCGGCGCCATCCATTCGGTCGTGTTCGGCGGCTTCTCGCCGGACAGCCTGAAGGACCGCATCGTCGACTGCGACAGCCACTTCCTCATCACCGCGGACGAGGGCCTGCGCGGCGGCAAGAAGGTGCCGCTGAAGGCGAACGCCGACAAGGCCGTGGCCGCGGCGCCGGTGGTCAAGAACGTTCTGGTGGTCAAGCACACCGGCGGCGATGTCCCCTGGAGCGCCGGCCGCGACCTCTGGTTCCACGAGGAGATGGCGTCGGTGTCCGCCGACTGCCCGCCGGAGGAGATGAGCGCCGAGGACCCGCTGTTCATCCTCTACACCTCGGGCTCGACCGGCAAGCCGAAGGGCGTGCTGCACACCACCGGCGGCTATCTGGTCTACACATCGATGACGCACCAGTACGTCTTCGACTACCACGACGGCGACATCTATTGGTGCACCGCCGACGTGGGCTGGGTGACGGGCCACAGCTACATCGTCTACGGCCCGCTCGCCAACGGCGCCACCACGCTGATGTTCGAGGGCGTACCCACATATCCGGACGTCTCGCGCTTCTGGCAGGTGATCGACAAGCACAAGGTCAACATCTTCTACACCGCCCCCACCGCCATCCGTTCGCTGATGCGCGAGGGTGAGGGACCGGTGAAGAAGACATCGCGCGCCTCGTTGCGCGTGCTGGGTTCGGTCGGCGAGCCGATCAACCCCGAGGCATGGCTGTGGTACTACAACGTGGTGGGCGACGGCCGCTGCCCGATCGTCGATACCTGGTGGCAGACCGAGACCGGCGGCATCCTGATCACCCCGTTGGTCGGCGCCATCGGCCAGAAGCCGGGTTCGGCCACCAAGCCGTTTTTCGGCGTCAAGCCGGTCGTGGTGGACAACGAAGGCGCGGTGCAGGAAGGCGAGACCGAGGGCAACCTCTGCATCGCCGACGCCTGGCCGGGCATGATGCGGACGGTGTACGGCGACCACGAGCGCTTCGTGCAGACGTACTTCTCGACCTTTGCCGGCTACTACTTCACCGGTGACGGCTGCCGCCGTGACGCCGACGGCTACTATTGGATCACCGGCCGCGTCGACGACGTGATCAACGTGTCCGGCCACCGCATGGGCACCGCCGAGGTCGAGAGCGCGCTGGTGGCGCACCCGAAGGTCGCCGAGGCGGCCGTGGTGGGCTACCCGCACGACCTCAAGGGCCAGGGCATCTACGCCTACGTCACGCTCAACGCCGGCGAGACGCCGACCGAGGAGCTGCGCAAGGAGCTGGTGGCCTGGGTTCGTAAGGAGATCGGCCCGATTGCCTCGCCCGACCTGATCCAGTGGGCGCCCGGCCTGCCGAAGACCCGTTCGGGCAAGATCATGCGCCGCATCCTGCGCAAGATCGCCGCGAACGAGTACGAGGCGCTCGGCGACACCTCGACGCTCGCCGATCCAGGCGTCGTCACCGAGCTGGTCGAGAACCGCATGAACCGCGGCTGACCGCTCCGGTCGGACGCATGAGCCACGGACCAGGGGCCTTCGGGCCCCTGGTTTCGTTTTTGGGGCTACGGCTTTGCCGGGCCGCTCTCGCCCCCGGACGTGCCGGAACCGCCGCTCTCGCCCTTCAGGCCGGTCTCGCCCTTCGAGGCGTCGGGCACTTTGCCGATGGGGCCCTGGTCCTTGGTCTCGATGGCGTTCTTCTGCTTGTCGGTGCGGCGTTCGCCCATCCGGTTGTTGTCCTGGTCGCCGGTGCCGAACCAGGATTCGCCCTGGACCGGCGGCTTCTCGCCGAGGTCGTTGCCCTTGCCATCCTGGGCCAGCGCCGTCACCGCCGCCGAACCCAGAACCACGGCTGCCGCGATCAGCAAGCCCATCCAAGCCGTCCGCATCTCTCCTCTCCGTCAATAGGGTGACGGTACGGGAACGCGTCGCGTTGGGTAGGCGTTCCGATCGCCGCGGAACGGCCCTGGTCGCGCTGCTGTTGCTGCCCGGACGGCGGCAAGATCATGGACGGAGTCTGTCACCGACTCACTGCCCGTCTGTTCTGCTCGCACGACCAGACGGAGTTGGCGCGCTTCGCGTGAGGTCACCCCTCCAACGCGCACCAGGGCTGCCGTTTCTCACCTCGATAGGGATGGGCCAGCCCGGCGTCCAGCAGAGACTGCGACAGGTCGGCGCCGGTGGAGGTCATCACGCGGGCGCGCACGCGGCCGCCGTACTTGTCGGCCTGCACGTCCAGCAGCCGCGCGTGGCCGTCGGCCAGCAAGCGGCGGGCGAGCGCGCGGGCGGCCTCCGCCTTTTCCTTTTCCTGGGCGCAGTGGGCGCGCAGTTCCGGCGCGTCGATGCCCTCCAGACGCACGTGCGTTTCCACCGCCTGACCCAGCCAGATGATGGCGCGCACGGCGATGGTGTCGCCGTCCAGCACGTCGAGCACGTCGGCCGGGATCGGCCCCGGCAGCGAAGCTTGTCCGGCGAGAACAGGGCCGGCCGCCATCAGCAGCGCTGGCAGCACGGAACGGAGCAGAGGAGAACGCACGGTAACGGCCTCTACATGGACGGGCCGAAGCCCGCGTCATGCGCCAAGGCTACGCTCCAGCTAGGAACAAATCAAGCGTACAATAGGCATTAAATCCCGCATTCAAATGCATGCAGGCTCGCGGTCCTAACGGTAGCTCAAAAATCGGAGCAGCGGCCCTTGAACTCCCAGTCGCCGTACCGGGTCGGCTCCGGCCCCTTGGGGCCGCCGATCTCGCCGGGCTTCTGCTCCGGTCCCTTACCGATGGTCTCCGGGATGGTCTCCTCGGCGGAGATGGTTTCGGACTTGGTCTGGGCGGTCGTCTTGTCGCTCATGGTCCTGCTCGTGCGCATCTTGAACGGGGCGCTACGCCAAGCCCATATCACCGACGACGCGCGGCGGGAAGCCCCGTCCGCAGGAATCGAGGATCGATACGGACTTATGGCCAGCTACCTGAAGACCACCGTGCTACTCGCCGGCCTGACCGCCCTGTTCGTGGGCGTCGGCTTCCTGTTGGGCGGGCAGAACGGCATGCTGATCGCCTTCCTCGTGGCGCTGGGCATGAACGCGTTCGCCTACTGGAACTCCGGCAATATGGTGCTGAACATGTACGGTGCCCAGGAGGTGGACGCCTACACCGCACCCGAGTTCTACGGCATCATCGAACAACTGGCACAACGCGCCGGGCTGCCGATGCCGCGCGTGTACGTCATCCACAGCGACCAGCCCAACGCCTTCGCCACCGGCCGCAATCCGGAGAACGCCGCGGTTGCCGCCACCACCGGCCTGCTGCAGATGCTCAGCCCTGAGGAGATCGCCGGCGTCATGGCGCACGAGCTGGCGCACGTGAAGAACCGCGACACCCTCATCATGACGGTCACCGCGACCATCGCCGGCGCTATCTCCATGCTCGCCAACTTCGGCATGTTCTTCGGCGGCTCGCATTCGAGCAACGAGGAGGGGCAGGGCGGCAATCCGCTGGGCTTCGTCGGCAACCTGCTGCTGATGATCCTGGCGCCGGTCGCGGCGATGATCGTGCAGATGGCGATCAGCCGCACCCGCGAGTACGAGGCCGACCGCCTGGGTGCCGAGATCTGCGGTCGTCCACAGTGGCTCGCCAACGCGCTGGTGCGCATTCACGACGGCGTCGCCCGCATTCCCGAGCCGCATGCCGAGGCGAACCCGGCAACCGCGCACCTGTTCATCGTGAACCCGTTGCACGGCGGTTCCTTCGACAATCTGTTCTCGACGCACCCGTCGGTGGAGAATCGGGTGGCGCTTCTGTACGCCATGGCCGGCCACGGCTCCGCCCCGCAGCCCGCCGGCCCCTGGGGCGCCCCACGCGGCCCTTGGGGCTGATCCCGGATGCGCGCACAGATCGGCCGGGCTATGCTCCGCAGGTTCATGCGACATGCTGGTCCTTTCTGATCTTGGCGGCGGCGCTGCATTCCCGCCTCGCTGTGACGGCAAGGTAGGGTGCAATCCCGATCCCGCACCGGGGCGTTCTACCAGCTGGCGATCCTCATGTATGTCCGTGCTCTTTGGGAAGCAGCACGACGCGGAAGCGAGCTCTGCCGGACATCATCCGCTCGTACCCTTCGGCCGCTTGGTCCAAGGGCAGCGTCTCAATCATCGGCCGGACGCCGGTGAGCGCGCTGAAACGCATGGTTGCCTCGGAGTCCCAGGCGGTTCCGGATGGCCATCCTTGGAATGAGCGCCGCGCCGAGATCAGCTGAAACGGCGAGGCCTCGATCGGATCAGGCGTCGCCCCGACGACGAGCATCCGACCATCCACCGCTAGCCCCTCGATGACGGCTGTCATCGCCTTGCTGCTCGGCGCGGTCGCCAGAATGACCTTGGCCCCGCCCATGGCCGTGAGCGCGGCTGCGGGATCCACTGCGCTGCTGTCCAGGTAAGGTGGGCGCCGAGTTGGCGAGCAAGCGCCTCCTTGTCCTTGCCCCGGCCCACGGCAACCGTCTCGAAGCCGGAGCGAGCGGCGAACTGAATCCCAAACCGAATTGGCCTATGCGCCTAACTCCAGCGAATAGGTACAAAACATGAACAGATCGCGCTAGACTGTTGGCCCTGGTGGCAACCAGAGGTCCATGAGCAGCGCGCAGCCGGCGAAGCCGAAGGCTTGGACCGCGCGATCGATAAAGCGGAAGCGATGACCGCGAATTCCTGCTGTCGCGATGTCGGATCGGGCGGGGCTCAAGCGTCTTTACGATAACGGACGCAGTCCGCCCCCAACGTCACGAGCAACTCGGCAAGGAGAACGAAGCCATGAAAGTCCTGGTGATCGTCAAGGCGAGCAAGGCCTCGGAAGCGGGCGAGATGCCAAGCACGGAGCTGTTGACGGCGATGGGCAAATTCAACGAGGAGCTGTCCAAAGCCGGCATCCTGCTCGCCGGCGAGGGGCTGCATCCGAGCTCCAAGGGCGCGCGCGTGCATTTCTCGGGCAACAGCCGCACCGTGACCGATGGGCCGTTCGCCGAGACCAAGGAGCTGATCGCCGGCTACTGGCTGTGGCAGGTCGGCTCGATGCGGGAGGCGATCGACTGGGTCAAGCGCTGCCCCAACCCGCACGAGGAGGACAGCGTGATCGAAATCCGCCCGGTGTTCGAGGCCGACGACTTCGGCGAGGCCTTCACGCCGGAACTCCGCGCGCAGGAGGAGCGGCTGCGCGCCGCAGCCGCGAAGCGCGGGGCGTCTTAGCACGACGACAGCGGCGGCGATCGACACCGTCGCGGAATGGAACGACCTCACCCGAGCAAGGAGTACCCTTCATGTCGAGCACCACAGCCGAGGCCCGCAAGGCCGTGAAGCACGCCCTTTCGCCCCACCTCGTAGTCGACGGCGCGGCCAAGGCCATCGATTTCTACAAGGAGGCGTTCGGCGCCGAGGAGATGATCCGCCTGCCGGGCAAGGACGGCAAGCTGCTGCACGCCGCCGTCAGCATCAATGGCGCCGTGGTGATGCTGGTCGATGAGATGCACGACTGCGGCATGCTTGGCCCGAAGAGCCTCAAGGGGACGCCGGTCACGCTCACCCTCGATGTCGAGGATGTCGATCACTTCGTCGAGCGTGCCGTCAAGGCCGGAGCCACCCTGACGATGCCCGTCGCTGACATGTTCTGGGGCGACCGCTACGGCGTCATCGAGGATCCGTTCGGCCACCGCTGGGCGATCCTCACGCATCAGCGCGACATGACCGAAGCGGAGTTGAAGGAGGCCGCGAAGCAGGCGATGGGCACTTGAGGACCTATCGATCGAGCGTGGAGCAAGAGCAAACCAGCAAGGAGAAAGACCATGACCTATGTCGATGGTTTCGTCGCCGCGGTGCCGACCGCGAACAAGGAGAAGTACATAAAGCACGCCCAAGAGGCCGCGGCGGTGTTCAAGGAGCACGGCGCGCTCAAGGTCGTCGAATGCTGGGGCGATGACGTGCCGGATGGCGAGGTCACCTCTTTCCCGATGGCCGTCAAGAAGGCCGCCGACGAGACGGTGGTTTTCGCCTGGATCCTCTGGCCGTCGAAGGAGGTGCGCGAGGAGGGCATGAAGAAGGCGATGGAGGATCAACGCTTGAAGCCCGACCGGAACCCAATGCCCTTCGACGGCAAGCGCTTGATCTACGGCGGCTTCGAGACGATCGTGGAAGCGTAGCGTTCCGCCCCTGACGCCTGGTTCTGAAGCGTCAGGGGCGGAATCCCAGCCCGATCCATTGACCCCGGCGCGACCGGCACGGAGGCAGGAATGGCGGTCGAGTTCAACCACACCATCATCTGGGCGCGCGACAGCAAGGCCTCGGCGAGGTTCCTAGCCGAGATCCTTGGGCTGCCCGCACCCGTGACGTGGGGGCCGTTCGAGGTCGTGACGACGATGAACGGCGTCAATCTGGATTTCATGGACAGGAAGGACGAAATCCACTCGCGCCACTTCGCATTCCTCGTCAGCGAAAGCGAGTTCGACGAGATCTTCGGACGCATTCGCGAGCGCGGGCTGTCGTACTGGGCCGACCCGGCGCGCAGCGAAACGGGCGAGATCAATCATCACGACGGCGGGCGCGGCGTCTACTTCGATGACCCGAACGGCCATCTGCTCGAGATCATCACGCGGCCCTACGGCAGCGGTGGCTGAGGGCCGTTCTTCGTATTCAGCTTGCGTAGGTCGGGTTGAGCGTCAGCGAAGCCCGACGCACCTCCCGTCGCGAAGGCGTCGGGCTTCGCCTGCGGCTCAACCCGACCTACTACGACGCTGACACAACGGAAGGTGAAGATGCCCGATGGCCTGCTCTCGGTCCTGATGCTCGCCGCCGCTCTCGGATCGGGGATGATGGCGGGCCTTTACTTCGTCTTCTCGGTCGCGGTCATGAGCGCGCTCGGCCGCCTACCGCCGGCGGGCGGCATCGCCGCCATGCAGTCGATCAACAGAGTGATCCTCAATCCCTGGTTCTTCCTGCTGTTCTTTGGCACCGCCGCGGTTTGCCTCGCGCTGGCGATCGGGGCGGTGTTGGCATGGCAAGCCCCGGCCTCGGCGACCACTATGGCGGGCAGCCTCCTCTATCTCGCCGGCAACCTCCTGGTGACGGTGTTGCGCAATGTGCCCTTGAACAAGGCGCTGGCCGCGGTCGATCCCGCGAGCGGCGAGGCCGCGCATGTCTGGGCGTGTTACCTCGACGTATGGACCAAGTGGAACCACGTGCGCACGCTCGCGTGCCTCTTGGCCGCGGGCCTCTTCACCTTCGCCCTTCAGGTCCGGGGCGATTTGTCGCACGGATAGTGTAGAGCGCCGAGAGAAATGGCAGGCCCTGGCTGGTCCAGGTGTGATAGACGACCATCGCGATGAACACGCCGATGGACGGATGAACAAACCAGCCGGCCAAAGCGGCCAGCGTGTAGGTGCCAACCCCAACCCAGGGGCGGCTGACCTGCCGACGGAAGAAACGCCCGCTCTCAACCCGCGACAAGCGAGTACAGCACGACGGCGGCCCGTTCGTCGGCAAGGTTTTCCGGCTGGAAAGCTCCCGCGAGGTAAGCACGAACCTGTCTGCGGCACCCGGCAAGAGCCGATGCTGGCCACCTCACACACCTTGGTGATCAGGACACCTACTCGGAGCCCTGGCGCGCCTGGTGCTCGTGTCGCGCGTCAGCGCGAATCCGGTCCTCGCGCAGACGCCGGGTGGCATCCTTGTCGCCCCAGAAGGCACCGAATTCATCGGCTATCCGTTCCCAGAAGGACCGCTTCTTTTCGAGCTGCACCTCGTAACCGGGGCCATGGTGGCCGCCGAAGCCGTAAGCGCCGACCCAGTCGTCGTCACGGATCTCAGGAGGGAGTCCATGCTGATCAGATTTCTGCGGTTCCATACCCACCTCCTCAGGCGGGATAGGGGCCGCCCGTCGAAATGGATGCTGTTCCTCACGTGGCTTAATATGGGGTGTGATCCGCGAAACGATTAGGGAATGGCGACCATTCTGTGGCTCGCTCATAGGTGCCGATTGGCGAGCGGTTCGTTGGTCAAGGGCCAGAGGCGTCAATTGCACTGGCGCAAATCCCGCAGCATCGCAATCCCCATCGACACCCCGTCCCCGGCGCGCTACATCCCCGGGATGACCGATGCCACGCTTGCAGCGCGCGCCGTCGCGCTGGACATCCTGCGCGACGTGCTGCGCAAATCCATTCCGCTGGACGACACCCTCGACGCGCACCCCGACCTCGGTGCGCTGGAGCCGCGCGACCGCGGCTTCGTGCGCATGCTCACCTCCACGGCGCTGCGCCGGCTGGGGCAAGTCGACGCACTGATCGACCAGTGCCTCACCCGCCCCGGGCCGCCCAAGGCCACCGTGCACGACATTCTGCGCCTGGGCGTGGCGCAGCTCGTCTTTCTCGGCACGCCGGCCCACGCCGCCGTCGACACGTCGGTCGAACTGGCGGCGGCGCGCGACCACGCGCAGTACAAGGGCCTGATCAACGCGGTGCTGCGCCGCTTGTCGCGCGAGGGCGCGGAACTCGCCAAGGCGCAGGACGCCGGGCGGCTGAACACGCCGGACTGGCTGTGGCTGTCCTGGCGGCAGGCCTACGGTACTGCCCGCGCTCGCGGCATCGTCGAGGCGCATCTGCACGAGGCGCCGCTGGACATTACCGCCAAGGTTGACCCGCAGGCCTGGGCCGAGAGGCTGGAGGCGACCCTTCTGCCCACCGGCACGCTGCGCCGGCCGGCCGGCGGTTCGGTGACCGAGCTGCCGGGCTTCGCCGAAGGTGCTTGGTGGGTGCAAGACTTGGCGGCCTCGCTGCCGGCCAAGTTGATGGGCGACGTCCGGGGAAGGCGCGTCTACGACCTCTGCGCCGCCCCTGGCGGCAAGACGGCCCAGCTCTGCGCCGCGGGTGCGGATGTGGTCGCGGTGGACCGCTCGGCCAAGCGGCTGGAGCGGGTGTCGGAGAACCTCGTCCGCCTGCGCCTGAGCGCCGAACTGGTCGCCGCCGACGTCGCCGCCTGGGATCCGGGCACACCGGCCGACGCCATCCTGCTGGACGCGCCCTGCACGGCCACCGGCGCCATCCGCCGCCATCCCGACGTGCAGCGCCTGAAGAGTGCCGAAGACGTGACGAAGCTCGCCAGGGCGCAGGGGCGCCTGCTGGCGCATGCGGTGGATCTGGTGAAGCCCGGTGGGATTCTCGTCTACTGCACCTGCTCCATCCAGCCGGAGGAGGGCGAGGCACAGGTCGAACGGTTGCTGTCCAAGGATCCGCGTGTCGAGCGCGTGCCGGTCACCCCCGACGAGCTGGGTGGCCTCGCCGAGCCCATCAACGAGCGTGGCGAGGTGCGCTCTCTGCCAGGCATGCTGGCCGAGCTGGGCGGCATCGATGGGTTCTTTGTGGCAAGACTGAGACGGTTGACATAAACGTTTACCGCTCCCTTGCGGGCTTCGCGGCGAATTGATACGACACGAACCATGTTGTTGACCGACCGACGCCGTGCATCCGAATCCGGACCGGCCGGCTCCGCCTGCCGTGAGCCGAGGTAGCCCCATGTCCGGCCCGCGCGACACGTTCGGTCGGCTCCGCGAAGGCGTCGCGCAGATCGCCTACGGCAATCCCATCTACCAGCTCACCCTTGGCGGGCGGGCGCCGACGGCCCTATCCGTCGTGCCGCCCGATCCCTGGCCCGGGGATGCCGGCGAGGGCACGGCGCTGCTGTCCGGGATCTACCGCTTTGCCGGCCAGACCCTGAACGGCGACCCGGTCGGCGAGCCGGACTGGCGACCGCATGGAGCGAGCCCCGCATGGCTGGCGGTGCTGCACGGGTTCGAATGGATGCGCGATCTGCGTGCCGTCGGCGGCGACGCGGCACGGCGCCGGGCGCGGTCGCTGGTGCTGTCCTGGATGGACCACAACGGTTCCTGGAACGCGCAGACCTGGGCGCCCGACGTGCTGGGCGCGCGCATATCCAACTGGATCGGCCTGCACGACTTCTACTGCGCCTCGGCGGACGACGAGTTCCGTATGCGCGTCTTCGACAGCCTGGCCCGCCAGACCCGCCACCTGGCGCGCGTCACGCCGGGCCAATTGGAGGGCGCCTACCTTATCGCCGCCATCAAGGGGCTGGCCTACGGCGGCCTCTGCCTGCCTGGCAGCGAGCGCCTGGTCGGCGATGCGCTGCGCCTGCTGGAGCGCGAGCTGCCGCGTCAGATCCTGCCCGACGGCGGCCACGTGGAGCGTAGCCCGTCGGTGCTGCTCCGCACGTTGCGCGACCTCATCGATCTGCGTGCCGTGCTCCGCGCGGCGCGCGTCGACACGCCTGAGGCGCTGCAGCACGCCATCGACCGCATGACCCCGGCGCTGCGCTTCTTCCGCCATGGCGACGGCGGTCTGGCGCTGTTCAACGGCAGCCGCGAGGACGAGCCGGGGCTGATCGATACGGTGCTGGCGCAGGCCGACGCCCGTGGCCGGCCGCTCAAGAGCGCGCCGCACACGGGCTTCGAGCGGCTGATCGCCGGCCGCACCCTGGTGCTGATGGACACCGGCGCGCCGCCACTGCCCGGCGTCGACCTGCGCGCGCACGCCGGAACCTTGTCGCTGGAGGTGTCGGTCGGCAAGGAGCGGCTGATCGTCAACTGCGGCGCCCATGTGGCGCAGTCCGGCGCCTGGCGCACCGCGTTGGCGGGAACGGCAGCGCATTCGACGGTCGCCATCGCCGACACCAACTCGGCCGAGGTGCTGGAGGAGGGCGGCCTGGGCCGCCGTCCCAGCCACGTGTCCTGCGAGCGGCAGGAGGTGGACGGCGCCGTGCTGGTGGTGGCGACGCACAACGGCTATTCGCGCAACTTCGGCTACCTGCACCGCCGCCGCATCTACCTAGCCGAGAACGGCGAGGATCTGCGCGGCGAGGACACGCTGGAGCCGGTGCTGGGCGCCGACCCTGCACCGCAGCCCTTCACCGCCCGCTTCCACTTGCACCCCTCGGTGCAGGCCTCGGTGATCCAACACGGCCAGCAGGTGCTGCTGCGCCTGCCCAGCGGCGTCGGCTGGCGCCTGCACGCGGCGGGCGGCCTGCTGGAGCTGTCGGAAAGCATTTACCTGGCTTCGGGCGACGAGCCGCGCCGCACCACGCAGATCATTCTGACCGGCCACGCCGACGCCAACGGCACCACCGTCAAATGGGCCTTGCGCCGCGAGCGCAAGGGGGCGTAAATCCCGCCGCATTCCGGGGATTCGAAAACAGTACCCCTCTCCCCAACCCCTCTCCCGCAAGGAGCGAGGGGCTTTTGTACCCGGATTCCAAAGCCCCTCTCCCCCCGCTCTCGGCGGCTCGGAGAGCCGCCTGACGCGACAGGCGGGTCCTCCGGACCCGCTGAGAGCGGGAGAGGGGTTGGGGAGAGGGGGCACACCAGGAGACCTCGCCACCATGACCGTCGATACCGTCCGCATCACCCGTGCGCTTATTTCCGTGTCCGACAAGACGGGCCTCGTCGCCCTGGGCCAGGCGCTGGCAGCGCGCGGCGTGGAAATCCTCTCGACGGGAGGCTCCGCCCAGCGCTTGGCCGAGGCCGGCGTGCCGGTGAAGGAGGTCTCCGATCACACCGGCTTCCCGGAGATCATGGACGGCCGCGTCAAGACGCTGCATCCGCGCATCCACGGCGGCATCCTGGCGCGGCGCGACACGCACGCGGCCGAGATGGCCAAGCACGACATTCCGGCCATCGACCTGGTGGTGGTCAACCTCTACCCCTTCGAGGCGACGGTGGCGAAGGGCGGGGACTTCGAGGACTGCGTCGAGAACATCGACATCGGTGGCCCGGGCATGATCCGCGCCGCGGCCAAGAACCACGACTTCGTCGCCGTGGTCACCGATCCCGAGGACTATGAGGAGCTGCTGGGCGAGCTGGACCGCCACGACGGCCAGACCACGTTGGATCTGCGCCGCAAGCTGGCGCAGCGCGCCTATGCCCGCACCGCCGCCTACGACGCCGCTATCTCGGCGTGGTTCGCCGGGCAGCTCGGCGAGACCTTCCCGCCGCGCTACAGCCTGTCGGGCAAGCTCAGCCAGACGCTGCGCTATGGCGAGAACCCGCACCAGCAGGCAGCCTTCTACGTCACCGGCGAGCAGCGCCCGGGTGTGGCGACCGCCATTCAGCTCCAGGGCAAGGAGCTATCTTACAACAACCTGAACGACACCGACGCCGCCTTCGAACTGGTGGCCGAGTTCGAGCGTCCGGCCGTCGCCATCATCAAGCACGCTAACCCCTGTGGCGTGGCCGAGGGCGCCAACCTGCTGGAGGCCTACAACCTGGCGCTCCGCTGCGACCCGGTCAGCGCCTTCGGCGGCATCATCGCGCTGAACCGTTCGCTGGACGCCGCCACCGCCGAGGAGATCGCCAAGCTCTTCGCCGAAGTGGTGATTGCCCCCGACGCCGACGATGCCGCGCGCGCGGTGCTGGCGTCGAAGAAGAACCTGCGCGTCCTGCTGACCAAGGACATGCCCGACCCGGGGGCCCCCGGCATGACGATCAAGGCGCTGTCCGGCGGCTTCCTCTTGCAGAACCGCGACTCGGGCCGCGTCGGCCCGGCGGATCTCAAGGTGGTCACCAAGCGCGCGCCCACCGAGCAGGAGATGAAGGATCTGCTGTTCGCCTTCCGCGTCGCCAAGCACGTGAAGTCGAACGCCATCGTCTACGCCAAGGACGGCGCCACCGCCGGCATCGGCGCTGGTCAGATGAGCCGTGTGGACTCGGCGCGCATCGCCGCCATCAAGGCCGCCGAGGCCTCCAAGGCGGCCGGCCTCGCGGAGGCGCTGACCAAGGGTTCCGTGGTGGCGTCGGACGCCTTCTTCCCGTTCGCCGACGGTCTGCTGGCGGCGGCCGAGGCGGGTGTCACGGCGGTGATCCAGCCCGGCGGCTCGATCCGCGACAACGAGGTCATCGCCGCCGCCGACGAGAAGGGCCTGGCGATGGTCCTCACCGGCATGCGCCACTTCCGGCACTGATGCCTTTCTTACCCTCCCCCAGCCCTGCTGGGGGAGGGAGGGACCCCAGGCTTTGCCTGGAGAGGGTGGGGCTAGGTCTCGGCAAGGATCCAGTCGAGACGCTTGCCCGCATGAGCGCATTTCGGCGCTATGAGCGCGGGTGACGCGAAGGAGTTTTGCTTCGGGATTCTCGGGGGAACCTTGCCCCCACCTAACACGGTCGCTCGCAAGTCTCGCGACCGCGCTCCGCCTTCCGCGGCCTTGCCGCGGATGCCTGCGGCACCGGCTCTGCGCCCCCAGCGGGGCTGGGGAAGGGACTGTTCAGCGCCGGCCGAACATCATGCGGCTGAACAGGCTGGCCATGGTCATCGGCCGGGCGGGCCCGAGGTCGAAATCGTAGCCTGTGCCGGGGACGGACGTCGCGCCATCCTCGAGCGCCGCACGCTCGGCGGCGGGCACGAGCTGCACGACCTCGGCCGAGGGCTTTAGCAGGGCCGGGTGGTTCGTGAGGTCGCCCTCACGTGCGTCGGTGCCGGACGTGCGGAACAGTGCCTCGTTGATGTCGGCGAAAGCCTCGATGTCCTTGATGTGCAACATACGCCGTGCCCTGTGCTGCAATATCTGCGGCGGTCCAAAGGCTATTGTGCGCCGCAGCAATGATTTTTTCCAGCGGAGATTCCCCGTCCCGGATTCACGTGCGCCTCCGAAGGGGCTCCCGCACCCCCAGCATCAGCAGGAATCCCAGCGCGAAGAACACCAGGATCGAAGCCATACCGGCGCGCTGGCTGGCGAAGGCTTCCGTCGCCAGGCCCAGCGCCAACGGTCCGAAGAAGCCGACCACGCGGCCCGACAGGCCGTAGAGGCCGAACATCTCTCCCTGCATGTGCGGCGGCGACAGCCGCGCCATCATCGACCGGCCGGCCGCCTGAGCCGGGCCGAAGAACAGCCCCAGCCCCAGCGCCAACACCCAGAACCACACCTTGTCGGTCGCCAGCAGCAGCGACACGCCCGAGGCGATCAGCCCGGCGACGCTGATCAGGATGGTCTTGCGCGCTCCGATCCAGTCGTCGATCCAGGCGAAGCCGACCGCCCCCAGCCCCGCCACCACGTTGAGCACGATGGCGAACAGCACGATCTCCTCGAAGCTCATGCCGAAGGTGCCGGCGGCGTAGATGCCTCCGAACGCCGTTACGGTGTTGATGCCGTCGCGGTAGAGCGCGCTGGCGACCAGGAAGCGGACGATCTCCCGGTACTCGCGCACCTTCCGCAACGTGCCCGCCAGCGCCGCCAAGCCCTCGCGCACGGCTTGGCCCAGGGTGCGGCCGGTGGAGGGGGCGTCCGGCACCCATAGGAACAGCGGCAGCGAGAAGGCGGCGAACCACGTGGCGACCAGCAGCGCCGTCGCTCGCACGTTTTCCTGGTCCACGGTCGAGAACAGGCCGAACAGCGGCGCCTCGCTCTTCACGAAGCCGAACAGCGCCACGACCAGACAGACCAGCCCGCCGAAATAGCCCGTCCCCCAACCCCAGCCGGACACGCGGCCGAGCATGGAGGGCGGCGCTACGCTCGGCAGCATGGCATTGTAGAAGACGTTCGCCAGCTCGAACGCGATGGTGCCGAGCGCCACCGCGACCAGCGCCAGGGTCATGGACGCCGGCTCCGGCATCACCCACCACAGCGCCGTGGTGGAAGCGACGGTGAGCGCCGTGAACAGCGCCAGCCAGGGCTTGCGCCGCCCGGTGTGGTCGGCCACGGCGCCCAGCACCGGGCTGAGGACCGCGATGGCGAAGCCCGCCAGCGCCATGGCCCGGCTCCACGCCGCGGTGCCCAGCACCTCGTCGCGCGCCACCGCGCGGGTGAAGTAGACGGAGAAGACGAAGGTGGTGATGACCGTGTTGTACGCCGAGCAGGCCCAATCGTAGAGGCACCACGCGGCGACCGCCCGCCGGTCGGCGCTCATTCCGCGGCCGGAGGCTGGTGGAGACCATCGAAACAGGGATTCGTGTCCATGGCAGTCTCCAAGGCCTCCGCAGGTGAGCGTTAAGGCTTGCGACCCCGCGCCCTCGTCATTCCCGCGAAAGCGGGAATCCAGCTGCCTCAGATGCATTGCTGGAAGTCCGAATCCTCCCGTCCGCGGGATGACGTGGAGGAAGGTCGCGAAGCTGTCCGGCGATCCTAACTGAACGCTCGGCGCATGCCAAATATCCGGTTCAACGGATTCACGGGTGGGCTCTGAGGCGAGCCGTCGGCCGCGCGTGATCGCCGCCGTGGCCGCCGACTGCTCCTTCGGTTGCTTCAGCTTCCTCGACCCACAGGACAACTCCCCAACTCTCCCCTCTCCGAGGCAGAGGGGCAAAAGGGCACGCTCACTCCTCCGACTTCCAAGGCTCGGCGATCTGCTTTCGGTCGGCCGAGGGGCGCTTGTGGGAGGTGTCCTCCGGAGGTGGCTTGACGTGTTTGGTCGCCTCGCGCTGGTGGCGCTCGATGGCGCTGTCGGGGACCCGGATGCCGGAGCTCGGGCCGCGCACCGGTTCGGGATGCACGTTCGGGGTCTTGTCATCGGTCATGGCTCGCCTCACTGGCCGCTGCGATCGGGTTGGGCCGGGCTGGAGATCTGCTCCAGGGCGTCGCCGACGGCGCTGGTGTCCTTGGCGTCGATGGCAAGGTCGCCCAGCGACACGATGCCGATCAGCCGGTCGTTGCGGTCGACCACGGGCACGCGGCGGATTTGCCGGTCGGCCATCAGGCGGGTCACCTCGATGACGGAGTCGTCCTCGTAGCAGTAGCGCGGCCTCTCGGTCATCACTTCGGAGACCTTGCAGCTGTCGGGCCCCAGCCCGGCCGAGGTGGCGCGCACGGTGATGTCGCGGTCGGTGACTATGCCGACCAGCTTGCTGCCGTCGCACACCGGCAGAACGCCGACGTTCAGCTCGTCCATCATCTGAGCGGCGCGGCGGATCGTGTCGCCGGGCGCCACGGTCTGGACGTCGTGGGTCATGATATCGCGGATCTGCATCGCTTCGGCCTTTGTGATTGCGCTCCCTCCTGCAACAGCGCGGGAGCGATCCGCGTTTCAGACCGGCACGGCTACCGCCGAGAAGCGACGCGTGCGGCGATTCATTCGCGCACTGGGCGCAGCAGCAGGCGCACCTCGTCACCCTGCGTCGATTTCTTCACGCACTCCCAGCCGCGTTCCTCCAACTCGGGATAGAGCAGCATCGGGTCGCGGTCGTGATGCACCAGGATCTCGTCCGTCTCGCCGCTTTCGATCAGCCGCAGCACCGCAGTCAACGGGCCCGGCGGCATCATGCCGCGCACCTCGATGTGGATGGCCTTGCCCTCGCGCCAGGTCTCGCCCGGTTTGCGAAGCGTGGGCTGCTGCGGCTCGGAGTCCGGTGTGCTGCCGTCTCGGCGGAAGCAGATGCGCCAGTGCCCCGGTCCCACCGGCCGGCCAACCGACATGAGGCCTTTGTTGGCCAGCACCCGGCGCAGCGGTGCCGGGTCGAACGGTGCGTCGAGGATCAGGAAGGCGCCCGCTTCGACGGCGGCTGCCGCCTTGACCACGACGGTGAAGGGGTCGCGCCCCTCGGCCAGCATGGGGCGCACGTCGATCTGTACAGCGCAGTTCTGCTCGGCCTGGGCGAACCAGTCGTTGCCGGCCGTCGGGGCGGCCGGCGGGGGGGCGGGTTCCGGCTCGGGCTGGGCACTTTCGCCCGCCAGTTCCAGCAGCTTTTCCACCGGAACCTCGGCGATGGCCGCGGCGTCGGAGAAGTGGATGCGGCCCGCCGGCAGGTGTCCGGCGGCGATCAGCCGGCTCAGCGCGTTGTCCGGTCCCAGCAGTGCCACCAAGCGGTCGGTCATTCCGGGGTCGGCGCGCAGCGCTTCGGCGAGGGAGGTGTCAGCATGGATGGGCATGGCGGGGTCCCTTCAGGGAAACCAACAGGTCAGGGAAGCCAATAGAGCGGGTCCACCCCGAATACCAGGGGATGGGCGTAGAGGATGGCGGCGGTGACGAGCAGCGCACCGAGCAGGCGCGCCCAGCCGATCTCGCGCCAGACGATGCGTTGGCGCCTGGCCAGGACCGCGGCGAAGGGAACGGCGCTGGTCTGCGCGCGGAAGGCGGCGGCGTCGGGATTTCCGGAGTTCCGCAGCACCCAGTCGTTCTTGAACATGGCGAACAGCGCGATGGCCGCCATGGTGGCGAACAGGATGACGCGGCGTGCATCCCCGGTCGCCTGCAGGTGCAGCAGCGCCCACAGCAGCAAGCCGACCGAGCCGGGAAAGCGGGTGATCCGGTAGATGCCCGCGGGTGGCTTGGGCGCCTGCGGCTCGCCGAATTTCGTGGTGACGCGGGCGATCATCAGGAAGAAGGCGACGGGCATCAGCGCCACGGCCAGCTTCGCCGCCCCGTCGGCCGGGAAGAACACGTGCCCGCTGGTGTCCGCCGCCCGGTAGGCGAGGACGAACAGCGTCAGCGTCACCACCGACAGCAGCGAATGGACGGCGATGAACCCCGGCCGGCCGAGACGCTCGACGAGCGCCGGCCGCACGCCCGGCCAGGATGGCACGGCATGGCTGGCGAACAGCAGAATGGCGGAGGCGAGGTACATGAGGGTCGACATGCGGATCCGTGCCGGTGGGCGGGGGGGACGCTCCGGTCCCGATTCTCAACACGGAAAGAAACCTTGCCGTCTTGACGGCAGTCAAGGGGAACCCGCGCCATGCACCCAGGGTTGCAAAGGGCGGAAGACGGAGGGCAGACCGCCATGGCCGAATGGGTCACCGGAATCGTCGGCGAACTGGGGTATATGGGGATCTTCCTGCTGCTCGTCCTCGCCCGCGTTCTGCCGCCCATTCCGGCGGAGACGGTCATTCCCCTGGCCGGTATGGGGGCCGCCGCCGGTTCGTTCAACCTGTTCGCGGTGGTGCTCGCCGGCGGGCTCGGCTCGGCGGTAGGGGAGCTGTTCTGGTACCTGCCCAGCCGCCTGATGGGACGTGACCGCTTCATAACCTTCCTGCGTCGGCACGGCCGTTGGATCACCGTCAAGCCGGAGCAGGTGGAGCAGGCTTCGGACTGGTTCGCCCGGCGCGGCGGTGTCGCGGTGCTGCTGTGCCAGCCGCTGCCGGGGCTGCGCACGCTGATTTCCGTTCCGGCGGGGGCTTGCGGACTGCCGCTGGTGCCGTTCTTCCTCTACGCCACGGTGGGCTCCTGCATCCAGGTCTCGACGCTGGCGATGACCGGGTACCTGGTGCGCTCGGGCTTTCCGGCGCTGGCGGACTACGTTGTTCCGGCGGCGCTCGCGATGGTCGGGGTAGTGCTTTCCATCTACGTCGTCCGCGTCGTTCGTCACTGAAAAGAGCGCATGGTATCCACAAGGAACTTTGCCAAACCGCAATCGTTGCAGGAAGCGTATTGCCGATCCTCCTATCGGAAGGAAGTCCAGCCATGAAACGGTGCCGTCCCGTGGCCTTCGGACGCGGCGCGATTGCTGCCGTCCTGGCTTCGCTCGGTCTCATCGCCTGCGTCAACGATGTGCCGCCCCCCACCGCCCAGATGGGCGCCTCAAGCCAAGCCATCCTGAACGCCGAACGCGCAGGCGCCATGGAATACGCGCCGGCCGAGCTGCAGATGGCGAAGAACAAGATGGCCGCGGCCGACAGGGCGATGCGCGCCGACAACCGGATCGAGGCGCGCCGCCTCGCCGAGGCGGCGCAGGCGGATGCCGACTACGCCGCCGCCAAGGCGCAGAACGCCGCCGCCCAGCAGGCGGCGACCACGGTGCGGCGCGACCTCCAGTCGCTGCGCAGTGGCTCGCCCGAGCCGTTCGGTGCGACCGGTGCCGGATTGCCTCCCAGCACGGCCCCCAGCACGGCCACTGTGCCGCCGCCGGTGGCGTCGCCGCCGACCCCCCTCTACCGCGGTCCGACCACCTGGGTTCCCGACGGCATCCAGCAGCGCGGCTACAGCACGACGACGACGACCACGACGCAATCCGGCCCGGTGTGGGCGCCCGGCACCAGCACCTCAGTCGAGGGGGGCAAGAGCGTCAGCGTGGGAGTGCCACGGCAATGACGATGCTCCGATTGGGCACCGGTATATTGCTCGTCGTGGTGCTGACCGACTGCATGGCGACACGGGCGGCGAATCCGGCGCTCATCGAAGCGCGGCAGATCTACGCCGAGGCCAGTGCCGACCCGCTGGCCGCCCGCAATGCGCCCTTGGAGCTGAAGCGCGCCGAGGAGGCGTTGCGTCGTGCCGAGGCGGCTTACGCCAACGGCGCCGTCGATGTGTCGCACCTCGCCTACATGGCCTCCCGGCAGGCGCAGGTGGCCCGCGAGGCCGGTGCGCTCAAGGAGGCGCGCAACATCGTCGCCACCACCGACCTGACGCACGGCAGTGCGGCCCTCCAGGCCCACGATGCCGAATTGGAGCGCCTGCTCGCCGAAATACAGGCGGAGCGCACCGAACGCGGCCTGGTGATGACGCTGGGAGACGTGCTGTTCGCCCCGGCCCGCGCCGAGCTGACCCCCAGCGCCGAGGTCCGCGTGGCGCGCTTGGCGGCCTTCATGCAGCGCTACCCGACCCGTGTGGTGCGGGTCGAGGGGTTTACGGACAACACCGGGTCGCCGCAGGGCAACCTCATGCTTTCCGACCAGCGCGCCATGGCGGTGCGGGACGCGCTGGTTGCCCGCGGGGTGAGCCCCGACCGCATCGTTTCCCAGGGCTTCGGCGGGACCCGGCCTGTCGCCGACAACACCACCGAAGCCGGCCGCCTGGCCAACCGCCGCGTGGAAGTCGTTATCTCCGAAAGCGGCACGGTGGCGGAGACCCGGTAGCAGCCGGGCGACACCGTGCCCTTACGCCGCTACCGGCGCGCCGTGATAGTTCTTCCACATGGCCTGGAACATCGGCTGGCGGGCGAGCAGCTCGTCCAGTGTGCCGCTGTCCACGCGCCGGCCCTCGGCCATCAGCACGATGCGGTCGAAATGCTTCAGCAGGTGCAGCCGGTGCACCGCCGACACCACGCAGGCGTGCGGGAACTCGGTCAGTATGCCGTCGTAGATGGTCAGCTCCGTCGTCGGGTCCATGCTGCTGGTGGGTTCGTCCAGCATGATCAGGCTCGAGGCGCGGGACGCCAGGATGCCGCGCGCCAGGGCCAGGCGCTGCTTCTGTCCGCCGGACAGGTTCAGCCCGCGCTCGGTGATCACCGTGTCCAGGCCGTTCGGCAGCCGCTCCACCACCGGCAGGAGTTGTGCCAGCCGGCAGGCGCGCAGCACCTCGGTCAGCGGGTAGTCGATGCCTACGGTGATGTTCTGGCGGATGCTGCTCTCGAAGATCTCCGGATCCTGCGGCACCAGCGTGGCGATGGAGCTGAGGTCGCGCAGGTCCGGGCGCGCCGCGCCGTCGATGCTGAGCGCCACGCGCTCCGCCTCGTACAGCCCGGCCAGCACGCGCAGCAGCGTGCTCTTGCCCGAGCCGCTTTCGCCCACCAGCGCCACGCGCTCGCCGCGCACGAAGGTCAGGTCGAGGTCGTGCAGCGCCGGGCGGCCGTGCCGGCGGTCGGTGTAGTGGAAGTCCAGGCCATGGATGTGGATCTCCCGCCAGTCCTCGGGCAGCGGGGCCGCCGCGGTCCCGGCGCGCGGGACGGCGCTCAGGATGGTGTCGGCCCCGGCCACGTCCGCCTGATTGCGCACGAGATCCTGCCAGTGCGTCGCCATGGAACCGACGACGGTGCCGATTTGCTGGGCGTACTGGTGCACCATGACCGCGGTACCCAGCGGCACCACGCCCCCTTCGCGCCACGCCAGCCACGCGTAGAGCACCACAAGGCCGGTGCGCAGCGCGTTGTTCAGGAGGTCGATGGCGCACCACTTCACCTCGTTCACCACGATGTTTTGGCGCACCGGCACGAACACCGCGGCCAGCCGCTCCCCCACGGCGCGGCGCGTCGCCGCCTGGAGGCGCAGTGTCAGCACGGTCGCGACGTTGCCCAGACAGTCCACCAGTTCCGCCATGTACCGACGCTCGGCCCGGTTCTCCTGCTCGATCAGGCGCAGCATGGTGGCGTCGAAGCGCACCAGCACCGCCAGCACCGCCGCATAGCCCACCAGGGCCACGGCCCCCGTGGTGGCCGACACCACGAACAGCGCCGTGATCGGGCCCAGCACCGCCACGAGGTTCTGCAGATAGATGAACTGGTGCTGGGCGAAGCCGAACAGCGCTGAGGTCGCCTTGCCCATGCGTTGGATCGTCTCGCCGGAGTGGTTGCGCTCGTGCCAGCCCAGCGGCAGCGTCGTAAGCTTGGCGTACAGCGCGTCGGCGAACTGCGCGCGCGTGCGCACGGCGACGAACCGCTCGATCACCCGACCGGGGCCGTGCAGCGCCCAGGCGAGCACCGCCGCGCCCAGCGTCAGCCCCATGTAGATGCCGGCGGTCCGCAGGTCCTGCGCACCGGAATCCTGGAGCGCGTTCACCGCCTCGCCGAAGAGGTACGGAATGGCGAGCCGGATGGCTTGCGCCACGAACAGCATCGTCAGGAAGGTTGCCACGAGGCCGCGCGCACCGGCGCTGTAGCGCCAGAACGTGGCATAGAGCCGCCGGATACCGCCGGTCTTGCCCCCGGTCCCGCTCCTGTCCATCCGCTGTCCGTCCCATCGACTGTGTCCCTGGGCGGGGGAGGCTAGGCGGCGGTGGTTAATCGGACTTTACTCAAAACCGACGTGCCGGTGTCATTTTTTGGGCATGGTTGCGGAATGCGCAGAGATCCGCCGTTCGGGCCGTTCTTTCCTGCAAAAAGCGGGACAATTCGCGACCTCGGATGTTGTCTGGCGTGAGGATGGCTGCGCGGAACCCAGATGAGCAGCCCCCAACCGCGGTCCAAATCGCGGTCGTTCGTAAACAGGGATCGGAGAGAGATATGCGTAACCTTCTGATCGGCACTGCTGCGGCGCTTGCACTCATTGCCGGAACCGCCTTGGCACAGGGCACCGGCGGTGGTGCCAGCGGCGGCGGCGGCGAGCAGAACACCACCACGCCCCGTGCGGGCCAGAGCACCCAGACGCCGATGACGCCGGGCGGCGCCGGCTCATCCGGCTGGTCCGCCGGCAACCCGGGCGGCACGACGGCCGGCTCCGGCGCGGCGCCGGGGTCGATGGGCACGTCCGGCTCGTCGGGCACCGGCTCGCCCTCGACCACGTCCGGTTCTGCGGGCAGTACGTCGGGCGGCGCGGCGTCCAGTTCGCCAAGCGGCAGCCAGTCGGCCACCGGCACGCACTGCCCGCCGGGCACACCCAACTGCGCCCCCTCTCAGGGCACCAGCAAGTAAGGTCGGCAGACCATCGCCGATCGACAGCCGGGCGCGCCGGGGCCATCCCCCCGGCGCGCCCGGTTCGCGTTTCAGGGGAGTCACGCCGCGAGCAGGTCGGCGACGCTGCGGCCCTCGGCGGCCCCGACCAGGGTGCGGAACAGGTTCTGTTGGCGGGGGTCGGCGACGAGGTATTCCGGATGCCACTGGACGCCCACCAGCAGGCGTGTGCCCGGCACCTCTATGGCCTGGGCGACGCCGGCCCGGTCCTTGGCAACGAGGTGGACGCCGTCGCCCAGCCGGTCCACCGACTGGTGGTGCAGGGCGTTCACCCGGCATTCCGAGATGCCGAGGATGCGGTAGAGCCCGCTGTCCGGGACGATGGTGATGCGCTTGCGCGGCAGCACGGTGCGCATGCGCGGTGCCTCCTCGTACACCTCGTGGATGTCCACGTGCAGCGAGCCGCCGCGGTGCACGTTGATCATCTGCGAGCCGCGGCAGATGCCGAGAACCGGTATTGACAGGCGCTCGGCGATGTCCAGGGCCAGCATCTCCAGCCGGTCGCGGTCGGGGTCGATGCGGATGTGTGGCCGGGCGGTTTCGCCGTAGAGGGTCGCGTCGATGTCGTCGCCGCCGCCGACCACCAAGCCGTCGAGAGTTTCGAACGGGAAGAGCTCGGTGGTGGTGATGCGCACCGCTCGGCCGCCGGCGCGCCACACCGCCATGCGGTTGAACCATGAACTGATCCGCGCTCCGCGCGCCGACGCGGTGATGCCGATGAGCGGCCTCGCCATGCGGGGGCCCCCTCAACTGCTCAGGCGCTGGCCGGCCTCGGACGCCCAGTCGTCGAGAGCCTTACGGGCCGCATAGTCGCGGAAGGCGGCGCCCAGTGTGTCAAGGCGGGCGCGGCCGAAGGCCAGTTCCTCCACCGCGACCCAGCGATTCCAGTCTTGCGCCAGCGACCAGCCTGGCTCTTCCACCCGCGCGTTCGGCAGGCGGTAGTGGAAGGTGGGGCGCGGCCGCACACGCCGGTCCGAGATTTTGGCGAACAGTGCCTGGGGATTGAGGTGGGCGAACAGCGGGAACAGGTCCAGCTCGCGGTTGCGGGTCGGGTTGGCCTCCAGATAGTCGGCGACCAGCGTGTCCATGTCCGGACGGTAGGCGGGATCGACCACCTTGACCGCGTACTCCACCGGAAAGGCGGCGATGAAGCCGGAGACCCGCCGCGTCGTGTCGACCCGGATCTCGGCGCGCAGCCACGGCGAGAGGATCAGGAACGCCTTCAGGTGATCGAGCACGTAGTCCGCATCGGTGCTCGCGATTTCCGGGTTGAAGTGCAGACCGAAGGCGAACAGCGGGCTCGCCCCAGTGCCCGCGGCGCCGCGCTCGCGCAGGCCGCTCACCAACGTTTCCAGCTCGGGCAACCGCTCGATGGGCACCGGTGGTGCGGCGATCTCGAACGGCATCACCAAGCTGCCGATGCTGCCCCACAGCGGGCGTAGCCGCTCCAGCAGCGCGTCCAGCTTGCCGGGCTCGCCGTCCTTGGGCCTGGGGTGGGCCGAACGCATGTCCAGCTCAACCATGAAGTCGCCCAACCGGGTGCCGCACACGCGGCAGCGGTGCGGGCTCTCGACGATGATCTCACCGCCGTAGAGGTCGCGGACGAGGCGGGCGGCGCTCGGCGCGTCGAGGTCGGCAAACTCCAGTTCGACCCCGACGCGGCGTGGCGATCCGTCTGGCGCCGTCAGGCGCGGAGGCATCATTACGGCCGTGTTCATGGCGTCGGAACAACAGAGGCGCCGCAACTACGGTTCCGCGCAGGCGGGTGAACGAGTCCCGGCTTCGCGGATACCTCGATAGTGGTAAGTCTTGCTGACCGAAATAGCGAAATGAACGAAAGATTTATCGGAATTGGTGTGGATTAATTATCTATTGGCGTGCTCCGGTTGGTTTTGGGAATGGCTGGTTTGTTCCGTAAGATATTGTAGAGGCTTTGCTTCGTTAACTGTGATTTAACCATAACGCGATAAAACGCCAGTGCCCGGCAGAGGGATGGTCCCTGCGCCGCTTTGGTGGACGGTCGCTGGATGTCGCTGCTCACGCGCCTTTTCGTCTTGGTGCTCATTGCCGTCCTCCCGGCAATCGGCATCCAAGCGTACAGCGTCGCCCGCCTGCGTGCCGAGCGTGCCCAGGAAGTGACCGTCGAGGCGCGGCGCCTGTTGACCCTGGTGGAAGGGGAGCAGGCTCGCCTGTTCGAAGGGGCGCGCCAGCTCGCCACGGCGGTGTCGGAGGGGAGCTCCCTGCGCACCGGCGAGAGCCAGCGCTGCCAGAGCTATCTCATCCGCCTCGCCCAACGCTCGTCCGACGGCCAGATCGCCACGGTGGTCGACAAGGAAGGACGGGTGCTGTGCAGCGGCATGCAGGAGATGACGAGCCGCTCGCTGGCCGACCAACCTTTTCTCCGCCGCGCCATCGAGAACGGCCGCTTTACGCCCGGCGAATGGATGATCTGGCCGGGAAACGGACGGGCGGTGCTGCCCTTCGCCGTCCCGTACCTGGACGCCAAGGGTGAGGTCGGGGGCGTTGTGATCATCACCGCCGACCTGCGCCGGCTTGCCGACACCCTGCTGGCGCGGCCGCTGTCCGAGAACCTCAGCCTGACGCTCGCCGATCGCAACGGTACGGTTCTGGTGCAGGTGCCGGACGATGATCGGCGCTCCGGCTCGCCACTGCCCGACGTGCTCCGCCCGTTGCTGCGGGCCGACGGGACGGGGGTGGCCGAACTGACCGACAGCGGCGGCACGACCCGCGTGGTGGCCTACTCGCCGGTGCAGGACGGGGTGCACGACCTGTTCGTCGCCGTCGGCCTCGATCGTCAGGTCGCCATGCGCGAGATCGACCACACCACCAAGCAGGGCGTGGTGATGACCTTGTTGGGCCTCGTCATCGCGGTGATCGCCGCGTGGATCGGTGGCGTGCTGTTCATCCGCGAGCCGATCGCCACGCTGATGCATGCCGTGCAGGGCTGGCGCGACGGCAACTCGTCGGTCCGTACCGGTCTGGGCGACAGCCGGTCGGAGATCGGCCGGCTTGGCGAAGCCTTCGACGCCATGGCCGAGGCGCTGGAACGGCGCGAGCAGGAGCTGTGCGGCAAAGAGCGGCACCTGCGTGCCGTGCTCGACTCGCTGCCGGCCTTCGTCGCCGTGCTGACCCCGGCGGGCGTCGTCCTCCAGGTCAACCGCGTCGCGCTGGGCGCTTCGGAGCTGGAGGGGGAGGAGGTGGTCGGCAAGCCGCTCGACCAGATCCTCTGCTGGTCCTACGACCGCGTGGTGCGCGCCCGGCTGCGCCGTGCCATCGACGACGCGGCTGCGGGCACCTCGTCGCGTTTCGACACCGCATTGCGCTTCGCCGGCGGCCGTACCGTGGTGGTGGACGTGACGCTCACCCCGATGCTCGATGCCGAGGGCCGTGTGGAGCACCTCATCGTCTCCGGCATCGACATCACCGAGCGCAAGCGCACCGAGGAGGCGCTGCGCCTGACCGAGGAGCGCTTCCGCACGGCGCTCAAGAACTCCGGCGTGATGGTGTACAGCCAGGATCGCGACCTGCGCTACACCTGGATCGCCAACTCCTTGGCCCTGTCGGCCGAACAGGTCGTCGGCCGCACCGACCATGACATCTTCGACCGTGTCGAGGACGCCGAGGCGCTGGTCGCCATCAAGCGCTGCGTGCTAGAGACGGGGGAGCCGGCCCGCGAGGAGGTGCGCCTGTGCATTCAGGGGCAGGAGGTGATCTTCGACATGGTCATCGACCCGCAGTACGACGCCGGCGGCGGCATCGTCGGTCTGACCTGTGCCGCCCTGGACGTGACCGGGCGCCGCCAGATCGAAGACGCCGCCCGCCGGGCGCGCGAGGACGCGGAGCGGGCCAACGAGGGCAAGTCGAGGTTCCTCGCCGTCGCCAGCCACGACCTGCGCCAGCCCGTGCAGTCGCTGTTCCTGTTCGCCGCGGCGCTGGCCGACCGCCTGCAGGGGCACACCGCGCTGCCGCTGGTGGACAACCTGCGCCAGTCGCTCGACGCGCTGAAGAGCCTGCTGGACGGGCTGCTCGACATGTCGCGGCTGGAATCCGGCAGGATCGCCGCAGTGCCCGTGCGGCTGCGCCTCGACGACTTCATCGGCCGCCTGGCGGCCGAGTACGGGCCGCGCGCCCAGCAGAAGGGGTTGGAACTGCGCGCCGTGCGCAGCGGCGTCTGGGTGACCAGCGACCCGTCGCTGCTGGAGCGCATCTTGCGCAACCTGATCGAGAACGCGCTGAAGTACACGCGCACCGGCCGCGTCCTGCTGGGCGCGCGGCGCTGCGGCGAGCATGTGCGGGTCGAGGTGTGGGACACCGGCATCGGTATCGCCGGCCACCAGCTCGACACCATCTTCGAGGAGTTCACCCAGGTCGAGGACACCCATGCGGAGCGCGGTCTCGGTCTCGGTCTGGCCATCGTCAAGCGGCTGGCGCGCCTGCTCGACCACCAAGTTACGGTGCGCTCGGTCCCGGGGAAGGGCTCGGTCTTCGGGGTCGAGTTGCCGCGCGCCGCGACGCTGGAGCCGGCGGCGGTCGTGGTGCGCCGCGCCGCCAACGATGGCCCCGGCAACGGCATGGTGCTGGTGATCGATGACGAGGCGATCATCCTGCTGGGCCTGAAGGCGATGCTGGAGGGCTGGGGCTATGAGGTGCTGGCCGCGCGCTCGGGCGACCAAGCGCTGTCGCTGCTGGAGAAGGATGGGCGGCGGCCGCGGGTGCTGCTGGCCGACTACCAGCTCCGGCACGGCCACACCGGGCCGGAGGCGCTGGTGGCGATCCAGGCCCGGGTGGGCCACGATGTCCCCGGTATCATCCTGACCGGCGACGCCTCGCCCGAGCGCAGGGCCGAGGCGGAACGCAACGGCTTCCGCATCCTGCACAAGCCGGTGCTCGCCAATGAGCTGCGCCAGATCATCGCCGCGGCGGGGTAGGGGCGCCCCTACATCAATTTCCGGCCCGCTTCCGAAAACGCAGTCACCAGAACAGCGGCGCGCTGATCCAGTACGTGATGGCGGCGATGAGGGCCGAGGCCGGGATGGTGATGATCCATGCCCAGACGATGCCGCGGGCGACACCCCATCGAACGGACGAAGGATTGCGTGCGGAACCAGCCCCCATGATGCCGCCCGTAATGGTGTGGGTGGTGGACACTGGGATGCCGAGATAGGTCGCCGTGAACAGCGTGATGGCGCCGCCGGTCTCGGCGCAGAACCCCTGCATGGGCTTCAAGTCGGTGATCTTCGAGCCCATGGTCTTGACGATGCGCCAGCCGCCCATCAGCGTGCCCAGTCCCATCGCCGCTTGGCAAATGAAGACGACCCAAAATGGAATCGCAAATTCGGCTCCCATGTAGCCCTGCGAGAACAGCAAAACCCCGATAATTCCCATAGTCTTCTGGGCGTCGTTGCCTCCATGTCCCAAGGAGTACAGAGCCGCTGACAAAAGTTGGCCGTGCCGGAAGCGCCGATCAACGGCAAATGGACTCGACCGAACGGATATCCATGTCACGATCACCATCAGCAACTGCGCCAGTATGAACCCGATAGTCGGCGAAAGCACGATGGCCACTGTCGTTTTAAGTATGCCTCCCCACACCAGCACCGACGTCGTCCCAACTTTCGCCAATGCGCCACCGATGAGTCCCCCGATGAGCGCATGGCTGCTGCTCGAAGGAATACCGCCCCACCAGGTGATTATGTTCCAGAGGATGGCGCCTCCCAAGGCTCCGAGCACCACCTGTGGATCTACGACTGTGGGATCAATAATCCCCTTTCCAATCGTGTTGGCAACATGAAGGCCGAAGAAAAGGAAGGCAATAAAATTAAAAAAAGCAGCCCAAATAACAGCGGTCTGTGGGCGCAGTACGCGTGTGGATACAACTGTAGCAATACTGTTTGCGGCATCGTGCATGCCATTGGACAGATCAAATGCAAGGGCGACCGCGATAATGAATACTAGAAGCGGCAACCCGATTGTCATTGTTTCCATGGGTTATTCCCGGCACACTCAATCTGCGACGCTGTTACAGCCTTAGCCCGGCGCACGTGTCGCACGCCGTCGGCCTCGTGCCAACAATTATCTCCGGCCCGCCTCCCGTGCTTCGACCGGCAGGGCGGGGCGATCCGCAAGATCGTCGATAACATGAAGCACGCCGGATCGGCGTTCCGCCGCTCCGGCGCCATGCGCCGGGTGAACGGTTTAAGGACGCCCCAGAACGTGCATGCCGTTGATCAGATCGAAGAACAGCACCAATGCAATCAATCCGACCAGCGCCGGCATGGCGAGAGTCGTGGCATCCATAAGGAGGGCTCCCGCTCAGACCTGCTCGACGACGATGCCGTCGACAACGTTCGATACGTCGTCGCAGTGATCCACGATCTCCTCCAGGAGCTCGTAGATCTCCTTGATGATGATGAAGCGCTTGGGGTCGCTCTCGCTGGCGTGGAGGCGCGAGAGGCACGAGCGCATCAGCGCGTCGGTTTCCCCCTCGATGCGCGAAATCTCGACGCTCATGCGTTGCAGGTGCATGAGATTCTTGCCGACCGACCCCAGCAGCGGCACACCCTCGCGCAGCAACCGGGCGCACTGCATGGCGGCGTCCGCCATCTGCCGCATCTCCGGCGTGAACTCGGTGATGCCGTAGATCATGATGCGTTGCGCCGCCTCCTCGATGAAGTCGATGGTGTCGTCCATCGCCGTGATCAGCGCGTGGATGTCCGAACGGTCGAAGGGCGTGATGAAGGTGCGGTGGATCGCCAGCAGCGTATTCTTGGTGATCTGGTCCGCTGCGTGCTCGGCATCCAGGATGCGCTGGAACGCGGCCTGCCGGTCACCCTCATGCCCTAACAGGTCGTGCAGCGCCGCCGCGGCCTCCATGATCTTCTCGGAGTGCTCGCCGAAATAGTCGATGAACTTCTCTTCCCGGGGCATCAGCACGCGGAACAGGCGAAGGAACATGGCCGGTGTTTCCTTGCACGCGGCCGGGTGCCGCAGCGTTGGTAAGTCGAGCAGGGGGCATCGGATGCCGGTGGTGTAGCATCGGACGCTGGTGCCCGCCAGATGCTTGGCATATTTATGACGAGGGTGACGGCAACTGCGGCGCGGCCTTCCCAGGCAGTGGTGGCGAGGCGCGGGGTGCCGGCGGTCCGGCGGTTCGCCCGCGGGGCGAATCGGACGCTGTTCGGGGATGCCGCGGCATGCCCGGTGATGAGGCATGCATGGTTCACTACATCGGCATCGACGTCCTGCGCTCGCTGCACGAGGGCATCATCGAGCGCCGCAACGGCGACGCCAAGACCTCGCGCACCGCCAAGTTGTTCGCCCAGGGCAGCAGCAAGGTGGCGAGCAAGGTCGGCGAGGAGGCGGTCGAGGTGGTCATCGAGGCCATGCGCGCCGACAAGCACGGCGTGGTGATGGAGAGTGCCGATCTGCTGTACCACCTCGTGGCGCTTTGGGTGGACCTTGGCATCAAGCCCGACGTCGTTTGGGCCGAGCTGCGCCGCCGCGAGATGACCTACGGCATCGCCGAGAAGCTTCCCAAGGACGATGGCCCACTCCCGCGTGTTTCCCGCCCTGCCGAGCGCCGGCCGAAGAAGGTGCGCAAGGCGAAGTGACGCTGCCCCCTCCCCCTCGAAGAGGGGGCGGGGCGTTCCTCGATCCCAGCATCGGGAGACGATCAACACCGAGACACGGAGGCACGGGGGACCACAGAGGAAGCTCAATCTCTGTGTCTCCGTGGCTCTGTGTTTTCAGTCCGGCATCGCGGACGTAACTTACCCCACCGTCAATCCCCGCAACTGCCGGTTCGCCACGGCCAGCATGGCGAGGTCCACGTTCGCCTGAGTGCGCAATTCCGACATCAGTTGCTCGACGCGCTCGACCACCGGGCGACGCACCGCGATCCAGGAATCCACCGGCGCCTCGGCCGGCTGGGCGCCGATGCCGTCCAGCACCCGCACGGTCAGCTCCGTCTGGTGCGCGAACAGGTCGTCGACGATGGCCGCCACCGCCTGTTTCTGCCAGTGGTTGTCGGTCTTGGTATCGATGGCCTTGCCGCGCAGCCACTCCAGCCCGAACCGCCGGCCGAGCTGGAAATACACCGCAGCCACCGCCGGCACGTCCTGCCCGGTCCGCGACGCGATCCGCACGAGGTCGGGCGCGGCAGCCAGCACCGGCAACGCCGCGATGCGCCGCGCGAGGTCCTCCGGCACGCCCTGCGCGGTGTAGACCTCGGCCCGCGCCGCTAGGCGCGCCGTCTCCTCGGCGTCCAGCACCGCGTCCAGACCGTCCTTCAGCGTCTCGATACCGGGCCGGTACAGCTCGGTCTCGGCGACGATGGACAGTGGATGTACGCCGCTGGTGAGGAACCACGCCACCGTGCGCTCCATCAGCCGGACCGTCTCGATCAGCATCGCGGTCTGCACGGCCGCCGGGACAATGGTATCCAGCTCCTCGATGGCCTTCCACAGCGGCCGCAGCGCGAAGGCGTCACGCACGATGGCATAGGCGCGGGCGACATCCGTCGGCCCCATGCCCGTCTTCTCCATCTGCTCCTTGACGAACACCGGGCCGACCCGGTTGACCAGTGAGTTGGTGACCCCGGTGGCGATGATCTCGCGCCGCAGCCGGTGCCGCCCGATGGCCTCCTCGAAGCGCTCGCGCAACGGGACGGGGAAATAGCGCACGAGGTCGTCGTGCATGAACGGGTCGTCCGGCAGGTCCGAGGCCAGCAGCTCGTCGTACAGCGTGATCTTGGCGTAGGCAAGCAGCACCGCCAGTTCCGGCCGGGTCAGGCCTTGCCGATTGGCCGTGCGCGTGGCCAGCTCCTCCTCGTCCGGCAGGTATTCGATGGAGCGGTTGAGCCGTCCGGACTTCTCCAGTGTGCGGATGAAGCGCGCCTGCGCCTCCAGCATGTCCGGCCCGCGCGCCTGGGCGATGCTCAGCGCCTGGCTCTGCAGGTAGTTGTCGTTGAGCACCAGCGCCGCCACCTCGTCGGTCATCTCGACCAGCAGGCGGTCGCGCTGCTTCAAGGTCATGTCGCCGCGCGCCACCACGTCGTTCAGCAGGATCTTGATGTTCACCTCGTGGTCGGAGGTATCCACGCCGGCGGAATTGTCGATGGCGTCGGTGTTGAGGCGAACGCTGTGCTGCGCCGCCTCGATGCGGCCGCGCTGGGTGACGCCCAGGTTGGCGCCCTCGCCGATCACCTTGGCGCGGACCTGGTTGCCGTCGATGCGCAGCGCGTCGTTGGCCTTGTCGCCCACCT
>Ga0196970_1000254_pt1 | contig 75289 bp, 57 predicted proteins | sample S1v_513CmetaG_FD_148672 | JGI IMG/M metagenome (GOLD analysis project Ga0196970, IMG submission 148672) | Soil microbial communities from Anza Borrego desert, Southern California, United States - S1+v_5-13C | ecosystem: Environmental > Terrestrial > Soil > Desert | place: USA: California...
CCTTCCAGCAGGGCAACGGCCTCACGCTTGAACTCGTCCGTGAAGGATCGCCTTGGCTTCGTCATCAGACACCTTCCCGCTCCACTCGGAGCTTAGCTGAGGTGTCCACCCAACCGGGGCAAGATCACAAGCGGATCAAGGCGCTGGAGCGTGAGGTGCGGGAACTGCGCCAGGCGAACGAGATCCTACGCAAGGCGTCGGCGTGTATTTCGCCCAGGCGGAGCTCGACCGCCCGTTCAAGAAATGATCGCCTTCATCGACGCGCACCGCGCTGTCCACGGGGTCGAGCCGATCTGCCGAGTGCTGCCGATCGCCCCGTCGACTTACCACGCCCATGTCGCCCGGAAGGCCGATCCGTCCAAGGCGCCGGCCCGCTCACGAAGCGACGCGGAGCTGAGTGTTGCTATCCGGCGGGTCTGGGACGCGAACTTCCAGGTTTATGGGGTGAGGAAAGTCTGGCGGCAGTTGCGGCGGGACGGCATCGATGTGGCCCGCTGCACGGTTGCCCGGCTGATGAAGCTGATGGGCCTGAAGGGGACGACGCGTGGCAAAGCGGTGCGCACCACGATCAGCGACAAAGCCGCGCCCTGTCCCGCTGACCGGGTGAACCGCCAATTCCAGGCACCCCGCCCGAATGCCTTGTGGGTGGCAGATTTCACGTACGGTGCGCCTCGACCCGGATGGTCCGGGGTGCGTGTGTCTGGAATGCTGAAGAGAAAGGAGGAACTGAATGAACGCCTTGCCCTCTGCTGTGAGGGGGCATGAGCCCAAGCGGCGGTGACCTGCCGTCAACTGGCAGGGTGACGTAGCCCGCGGGAAAAGGGGATTGAGGCGAAGCCGTTACGCCGAGATGGTCCCCGAGGCTGAAGTGCTGGAAGGTTGAGGAACACGAACCGGTTAAACCGCATCCGAGGGCTGAAATGTCGCCTTCGCCTACACGGCTTAACAGGCGGAATGCCGATGTCGCCGCCGGACACGTATGTCGGCGGCGTCCGAACTCAGGCGCAGACGTAAGGCGCCTTGAGGGGGCCATGGGGAGAACGCAGCCAGACCATGGCATCGGCATCGACTTGCAGGACGCAAGGACAAGGACTGCGACCGGCAACCTCCCCAGCGCGTGGACGTCCAGCACACGAACGAGGGAAGGCATGATGGAATGCCAAGGGAGTTGGCCCCGATGCCCATCATGCCGGCGGAGTCCTCGTAGTAGTCCGCGACAGGGAAAGCCTGTCACATGGCGAAGGAGGACAGTTCAATCAGCTTGGAGTGCAGACTATCTGACCCAACGAGGTGAAGACCTTTGATAATCAGGGAAATGCAGCACAAGCTCGCGACATGGGCCGAGAGCGACCCGAACCGTCGGTTCGATCGCCTTCTCCGGCTCATGGCCGACCGGGAATGGCTTGCCGAAGCTGCCCGGATCGTCCTGGCGTCGAGCGGCGCCAAGACACCGGGCATTGACGGAATGGACAAGCGGCGGATGCAGGCTGAGCTGGCGGAACATCTGGCCAGCCTGCGGACGGACTTGCTGACGGGGAGTTACCGCCCGCAGCCGGTCAAGCGCATCTATATCCCCAAAGCCAACGGCAAGAAACGACCACTGGGTATCCCGACCCTGAGAGACCGCATCGTCCAGCGTGCAATGCTGATGGCCATGGAGCCGATCTGGGAAAGCGACTTCCATCGCCTCTCCTACGGCTTCAGACCCGAACGCAGCGTGCATCACGCTGTCCGGACCGTAAAGCTCCAGCTGCAGGATGGTGATGCCGATACGAGGGGCCGCTGGATCGTCGAAGGCGATCTGGCGAGTTACTTCGACACGGTTCACCATCGGCTGCTGCTTCGGTGCGTCCGGCGGCGGATACGGGATGATCGGTTCATCGATCTGCTCTGGCGGCTCCTGAAAGCAGGTCACGTTGATCGTGGCCTGTTCGTGGCGTCGAGCGAAGGGGTTCCGCAAGGCGGCGTCCTGTCGCCGCTCCTGTCCAACATCATGCTCCATGAGTTCGATGCGTGGCTGGAGGCGAAATACCTGAGCGCGAAAGCCCGCAAGGATCGCTGGGCCTGGAACTTCGGCATCCAGCAAGGGCGCCCCATCGCGGTTCGAGAGAACCGGCAATGGAAGCCTGCTGTCGCCTACTGCCGTTATGCCGATGATTTTGTCATCATCGTCAAAGGCACCAAGGCACATGCCGAAGCCATCCGCGAAGAATGCCGAGCCTTTCTGGAAGACCGCCTGAAATTGACGCTGAATATGGACAAAACCCATATCACCCACGTCGATGACGGGTTCGTCTTCCTGGGACACCGGATCATTCGCAAGCGGGGATCGAGCGGGCGTATGTCCGTGGTCACCACCATACCCAAGGAGAAAGCCAAGACCTTCGCTCATCGCTTGGTCGAGGCACTCTCCGGCAATCATGAGGTCGCCTCGGTGGACATGATCGACAGCCTGAACCGGCAACTGACGGGTTGGGCAGCGTTCTACAAGTTCACCGACTTCACGGCGCGCACGTTCCGGCGCATCGACACTGTCGTGTTCTGGAAATTGGCGCACTGGCTGGCGCATAAATACCGTTCACGCATCAAACCCTTGATGCGGAGATGGTATCGCGCTCCGGCTACCGGCCAGTCAAAAACCTGGCTGATCTATGGTCGGAATGCAAAGGGCGACCCTGTCGGCAAAGGGCTGCGCCGGCTGGTCACCAGCTCCAAGGCTCAGTTCCGGTGGCGTAACCCGGAGCGAAACCCCTACATCTTCAGGGACGAGCTTCGAAGTACCGTCACCTCCCGATATCATGATGTCGCCATGGCCTTGGGCCAGGGTTGAACGGAGAGCCGTATGCGCTGAAAGGGTGCGCCGTGAAAAACGGTGGGTCGAATCCCTGCCACAGGCAGGAGGAGCCGGGAGAGATGCTTCTGGGTCAACCGTCTTACCCGATGGCGAAAGTCTATGGGGACAAGAGCATGACGGTGAAGCGGGGGTTCGGGCGAACATGCCAGACCCAATGCCCCGCAAGGCCCGCGCGATATGGTCAAGGCTGGATTGCTTGAACCCCAGTCACCAGCGATGGAAACGCACATTCCGCGCCACGGTATGTTAGGGCGCGGTCGGCAGGATAGGGCGGTTTCGCTTTCGCCGCCCCAAACTCCCCCTGCCGAGCGACGGCCAACGAGGCCGTTCAAGGGGACGAATAGGGGGACCTACGTCGCGCTGTTACGTTCGACCCGCACGGACACGGGATCGCCTACAGGCCGCGAGGCCCATGGCGACGGAGCGGTCGTAGTAGTCCGCGGACGGGAAAGCCGTCCACATGGCGAAGGACCACAGGTGCCTTGATAGTCAAAGCTGGGAGGTAGCCGTAATGGCAACAGCCGAAACAGTAATGACCGTCTACTCTGATCGTGGCAAGCGAGGTTTGCCACTCGAAGGTGTTTACCGGCAACTCTACTGCCGGGACCTCTACTTACGCGCCTACGGGCGTATCCATCGCAACGATGGGGCGATGACTCCCGGCGTCACGGCTGAGACCGTGGATGCCATGTCGCTGGAGAAAATCGACGGCATCATTGGCGTTCTGCGCCGAGAAGCCTACCGATGGGCTCCGGCGAAGCGGACGCACATCCCGAAGAAAAACGGGAAGAAGCGCCCGCTCGGTCTGCCCACGTGGTCGGATAAGCTCGTGCAGGAAGCCATCCGCCTCCTGCTCGACGCCTATTACGAACCACGGTTCAACGACCATTCCCACGGCTTCCGCCGAGGGCGAGGTTGCCATACGGCGCTGCGGGAGATCACCCAAAGGTGGCGAGGCGTGAAGTGGTTCATCGAGGGCGATATCAAAGGCTGCTTCGACAACATCGACCACAAGGTCTTGTTGAATACGCTGTCCGAAAATGTCCGAGATAAGCGGCTGCTACGCCTCATGTCCAACATGCTCAAGGCCGGATACATGGAGAACTGGCGATATGACGAGACCCTGAGCGGCACGCCGCAAGGGGGCATCATCAGCCCGCTGCTCTCCAACATCTACCTCGACAAGCTGGACAAGTTCGTGGAGGAGACCCTGCTCCCGATCTACAATCGGGGCGACCGGCGCAGGAATGACCCCGGATACAAGGCCCTCCTCAACGCTGCTCGGCGGGCCGGGGACAAAGGCGACCATGAGGAGGCGGCACGCCTGCGTAGGCAGGCACAGGCAATGCCTTCCCGCGATCCCGAGGACCCGGACTTCCGGCGGCTCTGGTACGTCAGGTATGCGGATGATTTTCTGCTCGGGTTCAGCGGACCACGGCATGAAGCCGAGGAGATCACAAACTGCATCGGCCAGTTCCTCCGCGAGACGCTGCGTTTGGAGCTGTCCGAGGTGAAGACGCTGATCACTCACGCCCGCGACAACGCAGCGCGGTTCCTTGGCTACGAGATCGTGGCACTCCATGCCGACGAGAAGCATGACCGGCGTGGTCAGCGCATTATCAACGGCTTGGTCCGCCTGAAAGTCCCTGATGACGTGATCGTTGAGCGATGCCGCCGATACATGCGTAATGGAAAGGCTGTGCACCGGCCCGAACGGCTGCAGGATGACGACTTCAGCATCGTGAGCCAATACGGGGCCGAGTATCGCGGCTTCGTCCAATACTACTTGCTGGCGTACAATGCCCACTGCCTGTGGAGAGTGCATCACGTCATGCGCACTTCACTGCTCGGAACCCTCGCCAACAAGCACAAGACGAGGATCGCCCCGATCTATCGTCGGCTGCGCACGGAGGTGAAGGACCGGGGACGCCTCCAGACGGCCTTGGTCGTCACACGGGAGCGGGGCGAGGGCAAGAAGCCACTCGTCGCCATGTTCGGCGGTATCTCGTTGGCATGGAAGAAGGTTGCGATCTTGAACGACCGCCCGCCAGCGGTCTACAGCAACGTCCGAAGCGAGATCGTCCAACGCCTCCTTGCACAGAGATGCGAGCACTGCGGCTCCGAGGAGGGACCTTTCGAGGTCCACCACGTCCGTCGTCTCGCTGATCTGGACCGACCGGGACGCAAGGAGCGACCGCTATGGATCAAGCGGATGGCCTCACGCCACCGCAAGACCTTGGTCGTTTGCAACCGGTGCCACCAGGACATTCACCGAGATCGCTCTGGATGGCATGAGAGGACGAGGCACTGGAAAGCCGGATGAGACCGAAAGACTCACGTCCGGTTTGGAGAGAGGGCGCCGGAAAAGTACCGGATGGCAACTCGCCGACGCCCTACTCTACTGCATGTACGGTTCGGGGAGGGGAAGCGCTTCAGCGCTTCCTACTCCACTGGCCACCTGGCAGAGCTTCGTCTATGTCGCCTTCGTTATCGACACCTTCGCCCGCCGCATCGTGGGCTGGCGGGTGTCCAGCACAGCTCATGCCGGCTTCGTTCTGGATGCCTTGGAGCAGGCTCTTCACGACCACCGGCCCGTCAAGGGCAGCGGCCTCATTCACCATAGCGACCGTGGGTCGCAATACGTTGCCATTCGCTACACCGAGCGTCTCACAGAGGCTGGGGTCGAGCCCTCCGTCGCCAGCGTCGGCGATTCCTACGACAACGCTTTGGCCGAGACGATCAACGGCCTCTACAAGACCGAGGTGATCCGCCGCCGCGGGCCATGGCGCACCCTGGAGGCTGTCGAGTTCGCCACCTTGGAGTGGGTGGACTGGTTCAACAATCGGCGCTTGCTCGAACCCATCGGCAACATTCCTCCCGCTGAGGCCGAAGCGCGTTACTATGCCCAAACCGAGGACGTCGCCATCGCGGCGTAACTCAACACAAATGGCCTCCGGAAAACCCGGCGCGGTTCAGAGATGCCTCCACGCAGGACATACAGGCATCCGTCAATGATGCGCCTCAGATCATGTTTCCGCTGCGCTCCACGATGCTCACTTTTCGTGAAGAGTTTTGAGACGACAGCCCACTCTTCGTCGGTCAGATCTGATGGATATCGGTTCGGTGACATGCGATTGTCTCCTATGGCGGCGACATAGCATGCATTATCAACAGGGCACCTGGGCTCAGCATCCCAATCCAACTTCAACGCTGCATTTGCTCTATTTTCTTCTTAACAGCCTCTAAAACCCCGTCTCGCGGATCAGCACCGACGCGGCCATGCGCCAGAAGCGTTCGGCGATGCTGCGGGCCTCTCCCGTCACGCGGACGATGCCGCGGGTGACGCGCTCCGGCCCCCCCTGCGCAGTGCCGCCAGCGGCCGGCCCGCTGTTTGCCAGTTCGACCTCCAGGCTGATGCGGTAGACCGCCTCCACCGGGGCGAGCGCGCTGCGGCCGGCGGCGCCATGGGGCTGCTGCTGGCCCGGCTGGGGACCCGCCTGGCCCTCCACCGCCACCGGACCACCGTTGACCGAGGCGAGCGCCGGCACGTCCAGGACCGACACGGCGACCGGGTCGACCACGCGCACCGTCGCTGTGCGCCGGGGGGCCAGCGGGTCGTCGGGGTGGAACTGGGCCCTCGCTCCTGGGCTCAGCCGGTCGAAATCGCCCTCGCCGACATAGCCGACCAGCTCGCCGCTGCCCGGCGCCACCACCATCGCCAGCGGCAGCTTCGGACCGATCCAGCGGCCGGGGGTCAGGGCGTCTTCCATGTCGCGCACGGTGCCGGACAAGGGAGCCCGCACCACCAGCCGCTCGCGGCTGTCAAGAAGCCCCTGCCGCTCGGCGAGCGCGGCGGCCAGATCCTCCTCCATCGCCCGCACGCGGTCGAGCTGCTCGCGGCTGGCGGTCAGGCGGGCGATCTGCGCCTGCATCCAGTCGATGCGCAGCTCCGCCTGGCGCAGCTTGCCCTCCAGGTCGGGGGCGGTCAGGCGGAACAGCGGCTCGCCCTCCACCACGGTCTGACCACGGGCGACCAGCGTCTCCTCCAGCCGGGCGGGGAAGGGGGTGTAGACAGTGGCGAAGCCGGACGCCCGCCAGACCACCGGCACCGACACGGTGGAGGTCACCGGCAACAGCGTCAGCCCGACCGCCGCCGCCAGCCCGGCCAGCGTCAACCCGGTGCGCAGGTTCACATGGAAGCGGTCGCGCAACCCCCACCAGGCCTTGGCCTCGGACACGAAGGGGCGGGCGACGAACCAGCCGATCTCGATGGCGAACAACAGGATCCCCAGAACCTTGATGGCGACGTGGTAGACCAGCAGCGCGATGCCGAGGAACAGCATCAGCCGGTAGACCCAGGTGACGTAGGAATAGGCCAGCAGGATGCGGCGGCGCGGCGCCGGCATCTCCTCCGGCGGCGCCATGCCGAGGCCGAACAGCCATTCCCGCAGCTTCCAGCGCGCCATGGCGAAGGCGCGCTCCTGCAGGTTGGGCACGTCCAGCGCGTCGGACAGCAGGTAGTAGCCGTCGAAGCGCATGAAGGGGCTGAGGTTGATCGCCAGCGTGGTGACCCAGCTGACCGTCGCCAGGAAATAGGCGGCGCTGCGGAGCGGCCCGTCGGGCAGGAAGCTCCAGGCCAGCGTGGCGAAGACGGCGATCGTCAGCTCGGTAGCCATGCCGGCGGCCCCCACCGCCAGCCGCTGCCGACGCGAGACCAGCCTCCAGGCGTCGGTGGTGTCGGTGTAGAGCACCGGCCACATCACCAGGAAGGCCACCCCCATGGTCGGCACCCGGCAGCCGAAGCGCTTGGCGGTGTAGGCATGGCCCAGCTCATGGCAGATCTTGGTGCCCAGCAGCGTGACGCCGTAGAGCGCCAGCCCTTCGGGCGAGAAGAAATGCTGGAAGGTGTGCAGGAAGGCATCCCACTGCCGCGCCACCAGCAGGCTGGCCAGGACGGCGGTCAGCACCACCACGGCCATCCAGGCCCGGCTGTAGAAGGGCGCCACCAGCCCCACCGTCGCCGACAGGAAGCGGTCGGGCCGCACCAGCGGGATGCGGAAGAACAGGTAGTTGTGGATCAGCCACCAGAACCAGCCGGTCTTCCGCGCCGCCGCCTGCCGCGCCAGAAAGGCGGTGTCGACGGTGACGGTCAGGTTGTTGGCCGCCAGGAACTGGTAGAAGCCCATGACGTCCTCGACCGCCGGCTCGAACACGCTCTCCCCCGCCACCGCGGCGGCGATGGCGCGCGGGTTGGCGTGGTGCCAGTGGGCGATCAGCGCGAAAGCCTCCGGCCCGATGCGGAAATAGCGGTTGCGCACCGGATCGTGGATGGTCCAGCCCGGCGCCCCGTCCTGCCCCGCCGGCGCCGGCAGCAGGGCCAGATCGTCGCGCAAGGCCGGCAGCCGCAGGGACGCCAGGGGATCGGCCGGAGCGGTGTCGACGGCGCGGAGACTGGCCGAGGGACCGGCGGAAGGGGTGAGGGCGATGGACACGGGAGGACGGCGTCCTTTTCGGGAAGACGGGTCAGAAATGGCGTGAATTGGACGGAGGTGGCGCTACGCTGGCATCGCCGTTGACGATGTGAGCCAAAAAGGCCCAGGTTACATGTAACCTGGCACAGGAGCCTGTTATGCCCGCAATCCGCCAAGTCCCACGCGAGAAGGTGAAGGCGCACCGTGCCCGGCTTCGGGCACAGGGTCTGCGCCCGGTGCAGTTCTGGGTTCCCGACGTCCGCAATCCGGCCTTCATCGCTGAAGCCCAGCGCCAGTCCCTGGCCGTCGCCCACAGCCCGCAGGAAGCGGACGACCAGAGCTTCGTCGACTCCGCGGGCTGGGGCTCGCTGGATAACGGGGAATGAAGCGGGGCGAGATCTGGACGGTGGCTGGTGGGGCCGATTATGCGGGAAAGCCGCGCCCAGTCGTCATTTTGCAGGATGACCGCTTTTCCGGCACCGCTTCGGTCACCGTCTGTCCGTTCACCACCAATCCGACCGACGCACCGCTGTTCCGCCGTCTGGTCGAGCCGACCGGCGACAACGACCTGATCCAGCCTTCCCGGATCCTGGCGGACAAGATCATGACGGTTCTGCGGGTCAAGGTCGGGCAACGCATCGGCGTGCTTGAACCCGCCCATCTGGCCTGGATGGGCAAGGCCGTCCTCGTGTTCCTCGGTCTGGCCGGAGGCGGCCTGTCCGAAGAGGGGCCTGACGGAGGAGAGCCGGCATCCGATCAGGCTCTTGCCGACTGATGGACGGGGAAGGGGCAGGTCTTCCATTCCCGGTCCCTCCTCCTCAAATCCCCAACGACTGGCGCAGCAGGGCCAGCGGGCGGCGGAACAGGTAGAGCGCCAGCGGCACGCGCTCGCCCAGGATCTTGGCGGTGCCGCGCAGGCCGATGCGCGGCGGGGCCTGATCCGGGTTGCGGGCCGGGTCCAGCGCCGCCTTGACGCGGTAGGACAGCACGCCGGCGGCCGACAGGCCGGCTTCGTAGCTGGCGTGGGTCAGCCGCGCCTGCAGGGGGTGGAGCGGGTCGACGTTTAAGAACAGCTCCACCGGGGAGCCCGGCTCCAGAACCAGGGCGTCGCCGACCGGCACCATGATGTCGACCTCCGGCGCCTGCGGGTCGGCCAGCGTCAGCACGCGCTCGCCCACCGACACCGGCTTGCCCAGCCAGTCGTTGATGTCGGTGAAGACGGCGATGCCGGCGCGCTCGGCCTTCACCGTCACCCGGTCCAGCAGATCGCGGGCGAGCGCCATCTCGGCGCGGCGCAGCTCGACCTGGGCGCGGAGTTGGGCGACACGGGCCTTGGTCTGCGGGTCGGCGAAGGCGGCCTGCGACGCGGTCAGCAACTCCGCCTCCGCCTGGGTCAGGCCTTTGCGCGCCACCTCGAACCGGCTGCGCAGGACGGTGGCCTCAAAGCTGAACAAGGGCTGGCCGGCGGCCACCGCCTCGTTCGGCTGGACATGGAACCGCTCGATCACGCCGTCCAGCGGGGCGGCGACGATCACCGGATTGCTGGTCTGGATCTCGGCCGGGGCCAGGGTCGACATCGGCACCGGGATGGCGAGCGCACCGGCGATGGCCAGCAGCACCAGCAGCGGCAGCAGGGCGCGGCGCAGCCCTCGGCCCTTCGCCCGCTTGCCCGACAGCGCCCACCATGCATGGCCGTAGCCTTCGGTCAGGTGGCTCAGCAGCAGGATTTCGCCGTCGGTCCAGGGCTCGTCACGGCCAAGCCACAGGCCGGCCAGCGGCGGGACGGTCTTGCCCCGGCTTTCCGGCGCGGCACTGGGCACTGTCTCCCGCGGGGTTTCCGGCTTGCGCAGCGGGCACCACAGCACCTGCGCCGGCCCCCATTCGCCCCAAGCGTTGCGCACGGAGGCGGGCAGGGCGGCGGGATCGACGACATGGACGCCGTTGGCGTGCTCGCCCGTCGCGACGGCGCGCACCGCCTCCTCCAGCCACTGGGCGAAGGGGGCGTTCGGTTCCAGCACGGCGATGTTCGACACCGCCTCCAGCGTCGCCCGTCCCCGCTCGCCCACCGTCAGGACGGCCGCCTGCCGGTAGGCGATCAGCCGGCGGGTCTGGTTGACGATGTGATAGCGCAGCTCCGGCACCGTCGCCTGCCGCCAGGCCTGCCGCTGCAATTCCAGCAGCATCAGCAGGCCGTTGACAGGCTGCGGCGCTCCCCCCTGCGGATTCCCTTGCGGCGGAACCGCCTGCTGGGGCGAGGTCTGGGCCATGGCGGCGCTCATGGTTTCGCCGTTCCGGGCCTGGAACTGCCCCCCTGGTTCCCACCCTGAGTTCCGGGCGGCAGCGACGACACCGCCGGTTCGGGGAAAATGGCGGTGCCGCTCATGCCGGCGATCATGCCGGCATGAGGCCCCTCGCCGGTCAGCTTGGCGGTGACCTTCACCGACTGGCTGGCCGGATCGACCTTGGCGCCGGGCAGCACCACCTCGCCGGGCAGGGTGGCACCGGTCTCGTCGACGCGCAGGTCGAAGCGCTGCCCCGGCTTCAGCCACACCAGCCAGGAGGAGGGGACGATCAGCTCCACCTTCAGGTCGCGGTCGGACAGGATCTCCAGCAGCGGCGCGCCGGCGGCGACCGACTCATGCTCCTGGATGCGGCGTTCGACCACCCGGCCGTCGAAGGGCGCCTTGATGTCGCAGCGCCGGGCCTGCACCTCCGCCTTGCGGACATCGGCACGGGCGACCTGGGCCTTGGCCTCGGCCAGCTGGACCTCCGCCTCGCCGATGGAGCGCAGGCTGTTCAGGCGCCGGTTGACCCGTGCCGTCACCTCCGCCGCGTTCAGCTGGGCACGGGCGCCGTCAAGCTCCGCCTGATAGCTGGAGCAGTCGAAGGCGACCAGCAGGTCGCCGGCCTTGAAGCTCTGGCCGGCATCGACACTCATGCGGGCGATGCGGCCGGGGATTTCGGACGAGAGGACGGCATGCCGCCGCGCCTCGATCAGGGCGCGGACCTGCCCCTGCGAGGCGTCCTGGGCCGCCGCCGGGGGGGAGGCGAGGCCCCCACCCAGCAGCATCCCCAGCAGTGCGGCGGCACAGGCCGCGGCACCGGGACGGATCACAGCGACGCCAGCCGGTCGGTGCGCCGGCTGTCGGACTGCTGCTCTTGAGCCGAAAGGGTACGAACGGTGCATTCCCGCTGACTATCCTTCACACGATGGCAGAACCACTCGGCCGCGGCGTGGTCGACGAAGCCGCCTGCACGCAGCTGGACGATGGTCTTGCCGTCCTGGCTGCGCCGGCTGGAGACATACAGGGCGCCAACCCCGCTCCCCGCCGTTCCCAGGCGTTTGGCGATCATATCCCATTCCTGTTCGGCAAGCCTGTGGCTTGCGTAAGCCCCAAGGTCGGCCTGGATGACGGGAGAGAAGGACGCCGTCGCAACCGGGGCAGCGGCCGGAGCGGCGGTTTGCGCCGCCGGAGCGGGTGCCCGAGCGGCCACTGGAACCGGGGCGGGAACCGGCGCCGGGGCAGGAGCGGGAGAGGATGCGGGGGCCGGGGATGTCGAGGAGGCCAGCACGACGGGTGTGGTGGCCGGAGCCGGAGCGGCGGCGACCGGAGCCGCCTGCTTGACCGGTTCCTGCTTGGGGGCTTCCGGCTTGGCCGCTTCGGTCTTGGTTTCCTTGGGAGCGTCCTTGGCGGCGGCCTTCGGCGCGGCCATCAGGTCCTTGACGCGCAGCACGCCGTTGGCGCGCTCCTGCCAGGAGGACAGGCCCTTGCCCACCGCCTGGGTCAGGGTGGCCAGATCGTCGGCGGCCATCGTCTCGGGCAGCGGATCGACGCCGGCCGACACCATCACGCGGGCATAGGCGTTGTGCAGGTCGGCCAGCACCAGATCGCGGCGCAGGTCGGACAGCAGCGCCGTCACCTCCGACTGGATCACCCCCAGCTCGCCCACCTGTCCGGCATCGCCGACGTTGGTGTATTGCGAGCGGATGCGGGTGTCGAGGTCGGCCTGCTCGGCGGTCAGGGCGAACTCCTGCTTCAGTTCGTGATACTGCAGCACCGCCACATGCACCTGGCTCAGCACCGCCATGCTCAGCGCCTGACGGCGGAAGGCGACCAGCTCCTCCTGCGCCTCGGCATAGGACTTGGTGGCGGGAGCGGAGACCAGGTTGATCAGGTTCCAGCTGATCCGCGCGCCGTAATCGGCCCAGCGCTGGTTCAGCAGGAAGCTGTTGCTGTCGTAGCGCAGGGCGGCGTTGACGTCGATGCCCGGCAGCAGCTTCAGCAGCGACCGCCAGGTCTCGTCGGCGGAGATGCGCTGGTTGTAGCTCTCCTCCAGCAGCTCCGGCCGGTTCAGCAGGGCGTAGGTCTCCAGCGCCTCGGCGCCGACGTTCAGCTTGGGCGGCGACTGCATGACGCTGGCGGCCGGCATTTCGATCTCGAACGGCTCGCCCGGCGGCAGGCCCATCAGCGCGCCCAGCTGCGACTTCGCCGCCACCAGTTCGCGGCGCAGCGACTGCAGCTGGCGCAGCGTCTCGACCAGGGTGCGGGTGTAGGTCAGCGCTTGCAGCGGCGCCTGGACGCGCAGCGCCTCCAGCGTGCGGGCGTCGCGGCGCGCGCCCTCGACCCGCTTCTCCAGCGGGGCCATACGCTTCAGCAGACGCTCGGCGGCGACGGCGCGCCAATAGGCGGTGCGCACGTCCTGCATGATGCCTTGGACGACGCGGCGGCGGCGTTCGTCGGCAATCAGCACCAGATTGGCGTTCTGCCGCGCCCGCAGATAGCTGACGCCGAAGTCGAGCACGTTCCAGGTGAAGGCGAGGTCGCCGGTGCGGCGGTGCCTGTCGGTGGCGGTGGTGCTCTCGCCCGTCCGCCGGCCGGTGGCGAAGTTCAGGCTCTCCGACCCGGCGTCGTTGTTGCGCCCGACATAGCCGGCCGCCGCCACCACGCGCGGCAGCATGTCATAGCGCGACAGCTCCAGCTGGTCGGTGGCGACCGCCATCTCCATCAGCTTCACGCGTTCGTCGAGGTTGTACTTGATGGCGCGGGCCATCGCCTCGTCCATCGACACCGCCTTGGTCAGCGGCTCCTGCGGGGTCAGCACCACACCCAGATCCGTGCGCACGCGCGCCAGATTCTCCTCGGCCGTCAGCGGCTCGGGTTTGACCGCGCAGCCCGCGGCCAGCAGGGATGCCGTCAGGACGGCGAGGGGAACCACCGAAGAAAGCAAGCGGCGGCGGAGGTGAGCGGTCGAAGTCTTCATGGTGCGGGCAATTCCGTTTGGCGGAAAAGGATTGGACGAGGAAAGCGACGCTGGGGGGAGGGGGTGGGCCGCCGTCAGGCGGCCCTGCTGTCGGGCAGGACGTGGCTGGCAAGCGCCGCCAGCAGGTCGGCGGCGCCAGCCGGACCGCCATGGGCGCGGGCGACCTGACGGGCGAAGCCGGGGGAAGCCGGCATGATCTCGGCGCGGCTGTCCGCCCCACGGTCCGCCGGCGGACCGCTGTCGTCCGCCGGCGTGCCGCCGCCCTCCTGGGGTGCGCCCTGGGTCTGGGGCTGGCCCTGCGGCTCGCCCTGGCCCTGGCCCTGCTGGTCCTGACCCTGCTGATCTTGGCCCTGGTTCCCCGGCTGCCCGGCCGTCGGGCCGCGGCCCTGCCCGGTGCCGAGGCCGGTGCCCCGTTCCTGCCCTTGGCCCTGCAACTGGCCCCGACCCTGACCATTGGTCTGGCCGGCGTCCTGCGTGCCGGTCTGGCCGGGGGTGCCCTGGCCATTGGTGCCGGTGCGCGTCGTGCCGCCCGTGCCGGTGTTGGAACCTGTGTTGGTTCCGATACCGGTGCCTCCGGGCGTGCCACCAGTGCCCAAACCACTGCCGCCGAGGCCGCTGCCGCCCAAGCTGCCGCCGAGGCCACCGCCCAGGGCGCTGCCGAGGCCGCTTCCCCCCAGCCCGCTGCCGAAACTGCCGGAACTGGTGGAGTTGCCGCCGATGCTGTTGAGCGTCACCGACCGGCCGGCGTCGGTGCTGGACGAGCCGCCGCTGACGCTGTTGAGCGTCACCGACCGGCCGGCATCCGTGCTGGACGAGCCGCCGCTGACGCTGTTGAGCGTCACCGACCGGCCGGCATCCGTGCTGGACGAGCTGCCGGGGGTGCCGCCGCTGCTGGTGTTGATGCCGCCCGGCAGGCTGGGCCCGCTGCTGCCGCCCAACACGCTGTTGGAGGACAAACTGGAGGACGGGCCATTCGACGAGGAGCCGGTCACAGAGCTGCTGGACTGCGACGGGCCGTTGCCGCTGCTGGTGGCCGCCGGAGGGCTGGTCGTGTTGGTGGTGCTGGTCGTCGTCGTGGTCGCAGCGCGGGCCACGGCGACCGCCACCGTGGTCGCGGCCGAGCTGTTGCCGACGAGGTCGCGGGCCTGGATGCTGATCGACCGGCTGGTCGCCGTGCCGGCGAAGCTCGGGTCGGTCGCGCTCGACCGCAGCCCGATCGCCCGCACCGCCGCCTGATAGTCGGCGGCGGACGCCACGCCGGTCAGCACGATGCTGGTGCCGGCGCGGGCCGCGGTGATGCCGGCCGGCAGGCTGCCGATCACCAGCTCGTCGCCGCTGCGGGCGTCGGTCAGGGTGACCGTCACCCGGTTCAGCGAACTGGCGTCCGACAGCGACACCGCGGAGCCCAGGGTCGCCGTGCCGCCGGCGCTCAGCGTCGGATTGGTCCCGCCGGACACCGTCGGGGCCTGGGTGTCGACGGTCAGGCTCAGCGTGCCCGAGCGGCCGATGGTGCCGGCGCGGTCAGTGGCGGTGGTGACGACGCTGTGGCTGCCGTCGGCCAGCGGGGGGGTGACGGCGAAGCTCCAGCGCCCGTCGCCGCCGGTCGTGGCGGTGCCCAAGGGGACGCCGTCGACGATGATGGTGACCGTGCTGTTCGGATCGGCGGTGCCGGTCAGGGTCGGACGGGGGTTCGAAATCACGTTAGCCGTGTTGTCGACCACGGAGAGGACCGGGGTCGACAACACCGGCGCCACGGTGTCGATGGTCAGGGTCAGCGCCGCCGAGGTGCCGCTGCTGTTGCTGGCCCGATCGGTCGCCCGGCTGGTGACGGCATGGGTGCCGTCGGTCAGCGGGGTGGTGGGCGTGAAGCTCCAGCGGCCGTCAGTCCCGGCGATGGTGGTGCCGACCGCCGCGCCGTCGACCAGGACGGTGACAATGGACCCGGCTTCCGCCGTGCCGCCCAGGGTCGGACGGTTGATGTTGGTCACCCCGTCGGTGGCGGAGACGCCGGTGTCCTGTCCGGGCGCCAGTGCCGGGACCGAGGGGGTGTCCGGGGCGATGGTGTCGACCAGGACGTTCTGCAGGCTTGGCAGGCCGGTCAGCGTCGCGGGCAACGGGAGGCGGGCCTTGTCGGTGATGCTGCCGCCGTTGAGGGTCAGCCCGATGACGGCGATGCCGTCGGTGTCGCTGTCGCCCGCCTGCACCACATAGTCGAAGCGCAGGATCGCCCCGGTGCTGGCGGCCGGGTTGTAGACCGCCTGGCGGGTCTGGCCGCCGATGTCGAGCGTGATCGACGGCGTGCCGTTGACGATCACCACCTCGCTCATCTGGATGAAGAAGCTCAGCGTCTGGCCGGTGCCGTACAGGCCATCGTTGGGAGCGACAATGGTCTGGATCGACGGCGCCGTGGTGTCGATGACGATGTCCTTGTTCACCCCCAGCGTTCCGGCATTGCCCGGCGTCGCCAGGCGCAGGACGCCGGTGTTGCCGGCGATGTCCGTGATCGACCCGGCCAGCGCGTTCGCACCGACGGCGTCCAGGTCGGCGGCGGTGTCGCCGGCCTGCACCGTGTAGGTGAAGGTCAGCGTGTTGGTGCCCGAGCCGCTGCTGTAGCTGGCGCTGCGGCCGGTGTTCAGCGCCAGCGTCGGCGTGCCGGTGACCGTCACCGCTTCGGAGAAGACCACCTGGATGGTGACGGTGTCGCCGGTGGTGTAGGTGCCGTTGGCGGTGCCGGCGGTGACATTGGTCACGGTGGGGGCGACGCTGTCGATGCGCACGCCTGCGGTGCTGGAGACATTGGTCAGCGTGCGGATGGCGCTGTTGCCGACCAAATCGGCGATGCTGCCGCCGCTGATCGCGCCGCCGATGCTGATGCCGTCGGCGTCGACCAGATCGGTGCCCACGGTGTAGCGGAAGGTCAGCGCGGTGCCGCCCGCCCCCGACAGGTAGGTCGCCTGCACCACCGTGCCGTTGTCGAGCGTGATCGGAAGCGTCGGCGTGCCGGTGACGGTCACCGCCTCATTGAAGGTGACGGTGACGTCCATGGTGTCGCCGGCCCGGTAGGTGCCGTTCACCGCCGAGACGGAACTGACCGTCGGAGAGGCGGTGTCGATGACGATCGCCTTGTTGGCGCTCAGCGAGTTGGCCGCCCCCGGCGCCGCCAGGGTCAGGATGGCGTCCAGGCTGGTGGAGCTGTCGGCGATGCTGCCGCCGTTCAGCGTCAGCGCCCCCGTCGAGGCATAGTCGAGGTCGGCCGAGGTGTCGCCGTCCTGCACCGTGTAGCTGAAGCTCAGCGCCGTCGTTCCCGATCCACCGCTGTAGGTGGCGCTGCGGCCGGTGAGGCCCAGCGCCAGAAGCGGGGTGCCGGTGACCGTCACCGCCCGGTTGAAGGTGACGGTGATGGTGACGGTGCTGCCGGCCTTGTAGGTGCCGTCGGCGGTGGTGGCGGTGACCGACGAGACGGTCGGGTTGACGATGCCGTTCAGCACCAGATCGTTGCCGGTGCCACCGACATAGTCGACGGTGTAGAGATCGCCGTTGCTGGTCATGGTGTCGCCCTGCGCCAGCCCGGACAGGGTGCTGGTGATGGCGCCGGGGCCCTGACTGTCGACCACCCGGTAGGTGGCGTTGGCGGCGGCGTAGCCGTTCACCCGGCTGACGGTCACCGCGCTCGCTCCGCTGGCCAGCGTGACGCCGCCGCTGACGATCACCTGATCGTAGCCGGTGCCGGCCGTCGTGCCGGCGATCTCGACCGCCAGCGTGCCGCTCAGCGACAGGTTGCCGTTGACGGTCAGGCTGCCGATGCCGTTGTTGGTCCCGGCGACGCCGGGCGCCAGGGTGGCGCCGGAGGCCACCGTCAGCGTGCTGGACGAGCCGGTGGCGAAGAGGCTGCCGGTGCCACCCAGCGTCGCCCCTGACGCCACCGAGACGCCGCTGGTGCCGTCGAGCGCACCGGTCACCAGCAGCGTGCCCGCCGACACGGTGGTGGGGCCACTGTAGGTGTTGGTGCCCGACAGGGTCAGCGTGCCAGTTCCGGTCTTGGTCAGGCCGTCACTGCCGCCGATGGCGCCCGACAGCGTCACGGCGACGCCGGTGTCGATGGTGGCGCCGTTGACCCCGGTGTCGAAAGCGTTGTCGATGGTGCCCGCCCCGGTCACCGTCAGCGTGCCGCCGTTCAGCGTCACCGTGCCGGCGCCCAGGTTGGCGTCGCCGGCCACGCTCAGCGTGCCGCCGTCGCGCACCGTCATGGTGCCGGTGAAGCTGCTGCTGTTGGTGCCCGACAGCGTCAGGGTGCCGGTCCCCAGCTTGTAGAAGGCGCCGGAACCGCTGAAGGTGCCGGTGAAGCTGGTGCTGGTGTTGTTGCTGCCGGCATAGAGCGTGTTGGCGCCGATCGAAACGGTGCCGGCGCCCGCCAGCGAGCCCAGCGACAGGGTGGCCGCCGACGAGCTCAGGGTCGCGCCGGAGTCCACCGTCACCGCGCTGCCGCTGCCGACGGTGCCGCTGCCGCTCACCGCCAGCGTGCCGGCCGACACGGTGGTCGAGCCGGTGTAGCTGTTGGCGCCCGACAGGGTCAGGGTGCCGGTGCCGGTCTTGGTCAATCCGCTGGTGTTGGTGGAGGAGATGATGCCGGAGAAGGTCGTGTCGCTGTTGTTGCCGCCGGCCGTCAGGCGGTAGCTCAGCACCACGTTGCCGGCTCCGGCCAGCGAACCGATGGTCTCGTTGCCGCTGCCCAGCGACAGGGTGGCGCCGCTCGACACCGTTACCGCGCTGGCATCGCCGATCGCCGAACCGCCGGCCGCCGCCAGCGTGCCCGCCGAGACCGTGACGGCGCCCGTGTGGGTGTTGGTGCCCGACAGGGTCAGGGTGCCGGCGCCCGCTTTGGTCAGCGTCCCCGACCCCGACAGCACGCCCGACAGCGTTGCGGCGGCCGCGTTGCTGATCGTCGACCCGGACGACAGCGCGATGGCGTTGGCGATGGTGGTGGCCCCGGTGATCGACAGGGTGCCACCCGACAGGGTCGTCGTGCCGGAGCCCAGGCTGGCCGCGTCGGCGACCGACAGCGTGCCGGACGATACCGTGATGCCGGTCATGCTGTTGGTCCCGCCCAGCACCAGCCCGCCGGTGCCGCCGTTCGCCACCGTCAGCGAGCCGTTCGACACCGCGCCGTTCAATGTCAGGCTTTCGGTGATGGTGTTGTTGACCGTCCGGGCCGTGCCGCCCAGATCCACGGTGCCGGTGAAGGTCAGCGCCGCCGAACCGGACATCGTCATCGTGCCGCCCAGCACGAGGTTGTTGGCGATCGTCCGCGCCGTGGAGCCCGAGCCGCGCAGCTTGCCGCCGTTGACGGTCAGCGTCCCGGTTCCCGCCGCGGTGTCGCTACCGAACTGCAGGATGCCGCTGCCAAGCATCGTGCCGCCCGAGTAGCTGTTGGTCCCCGAAAGTCCCAGGACATTGCCGGCGTTGGTGCTGGTGATGCTCAGCCCGCCCGTGCCGGAGACGGTGCCGCTCAGCGTGATCGAACCGGCCGAGACGTCGACGGTGCCGCCGCCGCCGCCGAGCGTGACGCCGGTTCCGCTGCTGAAGACCGCTATCGAGGCCAGCGTGCCGCCGTCCAGCGTCAGCGTCGTCTGGCCCAGGTTGGTGGATGCCCCCACCGCCAGCGTGCCCGCGGACACCGTGATGCCGCTGACACCAGAGCCGGCGCTGTTGTTGGTCCCGGACAACGTCAACGTCCCGCTGCCCGACTTGGTCAGCGTGCGGGTGTTGCCGGTGATGGTGCCGCTGATCGTGACGGCCGCGTCGGTCTGGACCTCCGCCGATCCGGTCAGGGCGACCGCGTTGTCGATGGTGGTCGCGCCCGTGACCTGCAGCTTGCTTCCGGCCGCCAGGGTGACGGCGCCGGATCCCAGATTGCCGTCGGCGGCGATGCTGACCGTTCCCGCGGAAACCGTCAGACCCGAATAGCTGTTGCTCCCCAACAGGGTCAGCGTGCCGCTGCCCGTCTTGGTCAGGCCGCCGCTGCCGCCGATGACGCCCGACAGCGTGACCGCGACGGCGGTGTTGACTGTGCCGCTGTTGCTCCCCAGCGTTATGGCATTGTCGATCGTCCCCGTTCCGGTCACCGTCAGCGTGCCGCCGTTCAGCGTCACCGTGCCGCTGCCCAGGTTGGCGTCGCCGGCGACGCTCAGCGTGCCCTCCCGCACCGCTGTGGTGCCGCTGAAGTTGCCGCTGCTGGTGCCCGACAGCGTCATCGTGCCGCTGCCCATCTTGGTCAGGTCGCCGGCGCCGTTGAAGCCGCCGGAGAAGCTGGTCGAAGCGTTTGAGCTTCCGACGGTCAGCGCCTTGCCGGAGGCGACGGCCACGGTGCCGGCACCGGCCAGCGAGCCGATCTCCAGCGCAGAGGCGCCCACTGTCAGCGTCGCGCCGGACCCCACCGTCACCGCGCTGTTGACGTCGATCGCCCCGTCAATCGTCAGTCCGCCGCCGGTGACGGTGGTGGCGCCGGTGTAGCTGTTGGACCCCGACAAGGTCAGCGTGCCGCTGCCCGCCTTGGTGAAGCTCCCCAACCCGCCGATCGCGCCCGCCATGGTGGCGTCGCTGCCATAGGTGGCGGTCAGGACCATGCCGTTGTCGATGGTGACGTCGGTGAGGGCGGTGCTGTTGCCGGTCAGCGCGCCGACCGTCTCGCTGGCGCTGACCTGGAACGCGCCGGAGCCGCTGAGGGTGACGGAGCTGGCATCGCCGATCGCCGCCCCGCCCGATGCGGTCAGCGTGCCGGCCGAGACCGCCCAGTTGCCGGTATGGGTGTTGGTGGCGCCGAGCGTCAGGGTGCCGCCACCCTGCTTTTCGACCGCGTTCGAACCGGAGACCACCCCCGACAGCGTCACTGCGCTCGCGTTGGAGATGATCGCCGAATCGTTGTTGATGGTGATGGCGTTGGTGACCGTGGTGTTGGAGCCGGTGATCTTCAGCGTCGTGTTCAAGGTGACGGCGCCGCTGCCCAGGTTGCCGGAGCCGGTCACCGAAATCCCGTTCGCGCCGCTGACCGTCGTGCCGCCGGAATAGCTGTTGGTCCCGCTCAGCGTCAGCAATTGGCTGCCGGTCTTGCTCAGCGCGCCGCTGCCGGAGATGCTGCCCGACAGGATGGCGGCCGAGTTGGCGACGTCGACCGTGCCGTTCGAGGACCCCAGCGAGATGTCGTTGTCCACCGTGCCGCCGCCGAGGCTGTTGAGCGACAGCGTGCCGCCGTTCAGCGTGACCGTGCCGGTTCCCAGATTGCCGTCGGCTCCGATCTGCAGGGTGCCTGCCGTAAGGCTGATGCTGTTCAGCCCGGTGCCGGTGGTGCCGCCGGTCGCCGTGTTGTTGGTGCCGCCGAGCACCAGCGTGCCGGTTCCGCTCTTGCTCAGGGCCGAGACCACCGTGCCGTCGTCGGCCAGCGTGCTGCCGATGGTCAGCGTGTCGCCCACCGCGACCGAGATGCCGAACGCGCCGCCCAGCAGCAGCGAGTTGCTGGCGATGCTCAGCGAGCGGCTGTTGCCGCTGCTGTCCATCGCCAGGGTGACGCCGTCGCGCACCGTATAGGTGCCGCCCAGCGTGATCGTGCCGGACAAGCCGCTGGAGAACTGGATGGTTACGCTGCCGGTGGCGTTCTGGGCGTAGTTCAGCGCCTCCTGCAAGTCGAGGCCGCCGCCGTCCGCGGCGTCGGCCGTGTAGGTGGTGGGAGCGTTGGAGTCGATGGCGGTCACGGTCACCACCAGGGTGCTCGACACCGTGACCGTCACGTCCTTGCTGTGGATCTGACCGCCGGCGTCCTGGGCCTGCACCGTGATGGTGTAGGTGCCGGCGCTGAGGCTGGAGGGGCTGACGGCGCGCAGCGTTGCGGTGGCGGACCCAGCCGAGGTGGAGGATGACCCGGTGGTGCCGAGGTCGAACACGGCGCCGTTGGTGTTGGTGACGGTCTGGTTCGACGGATCCTTGACGGTGGTGATGCTGTAGGTCCAGCCCGTGTCGTCCACGTCGGTCGCCGTCAGCGTGCCGACCGTCGCGTTGGCGCCGTCGAAGGTGCTGACCGCGCTGCCCGTCAGCGTGATGTTGCTCGGCGCGTCGTTGGCGCCGGTGATGCCGATGGTCAGGGTCTTGCTGTCGCTGCCGCTGTTGCCGTCCAACACGGTGACGGTGAAGCTGTCGGTCGGGGTGCTGCCGTTGGTGACCGCGTTCATCGCGGTCGCGGCCGGGACGTAGATGTACTCGCCGGTGGTGCTCTTGACGTAGAGCGTGCCGTAGCTGCCGGTCTTGGAGATGTCGTAGGTGACGCTGCTGATCACCGTGCTGCCGCCGGTGGTGCCGCTGCTGATGCCGTAGGTCTTGGTGTCGCCGTCGGCGTCGGTGGCCGACAAGGTGCCGGTCGCCGAGCCAGTGGCCGGGGTGGCGAAGGTGTCGGCCGCCGCGGTGTCGGTATAGGTCGCCACCGTGCCGGGACTGGTCAGCGACGGTGCGGAGTTGGCGACCAGGGTCCAGGCCGAATTGCCGGTGGCGGTCAGGCTGCCGTCGCTGGCGGTGACGACGACGCGCACGTACTTGTGCGCTTCCGATGTGGTCAGTGCGTAGGTGCTGCTCGTGGCGCCGCTGATCGCCGCCGCCGCGGCTCCGGTATTGTCGGTTGCCGTGTACCACTGGTAGCTGTAGGTCGGCGTGGTGCCTTCGGCATCCGTGAAGGTGCCGGTACCGGCGGTCAGCGTCTGGCCTACCGAGTGGGTGCCGGTGACGGCCGGCGCCACCGTGCTGACCGGCGTGTCGTTGGCGCCGGAGATGTTGACCGTGAAGGTGGCGTTGCTTGACAGCGAGCCGTCGGACACGGTGACGGTGAAGCTGTCGGTCGGCGTGCCGCTGGCCAGGGCGTCGATGGCGCTCGCGCTCGGCACGTAGACGTACTTGCCCTTGTCGGAGCCGGTACTGACCACGTAGAGCGTGCCGTAGGTGCCTGCCTTGGACACGTCGTAGGTGACGCTGCTGATCACCGTGCTGCCGCCGGTGGTGCCACTGCTGATGCCGTAGGTCAGCGTCGCGCTGAAATCGACGTCCGAGCCCGACAGCGTGCCGCTGGTGTTGGAGAAGGTGTCGGCGGCGGCCGTGTCGGTGTAGCTGCCGGCGGTGGGGGTGGACAGGGTCGGCGCGTCGTTGACCGAGGTCGAGGTGACGGTGGTGGTGTTGCTGCTGGTCGTGGTGGTCCCGTCGTTGACGGCGATGGTGAAGGTGGTGGTTTCGGTCGAGCCGGCGGCCACCCGGTTGTCGGTGGGATCGAACACCAGTTTCCGGATGGCGGTCTGGGCTGCCGCCGCGCTGCCCGAGGTCAGGTTGTAGACGCCGCCGCCGGCGCTGGTGAAACCCGATGCGGTCAGCGAAGCGCTGGTGAACACGCCCTTGGCCGAGGAATCCAGCGTGACGGAGACGGTGACATTGTCGTTGTCGGTGTCGGCGATGGTGACGCTGCTGAACGGCGTGGCGGTGGCGGTGTCGTTGATCGTCGTGGTGGTGGTGATGCCGCCGACGGTGGGCGCGGTGTTGAGCCCAGACACCGTAATGGCGTTGCCGGTCAGATCCTTGATGTCGCCGCCGGTGATCGGGCCGTTCCAGTCGTCTGCCGCCGCCAGATTAAAGGTCGTACCGCCCGACGACTGCGTGCCGTTGGCGTTCAGCAGCGCATCGACTGCCGTCTTGGTTGCACCCGACAGGGTGACGGAAAAGGTGGTGGCGTCGGTGACCTCCACCGCGCCGGTCAGCGCCTGGGTGCCGTTGCCCTGGCCGGTGATGGTCAGCTTGGTCAGGTCGATGTCGTTGGTGGCGCCCGACTGCTTGACCAGATTGGTCCCGGTCACCGTCAGAACGCCGGTAGACTGGTTGTAGGTGGCCGAGGTAATGGTCGGCGTCTGGGTGTTGGAGACGGTGACGCCGTTGCTGGTCAGATCAGCGTTGCCCGTTCCATGCCAGTCGGCGGCGGCGGCGATATTGTAAGTGGTCCCGCCGGCCGAGCTGGTTCCGTTCTTGTTTAGCAGTCCCGCGATGTTGAGCTGGTCGGTGGCATTCAGCGTGATGGTGAACTGGGTGGTGCTGGAGGCGGTGATGTTACCGCTTTCCGTCAGCGTGTAGGTCTGGCCTCCCTGTCCCTTCAGCGTCAGCTTGGTCTCGTCGATGGCCCCGCCATTGGTCAGATTCGTTCCGGTCACCACCAATTGGTTGGTCGAGGCGTCATAGGTCGCGGAGGTGATGGTAGAGGCGGGAACGTCAGTGGATGTGACAGTGATGACAATGGTTTCGCCAGAAGACCAGTTATTAGCAGATACCGCAGCAGATTTTACAGTAATGTAAAGAGTTTTATCGTTTACACTGAGGTCGAAATAATTAGAAGACGCATTTTGTGAAGTCCCGCCTGTAATTGAAGCGCTTATCAGATGATCGAGATTGCCGCCGACAAAAGCAATGTAATTTGTTCCAGCAGTAAAAGATTGGCCTCCAGGTGTCGTCAATGTTATAGTTGATGTGTTTCCTGAAGTTTCTACATTGATCGATTCAAATGGCTGACTATCTGTTATTTCAGCACTTCCCCCATTTGTAATAGAAATGGCGCTATTTGCGTCGGGGTGATCAAACAATGACATATCCGAATAAACTTTTGCATTGACAAGCGTAAAAACATTCGAGTAACTCGATATCTCGAGTCCTGGGGCATCAATGATCCCCACGCTTGATTCCAGCATCCAGTCACCACCTAGCCGCGCCGCACCCGTCGGATCGCTCGATGCTGCGACGTCGGCCCCGGTAACAGTCGCTACAGTCGCGATAAAATCCTGTCCGATTCCCGTGGCGACGTCGCAGCCGTACAGCAGCAGATCGCCGTCGGCAGTCAGGGCCGAGCCCAGCGTCGCCAGATCGGCGGCGCGGCTGGTCGCCGTCGCCATGTCCAGGGTCAGCGCGCCCAGATGCACCTGTCCCTCGGCGCCATGGCTGAGGACGTGGATGGCGTCGTAGCCGCCGTGGGTCTGTGCCCATTGCGCCATCTGCGACAGACCATCCTTGGTCGAATCAAGCAGGACGATTTCAACGCCGGCCTTGGTTCCGTCGATCAGCGTCTGGTAATCGGCAACGTTCGATTCGATGAAGACGACCTCGCGCTTGCCGTCATTCCGTGACGGGTCGGCGGCGCGGATTTCCACCGGGGGTGGAACGGGAGGGGCCGGGGCGGCGGGTGCCACGGCCTGCGGCGTTTCGGCCACCTGCCCGGCGGGATGGTCCGATCCGGTGTCGGCGGGATGGTCGGCAGCAGCATGATCGGCCGCCGCGGGATCGGCGGCGGCAGCCACCGTCGGGTCAGCAATGGCTGCCCCGGCGGCGTCGAACATGAAACGGGGTTCCAGCGCGAAGGCCAATGGCGGCTTGACGCGCGCCGTGCCGCTTGCACCGGCCGTCGTTGCCAAACCCTTCACCCGCGTGAACCTGGATTTCATCGCCACACCCGCCAAGAGCCCGAAGATCGGGGAGCCAAACCAATCTTTGATTTGTAGGAAAGAAACCACTCACCCGCAACATGCGAAGATGCACCGAAATGTATCATATCAAGCGGTAGAGTAATCCGAGAAACTGCAATCATGGAACGAGCGGGGCTGTGATATTTTCAGCCAACCTTTGCGGCACCACAGGCGCCGGTGCGGATTGCAAATCCCGTCGTGGGTACAGTGAAAGACACTGGGTTAACAAATCATTGCCCCCACCATCTCAGATGGCGATCCTGGGCAGTGGATGTGGCTGCGCTTGGAAAGGGGAAATGTTCGGCATATCCCAGGATGCAACGGACGCGGACGCCAGGCTGAGCACCGGTTTTTCGGGCCGGTTGGCGACAGGCCGCCTCTGGTCCAGGCGGTGCTTCATGTTTAAAGAGGCTGGGGCGTCGGGATGTTTCAGTTTTGAAACCACGGGGGGAGCCGGGGATGCCCCCCCGCGCGCATGGACGCTCGACGGAAGAGGGAGTCGGTTCCAGGGGGCATGGGTTTTCAGAGACGATTGTCAACGGTCATTGCTGCGAAGTTCTTCTCGCGAGCAAAGCAATCATATCTGGTGATAAATGCTCCCTGGTACGCGAGAGACGCGCGCCCTGCCGGGAATATCCTTCCCGCCGTGTCCATTGGGGATGGTGAATGGGAAAAGGTGTGCCTGTCCGCTCGGTCTTTGTTTGTACGCTTCCAAATCGTTACAGCGTCTTTCTGGGCAACGGCCACTGCTGAAACTCGGAACGCGGCGCTGGAGACGGCCAAGCCGATGCGAAGGGTTCCCGCAATGCTTCAAATATATTGACGATTCGCGACCAGCGAACGGTCTGGCTCCGGTTTGAGCGACGGCCGGTGGTGCCCTTGCGGGACATTATTGTCCTATTGATTGTCCCCTGACCATCATGCACCCTCGACAGGCGCCGGACCTGCCCACATCAATCGGATCGGCAGGGAAGCAGCGGAGGGTGCGGACAGATCCAAACGCGTGTAATGATGATGAAATGATAAAATTTTACAAAATCCCCTTCGAACGCCAATCGACTTTTGCTGATTGCATCTATATGAAATACAACTGTAAAAGAGAGTGTCTTCGATATTCGCCCCAATTCGTTGTGCACAGCACAAAATTAGGTTGTGCACAGCGCAAACTCAAAAAGGATTGAAGCATGGATCCGATGCTCGGCATGATATTCATGATTCCCTGGAACTGGGCGCCAAATGGCTACCAGCTGTGCCAAGGCCAGACCATCAACCTGCAGCAGTACGAAGCGCTGTACTCACTGATGGGGACGGTGTTCGGCGGGAACGGCACCACCACCTTCATGTTGCCCAACCTGCAGGGCCGCGCCCCGGTCGGCACCGGCCGGTCGCCGGCGGGCACCTTCTACACGCTGGCGGCCTCCGGCGGCGCAGAACTGACGACGCTGTCGGTCAACAACATGCCGGTCCACAACCACACGGCGTCCTTCACGCCGGTGCTCGGCCAGCAGATCGTCACCATCCCCGGCACCACGGGCGACTTGGGCGTGACCGCTAGCCTGCCGCTGGGCACCGGAAGCGCCGGTTCGGCCACTCCCACCGCGGGAAACAACTATCTGAACGGTGTCTCCGGCAACGTCTCGATTAACGCCACCACGTCGCGGACCGTCGCGTTCACCGGGCCGTTCACCAGCACCGAACCAGCGGCGGGGGCGAGCCTGCCCGCCACCACGTCGGTGACCGGCAATCCGTCGACACCCGCCAGCACCGTCACGATCAACGCCGTCACCAACGGCGCCGTGGCCGTTGGGCAGAACGGTGGCTCGTCTCCGTTCTCGACCATGCAGCCTTTCCTGGCGATGAGCTTCATCATCGCCATGAACGGCCTGTATCCGGACCGGCCGTGACCGAACTCCGCGCCCTGTCCGCCGCCCTCTTCGCCCCCCATCTGACCACCGACTTCACCTTGGTGTCGGACGAGGGGCTGGAGATCACGGCGACGCTGGTCGCCTGCACGGAACACCCGCGCAATACCATGCGCGGGACCCTGCGGACGGCCTTCGACCTCGTCCTGCAATGCCCCGCTGACGGGGTGCCGCATTTCAACGGCGCCTCCTTCACGGTCAGCCATGCGCAGGTGGAGACCTTCGGCCCGGTTTATGTGGAGCGGATCCTGCCCGCCTCCGCCGGACCGGGCATGGCGGTGTTCCAGATCATCTTCAACTGACGCCGCAGCCCGCCGTCTGTCCGGTCGATCCGGACGGCGGCGGGTCCGTGCCGCGTCCCGTGCATAAGGATCCACCGACGCATGGCGGGCTTCGCCGGTTCCTTCGCCCTGCCGGGCAATCTGTCGCTGCGCTTTGTTGCCCCGTCCGACGAGGTCTTCCTCCTGGAGCTGTTCATCGAGGCCCGCCCCTGGCTGTCCTGGGCGGAAGGGCACCGCGATTTCCTGCGCACGCTGTATGAACAGCAGTACAAGACGATGCGCGCCGGGCAGGAAGCGATCTATCCAGAGCATGTCGACCTCGTGATCGAAAAGTCCGCTGACCGGGTTGGCCGGCTGGTGATCGACCTCGGCCAGACCGGCTGGCGGGTGTCGGAGCTTCAGATTCTGACCAGGGTGCGGGGCAAGGGCATCGGTTCCGACGTGCTGCGCGGCATTCAGGCGGCGGCGGCCACGATGCTGGCGCCGATCACGCTGTCCACCCCGATCGTCGGCTCGCAGGGGCGGCAAGTCTACGAACGGCTGGGTTTCCGTGTCACCGCCATCGACCCCCCGCATTTCCACATGGCCTGGGCCCCGCCAAGCCACCCGCTGCACGCAACGCTCAGCACGATCCCGGCGGGCATGGCTCTCTTCAATCAGGCGTCCGCCGCTCCGGACGGGAATGCCCCCTCCGGCACGCCGGCCTGAGCGGCGCGCCGCCGCACCGACCGCGCGATGCCCCATGGCCCGCTGATCCCCGCTGATCCCCCGATGACCGTCATGCCCCCGTCTTTGGCCTCTTCGGCCCGGTTCCCCATCGACGCCGTCCTGCCCGACCTGTTCGGCGCCTTGCGCGAACAGGGGGGGGCGGTGCTCCGGGCGCCGCAGGGGGCGGGCAAGACGCTGCGCGTTCCCACCGCCCTGCTGGAACAGCCCTGGCTGCCCGGCCACCATATCCTCATGGTCGTTCCCCACGGGCTGGCCGCCCGCGCCGCCTGTCTGAGGATGGCAGCCCTGCTCGGGGAGGACCCCGGCGATACCGTTGGCTTCCGCACCGTCTCCAACAGCCTGTCCGGCCCCCGCACACGAATCGAACTGCTTTCCGCGGCGCTGTTCTTGCGCCTGATCCAGGAGCAGCCTGAACTGGCCGACATCGGCGCGGTCCTGTTCGATTCCGTCGATCGGCTTGATGACGGCGCTCCCGAAGCCGATTTTCCGGGGGCGGCCGTCCTGAGCGCCGCCTTCGCGTGCGAAGCGCGCGAGGCGTTGTGCGGTCGCACGCTGCTGCTGGCGATGGGGGATCGGACGGACGGCGCGGCCATGGCGGCGCTGCTGGGCGGGGCCGGGGCGCCGGTCCCGGTGGTGACCAGCGCCGCCGCCGGCTTCCCGGTGACAGTCCGCCACCGGGAAGCCGGCGACGGGGACGCCGATGCGGTGGCGGCGATCCGCCATGCCCTGCGGGAGGAGCGCGGCGGCGTGCTGGCCTTCCTGCCCGGTGACGGCGCGATCCACCGGACCGCCGCCCTGCTGGAGGCTGCAGGCGACCTCGGGCCGGACATTTTTCTCCTCCCCCTCTGCGACGAGGCGGGGGAGGAGCCGCTGGCCGCCGCCCTCGCCCCCGCGCCGCCCGGCCGGCGCAAGCTGGTGCTGGCGACCCCGTTCGCCGAGGCGGGGCTGGGCATCGCCGACATCCGCATCGTGGTCGATTGCGGGCTGACCTGTCGTCCCGGTGGCGACCGGGCCCGCAGTTTGGCGCGACCGGCCCTGGTGCCGGCCGGCCGGGCTGCCGGGGACCGGCGGGCCGCCGCCGCCGGACGCCAGGAAGCGGGGGTCTGCTACCGCCTCCGCCCGCTGCTTGGTCAGCCGGAATCGATGCCCCCCGATCTGGCCTCGCTGGTGCTGGAGATGGCCGCCTGGGGCATCACCGATCCCGCCACCTTCTCCTGGCCCGTCCTGCCGCCCGATGCACCGTCGGCCACCTCTCTCACCCAGGCTGCTTCGCTCCTGGTCCAGTTGGGGGCGACCGGGGCCGACGGTGCGATCACCCCGCTGGGGCACCGCATGGTCCGGCTTGGCCTGCACCCCCGGTTGGCGCGTCTGATCCTGTGCGGGGCCGACCTGGGGCTGGGCGGCCTCGCCTGCACACTCGCCGCTCTCCTTTTGGACGAGGCCGGCTCCGGCGAGGCGGTCAGCGGCAATAGCGCCGCCAGGCTGCAGGACATGGCCGCCCGGCTGATCGACGAGGAGCAGGGACACGGGGAAGGCTCCCATCCGGGGGTGGACATGCGGCGGACATGGCGGATCCTGGAGCGTGCGCAGGCCTGGCGGCGGCGCATCGGCATCCACCAGCCGGTGGAGCGCAGCGACTGCGCGCGCGTCGGGGAGCTGCTGGCGCTCGCCCATCCCGACCGGATCGCTCCGGCGGGCCTGCCGTCCGAACCGGGCTTTCAAAGGGGTGCGGAACGATGACCATGCCCCTGCCGCCGATCGACCCGCCCCTGGCGGATGTGAAACGGTTCCTGGCCGAACATCCCAGCGATCCAGACGGGCTGACCTCCCTGGGCGCCCTGCTGAGCCTGGCGGGTGAGCGCGAGGCCGCCAGCCGGTTCCACCGCCGCGCCATGGTCGTGGCGCCCGGCCATGCGGTGGCCAGGAGCAACAGGACGGTCGCCCTGGCGGCGATGGGGCGGCACGCTCAGGCCATCGCCAATGGCCGCGTGGCGGTGGCCCTGGCGCCCGACACGCCGCTGCCCTACCTCACCATGACGGGGGCGCTGTACAAGGCCGGCGATTTCGCGACCGACCGGATCGTGCTGGACCGGCTGATCCGGCTGGGACCGGACGATCCCAGCCTGGCCTGGGGACGGGCGCAGATCCGCCTGCATCAGGGCGATTATCCGCGTGGCTTCGCCGATTACGAGGCGCGCTACTGGCTTCGGGAGTATCATTACCGCATCCACCGCGGACCGCGCTGGGACGGCGGGCCGCTCGACGGCCGCTTCGTCATGGTGACTCTGGAGCAGGGCTTCGGCGACACGCTGCTGATGGCCCGCTACCTGCCGCTGCTGAAGGCGCGCGGCGCGCGGCGTGTGATCGTCGAGCTTCGCGATGAGCTGCGCCGCCTGTTCGCGCCGATGGACGGGGTCGATGCCTTCATCGCCAAGGACGCGGCGCCGACGCCGATCTACCACGTCCACGCCTCGATCATGAGCCTGCCCCTGCAGTTCGGCACCACCATCGACAGCGTGCCGCCGCCGGTGCGCCTGACCGTCCCGGAAGAGGCCCGGGCCAAGGCCGCGCGGCTGCTGGCGCCGGACGACGGGAGGCTGAAGGTCGGCATCGTTTGGTCGGGAAGCCCCGCCTTTTCCGACAACGCAATCCGCGCCACCGCGCTGCACCGCTTCCTGCGTTTCGCCCGCATCCCCGGGGTCCGCCTCTACAGCCTGCAGAAGGGACCGCAGGAGGAGGAGCTGCGCGCCCTGCCGCCCGACACGCCGATCACGGCGCTGGGGCCGGAGCTGGCGGATTTCGCCGACACCGCGGCGGTGGTGGAGCGGCTCGATCTGGTCGTCATGACCGACAGCTCGGTCGCCCATCTCGCCGGCTCGCTGGGCGTGCCGGTGTGGGTCCTGCTCCAGCGCGTGCCGTACTGGGTCTATGGCATGTCCGGTGCGGCGACCCCCTGGTATCCGTCGATGCGCCTTTACCGCCAGGGTCCCGAGGAGGAGTGGGAGCCGGTGTTCGACGCGGTCGAGCGGGACCTGCGGGCCCTGGCCGCGCGCCGGGCGGCGGTCCCGCTTGAGCGATGCAGCAATCCTTGACCATGAGAGACGCCAATGTCCCAGCCGAGCATGCCCATCCTGTTCCAGACCGACCTGTTCATGCCCACCTACCAGCCGCGTGAGGGCACGAACTGGTTCTTGTCGGTGTCGCCGCTCAATCTCGGCGCCGGCTATTGGAGCGACGGCGTCCTCATGCAGAACATGGCGGTCCTGGCGCGCAAGGAGGCCGAAGGGCGCTCCAGCACCTGGATGTCCCTGTCGGCCCGCGAGGTCGAAAGCCAGGAACTGGGCTGCCGCGCCGCTGTCGGGGATACGGTGGTGATGGGGCTCGGCATGGGATGGGCGGCCGCCAACACCGCCTTGCGCCCGGAGGTGACGGGGGTCACCGTGGTCGAGCGGGATGCGGAGGTCATCGGGCTGATCGACGAGCTCGCCATCTTCGCCCAACTGCCGCCAGAGGCCGCGGCGAAGATTTCGGTGGTCCAGGGCGACGCGCTGGCCTACACCCCCGCCACCCCGGCGGACACGCTGCTGGCCGACATCTGGATGCCGCTGAACGGTCCAGGCCGGGTGGCCCAGGTTCAGCGCATGACCGCCAACACCGGGGCCAAGCGCGTCTATTACTGGGGCCAGGAGATGGACATCGCCCGCCACGCCCGGGCGCTGGGGCTGGAGCCGCTGGATGCGGCCGGTCTCGCCCGCATCCTCGACGCGTTCGCCCTGCCGCTGATTGGCCCCGAGCTGCCGGCCTATCCGGCGCTGATTGCGGAAGCCGCGCGCAAGTGGCTGAAGGACGTCGACGACGCTCCCTGACAGCACTCCTCAAAGGTGCGGGGGATTGAGGGCACGCGGGGAAGCGCGGGCCGGACGCCTGTCCGTGCCTCGGCAGGAACGGGCGGCTGCACAAACGGCACCGCTTGCGCTATAACCGGGGAACGACAACCCTCGGAACAAAGATGAGTCCTCCGATGCGTGCCCAGTCCCGCTTCCCCCGTATCGCCGCCGTCGCGGTGCTTGCGCTGTCCACCACGCTGGCCGGCTGCCAGACCGGGTCGATGGGCAGCAAGGAGGGGTTCGGCACCGTCGGCGGCGCCGTCGCCGGCGGCCTGATCGGCTCGCGCTTCGGCGGCGGCTCGGGCAAGCTGGTGGCGGTCGGCATCGGCACGCTGCTGGGCGCCTTCGCCGGGCGGGAGCTCGGCGCCTCGCTCGACCGTGCCGACCAGACCTATGCCGACCGCGCCGCCTATCAGGCTTACAGCGCCCCCATCGGCCAGCGGATCAGCTGGAACAACCCGCAGTCCGGCAACCAGGGCACCATCGTGCCGGTGCGCGACGGCTATGACGGCTCCGGCTCCTACTGCCGGGAGTTCCAGCAGACCATCGTCGTCGGCGGCCGCACCGAGCAGGCCTTCGGCACTGCCTGCCGCCAGCCCGACGGGTCGTGGAAGATCGTGGGCTGACAAAACGGGACGGAGCGCCGGCTTTCCTGCGTCCGCTTGCCGACCTCCGCTTGGCGGAGGAAGATGGGCGGCCCGTCCTGTCGCTCCCTCCGTCTAACGATCCCGGCCAGTTCCCATGAACCCGTCCACCATTCTCGACCACCAGCCTCTGCTGGTGTCGTTCGACGTCTTCGACACCCTCCTGCTGCGCCGGGTGGAGCAGCCTGGTGACCTGTTCGAGGTGGTGGGAGAGCGGGCGCTCGCCGCAGGGCTGATCGAGCCCGGATTGACGCCCGTGCTGTTCCGTCTGGCACGCGAGGAGGCGGAGCGCCGCGCAAGGACCAGGGTCGCAAGCGCAGAGGTGGGGCTCGCCGCCGTCCATGCCGAACTTCGCCACCTCCTGTCCGAAACGGCTGATCCGGCGATGCTGGCCACCCTGGAACTGGAGGTGGAGGCCGAATGGATCTTCGCCAATCCTCTGCTGCTGACCGTGCTGCAAGACCTGTCGGCAGCCGGGATCCCGGTGGTCCTGCTGTCGGATATGTATCTGTCGCCGACTGACTTGGCACGGCTGCTAGCAGGAGCGGGGATCGGGCCGGAGCTTTATGGCCGCCTTCATGTCTCCGGTGCCGAAGGCTGCTCCAAACGGGACGGCGGCCTGTTCCGGTTGCTGCTGGCCGCTCATCCCGGGATCCCTCCCGGACGCATCCTTCACATCGGGGATGATCCGTTGGGCGATGTCGCCATGGCGCGTGCCGCCGGGCTGGAGGCGATCCACTATGTGCCCGGATCGGGGCTGGCGCGCCTGCGCGAGCGTGAACGAAGCGTGATGGGACTGGCGGCCGAGGCTCCGCCTCCGCCTCGGCGGTTGGCCGCACTGGCCGGCCGGGAGGATAAGGAGGCTGAGGCCTTCGCATTGGAGTTCGGCGCCCTGGTGCTGGGACCGGCGGTGGCGGAATATTGCCGTTGGGTGGTCGAGGAATGCCGGCGCCAGAATATCCGCCGCATCGCTCCGTTGATGCGCGAAGCAGCCCTGTTCGCCCCGCTGATGCGCGACTGGATCGCCCATCGCGGTTATGACATGGAGGTGGTGGCGCTTCACCTGTCCCGTCAGGCGCTGATGCCGCTGGAGTTGGCAGGGTTGGACGGCGCCGCAGCCCGCCACATCCTGGGGGAGCGGCCGCATCTGCCCTGGGACCGGCTGCTGGTCCAAGCGGGTGGGGAGGTGCCGGCGGCCTTGCTGGACCTTGCCGGACTGACGCTGGAGGGGCTTCTGGCCAAGCCGGCGACGGAGGGACGGAGTGCCGCCGACCGGGTGCTGGCCCTGTTCGACGATCCGGGGTTGCGCTCCCGCGCCATGCGTCTGGCCGAAGAGGCGCGGGAGCGGCTGCTCGACTATCTGGCGCAGGTCCTGGGGCGGGAAGGGCCGGTGGCGCTGGTCGATCTGGGGGCTCGCGGCAGCACGCCCGCCGCGGTGGTCCGGCTGCTGCCGGCGGGTCGGCGGCGCTGCCATATCTTCCTGGCCTACGCGGTCACCGACATTGTCCAGGCTCTTGCCGATGGCATCGGAGTGCAGGTTTTTGCCGGACAGGACAGGACGGGCATGACGCTGGGCCGCGTGCTCTACCGCAGCCCGCAAATCCTGGAACGGGTGCTGACCGGGCTGGATGGCACGACGCTGGGCCACCGACGCGATGCCGACGGGCGGGTGGTGCCGCTTGTGGCCGAACCGCCGGCGGTCGGAGAGGAGCGGCGGCTGCTGGCATTGCTGCAGCAGGGCATCCGCCGCTATGCCGGCCTGATGACCGCCGTCCATCCGACGCAAGGAGAGGTGGTGGCGGTGACGGGGGTGCAGGCCCTCCTGCCGCTCGCTGCGGCGCTCTTGCGGCCGACCGGGCTGGAGGCGGACATCCTCGGCAACCTTGCCTATGACCAGAATGACGGCACGGAAGGAGAGCGCGTCCTCTGTGACGCCACGGCCCGGGCCACAGTGCAACCGCTGGCGGAGATGGGGGAAGGACCGATCCTGGCCTTGGCGCTGGGCTTGCGACCGGCCCTCGCCCCTTGGCCGCAGGGCGCGTTGACCCGCCTGGTTCCCGGGATCTTCCACCAGCCGGCCGACAGGCTGGGGCTGGAGGGTGGGCATGGCCCGGTCTGCCGGGCCCTGGTGGAGCGGCTGCGGGGGCGGACGGATGGACGCTTCGGTGTCCTTGCCGTGGGCGGCGACGGCGGGATGGGGCCGGACTTCATCCGCTACGCCCGCGAGGCCGGGCTGGAGCCGGCGGCCTATGCCGACCTGATGGGCCATCTCGCCCCTCCCCCCTTGTTCCATGGGGTGGCGGTGCGGGACATGGGCGAGATGGCCGGCCTGGGCTTGCCCTTGGTGCTGGTGACGCTGGGCTATGCCGAAAAGTTGGCGGCGCTGATGCGCGAACAGGCGGCGGCCGGCGGATTGCTGCCGCCGCGCCTGATCGCTTTGGGCCGGCCGGATCTGGAGCGGACCTGATCGGGGCGCGACGATATCAGGCGGAGACGATCGTGCCCCGGCCGCGCCGGCCGGCCATCACGTTGCGGGTGTCGATGATCAGCCCCGCATAGCCTTCCAGCAGCCCGTAATTGACGGCGTCATGGTCGGTGCAGATCAGCACCGCCGTGTAGCCGGCCAGGGCCTCGGCGGTCAGGGCGACGCTGCGACGCCCGGAATAATGGGCATGCTCGCGGGTGGGCGGAATTTCCTGCACATGCGGGTCGTGATAGTCGACGACCGCTCCGCGCTCTTCCATCAGCGACAGCAGAGCGAAGGCCGGGCTTTCGCGCACGTCGTCGACATTTTTCTTGTAGGCCATGCCAAGCAGCAGGACCCGGCTGCCCCGGAGCGCCACGCCGGCATGATCGTTCAGGGCATTCTGCAGCACCCCCACCACATAGCCCGGCATCTGGGAGTTGATCTCTCCTGCCAGTTCGATGAAGCGGGTGTTGACGTTGAACTCCCGCGCTTTCCAGGTCAGGTAGAAGGGGTCGATCGGGATGCAGTGGCCGCCCAGGCCGGGCCCGGGATAGAAGGGCATGTAGCCGAAGGGCTTGGTCTTGGCGGCGTTGATAACTTCCCAAACATCGATTCCCATACGGGAATAGACGACCTTCAGCTCATTGACCAAGGCGATGTTGACGGAACGGAAGATGTTTTCCGTCAGCTTCACTGCCTCCGCCACCTGGGTGCTGCTGACCGGCACCACGTCGCCGATGGCTTGGCGGTACAGGGCGGCAGCCATAGCGGTCGCCGCCTCGCCGTCGCCGCCGACAACCTTGGGAATGGTGCGGGTTGAATAGCGGGCGTTGCCCGGATCCTCGCGCTCCGGCGAATAGGCCAGGAAGAAATCGCGCCCGGCGACGAGGCCGCCCCGCTCCAGGATCGGCCGCATCACCTCGTCGGTGGTGCCGGGCCAAGTGGTGGATTCCAGCACCACCAGCTGCCCCGGTTTCAGATAGGGCTCCAGGGCCGCCGCGGTCTTTTCGATATAGCTGAGATCGGGTTCACGCTGCGCCGTCAGCGGAGTGGGCACGCAGATGATGGCCACGTCGGCGCCGGCCAGATCAGCCATCCTGGCGGTGGCCTTCAGCCTGCCGGAGTCCAGCAGCGGGCGCAGTGGGGCGGAATCGATGTGCTGGATGTAGCAGTCGCCGCGCATCAGCCGCTCCGCTTTTTCCGGAGCGATGTCATAGCCGATGACATCGAAGCCGGCCTGCCCGAAAGCCAGCAGAAGCGGCAGCCCGACATAGCCCAGCCCGATGACAGCGACGGTTCCCTGGCGGGCCTCGAAACGTTGGGTCAGCAGGGCCGGATCGGGAAGGGAATGCTGTGGCGTCATCATGCTCATATGGCGTTGTCCGAGGATAGGTCCCGATCATGCCCGCTGGCACGGCGGGGGGAAAGCAGCCTGTGATCCGGTCATGCCGCCAGGGTGTCGCGTACGGCCCGGATGATGCGGTCCTGCACCGTCGGCTCCAGGTAGGGGTGCATCGGCAGGCTGAGCACCTCGGCCGACAAACGGTCGCTGACCGCCAGACAACCGGCGGCCGGGAATCCGCGGTAGGCCGTCTGCCGGTGCAGGGGCTTGGGATAATAGATCGCCGTCGGAACGCCTGCGTCCTTCAGCCGCGCCGCCAGCATGTCCCGCCGGCCGCCGCCGACGCGCACCGTGTATTGCGCCCAGACCGAGGTCACGCCCTCTGCCATGGCCGGCACGGCCAGGACATCGCCGAGTCCCCCGGCATAGCGGTCGGCGACACGGTTGCGCGCCTCGATCTCGTCGGGGAAAATCGCCAGCTTCTCCAGCAGGATGGCGGCCTGGAGCGTGTCCAGGCGGGAGTTCAGCCCGACTCGGACGTTGTCGTATTTGTCGCCGCCCTGACCATGCGCCCGCAGGCTGCGGAGCGTCCGCGCCAGGTCATCGTCGTCCGTAAACAGCGCGCCGCCGTCGCCATAGCAGCCGAGCGGCTTGGCCGGGAAGAAGCTGGTCGTGGTGATCGTGCCCAGCGTCCCGACCTTTCCCTTGGGATGGATGCCGCCAAAGGACTGGGCCGCATCGGCGAGGATCCAAAGCCCATGCCCGGCGCAGACGGCGCCGATCCGCCCATAGTCGGCGGCTTGGCCGAACAGATCGACGACGACCGCCGCGACCGGCCTCAGCCCGTGGGCACGGGCGGTTTCCAGCCCGGCCTCCAGGCTGGCGGGACAGAGGTTGAAGTCCTCCCCCACATCGATGAAGACCGGGGTGGCGCCGGCCAGGACCACGGCTTCGGCGGAGGCGGCGAAGGTGAAGGATGGGACCAGGACGGCATCCCCCGCTCCGACGCCCTTGGCCATCAGGGCGAGCACCAGGGCATCGGTCCCGTTGGCGCAGCCGATGGCGTGCCGGGCACCACAGAACCCGGCCAGACGGCGTTCAAGCTCCTGCACCTCCGGTCCCAGGATGTAGCCGCCATGATCCAAAACCCGTTCCATCGCCCGGTCCAGGCGCGTGCCCAGTCGGCGGCGCTGGGCGGCCAGATCGATGAAGGGAATGGCCATCATGGCATCGGCTCCGGCTGCTGGGGCTCCGGCTGCTCGGGCTCCAATTGGTCGGGGCCGGCAAGGCGATAGCACGTCCCGTCGATCGGACAGACCAGGTCCGCTCCCAGCCGGGCGCCGGCCCTGCTCATCCAGCCGTCTCGGCGGGCCGGCACCCCCACCATCAGCGCATAGTCTGGCACGTCGCGGGTGACCACCGCACCGGCCCCGATGAAGGCGTATTCGCCCACGGTGAGGCCGCAGACGATGGTGCAGTTGGCTCCCAGCGTCGCCCCCCGGCGGATCAGGGTGTCGCGGTATTCATCCTTGCGCGGGATCTCGGCGCGTGGGTTGACGACGTTGGTGAACACGCAGGATGGCCCGCAGAACACGCCGTCCTCCAGCACCACATTGTCGTAGACCGAGACGTTGTTCTGGATTTTCACCCGGTTGCCGATGCGCACCCGGTTGGCGACGAACACGTTCTGCCCGAGGGAGCAGTCCTCGCCGATCACCGCACCGCCGCACACATGCGTCCAATGCCAGATGCGGGTGCCCGCGCCGATCCTCGCGCCGTCGTCGACGATGGCCGAGGAGTGGGCGGTCCAGCCCTTTTCAGTCAGGGGTTCGGTCATGGTTCGTCACTCCCGTCAACCGAGCTGCCGGGCAAGCGGATGGTAATCCCCTTCCAAGCCAAGAGGCTGGCCATTGCGGATCGCATGGACCAGTTCGATGGAAGGCCGGGCGTCCTCCAGCCCATAGCCCCGTCCCGCCAGGATCTCGGAGTAGCTGACGGTGTGCAGATCGGTGAAGCCCTCGCTGAACTCCAGTTCCGTCCCATCGATGGTGATCGAGCGCCAGGTGCGCTGCCCCTTCGCCTTGGCGGCATCGGGCAAATGATCGGCATTGATGGACAGGAACCAGCGCACCCGGGCGTGAGAGAATTCAAGCAGCCCCGCCGCCGCGTCGGGCCGCAGCATATGCACCCGATTGCCTCGGCAAGGCCCGAAGATCCAGCCCAGCATGTCGAAGAAATGCACACCAATGTTGGTGGCGATGCCTCCGGATTGATCGTCCCGCCCCTTCCAGCTGGCGAAATACCAGTTCCCTCGCGAGGTCAGATAGGACAGATCGACATCGAACACCCGGCCGGGTGGGGCTGCCGCCACCCGGTCGCGCAGGGCCAGGATCGCCGGATGATGGCGCAACTGCAAGATGGTGTGGACGCGCCGTCCGGACTCGGCCTCCAGTTCGACCAGCCCGTCTATGTTCCAGGGATTGAGAACCAGAGGCTTTTCGCAGATGGCGTCCGCGTGGCTGCGCAGGGCAAAGCGGATGTGCGCGTCGTGCAGGTAGTTGGGTGAACAGATGGACAGATAATCGATCCCCCGGCCGCTACGCCGCAGCTTGTCGAGATGCCGGTCGAAACGCTCGAACTCGGTGAAGAAGTCGGCGTCGGGAAAATAGCTGTCGATGATGCCGACGCTCTGGTTCGGATCGAGGGCCGCCACCAGCTGATTGCCGGTTTCCTTGATCGCCTTCAGATGACGGGGGGCAATGTAACCGGCGATACCGGTCAGGGCGAACGTCTTCATGGCGCCTCTTATATGTGGCCGGACGGATCCCCCGGCGGTCATGCTCCCGACCGTCTGCCATAGCGGTCGAGCAGGGTTTCAACGATGATGCGGCCAGCATCGCCCTTTCCATAGGGAGCGATGTCGCGCCCCGCCGGCCGTTCGGCCAGCAGTTCCGCCGCCATGGCCCGCGGATCGTCACCGGGAGGGAGCAGACGGTTCCAGCCGGCTTCCAGCAATTCCCGCCATTCGGTCTCGTCGCGCAGAACGCAACAGGGAACGCGATAGAAGAAGGCCTCTTTCTGAACACCGCCGGAATCAGTGGCGATGGTGCGGGCGGACATCTCCAGCCGGACCATGTCGATGAAGCCGACCGGCTCGATCAGCGTCAAGTGTCGGGCCGCCTTCTGCAGAATCCCCAGGCGGTCCAGGGCGGCGCGGGTGCGCGGGTGCAGGGGCAGGACCACGGGCAGGGCTTCGGCGGCCAGTTCCAGCGCCTCGATCAGCACGCGCAGCCGGCGTGGATCGTCGGTGTTCTCCGCCCGATGGATGGTTGCCAGCAGGAAGCCTTTTTCCGTCAGGCCGAGGCGGTCCAGGATGGTGCTCTGCCGCCGGGCCAGATCGGCGGTCATCAGGGCCGCGTCATACATGACGTCGCCGGACAGGCGGATCCGCTCCTCGGGCTGTCCCTCCCGCCGCAGCCGCTCCATCGCCTCGATGGTGGGAGCGAACAGCAGGTCGCAGACGCTGTCGGCCACGATCCGGTTGATCTCCTCCGGCATCGCCCGATTGAAGGAGCGCAGGCCAGCCTCCACATGGGCGACCGGGATGCCCAGCTTCACCGCCGCCAGGGTCGCCGCCAGGGTGGAATTGGTATCGCCGTAGACCAGCACGGCATCCGGCTTTTCGCGCTCGAACAGAGGCTCCAGCCCTTCCAACATCCGGGCGGTCTGGGCCGCATGGGACCCTGAACCGACCCCCAGGTTGTGCGCCGGCGGAGCAAGGTCGAGTTCGCGGAAGAAGACTTCCGACATGTTGAAGTCGTAGTGCTGGCCGGTGTGGATCAGCACATTATCGATGCCAGTCCCGGCGGTGGCCTTGGCCACCGCCCCCGCCTTGACGAACTGCGGGCGGGCGCCGACGACGGAACAGAGCTTCAGCAGCGGTCCGGTCATGCCGACAGCGCCGGCGACAGCTGCGGCCAGCGGCCAGCACCCGGATGGTCGAGGAACCATTGATGATGGTTCATGCAATGACGGATCAGGTCTTGATTGGCGCGCGTCCAGCCGATGGTACGCGCGAGACCGTCTTCCAGGCCGACCTCGGCGGCAAAGCCAAGCTCGCGCCGGGACTTCTCCGTCGATCCGAAACGCTGGCCGGAATTGTCCCAGGGCCGCGGCGGACGCAGGTCGATGCCGCCGGCATTGCCGGTCAGCCGGTTGATCGTCTCCGCCAGGGTGCGGATGGTCGTTTCCACCCCCGAGGCGAGGTTATAAACCTCGCCCGCGGCGCCGCGAAGGGCGCAGGCCTGAAGACCGCGCGCCAGATCCTCGACGAAAATGAAATCACGGCTGGCGATGCCGCCATTGTCCAGAGGCAGGCTTTCCCCGTGCAGGGCCTTCCAGACGAAGGTGGGGATGACATTGCGCCAGACCGAATGGACCGTTCCGCGCCAGTTGCCGGCACCGAGGATTTCCCGGGGTCCATAGATGTTCTGGAACCGGGCCGTCACCACCGGCAGCCCATGCTGGCCCGCGTAGTAGGCGGCGTACATCTCGCCCACCAGCTTCGAGATGGAGTAGGGGCTGTCATGGGACAGCGAGACCGGGGCGTCTTCCGGCGTCGCCATCGCTCCGTCAAAGGTCTTCTTCGCGACGGCGCAGCCGGCCCCGGCATAGACCACCCGCTTCACGTCGCGGCGGCGGGACAGCCGGTCGAACAGCTTCAGCGTGGTGATGGTGTTGTTGTCGTGATCGGCGATCGGGTCGGCGATGGAGGACTGGTTGCCGTGGAAACAGGCGAGGTGGAAGACATAGTCCAGCCGTTCCGGCAGGTCGGCGAGCAGCCGGTCGTCGGCAATCGACCCCAGCACGAAATGCACGCCCGGTCCCTCCGGAAGATTGGAGGGATGGGAGGACAGAAGATTGTCGACGATGAAAAGCGCCTCGGGGCGCTGGGCCGCCAGCATATGGCAGAGATTGCTGCCGACGAACCCGGCCCCGCCCACCACCAGGATACGGCTGCCGGTGAATGCGCTGCTGTCGCTCATTCCTGTTTCCTTCTCTTCAGCCCCGAGCCGCCGTCAAATGGGTGAAGGTCGCTTCCACCCCATGGCGGTCGAACCAAGCCACCTGCCGCCGCAATCCCTCATCCAGCCCGATGTGGGCACGCCAGCCGAAGGTCCGTTCCGTCAGCGCCGGATCCAGCAGCAGCGTTGCAAGGTCGTCGGCGGCCGGGGGCCGCACCTCCACGGGTTCATCGAGGGTGATGCCCATCGCCGCCACCATGGCGTTGAACAGGTCCGCGATGCTGACGTCCGTCCCCGACGACACGTTGAACACGCCCTGTGCCGCGCTTTCGTCGAGAACCCGGTCCAGCAGGTCCAAGAAATCGTCCATATGCAGGAAGTCGCGCCGCGCATCGGTGGCGAAGCAGCGCTTTCCTTCCCGCAGACGCTTGAAGAAGATCGGGATCGGCCCGGTATAATTCCGGGGGCCGTAGACGTTGGCCAGCCGCAGCGACACCCAGGGCGTCCGTCCCAGCGGCAGCATCTGCTCGCCGGCCGTCTTGGAGATGCTGTAGCTGGTGATCGGGGTCAGGGGGTGGTCCACCGGGATCGGCGTCTGGCGCGGCTTGCCATAGCACAGGGCCGTCTGCAGGTAGATCAGCCGCCGCACGCCCGAACGGTCGCATTCGGCCATCACCCTGGCCGTGCCCTCCGCATTGGTGCGCAGGTCGCCCACCCAGTCGTTCGGGTCCTGATAAGAGCCGGCGGCATGCACCACATGGGTGGGGGCGAACTCGTCGAACAGCCGGGCCAGCAGGCTGTCGTCCAGGATCGATCCTTCCACCTCGCGCAGTTCCGGATGAGGAGCCAGACCGCCGCGGAAGCTGGTGGCGTAATTGTCCAGAACGAGCACCGCCGCTCCCTGGGCAAGGGCATGCTCGGCGATGTTGGACCCCAGGCAGCCGGCCCCGCCGGTGATCAGCAGGCGCATCATTTCTTGCCCAGATCCTTCAGGTGGGTATAGCCGCCCTGCACCCCGTGGGTGCGGTAATATTCGACGCTGCGGCGGACGATCTCCTCGATCGGGGTGAAGTCCGGCCGCCCGAAGTCGGCGAAGGTGCGGGCGGGGTCCAGCAGGATGGTTGGGGCGTCGTCCGGGCCGAGCGGACGCATATCCGGCTCCGGCACCTCGTTCAGCCCCATGGAGCGGGCGACCAGATCGTAGAGCGTCTGGATGGCCACATCCGTACCGGACGAGAAATGATAGGTGCCGTGCCCGACGCCATCCACAGCGCGAAGCACCGTACGGGCGAGGTCGCCGGAGAAGACGAAGTCCCGGCGGGCCGGAGTGACGAAGCAGCGTTTTCCCTGGCCCAGACGCTCGTAGAAGATCGGGATCGGGCCGCTGACCCCACGCGGGCCGACCACATTGGCCAAGCGGAAGGTGACGAAATCCAGGCCACTGTACTGGATGTACTGCTCCCCGGCCGTCTTCGAGATGGCATAGCTGCTGTTGCCGGGATCCAACGGGTGGTCCAGCGGGATCGGCTGAACCAGCGGCTTCACCCCATAGCACAGGGCGGTCTGGAAATAGACGAGGCGGGAGACGCCGGCGTCCTTGGCTTCGCGCACGATGGTCGCGGTGCCGACGGCATTGGTCTGCGCATCGGTGGGCCAGTCCTCCGGATCGCGATAGGAGGCGGCGGTGTGGATCACGGCGTCGGGCCGGAAATCCCCCATCAACTGCCGGATCAACGGTCCGTCGGTGATGGACCCCTCGACCAGGGTGAGGTTGCGATGCGAAGCGAGATTGTCGCGGCGTCCGGTGGCGAAATTGTCCACGGCGACCACCTGATCGCCGCGCTCCAGCAGCATGTCGATCGTGGTGGACCCAACCAGACCGGCTCCCCCGGTGACGAAAACCTTCATGACCCCTCCTGCGACCGGCTTCATGCCGAACCACGCAACGTCTCGGATGCTCTATGCCACCGCTTCCCCCGTCGGGGAAAGAACCATCTCAGGCTCGGCAGCAGGCATCCGGCGGAATTCCGCCGCCTGGTCGATGAAGCGCCGGTGCCAGAGTTCCAGGCTCATCAGGCCCCAGAGCTTGCGCGAGAAGCGGCCGGAATGGACCAGATTGCCCAAGACCACGTCCGTGTTGATGAAGCCCCGCTGCCGGGCCTGTTGCGACCCGAAGAGATCGTGGACGAAATCCTTCAACTCGGCGTCCAGCCAGGGCTTCAGCGGCACAGGGAAGCCCATCTTGTCGCGGCGGCTGTAAAGCTCCCTGGGCACGCTGCTCTTGAATGCCTTGCGCAGCAGGTGCTTCAGCTTGCCGTTCTTGAACTTGATGTCGGCGGGAATGGTGGCGGCGAACTCAACCAGCTTGTGGTCCAGCAGTGGCACCCGGGATTCCAGACCATGGGCCATGCTCATCCGGTCCTCCACATGCAGCAGGGCCGGCAGCAGGCACTTCAGGTCGAAATGGGTCATGCTGTCGAAATAGGCTTCCTTGCGGACATTGTTGCGGTTGTTGAAGATGGCCTTGAACTTGTCCACCACGGCCGTCTTGTCCAACTGAGTCCAGTCCACCTCGGCTTCCATGTCGGCGGAACGGTCGATCAACTGGAAATACCGGTCGTCCAGGGAGCCGAACAGGCCCTTGCGCCAGAACTCCTGCATCAGCGGGACATATTCCTGCAGTGCCCCGAGATTCGGCACGATAGACTCGATGGTGACGACGAAGTTGCCGTTCTGATAGGTGCCGTTGATGGCGGCCTTGATGCACTGTTCGAAATAAGCCAGCAGATAGCGGGCATAGCCGCCGAAGATTTCATCCCCGCCCTGGCCGCCCAGAACCACCTTGGTGTGCTGAGCGGCGAGGCGCGAGACCATGTATTGCGGGAAGCTGCCAGGCCCGGCGATCGGCACATCGAGGTGGTAGATGACCTGTTCGATATGGGTCAGGAAATCGGACGGTGTGATGTCGACTTCGTACAAGGGGCTGCCGGACTGCTCCGCCACGATGCGGGCATAGTGGCTCTCATCGAAGCCGGGAGGAGCGGAGAACTTACCGTGGAAGGCCGGCCCCGGCACTTGCTGACGCTCTGCCGCCAGCAATGTGACCAGGCTGCTGTCGAAGCCGCCGGACAGGTAGGTTCCGACCGGCACGTCGCTGACCATGGTCAGGCCGACGGCCTCCTCCACCAGTTCCTGGGTGCGGTTCACGAAATAATGGGCGCTGTGGTCCAGGTCCATCTCATGCTGAACATCCCAATAGCGCCAGACATGCACCCCATCCCGATCCACCCGCAACGCCTGTCCGGGCAGAAGCTGATGGACGCCCTGGAACAGGGTTTCCTCGCCGAGTGTGTACTGGAAGGTCAGATACTCGGCCAAGGCCGCCGGATTCTGTTCGGCCGCAGGGAGGAAGGGCAGCAGCGCCTTAATTTCGGAGGCGAAGTAGAACCGGCCATCCACCTGGGCGTAGAAGAAGGGCTTGACGCCGAATCGGTCGCGGGCACAGAACAGCTGCTGCCGGGCATCGTCCCAAAGGGCAAAGGCGAACATCCCGCGCAGTTCGTCCAGGCACTCTGGCCCCAATGCGGCGTAAGCGGCCAGGATGCATTCGCTGTCCGTGCGGGTGCGGAACGGATAGCCGGCTTCGAAGCGCCGGCGGAGATCCATGTAGTTGAAGACCTCGCCGTTGTAGGTAAGCGTCAGCCCGCCAGGGCCGTGCATCGGCTGTGCCCCGGCCGACGACAAGTCGATGATGCTAAGCCGCTGGTGCCCAAGGGCGACCCGGCGGTCGGGAGCGACCCAAAGCCCGTGTCCGTCCGGACCGCGATGGGCCAGAAGCCGGTTCATCACCGCCACAGTGGCCGCAGGCCGCTCAAGCGGCCCGGCTGTCAGAGCGATCACCCCGGCAATTCCGCACATGCGCTTCCCGTCCTTCCGAATCCGTTCCAGCCTGGAGAGGCTTTGTCCCACGTGCAGAACATATCCTGCCGCCAGGATGCCGCCACAAACGAAGCGAAGGCTGTGGCGGCGGCGGGCAGGGTATGACCGGCCGCTTGCTTTGGAATTCGCAGGGTAGGGGGATTTCCTTAACAAACAGCCATTTCGTGCCTTTGCACGACGTTTCCGCCGCTCGGTTCTTGAACCCTGCCGGCGCCTGGAGCCGGATTGGCGACGGCATTCCCCAACACAAGGCACAGCCATACGGGACAAGGGCGAGAGCGGCAGTTTGCACCGCCATCGCCCAATCGACCGGAAAGCGGATCTTGGAACGGGAGGAACCTGCTTCAGAAGGTTTGCTCCCGCACCTTTCAAGAGGCCGTCAGGCGGAAACAGGCATCGATTCCGGCAACGACACCATTGTGCAAGGGGCATCCCCTGCTGTCGAAGGTCAGAGAGTAGAGGAACTGCCTGCTTTCGCGCGGAAGTCGCGGATCGAGAAGGGCGGCATTGCGCTGAGCAAGCCAGTCAAGCTCCATGACGGAAATGGCATTGCCGGTGAATTCCGCTTTCAGTCCAGCCTGGCGAGCCATGTCAAGGAAGGTGGACGGCGTATAGCACTCGCTGATCGGGCAGTTGGGGCCATCCGTCAGGCGTTGGAATGCCTGTTCCAGAGTAAAGCCTTTGAAATGATCCTCCTTCAGCATCTGCAGATAAGCGACATAGAGCTGCACAAAGATGCTGTTCCGGTTATAGACCATGATCTGAGCTTGGCCGCCCGGCTTCAGGATGCGCTTGAATTCGCGCATGATGGCAACGGGGTCAGGGGTGTGGTGCAGGACGCCCGAACTGTGGATCAGATCGATGCTGGCGTCTTCGAACGGCAAACGAACATTTTCCGGATCGATCTGCGTCCATTCGATGTCCACCCCATGGAGGGCGACGCGATGCCGCGCCTCGGACAGCGCAACCGGCGAAATGTCCGCAGCAATCAAGCGAGAGGGCCGCGAATTGACAGCGAATCCCACCAGATCGAGACCGGGGCCGCAGCCATAGTCCAGAACCACCTTGCCGTCCATTCCAGTCGTCGGCATCAGGTCGTCATAATAAATATAGATGGAGTTTCTCCACTCCAAATGAGTCAAAGACTCTTCAGCCGTAGCGAATGCCCTGTGCTGAGCAACGTTGAAGTCACTCCAGAATTCAGTCGGCGTTGGCTCGTCCTCGCCACCAGGAAGGCTGGGCGCCGACGGCAGCGTCCGGGCACCGCTCAACAAATGCGCATTCTCAAGAACGAACGGGTAGGCATTGAACACCGCACGGTGCCCATTCCGGTGCAGGGTGTCGAAAATCGGAGCCCAATATTGGCTGGCAACCAGAACCGGTGCATCGGGAAGGTTCAATGCTCCAAACGCTTCGGGCGAGAGAATCTCCAAGCCATCGATGGCGCCTGTCTTGACGCTGTCGATGACCGCGGCAACCCGATGTCCAGAAGTGCGCAACGCCGCGAGCGCGATCCGACCTCCCGATCCGGCACCAAATACATAGATGTCCTGGTCGGACGGCACATCGTGGATATTACGAACAACCTTCATAGGTTTCTCCCTGAAATGAATTGCCGCAGTGCCGGTCTTCGAATGGAGGGCGATCTCAAGCAGGCTGGTGCCCAGCTTCCGGCATCGGGATCATGCCCATTGACCGAGAGCCGTATCCCATGGGGCAAGAGGAAATTGAGACGCTAAGGCCAACCCCAGGTTAAGCAATCCCGGTGTAAGGGGGGAGACCGAGACTCTGGAGCTGATGTCATGGACAGCATCGTTTTTGTGCGAAAAACTCAAGGTGGCAGCACAATACAATTAGAGAAGATTTTGCGCCAAGGCGAGCAGCAAAGCATGGAGACGTGATGTTCACCGAAGCCGGATCGGGAACGTCGCCCGCTGATCCGGGACGAACTGCGGCATGGGGGAACCACGCAAAGCACAGCAAATGATTTTTCATGACACCCGTCAGGCGAGCATAACCCCGTCAAATCGCGAGGTTTTCGACAGGGCAGGGCGCCTTCAAGGTGCTTTCCTCAAATTGCTGCTTTCAGATAATCTACGGATCAGCCATGGCAAAGGTCTGTGACACAGAATGCGTCTGCTCGTTTTACACGCCTCCCGATTCGGCTCCATAGGTGCCATTCGCGATTATCTGGAAGGTTTCCAGGCTCACTCGCGCCATGATGTCTTCTTCATGGACGCAGGAGATGGCGCAGTTCCTCAAGTCAAGCCTGAAGACTTTGATGCCGTATTGGTAAATTTTTGCTGTAGGCTGCATTATGGCTCGCTATTCAGCGATGCCTGCGCGGAATTCGTTGCAGGGTTTCCGGGAATAAGAATCGTCATACTCCAAGACGAGCAAGAGAACGCCTTGACCGTCCGCAAGCGGGTTGCTGGTCTGCGTCCGCATATCCTGTTCACGACTCTGCCGCCGGATGCTTGGTCAACGGTCTTTCCGAAAGAAGTGTTCAACGAAACCAGAATTGTTCGTCTTCTCACGGGCTATGCCCGGCAAGGATCACTGCCGTCCGATCTCTCCTTGCTTCCGCTGAAAGAGCGTCGGTTAACCCTTGGATACCGCGTTACTCCGCATGTCTGGCGGTGGGGAGAATTGGGAAAACTGAAAATTGAGGTCGGGCAGCGCTTCCATCAAGCCTGTCTTGAGCGGGGAATTCCGGCAGATATCGCGTGGACGGAACAAGCCAAAATCTATGGTGACGACTGGCTGCGTTTCAATGCATCCTGTCAGGGGGTATTGGGGAGTGAATCCGGAGCCAGTATTTTTGATTGGCATGGCGATCTCCAGCGACGGGAAACACAATTCCGCCACACTCATCCAACCGCAACATGCGAAGATTTTCTTGCTGAGATTGCAGGTCAAGAAGTCTCGTTCGATACCGGGCAGATTTCTCCCCGCGTGTTTGAGGCAACCATCACCCGGACCGCGTTGGTGATGGTCGAAGGAACATACGCAGGACTTCTCCAGCCAGAAGAACATTATCTTCCAATCAAACGTGACTTCACCAATATCAAAGACGTTCTGGATCGAATGGCGGATTTGGAAAACCTGCAGGAAATGGCGGATCGCGCATATGATCATCTGATCAAGTCAGGGAAGTTCTCTTACAAGGCGATGGCGGAGAAGATCGACTCTGAGATACAGATTGCTGATGATGCTAAATTTTTCAGAAAAGATAAAGAAGAATTCAGTAAAAACCAAAAAACGGCAAACGAATATCTTCCGGAAAATCTCTCATTCCTTGCCTCATATCCGACAGAATGCCCTCTTGGTCGTGATTACGCGTTAGAGAAAATTAATAAATTTCAAAATATTATTCCTGAACTGCATAGTGTTTCTCAACTATGTGGAGCTGAGGCTCTGGCGATCTATGGGGCTGGCGACGGCGGAAAAATCGTCCACCAATGGCTGCAGAGAAACAACGTAAGAGCAAGTTTTTTCTTGGACTCTAGGAAGAATGGGAAAATGTTTGAACTGCCAATCTTCAAAATATCTGAAATCCCCCATCAAAATAGAAACATAAATATTGTAATTGCCAGCCAACATTTTTGGGAGATTGGGAGAAACCTAATAACATCAGGGTTTAAAAACGTCTTTAACGGAAATCGCATTATTCAGAACGAAACGTCTTCTCCAGGGAGCGTGTTTCCTTATGACCTGTGATACGCGGTCAGAAAAATTCTGACCGCTGCGCTCATACGCAACGCTCCTTCCAAAATTGGGGCGGCGCCAAAATCGAGCTTATGGCGCCGCTGAAGGTCTTCCACGCCAACGGACTGTTGCCGGCTGAGGATCAGGATCGAAGCGTTTCGGCAATGGCGGCCGACAGGGCCACGACAACCATATCCTGGTCCTCTTCGGTCAAGGCATCATAGAGCGGCAAGGCTAGGGAACGCTCGTACGACAGGGCGCTGCCGGTCAGACTCCCAGCGATGCGGGCGGGACCGCCGACGGCGAACACCGGTTCCCGATGAAGGGCGAAGGTGCCGATCTGAACCTCGATGCCTTGTTCGCGCATAGCCTTGAGCAGCTGGTCGCGCCGATCGACCAGAATGCAGAATGACTGGTAGGCGTGCACGCCTCCCGGCGTGACATCGGGCAGGGTAACGCCAGGCAAGTCGTGCAGACGCTCAATATAACGCGCGGCAAGTGCCCTGCGACGAGCCAGCAGAGGTTCGATCCGGGACATCTGTTCAAGTCCGACCGCCGACAGGATGTCGCTGAGCTTGAAGTTGGTGCCGATCCTGACAAACGACGGCAGCGGCCTCTCGCCGTCGGTTTCCATGCCGAAGCGCTTGTAGGAGGTCATCCAGGCCGCCCACCGTGCGTTATCGGTGACCACCAGCCCCCCTTCGCCGGTGGTGATGAACTTCCGCGGGTGCAGGCTGAAGACACTGATGTCGGCCAAGCGTCCGACTGCCACTCCCTCGTAGGAAGCGCCGAGCGCCGGGGCCGCATCTTCGATGATGATCAGGTCATGTGCCTGCTTGATCGCATTCAGGCGGCGGTAGTCGCAGGGATTGCCGAACGCCGATACCGCAATGATCGCGCGGGTGCGCGCGGTGACGGCGGCATTGGCGGCATCGGGATCGATGACCATCGTCCGCGGATCGACATCGACAAGTACGGGCGTCGCGCCGACGATGGCGACCACGTCCGCGGTGGCCGGATAGGTGAAGTCCGGAACGATCACCTCGTCGCCTGGACCGATGCCCACCGCCCTCAGGGCCAGTTCCAGTCCGGTGGTGCAGGAAGTCGTCGCCAGGACGTGACCTCCCCCAAGGTACTTTTGTACCGCGGCTTCGAACTCCCGCGTGACGGCCCCTTCGGTCAGGAAGCCGCTGTCCAGCACCGCGCACACCCGCTCCCGTGTGGCTGCGGTCACCGAGGGGCGGCACAGGGGAATACGATAGGAGGCGGTCATGCGAACTCCGAGGTCTCGGCCAGATCACTGTTGGCGACGGCCATTCCACCGAGATGGAAATCGGCCCAGCCGGTTCCCGGCCGGCTGGCCAGTCCCTGGCGGAAGGCGGCAAGCGCCTCGTCATTGCGCCCTTGCCGCCGGTACAGCCGCCCCAACTGGATCCCGGCCCATCCCAGCTTGCGATAAACAGCCAGATCGCGGGCGGCTGCTTCCGCTTCCTCCATCCGGCCGAGATCGATCAGGGTGGCGAGGGTGCCGAGCGGACCCCATGGCACGCCTGGAAGCCGTTCGGTTGCCACGCCAAAGTCCCGAAGAGCATCTTCATGGCGTTTGCAGCGTCGAAGGATGCCGGCCCTGGTCAAGTGGTAATAAGATTCCCAAGGGCTCTGCATGCCTTGGACGCGGTCCAGCGCTTCAGAGATGGCGGCCAGGGCCGGCATGGGCTGGTCCCGATGCAAGTCGAAGGCGGCGCGGAAATGGCATAGCCGATCCTGCCCGGCACCTTGTCCGGCAGCCACCGACAGATAATGCTCTGTCCCAGCGATATCGCCCTTGGACAGATGAGCGGCGGCGCAGGCCAGGATGCCGTTGACATGGTTTGGGAATGCCGCCAGCCCCTGCTGGTGGGCCGCAATCGCCTCGTCCAGGCGGTCATCGAATTGGAGGGTCATCCCCAGCGCAAACCAGGCATCCTTCGCGCCAGCGGAGATGGCGCGCCGAAAAGACCCCTCGGCCATCGACCAGTCACCTTGCTGCTGGTAGGTCGTGCCGAGATACAGGAGGGTGCCGGTGTTCTGCGGCGACAGACGCGCCGCGCCCTCCAAGACCACCGCCGCCTCGTCCAGATGCCCGCTGAGCAAGGCGGATACGCCAAGCTTTCCGTCGCCATCGGCGGGCGCGATCCGCTGGGCGAAGCTGTAGGCTGCGTAAGCCTTGGGGTACCAGCCCTTGCTCATGCAAAGCCCGCCGAAATGACGGAACTGATCGGCGATGCGGTCGGCGTAGCGTGGGTCGAGCGACGGGGGCCGGTCCATGATCTCCCAGGCGGGACCGTCCTGTCCCTCGGTGAGCCAGAACAGCGCACGCAGAACCTGCAGTTCATCGAGGTCCGCCGTCTCACTTTCCAGCGGGGCCGTGGCGAACGGCTTGGCTTCATTGCTCGCGGCGTGGCGCAGGGCCTCATCCACCGCAGCGTAGGCCAGATAGCGGGGGTCGACGGCCAGGGCGGCGGCGTGGGCCGCCTCGGCTTCGGCATGGTGCCCTGCGGCGCGCAGGGATGCGACCAGTCGGGCACTCGCCTCGGGCAGTTCAGGAAGATGGGAAAGGGCAAGCCTGTAATGCGTGGCAGCCGCGGCGGCGTTGCCCTCCCGCTCGACGGCCAAACCCATTTCCAGGTGATAGTTGGAGAAGGTGCTGGCCCGAATCCGGGCGCGCCAAGCGTCGATGTCGATACCCGAAACCGCTGTTCCGGGGTTGTCCTTCAGCACGCCGGCCGAGGTCTGATGAGATGCCATGGCTCTTCCTCTAAGCTCGGTCCGCCGCGGCGGTCGTCCGCCTTGTGCGCGGCCCGCATGTGCGCGATCCGCAGGCCAATCCCCGACGACGTTCCAAACATCCGATCCCAGCTGCGAGGTGCCGGGAGCGTAACGGTGCCCAATACGGCCGTCAACGGCCGTATTGGATGGGTCTTCACTGGTCCGGCGCTTCCTGTCCATTCACGATTCGATCATCGCTGTTTTTCACCCCCGGCCACGATCACCGTCCCGCTCTGTTCCTTCACGCGCAATTCTCCCGGGCCGCGTCCAATAGGATGGCCAGTCCCGACGCACCGTCCGCATAAGGTAGTCGATGACCGACTGGCCGGGAATGAATGGATCGGCGTAGGGAGTGGGCGTGAAATTCTGATAAAGCAACCTGACCCCGGCGGGGGCGAACAGCGTGTCGTCCTGATACCCGGCCGCCCCCCCGCCACACAGGTAGACGTCGGCCGAGACGGCGCGGGTCAGCGCGACCAGCAGCTCGGTGCTGCTGCCGGAAACGCCCAGTTCCGATTGTCTCACGAAGCGGGTGGAAAGACCCAAGCAGTCCGTCAGCGTCCGCACCGCGTGAATGTTGAAGTCGGCGAGCGAACAGGTCGGATCGCGCAGCAGAGGCTCCAGGACCTGCATGGCGTCCGGGTAGCCGGAGCAGCGCCGATAGGTGCATTCCAATGTACGCAAGAGCTTGTCGCGCCAGTGCCCATCCTCGCGGATCGTCACTTCCCGGAACAGGCGCGTGCTGGAGTAGCGCTCCACCGGACAGCCGATCCATCGGGCTTGGCCGTTGATGGCGATACGCACACGGTTGCCCCAGGTCCCCATGCCGCTGCCGCTGCGCGGGTAGATCACGTCGTCGAGAAACACGAAGACGTCGGCTCGGGCGATCTTGTCGAAATACCCGAGCCAGGGAAAGAAGTTGGGCTGGTGAATGGCGCAAATCCGTTGCGTGGCACCGCCGGTCATGCCTCGCTCCCCCCCAGGAAAGTTTGGCACCAGTGCTCGAAGCACAGCAACGACCAGATCAGGAGCCGGTGGTTGACCTTGCCGGAGACGTGCTCTTCGACAACCCGGCGAACATAGGCAGGGGCGATGAACTCGCAATAGGCGGGGCGGCTATTTTCCAGCAGCATGCGCTGCACATAGGCCGAGGCTTCCGTGCGGTACCATGAGCCTTCCGGCGACGAAAAGCCCTGCTTGGGACGCCGCACCACCTCGGGCGGCAGAAGGCCGCGCATCGCCTCCCTCAGCACGGTCTTGCCGTCGCCGAACAGGGCATGGGCCTTGCGCCGCTTCTGGTATTCGTTCTCGTCCAGATGCCGCATTTCCGTCAGGTTGCCGAGCTTGTGGCGCACCGGCACCTTCATGGCGAAGTCAACGAGGTCGTTGTCAAGGAAAGGCACCCGTTCCTCCACGCCGTGGGCCGCGGACACACGGTCCTGGACCACCAGCAGGCCCTGGAGAAACGTCTTGGCTTCGAAATACAAGCTGTTGCCGATGTGGTCCTCGACCGTTTCATAGCGCAGGCGGTCGTTATTCTGGAATATGCCCGCGAAGATTTCGAACGGCGTGGCATCCGTCGCGGTGGCGTCCAGAACGCCCTTTTGAAAAAAGTCCGCCTGCTCGGTGACCGGCACCAGCCTTTGCCAGGATTCGAAATAGGACTTCAGGAAGTCGCCCTGGTTTGTGCTACGAAACACCCGATAGTACCGCCAGGGGTAGCCGCCAAACAGTTCGTCGCCGCCGGTTCCAGAAAGAACGACTTTGACGAACTTGGAGGCGAGCTGCGCCATGTAATAGTTGGGATAGCTCATCCCCAGCCTGATGTCTTCAAGATGGTAGACCAGGCTGGGAACGCTGCACGCGATGTCCGCGGCAGCGAAGACGCGCTCGTAATGTTCGGTCTGCAAGGAGGCGGCGAGGGCTTCGGCCTCCCGCCGCTCGTCGAAATTCATTTCGACACCGGTGGCGCTCGACAGGTCGAAGCCGCCGGTGAAAGTGATCAGGCGGGGTATCTTCCGGGTGGCGGCACTGACGATGCTGCTGGAATCCATGCCTCCCGACAGATAGCAGCCGACACGGGCGTCGGCGACCAGTTGCCGTTCGACGGCCTGAACGATCAGACGCCGGGTTTCCGTCACGGCATCGTCGAAGCTCATGGCCTCGTCCGGATTGGAAAAGTCGAAATCCCACCAGACCCGCTTGTGCAGGACGTCGCCTGCCAACACGGCATGCGTGGCCGGAGGAAGACTGTGGACCCCCGCGAAAAGCGTGTGATGCCGGAACAGATTCTGGAACGTGAAATATTCCCGGAGCGCGCACAGGTTCAGATCCGCGCCGACGGCGGGGTGCGCCAGCAGCGCCTTGATCTCCGAAGCGGCCAGGAACACTTTCCCGTCGCTCCAATGGTACAGCGGCTTGATGCCGAAACGGTCGCGGGCCAGATGGAGGGTCTGCTCGGCGCGGTCCCAGGCGACCACCGAGAACATCCCGTTGAACCAGCCGAGACAATCCGGCCCGAAGACGGCAAGGCTGTTGGCCAGCACCTCGGTGTCGCTGCCGCCGCGGAAGCTGACGCCAAGCCTTTCCAAATCCTGGCGGCGCTCCCGATAATCGTACAGCGCCCCGTTGAAGATGACGCACCAGCGGCCGTCGAAGCTGTCCATAGGCTGCGCGCCGGCGGGCGAGGGGTCGAACACCGCCAGCCGGCGGTGGCCGAGGCCGACAGCGCCGTCCGTCCAAACCCCTTCACTGTCCGGCCCACGATGCCGGACCGTTTCGACCATACGGCCGAGAGTGCCCCGGTCAACCGGCCGCCCATCCAGATTGACGATCGCCACCAACCCACACATCAAACCCCTCCCCGGCCGTCGCCCATTGCATCTCCAGCCTATACGGGGCCTTCGATCCGAAATCGGTAGCCGTGCAATTCAACCGTCAGGTTGTCGTGTCCCGGCATCTGGAACGCCGCCAGACGTCGGAAGAATTCCTCGGGGCCGATGTCGAGGGGCAGGCGGCACATGGCCATGAAGTCCCGGCGCGTCGTCTTGCGCGGCCCCCAGCGGTCGCCCGTCGCTGGCAGGGGGGTGTCGGAGCCGAGTATGTCTGGCATGAGCCGTTCGGCCAGCCGCCACCCGGCCTCGTTGCCGAGCGCCGCCAGAACATGGGGACGTGCCGGTTCCGGAACATCGACCCATTCGGTCCCGACGATCTCCCCGGCGTCCACCGTCTCGACCATGCCATGGGCAGTGGCCCCATACCGGCGCACGCCGGCGTAAGCCGCGAAATGGTGGGGATCGCGGCCGGGAAAGTCGGGCGGGGCGGCATGGATGTTGTAAGCCGCCGTGAAGCGCCCGAGCACGGCCCCTCCGACGATAACCCCGGTGCCGAACGAGACGAGGAGGAAGCGCCCGGTCTTCGCGTCCACCCTCTTGGAAGCTTCGTCCAGGGACGGTCCGTCGGAGGCGACGACGACCTCGGCGCCGGCTTGGCACCGATGCACCAGGGCGCCGAGCCGCTCCGCGAAAGAGGGAGGGGTGAGGAGCACGACCGTGAGGCTCATCGGCCATTCCTTCCTGCAGACGCATCCTGCCCGGCCGGCTCGGTCCCGCGCCGCACATGCTCGGCGAAGGAGCGGGCAAGCCCCCTCCCACAAACGGCTTCGGCATAGGCGTCGTTCGGACCGAAGACTTCGTCGCAATACGCCGTGAAGCCGTCGAGCATGCGCAGCCAGGGCATCGGATAAGGATCGCCGTCCTGTGAATAATGCTCGGGATGCAGGCAGAGCTGAAGCGTGCGCCCGGAGGATTGCTCGATGAACTCGAATGGATCCCTTAAGAAGCGCATGCGCGAGTCCGAGAGATAGCAGGCTGGCGCGAAGATCTCAGGATCGTAAGCGTTGCGCCACCCCGGGAAGAGGGGATAGCGATTGTCCGCGCTCGGATTGTGCAAGGACACCGACACGACCGGCACCTGCGCCGTCTCGGCCAGGATGTCGCCCTCCCGTGCCAGAGCGACCGCCAGCGTTTCATCGTCGGCGCCCCCATGGACCGACGGATCGAAATGCAGCGCAATCTCGAAGCCCAGGGAGGCGATCTCCCTAACAGCCCGGCGTACGTGGGAGGACAGGATATTGTAGGTGGGGGAGGAGACCAGCACGCAGTATGTCCCCGTCACCCCCCATTCGGCCTCCAACCTGGCAAGATCCAACGCTTGCAGAGGATCGATGTCGATGTCGTGACGCAGAATCAGGGCCGGCTGGCCGTTCCAGTCGCGCAAGGCCAAAAGGGGTGCTACGGCGCCCGCCCGCTTCAGAAGGGATTCCAGACCGCAGTAGGAGAACATCGGCAGGCCGTTCCGGTGCAGGGCGGCCCCGACATTGGAAAGAGGAGGGACGTTCAAGACCGCACCGTCTTGTAACCACCGGACGCCGGGTTGTCGGGTTGCAGTGTTCCGAACAGGTCGAACAGGCGCCCCCCCCGTCCGCGCAACACGACGGAGCTTCCGTCGGGGAAGCGGGCTCGCTTGATCGGATCCTGCAGACAGACCGGATAGCCCGAGCAGCGCCAGATCGCCCCGGCCAGTTGCACCGCGTCTTCTGCCCGGTACTGAAACACCAGGAGCCGGCGTTCGCGCCCGCTTGTCGTGTCGTCGGATTTGTGCAGAGCCAGGCTGTGGTGGACGCTGACCGTCCCCGCCGGCACCTTCAGCAGCACGGACGGGTGAGCGTCGCAGCCGGCCTGATCCTCGGCCTGATAGAGGAAGTTCCCGTCGGTGTCGTGGTGCGGAAGCACGCCCCAACCGTGGCTGCCTGGAATGAAACGGAGGGCGCCGTTTGTCTCGTCCTCGTCGTCCAGATGGATCAGGACCGCCGGCAGGTCGTGGTTGGTGTGCGGGAAATAGGGAAAGTCCTGGTGCCACGGAACGGCGCCGCCTCGGCCTCCGGGAGGCTTGGCGTTCAGCTTGGTGTGCTGCACCTCGAACCCTCGACCGATGACCGTTGATGCGATGGCAAGGATGCGATCGTCCTTCACATAGCGCTCGAACAGCGGGTGGCGGAAGATCGCATCGTTGTTGTTGCCGATGGCATCTTCGGAGCGGGCGATGGCGCCGTTTTCCACGCCTTCCCAATAGGCGGCGTCAAGGAGGGCAACCTCGTCCGGACCAAGCAGATTGGGAAAGGAAACGAAGCCGACCCTGTCGTAGACTTCACGAATCCGTTCCGCTGGACTCGCTGCATCCAACGTAAATTCCATCGTCCGTTCCTCCCGTCCGTCTGCTTCAGCTTTTCAAAAGCACAGCGAAGCGAACATGCTCGCTGTATCGGCTGTCCGGGGCGGGAAAGGCAATGAACGGCTTTCCCACGCGCGCCGCGAAGTCGAAGAAGGCTTGGCTGAAGTCGATGTTGTCGCAGACAAGCACCCCACCCGGAACCAGGCGTTCCCAGGCCCAGGTCAACTCCCACCACATGGTGGCATAGGTGTGATCGCTGTCGTGGCAGAAGAGGTCAATGCCGCCATCGGCGTCAGTCGACCCGCCCAGAACATCGATCGAAGAACCGAGGCGCAGATCCCAGCGTGGCCGAAGGTGGCCGGGAACGGCCCAGCCGGGAGGCCGGCCTGCCGGCAGCACGGCATGGACGCCATCGCGGTTGGCCGGTCCGGTCTGCGGATAAGACGGAAGATCAACCGACAGCAAACGGCCATGCCCGTTCCGCTCCATCGCTTCCAGAAAGAATGCGCTGGTCAGGCCATGCAGGACGCCGGTTTCGATCGCCAAGTTTGGTTTGAGGGCACGGACCAGGGAATAGAGGAAAATGCGGTAGAAGCGGAAATCGAAGATGGAGGAAAACCGCTTGGTCTCGAATTCCGGAACATCGCAGACCGCATTTTCCAGCCCCGCGATCAGTTCGTCGCCCACGCTTCCGGATCGGACGAGTTCGTCGGCAGGGCCGAACAGATCGCCCAGCCCGAGGAATTGGGCCGCGCGGCCGAGCTGGTAATAGTTCTGGGCGATGCCGTCGATCATCATGTTCCTGCTCCTTCGCATCCGCTCCGGTGGGCTTGCGGTTGCCTCCATGCCCGTTGATTCGGGGTGGCGGCGTCCCCGAGGCGGCGGTTCGCGGACCGCAAAAGCATGGGCAAGGCGTCTTCCCCCTCCGGACCACCGGCTTCGCGGATCGACAGGAGGCCGGCGGTTGTCACGACTAGCGGGTGCTCATGACCCGGCAGCCGGGCGATCTGCCCCGGCGCACCGTGAACCATGACCGGCGTGTCCAGCGGCTCGGCCGCCCAGACCGTCACCTTGCGCTCGTCCAGCCATGTGAAGGCACCAGGGTATGGCCGGCCGACGGCCCTAATCAGGCGGTCTATCTCGGCTGCCGTTCCGCTCCACTTGATCAGTCCATCGTCGGGAGTCCGCGCCAGCCCATAACTTGGAACACCGACCTGTGGGCGTGGCGACGACTGGCCGTCGGCAATGCGTGGCAGGCAGCGCCGGACCATCCGCAGGGATGCGGATTCCGCCTGTCGGACGAGATCCCCGATGGTGGCGCGCGGTTCGATCGCGAAGGCTTCCTGGTCCCAGACCGCCCCGTCGTCCACCCCCTCATCCAGTTCGAACAGGGTCACCCCGGTCTCGCGCGCTCCGCTGAGGAGCGCCCAGTTGAGCGGCGCTCCTCCACGCAGACACGGCAACAGCGAGGCGTGCAATCCGGCTGTTCCCTTCGGGAACAGGTCGCGGATGCGTCGGGGGACCATGTGGTACCAACCGGCAGCGAGACAGAATTCTGCCTGCGTCGCCGCAGCAGCCTCCGCCAGCGAGGCGACGCCATCATATGCGAAAGCCGGGATCCTGCGATCGTCGCACCATGCCGCGAGATCGGCGTGCCGGACGTTGTTCAGGCCGCTGGGGCTATAGGAAATGGCGAAGGTGGGTGGGACGTGGACAACCCCGGCAGGACCGAAGCCCAGGCTTTCCAAGCTCCGGGCGATGGCCAGGGTCAAATCGGTCCCGCCGAGCAGAAGCACTCTCACCCGCATTCCCCTCGGCTGGCGGCGTTCATCGGCGACACCGGGCGGCGATAACGGTGATTCCGGAATCCTCGATGCGCTCGCGCTCGATCTCCAGACCAGTGTCCGCGCACCAGCTCCGGATTTCTTCCTCCGTGTGACGGTGCGCGTTGCGTGGTGCGAACCAGTCGAAATTGATGTGGTTCATTTCATCGAGCGTCATCTCGGGACGGTAGAAGGCCTTGCAAACATACCAGTAGAACAGCCGCTGCACGGAATGACGGCCGGCGGGGATCCCCAGCAGATCGACCGCTTCGGGCACTTCGATCTCCGCATCCAGACGGCCCAGGGCCTGCCCGAGCTTCGTCAGCGGCATCAGGGTCTGCCACGCCTCCTCCGGCGGCAGGTCCTGGAGAAGGGCGCGGATATGATCGTCCGAGAATTCGCGCAACGGACCCTTGCGCCGGTACACATAGAAAAGGAACCGTCCGCCGGGCTTGAGCAGGGGGACGAGGGCACGGAACGCCGTCTCCGTGGAATCGGTGTGGTGCATGACCCCTTCGGACAGGATGATGTCCACCGACCCCGGCGGCAGCGGGATGGCGTTGATATCGGCTTGGAGAAAGGCGCCGGTCCGCCCACGCGTGGCGAACCGCTGGCGGGCAACATCGACGGCGTCGGAAATATCGACTCCCAGGTAGCGGATGGACGGCAGCAGGTCGTCGAGCAGTTCGAGAGCCGCAAAGCCGGCGCCGCACCCGGCGTCCAGAAGCAGCGGCCTTCCCGTGCCGGTCATGGCGGTGAACCACTCCTGGCCCGCGATGTCGCCGTACCGTTCCCGCAGCCACCGCCGGACCAGTGCCCGGCTGTCGGCGGACTCGTAGGTGTCGCGCTGCCCCCACTTGAAGGCGAAAGTCCGCCCGGTCTGGTCCTGGCTGTCTGAAAGGGTGGCGCAGGCACGCAGCATACCGTCGCGGACCACCCAGGCGGCTCCGTTCAGCTCGATCCGTTCGCCCTCGCCTGGCCGGGCAATGCCAAGCGTTTCCAGAAGCCATGCCGGCATCGCCTCGGTGTCAGCGCCATCAACGATCGTGGCGTGCGGCTGCATAATGGGTTTCCCTTCCCTTGGGCGATTGCGGAGCGGATGTGGCGGATACCGGACTCATGGCGCGACCCCAACAGGCGTCAGGGGAGCCGTCCGGACGGTTCCGCCTGCCGCGACATGGTCCAGCAGGGCCTCATAGCGGGCGGCGCAGGCATCTGAGGCATACCAGCGCAACGCATAGGCGCGTCCGGCAGCCCCAGCCTTCGCCCGTGCGGCCGGGTTGCACGCCAAGTCTCGCAGTACGGCGCAGACCGTATCCTCGGTCGCGTGGATCAGCGGATGGTCCGACAGGGCTTGGGAGGGGGAATTGCTCCCGTTGTCGGCGTTGATGTTGCAGACCACCGGCTTTCCCAGCATCAAGGCCTCGCGGGCCGTGGCGCCCCAACGGCCGTAGTTCAGCTGGTCGACGACAATGTCGGCCTGCGCCATTAGGTGGCGAACACGCAGATTGGGCGTGTTGAGCGGGACCGGGATGAGCGAGATGTCCAACCCTTCCCCGCGCAGACGGTCGACGGCGGCCAGCACGGCTGGCGTGCCCTTGATGCTGCGTCCCTTCTGCTCCCGGATATGGGCGTTGCCGACCGCATGATAGACAAGGATCTCACCCGGCCGGCGCGGCACGGTCAGATCGTCCGGAATGGCGAGATCCGGATTCCAGACATCGGGATCCAGGCAATAGCTCAGAGGCTCGTGGAAAGCGTTGTCCGTGGCGAACAGGTCGAGAGCCGCGTCGCAGCCCACATCGATGACCGTCGTCCCCGCGTAGGGCCGGGCACGGGCGATGTTGGCATCGTCGGAGCATCGGAAAGGCTCGGTCTGCCAGACACAGCGGTCGCAGGCTCCGCCGCTCCAGGCGTTGAACACCGACTGGCGAATACCTTCCAGGCAACCGGAAGGACTCCACACCACCGACGCGTTGCGTTGGCGCGCCAGATCGACAAGCCCGTCATGGTCAACGTCGAGCAGGCCGTTGCCGTGGTAGGCGGTCACCGTCAGCCCCATGCTGTGGACGACGGAGAAGCGCCGGCCGATCTGCTCCGTGACGGCACGCATGATCTGCGCCATGACCGCCACGGAGGGGCTGTAAAAGTTCAGATCGTCGCCATGGTAGAAAGGCGCGTTGGGACCTCTGGGATCTTCGAACGACACCAGGACCGCGTCCCATCCCCGTCGGCGCAAGGCCGCGGCCAGGTAATAGAAGTGATAATAGGCCTGTCCGAGGAAAACCACTGAATGGCCGGGGCGGACAGACCCTTCGGGGCGCCGGACGCCAGCGATCAGGTCCTGAAGCCGATGTCGGTGCTCCGGATTGTCGCGGTCGCGCACCACGGCGGCGGCACACGCCAGAATGGCTTCCGCCGGCTGTCCATCCCGCTCCGTCCCGGTGCCGTAAGGGTCGCGGACCGATGGCAAGGGGGCGGAAAAGCGAACGGACTCAAGCATGAAGGGAACAACCCTGAAAGCGGGCCGGAAGACACCGGAGAGTCCCGGACTCTATCAGGACATTCTTAAAATTCCTTAATTTCAGGACTGCCGTCCCGATCAGGGTGGCTCGGCAGATGTCGGGGGTGGGAGCGGGGTCGGCAATTTCCGACTGTCGCCGAATGGAAGGCACACAACTTGAACGCAATGCCGACGTGTGTTTGGTTGGCTGATGGAATTCAGCATTTCCTTACGTTTCGGATCTTACGTTTTTCCGGACCGAGATGGTGTAAAGCACACGGAAAACGTCGATTCGAACCGCCATAAACCAGGGATCGTCGCATGATCGCCACGATTGATGTCTTACTGGTGTACCCTCTGCCGACGAAAGACTCGCCAGGGCTGGCAACGCCGCTTTCGATTCTGCATCCTGGCGCCCTGTTCAAGAAGCAGGGTCTGCGCGTCGAATTCTTTGACCAGCGGTTCGACCCGGACGAGATGCTGGTCGACCTGATCAAGTCATCGCGGGAGATCGCGGTCAGCGCCATGACGGGGCATCAGGCCGCCGAAGCGGCCGATATCCTGATCAGAGCCAAGCGGATCATACTGGGGAGCGGAAGTGCTGACTCACTGAGGGGGATTCCCAAGGCGGGCGATCCGTGATTCGATTCCCCGTCCATGATGGGGAGAAGCGCATGCCAGCGGCGTTGCCGATCCGGGAAGACCTGAGCGCCAGCGAATTGCGTGCCCTGGCGCGGCGCGAGAGCAAAGGATGGGCGGCTGCGCGGATGTTCGCCATCGCCCATGCGCTGGACGGGGTGAGCCGGGCGGAAGCGGCGCGGCTGGCTGGCATGGACCGCCAAGCCCTGCGCGACGCGGTGGTGCGCTACAACGCCGAAGGCGTGGCTGGGCTCTATGATCGTCCTCTGCCTGGTCGGCCGGAATGGCTGAGCGAGGGCGAGCAGGCGACGCTCAAGGCGATCATCCTCGCCGGCCCCGATCCCAAGCGGCACGGCTGCGTGGAATGGACCTTGCCGATCCTGTGCGAGGTGATCGCCGAACGCTTCGCCAAGACGCTGCATCCGTCCAGCCTGTCGCGCATCGTGCGCCGGCTGAACCTGTCGAAGCAGAAGACGCGGCCCCGCCATCCGCAGTCCGACGCCAAGGCCCAGGCCGCCTTCCAAAAAAGGGGCTGCGCGAAGCCCTGAAGGCCGCGGCTGCCGCGCATCCGGAGCGTCGACTTCAACTCTGGTTCCAGGACGAAGCGCGCATCGGCCAGAAGGGCCGCACCGCACACCGCTGGTGGGAGCGTGGGCAGCGCCCACTCGGGTTGTGCGACAAGCGCTTCACCTCGGCTTATCTCTACGCCGCCGTCTGCCCAGCCAGCGGCGCCGACTTCGCGCTGGTGATGCCGACCGTCTCCACCGCCGCCATGAGCCTGTTCCTGGAGGGCTTCTCCCGGAGCCTGGAATCGGACGTCCAGGCGGTGCTCGTGCTCGATCAGGCTGGCTGGCACGGAGCGCGGGCGCTGATCGTCCCGGACAACATCACGCTGGTGCCGCTCCCGCCCTACAGCCCCGAACTCAACCCCGTCGAAAACACACCGGCAGGGAACCTCTGAAACGACGGTTCTGTTGACACCACGGCTGGGGCATGAGGCTCTTCATGCTCTGGCCGTCTGGATGGCGCGACATCATGAGCAGTTCAAGGCAGGAAGCGATCCAGTGGCTGGAACTGCCGCCCGACCGGCGGCGGCGACTGATCGTGCTGGTGGCCAGCCTGATCCGAAGCCGCCTGGTTGCGGCCCAGGAGGCCAGTGATGAACCAAGATTCGCCTCTAACCGAGCCGCCGTTCCCCGACAAGGTCCGATCCCGCCATCGTGATCGGCAGGCGGTGGTCTATGTCCGCCAGTCAACCATGCGGCAGGTCGAGCGGAACCAGGAATCGACCCGCCTGCAATATGCGCTCGCGGAGCGGGCTTGCCGGCTCGGATGGCGCCGCGAGCAGGTGATGGTCATCGACGATGATCTCGGGCGCTCCGCCGTCTCCACCCTGGACAGACCCGGCTTCCAGCGCCTTGTTGCCGAAGTTGGCCTCAACCATGTCGGCCTCGTGCTCGGCATCGAGGTGTCCCGACTGGCGCGCTCGTGCCGCGACTGGCACCAACTGCTGGAAATGTGCGCGCTCTTCGACACCCTGATCGGCGACGCCGATGGGATCTACGACCCGTCCATTTACAACGATCGTCTGCTGCTGGGGCTGAAGGGCACGATGAGCGAGGCGGAGTTGCACATCCTGAAGGCCCGCATGCTCGAGGGTCGGCGTGCCAAAGCCGCGCGTGGCGCCTTGGTCGTGGGCTTGCCGCGTGGTTTCGTCATCCGACCGTCCGGCGAGGTTGCCCTCGATCCGGATGAGCAGGTCCAGGCCGCCGTCCGGCTGGTTTTCGCTGTGTTCGAGCGTCGGCGCTCGGTGAACGGGGTGCTGCGCTATCTGGTCGAGCATGATCTCAGGCTCCCCGACCGCATCCGAACGGGACCGCGCAAGGGTGAGGTGCGCTGGAGCCGTCCCAACCGGGCCACCATCGGCGACATGCTCCATCATCCCGCCTATGCCGGCGCCTACGTGTATGGCCGGCGGCGACAAGATGCCCGACTGCGGCAACCGGGCAAACCCCACAGCGGCCGGCGCCTCGTGCACGATCCCGCCGCGTGGACGGTACTGCGCCGGGACTGCTGGCCGGCCTATATTGACTGGAACACCTTCGAGCGGAATCAGGAGCAGATGGCTGCGAACCGCTCCCGACAGAATGGCGTTCCCCGCGGTGGACCGGCTCTCCTCGCGGGGCTGGTGCGGTGCGGCCGATGCGGGCGGCGCATGTCCATGAGCTACCGCGACGGGGGAACCGAGGCGCGCTATCTGTGCTGCCAACTCCAGACGACGTTCGGTGGACCGCGCTGCCAATCGGTCAGCGCCCGACCGGTGGACGCGCTGGTCGCCGCTCTGATGCTCGAGGCGCTTGCCCCCTCGGCGATCGAATTGAGCCTCCAGGCCGCCGAGGACCTCGAACTCGAACGCGAGCAACGGCACCGGCAATGGCGGCTTCGGCTCGAGCGCGCCGATTATGAGATGACATCGGCGCGACGGCGCTACGAGGCCGTGGACCCGGAAAACCGTCTGGTTGCCCGCACCCTGGAACGGGACTGGGAGGCGGCCATCGCCGCCAGAGATGCCGCGCAAGCCGAGCATGACCGAGCCTTGGCGCGGGAACCTTTGCGCCTGAGCGAAGCCGAAAAGCAGGCGGTGCATCAGTTGGCCGCGGACGTCCCGGCGCTGTGGAGAGATGCCACGACCACAGCAGCGGATCGGCAGGCGATCGCACGGGCCATGCTGGACCGGGTGGTCATCCGCGTCGAGGAGGACACCGAATGGGTCCGGGTCGAATGCCACTGGGCCGGCGGCGTCCAGACTCACCATGAGGTCACGCGCCCAATCCGCCGTTTCAAGCAGTTGAAGAATTATGAGCGGCTGATCGCCCGCTTGAGCGAACTGCGCGGTGAAGGGCGAACGGCGGAGGTGATCGCCGAGGTTCTGAACACGGAGGGCTGGCGGCCAGCGAAACGGGCGATGTTCAACGCGCCCATGGTCCGCCGTCTGCTTCAGCGGCACGGGATCGCAGCCCTACGACCAATCTGGTCACAGGACGTGCCGCGAGGCGCGGAGGACGAGTTGACCCTTCAAGAGGTTGCCGAACACCTGGGAGTGCATCGCCAAACGGTCTACGGCTGGCTCCGACGCGGACGCATCAAGGGCCATCTGGCACAGGTCGGCGGCCAACGGATTTGGCTTGTCCGCTTGCGGGATCTCCCAACTCAGGACGCCTCCGTTACCGGCTGAGCCCTTCAGCAGGAACCCAACAGAGAGAGGTCCCATGGCAAAACTATCGAGCGCGTCTGGCTGTATCTGCGCGAGCGCTTTCTGTCCCACCAGATCCTGGACGACTACGACGCCGTCGTCCAGGCATGCTGCGACGCCTGGAACGCCCTCACCGCCACACCGGAGCGCCTACGCTCTCTCACCAATTACCCGTGGCTCCCATGTGTCAATGCTTAGGCTCGGCGGTATCAACCCGAACATCGTCACGGCGGTGGGTGGTCCGCATGCCCATATCCTGCCGGACCAAGTGCTGGGCGAGCCGTTCGTCGACAAGGTCTATTCGGAAAAAGCCTACGGCAACGACCTGTTTCCTTTCGACGCGCAGACGAAAAAGCACTACGCGCGCACCGAGATGATGTATCTCACATCGACCGGTTGCCCCTATGCGTGCCGCTACTGCGCGCAACGTTGGCCCTTCTGGCCCCGGCCGATCCCGTCCATCGACCGTGAACTGTCGCAAGTGCATGACGAGGTGGGCTTACGGCACATCTCGTTCTGCGATCCCAACATGACCCACTTCATGTATGTCGACGAGAACGGAGACAAGCAGAAGATCGACGCGGTCGCCAGGATACACGACATCGGGAAGATCCTGCGGCGCCTGGATGTATCCTGTGACTGTACGATGCGGGTGCCCAACATCACGCCGGAGATGGTCGAGGCGCTGGTACGCGCCAACTGCACGCGGCTGTTCCTGGGATGTGAATCGGGAAGCGACCGCGTTCTGCGGAAGGTCGCCCTGAAGGGCCATGGCGTGGACGCCATTCGTCAGGCTGTGCTCAATCTACGCGGCAGTGGGATTTCGACGCTCTACAGCTTCATGGGGTTCATGGAGGGCGAGACGCCGGATGATCTCCGCCAGACCATGGACTTGATCGACTGGATCACGGAAACGGACGAACACGCACGCGTCTCCGTCTATCACTACACACCCTATCCAGGCACACCGATGTACGAGGATGCGGTGTCTGGCAAATACGGTCGGGCATATGTGCCGCCGACATCGATGAAAGGCTGGGCGGAACGACGCCTGATGAATTCGCCCCTGTATTGGATTGCCGGCCTGAATTTCCGGATGGACAACACGCAACGGAATTTTCCGGGCGAGGACTGGGCACTGATCGAACCCTACGTCACGCTGGCCCGCAAGCTGTGGCGGGAGCGGGATATCATGGATTTCCCGTGCGCCGAGGTCGAAACGCTGATCGGGGAGCAGCTTGCCAGAAACCGTAATAGGCGCGCCGAGGGCACGGCTCTCCCTCAGTGATGCCTCCCGCGACAGCCCAGGGAGGTGCAGACCTGCCCGCAACTGCGTCTGCCGGCCTCGCAAGGGGCCGGCAGACGAAAGCGTCATTCGGCGGAACCGGCCATCCGTTCCTGATGGCGCCAAGCGATCAGTGATCTCAAGCCCTCATCCAGTTCGACCCGGGCTTCGAAGCCGATTTCGTCTCGGGCCCGTTGCGGACACCCGATGCGGTTGCGCACGAAGGTCAAGCCCGCCGGCTGGTAGACCACGCCCTGGTCGGTGCCGCTGATCCGGATCAGCATATTGGCCAGTTCCTTGATCGAGGTCCGGCGACCGGTTCCGACATTGTAGAAACGGTCAAGCGTCTCGGCCTGCATCGCCTTGACGTTGGCCGCGGCGCAGTCGGTCACATGAACGAAATCGTAGGCTTGGCTGCCGTCGCCATAGACCTCCAGCGGCCGGCCCTCGATGATGGCGTCCAACATCTTCATGATCACGGCCACATAGGCGCCCCGGTAATCCTGGCGCGGACCGTAGACGTTCATGTAGCGCAAGCCGACGACGGGCAAGCCATGGGAGTGATGCATCGCCCTTGCCATCGCCTCGCCAGCGATCTTGGTGGCGCCGTAGAAGTTTGTATTATTGAAGGGATGATCCTCGGTCATCGGCTCTTCGACCGCATCGCCGTAAACCGAAGCCGACGACGAGTAGACCAGACGTTTGACCCCGGAACGGACGCACGCCTCGAAGACGTTGAAGGTGCCGCGGATGTTCACATCGAAGGCAGCACGGGGATATTCCCGGCACTGGAGCAGCCACAGCGCCGCGAAATGGAACACACCGTCGGCTTGGGCGAGGGCCGCTTCAAGAATGTCGGTCTGGCAAATGTCGCCACCAGCTTCAAAGATCCTCACCCGCGGGTCCTTCAGCGCCTCTGAAAGGTTGCACAGCCGGCCACGGGCAAAGTTGTCATAGATGACGATCTCCCGCACATCTTCCTTGGTCAGAAGATCGACGGTGTGGGAGCCGATCAGGCCGGCACCACCGATCACGACAATTTTCTTACCACGCGTATCCATTGATAAGTTCCTGACTGAAAAAGCTTTATCGACCAGCCGCAGCCAAAGCTATGCGAGTGGATCGGGCATTGGCAACAGCCTCATGCCTCATTCAAGCGGAGAATCGTCCGGGACGCGTCGATAAGCCCATTCGGGCTTTTCCGTCGAGGCAGGGGTGCATGAAAAGCCAAGCCCCCTGCAGTCGCGGGCGATACCGGGCTCGGAAAGTCAGAACTCTCTCAACCCGGTATTATATCACTTTGAGATAGAATTATACCGTCAGCGGTCATAATCATAAACTATCTTGCTGATAACTTCGGCATCCAATGAAGCAATCAATGGATATGCATCGAAAATTCTGAATTTCCCCTCTGCCAACAGAAGTTTTGAAACAATATCATCCACATAGATGCTGGCAACGACGACGACACTTCCCTTCGGCAGCTTCTCCAATAGGTTTTCCGCATGATATAGGGGCAGACCATCACATTCACCTGAGCGATGGCTGTCCAGAAAACCGTCGACACGGCGCCCAACAGCTTCAAGGCGGCGGCGAAGAGCGATCCCGCCACTCCCTGCTCCATAGATCAGCAGTGGTTCCCCGGCAGGAATATCCTGTAAGCGAGAGGCAAGCACAACCCGATGTCTCACCATATTGCGACGACGAACCCAATGGGACCGCGTCAATGGCTTTAGAGTCGGGTATACAAAAACAGCATGCGGAATATCATCTTCAATATCTTGGCAGGTGATATCAGTATAGGGAGATGATGCAGTCTTGGATTTACTATCAATTAGACTGTCAACAAGCTCTACAAAGCGGCGGTAGCTGTATTTTTGGCTGGCGATAAGGTCGGTGTAAGCACGATCCACCATAGATTCCAAGCGGCGAAAATCATCAAGTTGATCAATTACGTGATCTACATTGCTGAAATCGGGAGAAATCGGAATATAATGCCGCTCAGGCTGCAAAATTCCTGAATAACTTCCTTCCATCAAACACATAGGGGTGCGCAAAGCCGCCGCTTCGAAAATGCGTGGTGATATTTGCCCCATCGGAATAATATCCTCAAACGGAGCCAACATTTCTTGAATGGCTCCAGGATACTCGATGTTGGGCTGCTCCTTCTCCAATTCGATCACACGCTTGCGAATCCCCTCGCCATCGTCGAAAAGGCTGCTCCCCGACTCCGATCCCAATGTTGCCCTACAGGAACCAAGGAAACGGAACCAATCGTCTCCGTAAATCCGGGACTCTTCCGTCCAATCAATATCGTGCGGAAGTGAACGGCGCTGACAAGCGGCTCGAAACCGGCGTCCGACCTCAAGCTTCAGATATCCGAGCCGACCATAAGCCACCCCGATACGCCGCCCCCGATAGCCGATCAACGTCTGCCGCTCTGCAAGCGGGAGACTGTAGGACGCAAGATCATAGCCATCTGGAACATATCCAGTCAGGACATTTACGAACCGACAGCCGGGGAACTCGTCAGGCGGATAAACCCTGTCTATGTGGCTTTCTGGAACGCATGTTAAAACAAAATCAAATTTTATATCCTTTATTTTCTGACGGAGCCAGAATACCCCATCATACTCATCTTGGATCGAAAGAATCTTTACCCCTGAAAATATTTTTAGTCTCTCTGCGAAGTATTCACTGAAAACAGCGGGAGCCCTCAAGCAGCAGCAGTAGCTTACAAATATAGCGTCAAATTGCTGAAAATCAAAATTCGGGGTTACGCCAGCAACCGCTTCACAATAGAAAACCTCGAATTTAGAAAAATTGCCAAAAGACAGAAGATAATCATGAGTTGTAGAAACATGAGAGCTGCGAGGGCTGTAGAGAACGAGTAGGCGAGGGCGGACGGAAGAGTTGGGCATTTCGGCACCTGATAGGATGCAAATCTACAGAAAATAGAGAGTTTAATCTGCTGATAAAAGATCAGCATCACATGTCAAAGCATGTGGACTCTCACGGCTTCACACCCCCAGCACCGGATAGCCGTCGGGCAAATCCACCACCTGCGGCTTGGGCATCTGCCCCAACTCGGCCACCATCGCCCCCCAGGACCAACCCACCCCGAAGCCGGCCATCAGCGTCTTCACCGGCCCGGCCGTCAGTTGCGCCCCCATGCTGTGGCAGATCGCCAGCGGAATGGAGGCGGAGCTGGTGTTGCCGAAGCCCTGCATGTCGATGATAAAACGGTCGGCCGGCGCTTTGATGCGCTTGCGCAGATGCTCCAGCATGAAGGCGTTGGCCTGATGCAGGACGAAGCGGTCGATGCCGTCCACGTCGGTGCCGGCATGCTCCATCGCCTCGCGCAGCAGCGGCGGCACGGCGCGGAGCGTGAAGGAGAACACCTCGGCTCCGTTCAGCGTTAGGCGGGAGTCACGTTCCAACTGGGCGGCGGCCTCCTCGTCGGCGATCCGGCCGGCCGTGCCGACCGGCGGGATCAGGCTATGGCGTTTGCCGCCGGCCTTGACGAAGATGTGCGGCGCGCCGGCGCCGTCGGTTCCGATCACCACCGGAATGGGCGGGGCCGCCGGATCGACCTCCAGCGCGGTGGCCGATCCAGCATCGCCGAATAGGGGCAGGGTGGCGCGGTCCTGGGGGTGCAGGTGGCGGGTCGGGTTGTCGCCGCACAGCACCAGCGCGCGGCGGGCCGACGACCCGCCCAGCAGCTTCGCCGCGATCCACAGGCCGTAGACATAGCCCGAGCAGCCCAGCGGCACATCGAAGGCCGCCGCGCTGGTCGGCAGACCCAGCCGGTGCTGCATGATGCAGGCGGTGGCCGGCAGCACATAGTCGGCGTCCTGCGAGACGAAGACCAGCACCTCCACCGTCGCCGGGTCCCAGTCCAGCTGCTGCATCAGCCCTTCCGCCGCGGCGAGGCAGAGGTCCGACGCGCAATAGGGCGGCGGCAGCACACGGCGCTCCTGCACGCCGATGGTGGCGGCCAGCTTCTTCGCCTCCTCCACTGTGAACATGCCCGGATCCTCGACGAAGGAATGGCGCTGGGGCGGCACCACCGCGCGCAGGCCGGCGATCCGGATGCCGTCGATGATGGCTTTCATGGCTGTCCTGTCCTTCGCGTGTTCACGGCCCGGCGGGGGCGCTTGTCTGAGTTGGTGTCCGGCACCATAGCGCAGAGTGGCGGGGAACTGGTTTCCAGATCCTTGATTTCAGACAATAGCAGGGTCCGGCGCCTTGGACGGAGCTTGGCCACGTCCCATCCGCCGCCCATCGAAAAAGCCGCAGCCGGCGGCGGAACGCGCCTGTGCTATGGTCCGCATCCCGAAACGCCACCAACCTGGATTTCCCCGCCATGACAGCCGCCTGCACCCCGGCCGCCTACAACCCGATGGACCTGACCGGCCGCCGCATCCTGGTGACCGGGGCGTCGGCCGGGATCGGCCGGGCGACGGCGGTGGTGCTGGCGAAGCTGGGGGCGCGGCTGGTGCTGAACGGCCGCGACGAGGAACGGCTGGCCGAAACCGCCGACAAGCTGGAGGGTGATGATCACGCCATCGCCCCCTTCGACCTGTCGGATCTGGAAGCGGTGCCGGGCTGGGTGAAGGGGCTGTGCGCCGACGACGCGCCCTTCGACGGCATCGCGCACTGCGCCGGCATCCAGACCTTGCGGCCGATCCGCATCTTCTCCGCCGCTTTCTTCGACGAGGTGATGCGGGCCAATCTGGGCAGCGCGTTGGCGCTCGCCCGCGGGCTGCGGCAGAAGGGCTGCCATGCCGACCGGGCGGCGATGGCGCTGATCTCCTCCACCGCCGCGACGGCGGCCTCGCCGGGCAACGTCGTCTATGCCGCCAGCAAGGGCGGCATCATCGCCGCCACCAAGGGGCTGGCGGTGGAGCTGCTGAGCGACGGCATCCGCGTCAACTGCGTCGTCCCCTCCATCGTCGAGACCGAGCTGATCGAGCGCGGCAAGCAGAAGCTGACCGCCGAGCAGTACGAGCATCTGCGCACGCTGCAGCCGCTGGGCTTCGGCCATCCCGACGACATCGCCCACATGATCGCCTATCTGCTCGCCGACACCAGCCGCTGGATGACCGGGTCCATCGTCACGGTAGACGGCGGCCGCACCGCCTGAGGCCCGCGATGCCCGACACCGTTCCCGAAAGCCGCTGGTTCCACCTCTGCATGGCGGACGACCTCGCCAGCCCCAACGCTTTCGTCACCACCCGGCTGGAGACGGCGCGAGAGCAGGCCTTCCGCTCCACCGCCACCTATCTGATCCAATCCGCCGGCACCGTGATCGCCGAGGACCGCCCGGTCTGCGAGGCGGTGCAGCAGGGCCGGCCCGGCATCGCCGATCTTCCCCACATCACCGGCATCTACGGCCGGCGCGAGCGCCGCATCCTCGACTTCCATCAGGCGATGCTGCGGCAGCTGGGAGAGACCGCATGAGCGGCGCCCTGACTTTCATCGAGCCGACGGAGGAGCATGCCCAGCTCCTGCTCGACTGGCGCACCCGGCCCGACATCGCCAGCCAGATGCTGACCACCGTGGCTTACGACGTGGAGCGACAGAAGGCGTGGCTGCGGCGCTGTAAAGAGCGCGACGACTATGTCCACCGCATCCTCTGCGTCGACGGCGTGCCGGCCGGCCATGTCTCCATCACCATCACCGAGCCGGAGTGGCGGATCGCCACCATCGGCGTGCTGATGGGCGAGCGGGCAGGGCGGATGGGGGCGGCTCCGCTGAACTTCGCCTACATGCTGAACCACGTCTTCTTCACCATGGGGCTGCGCAAGGTGGTGAACCACATCCTGGGCACCAACAGCCCCCGCCTGCTGAAAGGCCAGCCGATGATCGGCTACCGCCCGGTCGGCGTGCTGAAGCGCCAAGTGGTGAAGGACGGGCAGGAGATCGACCTCCACATCTTCGAGATGCTGACCGAGGACTGGCTGGCGGTGCGCGGCCGGTTCGGGGTCTACCAGGACATGGACGGGCGGGAGTGGCGGTGACGGCACGGCGCTATTATTAAAATTGATGCAATTGCGGCCTAATCTTCTTCCGACATGCTCAGGAGCGACCGATGGCTAGTATCACGATCCGAAACCTCGAGGATCATATGAAAGCCCGGCTGCGGATCCGCGCCGCCCATCACGGGCGCTCCATGAAGGATGAGGCCCGCCACATCCTGCGCGCGGCACTTACAGAAGAGAGCCAGCCGCTGACGGATCTCGGGGAAGCCATCCGCCATCGGGTTGCGCGGCTCGGCGGCATCGAGGTGGCGGAGGTGAAGCGCGAAGCATAGCGGACGCCACCGAGCCTCGCCTGATGATCGTCCTCGACACGAATGTTCTGTCGATGCCCCCGACACCGTCCGAAGCTATACTCCGCTGGTCCGCCGCACATCCTGTTCGGTCTTGACTTGCTGCCGGAGGGGCGGCGACGGAACAGATGTTTGCCAAAGGCTTAGACGGTTGAACAAAGACGATAGGGGAACTTGCGCAACGGAGGCCGCCATGCAGAATCCAACCCCACCCGCCGACCTCCCGTCCGCTCCAGCGTCCCTGGCCGAGCGCCAACGGGTGCTTGCCGCTGACCTTCTGGGTCTGGACCACCCGCCTGCCGACGATCTTGATGTGCTGCGGGTGGTGCGGCGCCGACTGTCTCCCCAGGCCGTCGGCGCCTTGCAGGCCGCCGGCCTGGATGCACAGACACTCGGCCGGATCATTCCCCGCCGCACGCTGGAACACCGCCGGCAAAAGGGGGAGGCTCTGTCGCTGGAAGAGAGCGAGCGCGCCTACCGCACCGCCAGCATCGTCGCCCTGGCCGAGGCGGTGTTCGGCAGCCGGGATAAAGCGTTGTCCTGGCTCCATGCCTCCCGCAGCCGTTTCGACGGTGAAGCGGCCATGGCCCTGATCGACACCGACATCGGCGCCCGCCTGGTGGAAGAAGCCCTGATCCAGATCGACGAGGGCTATTTCGCGTGAGGCTCTGGCGGATCAGCAACCATGCCGATCTGCAGGGAGTCGGAGGTCTGCGTGCTGGCGCCCGCTGGCACAATCGTGGGCGCCCCATCATGGACGCCGAAGGGGACTGCCTGCTTTAGAGTCTGTCCGATTTAGTCTGAATCGGGTTTGGGGGATTCCCCGCCTGGGAGAAGTATGATTCATGTTCAGTGCTGGGCAGGAGGCCAGCTGGCATGTCTCATCCTCTTTCCCTTGATCTTCGAGAGCGCATAGCGTCAGCGCTGTCGGAAGGAGCGACGACACGTGGGGTGGCCCAGCGCTTTGATGTGTCTGTGGCCACGGCGGTGCGTATCGGGCAGAAGCACCGCGCCGGTAAGGGGCTTCTTCCCGGGAAGATCGGTGGGCATCGTCCGCTGACGCTCGGACCGAAAACGGCGGATTGGATCAGGGACCGGCTGACGGAGAAGGGGGATCTGACGATCCGTGCGTTGACGGCGGAACTGGCCGACTGGGGGATTGTGGTCACGCACGACACGGTGTGGCGCTGCGTCCGCCGGCTTGGCCTCAGCTTTAAAAAACATTGCTGGCCAAGGAACAGGATGGACCGAAACTGGCTCGGCTCCGGACCCGCTGGAAAGCCCATCAGCATAAGATCCTGTCGGCGCTGGTGGCGCTGTCGGACGGCGCTCTGGTCGAGCGGCCGAACTGGACCAAGAAGGCCGCCAAGGGGCTGCGCAAGCGCCAGCGGGCGGTGTCTCGCAGCCGCAAACCGAATTTGCGGAGCAAACGCCGGAAGAAGGCGAAGGCGCGTCTGGCGGCTTACAGCCACAAGGCCGCCAACCGCCGCGCCGATTACCTGCACAAGCTGGCGGCGGACATCGTCGCCCGCTACGACCGCATCGCGGTCGAAGACCTCAACATTCAAGGCTTGGCCCGCTCGATGCTGGCCAAGGACGTGTTGGACGCTGCGTGGGGCCTGTTGAGGGCGCTGATCGCTTACAAGGCCGAGAGAGCCGGTAAGCTGGTGGTCGCCGTCGATCCGCGCGGCACATCGCAAGAGTGCCCGTGTTGCGGCGCCAAGGTCGAAAAGACCCTGGCCGATCGCGTGCACCGGTGCCCGGAATACGGTCTGGTCGAAGACCGCGACGTGGCGGCCGCGTCCGTCATCGAGTTCCGGGCCTTCGGGCACAACAAATTCAGGCCTGGATCGGGCCTTCGGACGCCAAGCGGGCGGGTTGCCGCGTAGCTTGTCCGAAAAGCCGCCGCGCTTTAGCCGGCGGAGTGATCACCAGGAGATCGCCTCGCCCGCCGCCCTGCCGGATCGCTACCGCCTGCTGACCATCGCGGTGGAGGACGGGCTGCGGCCCTTGGATACGCCACCGCTGCCCTCCGACTGGCGGGAGCGGACGGAGGCGACGCGTGCCGTCGGCGATGCATGGCTGGCGAACAGCCAATCGGCCCTGCTGCGGGTGCCGAGCGCCATCATGCCCGACGTGCACAATATCCTGCTCAACCCGCTGCACCCGGATGCGGGAAAACTGCGGCTCACCGATGTCCAGGACGTTCCCTTCGACCCGCGGCTGTTCAAGAGTAAGCGCTACGAGCGCACCCTTCTTCCCGAAGTGTCTTCCGTAGCCGAGACTGCGCGCGGGTTCACGGGAGACGGAGGGCACGATGGGCGAAGGCGTCAGGCTTCATCCCAGACTTGAAGCCATGG